>WNGR01000861.1_pt1 | contig 34169 bp, 35 predicted proteins | sample 5407581 | NCBI WGS metagenome assembly WNGR01 (sample SAMN13153383, study PRJNA577476) | soil metagenome | isolation source: 80 cm soil or saprolite under Garry oak tree replicate 2 | place: USA:California | collected 2016-06-15 | reverse complement strand
TCTGCCGCGCGGAAACCCGCGCCGCGGCGACGGTGCTGCGGAGCGTTTCGACGAAGCCTGCGCTCAGGATGTGCTTGGGCACGACGTTGAGCGAGAGCTTGAAATCCTTGTCGGCCTTGAGATGAGGCTGAAGGTCGGCTAGCGCGCGGCCGAGCAGCTGCCAGGTCATGGCTTCGATGCGTCCGCTGGACTCCGCCAGTGGAATGAAGTTCATCGGCGGGACCACCGAGCCGTCTTCGCGCAGCCAGCGGGCCAGAATCTCGCAGCCCCTGATCTCGCCGGTCCGGCTGGAAATAGGGCTTGAACTCGCCGCGCGCGAGCGCACGATCGAGATCGGCGACGGAGCCCTCGATCCGCCGGGTCCGCGACAGGAGGAGACCGAACAGCGCGCCGAGCGCGAGCGAGACCGCCATCGCCGGCCAGTAGGCCTCGCTGTTCCGTGTCGACAGCACGGCCTTGTCGATGCGGATGACGGTGCGCAGCGGGGGCGGAAGGCTGTTCCTGCTTCGGTTGAGTCAGTAGTGCGCCGCTAACCCTTCCTGCCGACCTTCGACTTGAGCGCCAAACCAAGACGCAGGGCCATGCGCTTGATCGCGTCGGGCGAGCGCCCGAGCTGTTTCGCCGCCTCTTCCAGCGACGTCGAAGACTTGGCCAACTCCATGAGCCGGCGGTCTTCCTTGAACGACCAGGGCTTCCGCGCCATAACCGAAATAATCCTCTCGCATCAACAGAACGACAAAGCCGCCAAGCGGACCCATGTCGCTCGACGGCTTTGCTTGGGTGGGGCCGGGCCTTGGGGAAGCCCGGTGCGGAGATGGATATGCGATCGGGGAAAATGCGCAACAGAGACCGTAAGTTAAGCTAACCGCTCAACCTTACCGCGAACCAGAGCCGCGCCGATGTAGGCGTGCAGACACGATCTCGAAAGGTAGTTAATGTCTCTCAAGATCGGAGAATGGGGATGATGACCAAAGGGGTTGGCGCATTGCGGCATCGTCGTAGCGGTCGTGCTGTACGTGATCCCTGGATGGGTTCTCGCGGGCGAGGAGACAACAGCGGAGGCCGCGACTACGGATTCACAAGCCGAATCTATTCTCTCTCCGGACAGGTTCATTACGCGAAATGATTGGAGGCGTCGCATCGACGATGCGCGAAAGCGTTCTGAGCAGGCACGGAAAGAATGGCAGCTCAACCCGCCAGCGCGCGCGGTCACTGAGGAATCCGCAGCCAAAATCGCGACCGAACGTGCCCTCAACGATTACACGCTACAGCCGGGCGATATCGTGTCGACAGAAAAGGGCCTGCTCCAATTTCGAGGCTGGTCCGGAGCGGACGGGCAGACTGCACAATTTACGCCCGTAGCGCCGCGTTGATAGGTAGCTTAGACAATAGCCAACGCATGATTGGTGCTCGTCCCTAGCCCAGCCCGATACGGGCCTGTTGGTAGCCACGATCAAGGATCGATTGCCACCACGTGCGGTTCTCGCAGTACCAGCGGACTGTTTTAGACAGGCCACTTTCGAAATTCTCGTCTGCCTGCCAGCCGAGCTCTCGCTCGATCTTTGAAGCGTCGATTGCATAGCGCCGGTCGTGGCCGGGCCTGTCCTTGACGAACGAGATCAGGTTACGCCGTGCCCCCGTTGCGCCGGGCGCGACCTGGTCCAGGAGATCGCAAACTGTCTCGACGACATGCAGGTTGGTTCGCTCGTTGCGGCCCCCGACATTGTAGGTCTGGCCGACCACGCCGCGCTCCAGAACCAGCGTCAGGGCCTTGGCGTGGTCTTCGACGTAGAGCCAATCTCGAATGTTCTTGCCATCGCCGTAAACCGGCAGGGGCTCGCCTGCTAGCCCCTTGATGATCATGTGAGGGATCAGCTTCTCGGGGAAGTGATAGGGACCGTAGTTATTCGAGCAGTTCGTGACCAAGGTCGGAAGCTCATAGGTCTCCCGCCAGGCACGCACCAAATGGTCCGACGACGCTTTGCTCGCGGAGTATGGTGAGTTCGGTGCATAGGCGGTCTCCTCCGAGAATAGCCCCTCGTCGCCGAGTGTGCCGAAGACCTCATCAGTCGAGATGTGGAGGAAGCGAAAGCTAGCGCGGCGATCTTGCGATAGAGTTCGCCAATAGCGCAGCGCCTCCTGCAGTAACGTGAAGGTCCCCACAATATTTGTCTGGATGAATTCGCCCGGACCGTCAATGGACCGGTCGACGTGGCTTTCCGCCGCGAGGTTCATCACTGCATCGGGCTGGTATTGCTCGAACAGCTTGCGAAGCGATTGTCCTTCGCAAATACACTGTTTCTCGAATACGTAATGCGGGTTGCCTTCCGCATCGGGGAGCGATGCGAGATTAGCCGCATACGTTAGCTTATCAAGGTTGACGACGCGCGCATGCGTATCGCGCAACAAGTGACGGACGACGGCAGATCCGATGAACCCTGCGCCGCCGGTGACGAAGATTGTAGATCCTTTGAATCGCATGGTTCAATCACCTCAAGGTCGATAGTCAGCCGCGGAATGAGCGCGCTACAGATTTTAGATATTCGCCGTAGCTGCTCTTCGCCGTCTTCTCAGCCACCCGGTTGAAAGCCTCAAGCGAAATATACCCCTGCCTTAGCGCGATTTCTTCGGGGCAGGCAATGCGAAGCCCTTGGCGCTGTTCTAGGATCTGCACGAAGTGGCTGGCTTCAACCAGGGAGGCATGCGTGCCTGTGTCGAGCCATGCAAATCCGCGACCGAGCACTTCGACGAACAGATCGCCTCGCTCAAGATAAGCCTTGTTGACGTCGGTGATTTCAATCTCGCCCCGGCCCGAGGGCCTCACGTTGGCTGCAACATCGAGAACGTCATTGTCGTAAAAATAAAGTCCGGTTACCGCCACATCCGATTTCGGCTGCTTAGGCTTTTCTTCGATCGAAAGCGCGCGCCCGGACTTGTCGAGCTCGATCACGCCATATTGCTCCGGCGTGTTGACGACGTAACCGAACACAGTGGCCCCGGTCTTGCGGGCAGAGGCTTTCGCCAGCATTTCCGGCAGACCATGCCCGTAGAAGATGTTGTCGCCCAAAACCAACGCCACGGAGTCGTCACCAACGAAATCGCGGCCGACAATGAAGGCGTCAGCAAGGCCGCGAGGAGTCTCCTGTGTGGCATAGGAAAACTTCAGGCCCAGTTCGGAACCGTCACCCAACAACCGTTGGAACAACGGCTTGTCCGACGGAGTGGAAATAATAAGAATCTCGCGAATGCCGGCCAGCATCAATGTCGATAGCGGATAGTAAATCATCGGCTTGTCGAAAACCGGCAGCAATTGCTTCGAAACAACAGTTGTTACCGGATAGAGGCGCGAGCCTGTTCCACCGGCGAGAATGATGCCCTTCATGGTCCCTCGCAAATTTACCAGCCCGAAACTATCAGATGGTGTGCGATGCACAAGTTTGATATAGGCAAGTAGTAAACACTGATGGCAGGAGTGTGAATCCGCAAATGCAGGTCGTTGCGACAGAGTTGCCTGAAGTTCTTATTGTCGAGCCTAAGCTGTTCGGGGACCAGCGAGGTTTCTTCCTCGAGACGTATCAGTTGGGCCGCTATGTGGAGAGCGGCATCGTCCGCCCCTTCGTACAGGATAATCTGTCGCGCTCAAGCTATGGAGTGCTCCGCGGCCTGCATCTGCAGAATCCGGTGGCGCAAGGCAAGCTTGTGACTGTTTTGCGTGGGCGCGTGCTCGACGTTGCCGTTGATGTTCGCATCGGTAGCCCAACATTTGGGCGGCATGTCGCCGTCGAATTGAGCGAGGAAAATCGCAGGCAGCTCTGGGTTCCTCGCGGCTTTGCGCATGGCTTTGTCGTTCTCTCCGAGACGGTGGACTTTTTCTACAAATGCGACAACGCATACAGCCCGAAGGATGAGGTGTCAGTGCGTTGGGACGATCCAGCGATCGGGATCAACTGGGGCATTTCTGATCCGTCGCTTTCTGCGAAAGATGCGGTCGCGCCTCTGCTTGCTGACGTCAAGAACCTTCCTCTATACGGACAAGTTTGATGCGAATTCTGCTAACGGGAACTGCGGGGCAGGTCGGAAGTGCATTGCTACCTCTGCTTCAGACATGGGCGACCGTCGTCACACCTGCGCTCGAGCAGTTCGATCTATCGAGGCCTGGTGAGCTCGGTGCCAAACTTGACGATTTGAAACCCGATCTGATCGTCAATCCGGCCGCCTACACGGCGGTCGACAAGGCGGAAGATGAGCCGGAGCTCGCGTTTCGGATTAATTCTGAGGCTCCGGCCGCCATCGCTCAGTGGGCCGCGACCCGTCACGTTCCGCTGATCCATTTTTCGACCGACTACGTCTTCGACGGCTCCGGCAGCGAGTCTCGGCGAGAAGACAGTGCAACCGGGCCGCTATCGGTTTATGGGGCGAGCAAACTCGCCGGCGACACAGCTGTTGCGGCTTCCGGTGCGCCGTACTTGATCGTACGCACGTCTTGGGTTTACGCAGCAAGTGGGGCGAACTTTCTCAAGACCATTGCGCGCCTGGCGAAGGAGCGCAGAGAGCTTCGCATCGTCGCCGACCAGATCGGCGCGCCGACCTCGGCAAAGACAATCGCTGATGTCGTTGCGAAGGTCATTCCCAGAGATCCCGCCGGTATGGATGCCGTGTTTGAGCGACAGAAGGGTGTCGTCAACGTCGTTTGTGCGGGTGAAACAAGCTGGCACGGGTTCGCCGCCGCTATCGTTGCCGGATTGAAGGCGCGCGGCACGGATCTGTTGGTCGAGACGATCGTTCCGATTCGTACGGACGAGTTCCCGGTCAAAGCGAAGCGGCCGGGCAATTCTCGTCTCAGTCTCGAGCGTCTGCGCCAAGATTTTGGTTTGGAGACGCCGACGTGGCAGCGCGCCCTTGAGCGTGAGCTGGACGTCATGACGGCTACCGTCGCGTAGCGTCCTTTCGGGTCACCCGCTCGGTCGGTGTGATTGGAGACTTCCTCCGCCGCAAATTTGTATCGGACGCTGAGAAGCCTCCGATGTGAACAGCTAGCAACAACGTCGGGAAAAGTACTCTACTTCTGTTTCCAGTACGCGTATGCCGAGATCATCGCTGGTTGAAGACGACGTTGGTCACGAGACCGTCGAATTCGCGGCCCAGGATGATTGCTCGCCAATGCGAACTGCTGACAACGACATGCTTCAAAACACCGAGGCAGAAGCGCCTTTTTCGAAACTCAAAGAGCGAGCATTCCAGGGCGCTTTTTTAGGCGTGGCGCTGCTTGCGATGGCAGGCTGGGTCTACTTTAGCACGCTGATGTTCTTGAAGTTCGTCCTCTAGTGCCTCGATTGAGGCGCTACCGTCGATATGTATGATCAGCGTTCGATCAGTGATGCCGCACAAAAGAATGCGGACTGGCAAATTTTTGAGCGACGATAATCATCATGTCGTCAAAACTAGAGGGTGAGATCGTCGCGTCTGGGGAGAAGGAACGTTCCGCAAATGGAAAGATTCCGATGACGCCGGTTCTGATCTTGCTTTTGGTCTTCTTCGCCGGGTTCGGCGTCGGTTATGCCACACGCGCCTGGCGCTCGCACAAGCGTCAACAACGCTATCGGCTGTATGCGCCGTACAGCCGACCGCAGCAGAATTCGTTCACGAGAGCTCGCCGTGCATTCTGACGATTCGAGAAAATTTCGAAGAACGAGGATGAACATGTGCGCTGTCATGAACTCCGGAGCGGCGAAAGTTGACTCGCATAGTTTTGCGCCGCGCGTGGGAAAATCCGTCTCGCGCTCCGGCGCGAGGGCAGATATGTTTGCTGGTGTGATCCCGTGACCTGACGGTCAATTCGTTGAGCAAGCGAAGCTCAGGAGTTCGAGTAACCTTGTCCGGTTAGGTTAAATCCTGACCATTGTTGTTCGGCCGCATGCTGGTCGCTAGGTTGCGCGCGAATTCATAAGTTAGTGGTTGGTGTTGCGTAGCATTGAATCCTGAGGGGCGTGGCTGATGGTCTGGTTAGTTGCTCTGACACTCCCGGTTCTGGGTACAGCGATTTTTCTCTGGGCGTATGGACGCCGGCTCAATCATTTGAGCGGCCCGTGGATCGCAAAGGGGACCGTGGGCCATGACTAGCTTGAGGAACAATGCCCCACGGCGATACTTTGTCGATGCAGTCGGCCGCCGAGTGCTGATCGGGCTCTCTCATGACGAGACGTTCGAATTTGAGACGCTGGATAGCCGGTCCGTCTCCGGAGAAGCGGGCGAGTTCGCCGGGCAGGGCCAGGTCGAACTGCGGACGGAGGCCGGCGATCAGCGCTGGCAGGAACTTTACGCCAAGCATGAAGGCGCCTGGAAAGTCTGGATCGCGCAAAGCCGCGCGGAGCAGGCCGAAAGCTTTAATCTTTATTAACCATACCGGCCCCATTTTCTGCGCTGGCGTTTCAAGTGGACGATGCGCAAATGTTCCAGCTGTTCTTGCGAGCCCGCACGCACAATTTTCTGAAGGATCGCTTCGGCGGCGAGCATGGATTCAGGGCGCGCTCACCGGAGCGGGACGCTCAAACCGACCGCTCCAGGATCGAGGCGATCATCACCGCGATTGATGAAGCCTTGACTGCGGCCGAACTTGAACAGGCAGGATTGAACCGTCGGGTTGAAGATGTCCTGGCGCGAGCGGCCGTGACGTTCGGCAATGGCGACGACGAATATCTCGACCGTGAGCCTCTGGATATTCATCACCACGATCTTTTCGACAAGGAAGTTCAGAACGGCCAGCGCAGACTACGAGAGCTTGGATCGTCCATCGCTCATTTCAAGTTTCTGAAAGCGGCGATGCTGAGTCGCTTCCCGGACTTTCGGCCGGCGACGACGAACTGAGGTCAACGCGACGCATCTGGAAAGCGCCTTTCGGAGCACGCTCTTTGTCGCGATGTCATAAAAACGTCGCGTCTCGACCACTGGCTTGCTGAATCTGTCGCCTGAAGATGTCCGGCAGTCCGGGGGACAGCCTATTCGACAGCGCGAGCAAGCGGCACAATTTCAACTTCGCCCACCACACCGCTGGCGATTGGAGACTCGGCGGTCAACTTTGGTCCGGTCGGGTCGTCAGCCGCTCGCCTGGGAAGGACGATCTTAATAGTAGCCGACACTGTGCAACAGATCAGTACTGCAAAACGCGATCCGGATAGGCCGGATTGGCGAAGCGCACATAGGTGCGCGTACGTCCGTAGTAATAGTGCGGATCCTCGTCCCGGGTACGCGGATCGAAATTGTAGGAATAGGCTCGCTCAAGCGACCGATGTCGGACATGGACGACGATGGGGCAGCCGCATCTCGGACCGCAATAGGGATTTGGCCCACGGTCGATGTGGAGCACGCGAGCCGCGCGCTCCAGCGGAACGACCGGAAGGTCAGCTGCAAATGCGGGCACCGCAAAGCAGGTCAAGCTTGCCGCAAGTCCAAGAACGCCGCGAAGTGATTGCATAGCTATGTTTCCCCAACGTCTGTTGACCTTAAACGCTCCGGCCAATTCGGGCAATATGGTTCAATCTTTGCCGAATATTTCGTTGTCACGCCGTGTCGTGCGCGCCACGGCAGAGGAAATGTCCTGACATGGCCTAGCTGTGCAGGGTGGGCAGAAAAGCCGAGTCGATGGATCGGGCGGCCTCGTCAAGGAAAGCTCGTCCACGGCTTGAGGCCCGGCGATAGGCTGCAACGACGGCTTCCTTCTGGCCGGGGGAGCGGGTCAACATGATGCGCACGTCCCCGAGCGCGAACTCCTGCAAATCAGGATCCACGAGGGCCTCGGAGCGGGTGGCCACATCCAGGCGTGCCGCCATCAGGCGCGCGTCGTTGGGCGCAGTCAGATATGACATCCGTAATGCCTCGACAGTGGCCGGACTGTTCGGGTCGCGCTGCATCTCCAGGAGGGCGAGGGAGAGCCAAAGGCCGGCGTCGTAGGGAGCGAACGCCAGGACGCGCTTCATACGGGTCCGTAACGGCTCGTCGCCGGTCCCCGCACGGTCGCCGGGCTTGCCTTTCTGGATCGCATCCAATGCCGCGGCGAAGGTCTGGTTGGCCTCCAGGTCCGACCGGAATGGGAACACCAGTCCGAGCCAATCTGGCCCGGCGGGCGCAATCGGACTGCCCTTGGTCAGACCTTTGGGAAAGTCCGGCCGATCCAGCGTTGTCGCCTCCGCGACCAGCGATGCCGCTCCGTAGCAGCCCGTTGCCAGCGCTAGAATGATCAGGACGATGCGGGTTCGGCTCGACGCCACCATTTAATCCTCGACAGAGTGCATCCTTCACACAGCAAGTAGACGATCGCCCCGAATTGTCAAAAGCGTGAGATTGCCTGTTGCGTAGGCGCCCGTGTCAATGTTCGCGCGATTGGGACGCAGGTCCGGCTGCTGCACCGGGGTGTGACCGTGCACGATGTATTTGCCAAAATTCCGGTTACTCTCGAGGAATTCGTCGCGAATCCACAGCATGTCGTGCTCCTGCTGCTTGGCCAGCGCGATCCCCGGCTTGACCCCCGCGTGAACGAAAAAGAAATCCCCGCACACGAAGCGCGGGCGTAGATTTTTCAGGAAATGCAGGTGATGCGGCGGAATGACTTGCGCAAATTGTCGCACCAGTTCCGCCTGCTCCTCGGCATCGGGGTTGAGCGAAGGGCGCAGGCCGTAGGAGACCAGCGTCTGAAGCCCACCGAACTGCTTCCAGTCCTGCAATTGGGACGCGTCATCGAGAACGTCGAGCAGGAAGGATTCGTGATTGCCCTTGAGAAAGACCGACTCGTGCTTGCGGGCGCGTTCGAACAGGAGCTCGATGGTGCGGCTAGAGTCTGGGCCACGATCGATGTAGTCGCCGAGAAAGACTTGGATTGCGCGGTCGGCCGTGCCGGTTGCGAGGTCACGATCAATTACGGTGAACATCTGCTGAAGCAGATCCGCACAGCCATGGATGTCGCTGATGGCGTAGATACGGATGCCCGCCGGCAATCTCGGCTTTTCAGACTTGGCTTTTGACCGCCGCAATCGCAGCATTTGTTGAACTTCTGAGCCTTCTTTGGACTTAACCGTCGAAACGGAAGCAACGTGCATGCCCCGACATAGTAAACGATCTGGCCAACGACTACATCGTATTTAGGTCGATTTGACAGACCCAACGGCGCAGAATCTCAAATCGTTACGTCTAGCTTCCTACCTCAGAGAGATGTGGGGAGCAATCTATGCGCAAGTTTTCAGCCCTTGCCGTGATGACGTTCGCAGTGACGCTCGGCCTGTTCCAGCCGGCAGATGCCGGTCTGCTGGGGATGCCGATGGGACTGCAATCGGCCATTCAGCATATCAAGCTCGAGGCGCCGACCTTGCCGCCGATGGCGTATACTCAGTTTTGCGTGCGCTACCAGGACGAGTGCCGGAAGCGACCGATCTTCCGCGGCGGAGCGGTCAAGCTGACCGAGGAGCGCTGGGCCGACCTCCGGGAAGTCAACCAGGTCGTTAATCGTGGGATCATTCCCGAGAACAACGAGCTCGGTTTGGCCGGCGAGAAATGGCTCATCAACCCAGCCAGCGGCGACTGCAACGACTATGCCGTGAGCAAACGTCACGAGCTGCTGGCACGCGGCTGGCCGGCAAGGGCACTACTTCTGGCCGAAGTCGTCGTCAGTTCGGGCGAGCATCACCTGGTGGTCGTGGTGCGCACCCGCACCGGCGACCTGGTTCTCGATAATCTCAATCCGCAGATCAAGCCCTGGGCACGTGTTCCCTATCGCTGGGTGCGCGTGCAGCTCCCGAGCAGCCAGAAGCTTTGGGCTACCGTCGCCGCCCGGGGCGTCTAGGCGCCTTGCCTATTCGCCGCTCTTGGTACGGCCTTGGATTTGTGAAAGCCCGAGGCCGACCGTGACCACCGCGACGATTTGAGTGGTTAGTAGAAGCAGGCCCGGATCACAGAAGGCGCCGCATAGCAGTGTCAGGATAGCCGCAGCAGCCGCTGCCCCATAAAAGGAATCGCGGCCACGCCTGACGGCGCCCAGGAACAGGGCGGCGGAGACCAGCAAAGCCAGCGCCGCTAATGCCGCCAGCGCCGGCACGCCCCATTCGATCGCGACGGAAATCGCCGTCGAAGGAGGAACGGGAGCCAGCGTCGCGCCGAAATCCCGATAAACCTGCGTAAGAAGTGTGAAGCTGCCGACGCCGCTACCGAGCCAGGGGACGTCGGCGAGCGCGCGCTCGGCCAGTGCGAGCATCTCAGTGTCGCCGACCGCGAAACCAGCGATTCCTGCTGACGGCGCGTTCTGCAGGTGCGGAATGAGAAGGATGGTTGCGAGACCTGCAAAGAACACGAACAGCGTCAACGACGGCCATGCGCGTAGCCCGTTGCGGCGAACCACAGTAATGAACAACAGCGTGGCGCCCCCAAGCGCGATCGCGATAAGCATATTCCTCGGTGCTAGGCTTGATGCCGCGGCGAGCCCTAAGGTGGCTCCGGCCAGTCCGATCGCAAGTCTGGACAACAGAGGCGTCCAGGACACGTCATCCTGGTCGCGACGGCTCAAATGGCGTTCGGCGGCCATGATGATGACGGCGCACCCCGCCAGCACGGCGAGCGCGGCGACGCTGACGAAGGCCTCTGCCGGATGGGGGATCATGCCGGCGAACGCAGGCATCTGGCCGAGTAGCAGTTCGAGCGAAATGAACGTCGTCACGATGCTGAGGACCAGGAGGGTGGTCTCGGCGCGGTGCCGATCCCTCGTGACGATGATAGTGCCGGTGAGCAGCGACATCACCGCGAGGTAATGAAAAAGGCCGCGCAATGTCGATCCAGGATCCAGGCTGATGTGCGCCCAGAGCGTGGAATCGTTCAAGGCAATCGACGTCGTCGACCAAATCGAATTGGTCAGGCTCGACGGTGGTAGCGGCGCGACTTGCAGCAGCATCCATGCGATGGGAAACAGCATCGCCAGCGAAAATCGGCGGATCAGCCGCATTGCGGGCTGGGCGCCACCTTGGACGCCGGTTGCCGCCAAGATCAGGATGATTGCCGCTGCGACGGCAAAAGCGGCCTCTACGCGCGCACCCGCATCAATCGCGAATATCGGTGTCGCGGCGAGCAAGATGATCAGCAGGCGGAAGGCGATCGACAAATGGGAAAACTTCAGAAATGTGGCGTGACCGACGAGCGCCAGATGCTCGGTCATCCGCGACTATCGCATATAGATCGCGCGGCGCAAACGTCTCAGTGCCAGCGTCCCGCCGGTCGTCTGATCGTCATGCAGCGGACCTGAATGGAGCCGGTGGTCTAGCGCGTGGAATCGATCGAACGCTGACGGTAGAGCAGGGTGACGGACGCGCTACGCGAGGTTCTCGGTGCGCGCATGCCGGCAAGCGTGCTTCGTGTGACGAGACCTAGGGCGTAGCCAAGCTGTGGCATGACGCCGATCAGCAGGCCGCGGCCGAGCGCGCCGAGGAAATCCGAGCCGAGCGCGAGCATGAGTCCGAATCCGACCAGCATCGTTAGCATCGTCACAGGCACCATGACCCAGACGCGAAACGCCCAGGCAAGGGTGGCACCGACAAGGAATAGGAAGATGGCAAGCGGAAACATATTCATTCTCCGCCGCCACCTTTCCATGTTGACTCCTAAAAAAGGGCTAAATCGATCCAGACAACCATCGCTATCGAGTCGCGCAATGGGGCGCGAGCGCGCGCAGAGCTGCCTGAAGGCCGCCGATCGGAACGATCCCACGCACGGGCTTCGAGTTCGTCGTGACTTCGATCGATACTTCCGTTGCGCTGCGCCAGTCATCCGTCGCGAGACGCGACGCTGCTGGCGGCAGAAGCAAGGCTTCGCCACCGGAAGCGACCGTCGCTTCGAATTCCTTGCGATCGGGACCCGTACTCAACGCCACTTTTGGGCGACTGCTGCCGACCATCGGATCCAGCATGATGAGGACGGTTTCGATGCCGCCGTTTCGGCTGCAGCGAAGGCTCAGGCCGGCAAGGCCGAGATCAGATTTTGCTGAATCCGCGATATGCATAACCGAAACGGCTTCGCCACGGCCGCCGGGCTCAGCAGTGGTCACCAGCTGCCAGCCTTGATCGAGTTGCGTCGTTCGGCTCGTCGATCTCAACTGATCTGATACGGCGTCGTCGCAGCGCTGCCGCTGCTCCGCGGTGGATCCCGGAACGCAGTTTTGGAGCTGGGCGATACGCACCACGCTAGCGTGTGCGCCCGAGCTGACGGCCAGTAGAGCCAAGACAAGGAAAATGAAAACGCGCGTCACCTTTTGTCGCTAACCTTAACGAATGTTCAATCCTTGAATGCGCTGGCATGCTTGACTCGCTGCCCATTCCTTTGGCACTTAGGATAACATAAAAAATTGATGTACTGCATTGCGCAATTTTGTTGCATTGCAATAGAATTTATTGTTCTTTGGGCACGGGTTAAGCCGCAGTTAATTGTCGGTACTGGGAGGCGATCTTGATCCCTCGGAGTTCACTTAGCAGCGATTCTTCGGAGCGCGCGCCAAAGAACGTACCGGCGTCTGATTCAAGCGTCGCAGGTTCGACGTCTCCCGATCCGGGACAGCGCTCGCCAGAGCCGGGTCGACGGGGCTACAAATTGAAGATTCCCTATTCTGCGCTCCAGTATGTGCTGGCGTCAGTGGATGGTGTCCTCATCGTTTTCTCCAGCATCGCCGGCGGTGGGCTGTACCAGATCGTCGCGAACGGTGACTTCAAGAACGCAGATCAGCTCTTCGGTGCCGGCATCATTGCTGCGTTGCTTTACGTCCTGATTGGACAGTCCAGCGGCTTCTATGATCTTCGCGTCGCTTTTTCGAAACGTCGGAGAGATATCGGTCGAATCGTCATGCAATGGTCGCTCGTGAGCCTGTTGCTGACGCTGCTGGCCTTCCTGATGAAGAGCGGCGCGGTATTCTCCCGTGGATCGATCATCTGCTTCGGCTCGCTCGCGCTGCTGCTTCTTCTGCTTTGCCGGCGGTTCTCCAAGCGCGTTATCGTGAACGCGGTCGCTGATGGTCAGGTGCAAGGTCGGCGGGCCATTGTGCTCGGTACGCGCGAAGAGCTCGCTGCCCTCGGCGTCGACGAGCTGCTTGAGCGTTTTGGTCTGACCGAGGTCGATCGCGTCATCTTCAGCAGCGACAGGAACAGCGGATTCGCCATGAGCGACGAAGAATCGTCCTCGCTCGAGCAAGCGCTCGCCGTCGGCCGCGAGCGTAGCGTCGATGAGATCGTGTTGGCTTTCCCCTGGAACGACACGCGAAAGCTCGAGCTGGTTCGCGACCGGTTACGGATCTCTCCGCTGCCGGTGCAACTGCTGCCCGATCGGCGCATTCGTTCGCTTGCGGAGAATCCGTCGTTCCGGTTGCGCCGGTCGCTGTCGATCGAAATTCAGCGCGGTCCGCTCTCGCGCATCGAGCAATTGTCGAAACGACTGCTCGACATTGCGGGCGCGTCGATCGGTTTGCTTCTGCTGATGCCGCTGATGCTGTTGAGCGCGGTCGCGATCAAGGCCGACACGTCCGGGCCGGTCTTCTTCCGGCAGCGGCGCAATGGGTTCAATGCCAAGCAGTTCCCGATCTTCAAGTTCCGCACTATGACCGTGATGGAGGACGGTGCCGCGGTCGTGCAGGCCAAGCGCTTTGATCCGCGCGTGACCCGGGTGGGCGGGGTCCTGCGGCGCTCGAGCATCGACGAGGTGCCGCAGCTCATCAACGTGCTGCGTGGCGAGATGTCGCTGGTTGGGCCACGGCCCCACGCGCTCGCGCACGACGATCACTATGGCGACATTCTTTCCGAATACGCCTATCGCCACCACGTGAAGCCGGGGATCACCGGTTGGGCCCAAGTCAACGGCTACCGCGGGGAAACGTCCCGCGTCGAGCAAATGAAGGGCAGGGTTGATTGCGACCTCTGGTACATCAATAACTGGAGTCTCGCACTGGACCTGAAGATTTTGGTTTTGACCTGCCTGGAGCTGACGCGCCGCCGTAACGCCTATTAGGGGCTCTTTGACCTAAGACGGGGCGGTTTGATACTTGTTGAGCAGTGATTGCGTAGATTTTGACCTCCCCAAAGAGTAGATTTTGACCTCCCCAAAGAGACGTGTAACTGCGGCGCAACAATCGTCGGCTATTATTCCCCGGGGAACAAACCGCGTTGACTCTATTGGGGATTTGACCCAATCCTGACACGGTAAAATACGGGGATTGGCGTGAAACGGGGCATTACTTTCGTTGGGATGATGGCAGCCATCCTGCTTACTTCGGTAGGCTGTTCGATCATGCCGATGTCGGGACCTGAGGACCACGTTATCAAGAGCGAGATAACGCGATCGGGGCCTGACTATGGGCTGGTGAAGCTCAATGCTGAACTTCTGAACATCGTGAGCGAGTACGGGCCCGGTGCTCTCGCCGGGTCGTTCCCCGACCACCGTCCGCCGCCTAGCATCAAATTCGGTATCGGCGACGTGGTGTCGGTTACCATTTTCGAGGCGGCCGCGGGCGGTCTGTTCATTCCGGCCGAAGCGGGCGTGCGACCGGGCAACTTCGTTTCGCTCCCAAACCAGAATGTCGACTCGGCGGGCTTCGTCACCGTGCCCTATGCCGGTGCGATCAGGGCCGCGGGACGAACGCCGAGCGAGATCCAGCAGGACATCGTGAAGGCGCTGGGCAATCGCGCCATCGAGCCTCAGGTCGTCGTCGCACTGATCCAGCAGAATACTTCGCTGATTAGCGTCCTCGGTGAGGTCAATACGCCGAGCCGTCTGCAGGCCAATGCCGCGGGCGAGCGCGTCCTTGACGTAATTTCACGCGCTGGCGGCCCGAAGGGGCAAGGCTACGAGACCTGGGTAACACTGGAGCGCGCGGGCAAGCGGGCGACCGTTCCCTTTGGCGCGTTGGTCTATCAGCCCGCCAACAACGTGTGGGTCCACCCGGGCGACACGATCTATGTCTATCGTGAGCCGCAGGTGTTCCTGGCGTTCGGCGCCTCGGGTGCGCAGGGCCAGTTCACCTTCGACATGTGGAAGATCAACATGGCGCAGGCGATGGCGAAGGCCGGCGGCCTGCTCGATGCCCAGGCCGAGCCCGCTGGCGTTTACGTCTACCGGCGCGAGCCGCGCGAGCTCGCTGAGCGTCTGGGTGTCGACTGTTCGAAGTTCGTGGGTCCGCTCGTTCCGGTGGTCTACAACGTCAACTTCCGCGATCCGGCCGGATACTTCCTCGCGACGAAGTTCGAGATGCGCGACAAGGACGTGCTGTTTGCCGCCAACGCGGCGACCGTCGATACGGCAAAATTCCTGCAGTTCGTGCGTGTCGTGATCGCCACCGCCAACGACAGTATCGTCACGGCGAACAACGCGCAGATCCTGAAGATCAACAGTCGTCAGTAGTATGATTGTCGAGCGCCACCGTTCGCGGTGGCGCTTGCGCTTCGGTATCAGCCGGTTCGCCGTGCAGGTCTTATTGCCAGGGCCTGAATTCGGTAGGCGCGACGCCCGGGATCTCCACGTTAAATCCGTCCTTGCGCAAACGCCTGTCAAGTCGCATGCGAAGGTCGAGCCGCACCTCCGACAGTCCCGCCAGCAGATCCTTCCTGGCCGGCCAGCCCGGCCCTTCCAGAATGCGTGACGCGTCCTCCACCAGCGTGGAGCCTACGATCGCGACGAATTCCTGCCGGGCCCTCTCTTTGAGGTCCGACGGCAAGGTCTCATAGATCGCGAGAACATAAGGGCTTCGCCGGACCGCGACCCAGCCCTCGAACGGGCTCCGCGTGTACGACATCCTGAGTTCGTGAAAATGTTCGGCCGCCGAGCCGCCACGGATCAGCGAGCTCCAGTATCTGATGAACCAGAGAAAGCCTTCGGTCGGGACACAGCGCAACGCCTGGTCGGTGGCCACGCGCAACACCCTGAGCTGCTCGTCCGCCAGCTGCGTGTTCGCGGCACTGACGGCCTCTTCATATTGGCGCAGCCGGATGATCGCGACCGCCCTTACCTCGCGGGGATTGCACAGGGTCCGGTCCTCGGCCGCGGCAAGGACCGGCGCCAGTGCGGCGAGCGGCCTCTGTCGAAACGCGTCGCCCGACATGATGCGATTTGCAATATCGTCGAGCTGGATGGACTGATCGGAGTTGGCGAAATAGACGACGGCCCACGACGCTGACCCCAGCGTCGCCGTGATCAGAACGGATCTTACCAGAACGTTGGCGAGACGATTCATTCGTCAGTCAACGTATCCGTATCTCTTGTAGTAGCTGTTGCGGTAGTAGTCTGAATTGTAGGAGTCATAGCGGCTCATCACCGCCACATTCACCTTGTTGAGGACGGCGCCCATGAGGCGTTCCCGCACGACTGAGGTTTCCATCAGCACACGTTCGACGACGTCGATCTTGGCACGCCCCCATTCGAGCACGATGACATAGGAATCGACGAGCGCGCCGGTAGCGCGGACGTCAATCACGGGCGCTAGCGGGCTCAGATCGAGAACGATGCGGTCATATTGCTCGCGCAGCTGCTGGAACAGTTTCTCCATTTGCGGCGAGGCCAGAATGTCTCCGGAGTTCGAGAACCGCGATGCGACCACGCAAGGAAGGAAATGCAGGTTGGTTTGCGGATCGACCCAGACCAATTCCCGCCACGAAGCCTTCCCGAGCACGACGTCGACCAGGCCGGCCTCGGCCTCGGGCGTCAATCGTCCCGTGAGGCTCGGATTGCGAATGTCGCCATCAATCAGGAGCGTACGCGTGCCGCTCTGAGCGATGACCTGCGCCAACGCCTCGCAGATGGTGGACTTGCCCTCGTTGGGCAGGGCAGACGTAATGCCGACGACCTTGTTTGGGGTGCCAAAATTGCCGAGGTCGGTTGCCAGCTTGATCGAGCGCATTCCCTCCGCGAAGCGGGAGAAGGGAGAGTTGACGGCAAAGCGTCCGATCGTGTTCTTGGCACTGAGCTTCCGCTCTCCGGTGAACTGTCGCGCGGCGGGACCCTCGACCGACTGCGGCGGCAAGGCGTCGCGTGAATTCGCAATTGCGGCGGTCGCTGGACTACCGAACGGCCACCACGCGAGCAGCGAACCTCCGAATCGAGGGCGCCTGCTCTCCGCCTTGCCGAACCGGTCGATGGCGACGTCCACGGCCGGAATGGACGCAAGACAGCTGACGCCCAGCAGCCGCTCGACCTGCGGAACCGTCCTGAAGACGCGATCCATCATGTCGCGCAGGATGCCGGCCATCGCAGCCAGGATCGTGCCGCCCGCGATCGCGGCAAGCAGGATGAGGAGGGTCTTTGGCGAGCTCTTCTTCAGCGGCATGGAGGCCTGCGTGATCACGCGCGCTTCGGTGATCGGGAACGATTGCTGCTGGACCGAGACCATGTAGAGCTGGAGGAAATTGTCGGCGAGCGCCCGCGCGCTCTGCGCGTTGCTGTCCAAGTCCTTTAAAACAATCTGCGCCTGGCTCGTATCATTGGCCGCGGCAATCGTCTCATCCAGGTTCTTCTGGCTGCCCTCCTCGCGCTTCTTTGCGATCTCGTAGTCGCTCTTGTAGCTCTCGGCCGTGCGGCGGAGCTCGTCCAGGATCGAGCGGCGGAGTTCGCGCATCTGGTTGCGCAGGTTGACTACCGCAAGGTGCTGGGAGCCGTAGCGATTGGACCAATCGGACTGCTTCGCCGCATAGTCAAGATAAGTTTGGCGGAGCTTCTGGATGACCGGGTTCTGCATCGTATCGGTGACGGTGGCTAGGTCGTTGAGAATGACGTTTGAATCGTTCTCGTCCGATTTGAGGATCGCCGTGATCCGATCAAATCGGGCCTGCGCCTCGGCACGTTGCGCGCGTGCGACCGTCAGCGCGCTGTTGATTTCGGCGAGCTGCTGCTCGGTGAGGAGGCGCCCGCCGGCATCGACGATATTGTTCTTGGCCTTGTAGTCGGCGACCGCACGCTCCGCGCTCGAAGCCTGCGCGCGGAGCTCCTTCATGCGATCCTGCAGCCAGACCGCCGCTCGCCGCGAGGCCTGATATTTCGACTCAAGCGAATCGACAATGTAGGACTCCGCAACGGCGTTGGCGATCGCTGCTGACAACTCGGGCGAGAGGGACTGGTACGAGATTTCGATGACGTAGCTTTGAGCGAGGCGCTTGATCGTGAGCTGGCTCTGCAAAACCCCAAGCGCGCCTCGAAGGGTTGCGTAATCTGATCCCTGATTGTCGGAGAAAATGCTCATTACGAGCCCGCTCAGGCTGCTGAGAAGGCCGCCTTCAGATCCATTGAATTCCGGCTTGTCGACCAGACGCAGGTCTTTGATCACCGCCAGCGCGATCGTTTCCGACTTGAGAATTTCGACTTGGCTGTCCACCATTCCAGAGTCGACGGGCATGTCGTTGGACGACTGCGATTGTTGTTGGAGGCCTGGTACCTTTCGGGTGTCGATAATGAGTTCAGCGGTGCCCGTGTATTTCTTAGGGGTTGTCAGCAGATAGACGCCTGCCAAGCTAATGCAGACCAGCAGCGTAAAAATCATCAGCGGATATTGCCGGCCTACCAGCGCTACAGCCGAAGAGACGGTCTGCTGCAGCGACAGAAATTCTGGACCCGCAGCCTCGATTTCTCGAGGACCAGTGATTCTCGTTTGAAGCATTCGAATCTACCATTCAAAATTGGTCCCGATGCGCAGGCGTGCGCATCGGGGACATCAGCCAGCAGAATGCCCCAACCGACTTTCCGGGCTGGCTAGCAGGATGTAGAGACCGTACAAACAATCGTGGTGTTCGTCGTGGTGCTGCTGCTTCCGGCGGCTCCAGCGCCGCCGACGCTGGCGGAGAAATAACTACCCGGAGTGTTCGAGACGCTGTTCGAGGTGAACGTCTGGAAATTCGTATTGCTTCCGGGAGAGGCGAACGGGTTGGTTTGACCGCCAACGCCACCGCCGGATACGCCAACGCCACCGCCCGGACCGCCGGCCGCGACGGTCCGGATCGGGTTGCCGGTCACGGCTGCAAATTTCGTTTGTGCTTCCGACGAGTCGCTATTGGCGAGCTGCGTCTGGATTTCGAGCGCAAAGTTCAGATCGGTCAGCTTGCAAGTATCCGATGCGTTTCCCAATCCGGTGCCGATCGCTTGCTGCTGATCAACCGAGGCTCCCTTCAGCAAGGCGATGACGGCCGGGAGTGCTTGTGGGTTCGCCGCCACGAAATCCCTGACGTTGCCGATGATCTCATCCGAGCTGCGCGCACCGTTGGGGCCATTGAACAGCGAGGAAGGGTTGCCGAGGAAGCTCGCAGCCTTCGCCGCTGCATCCGGATCAGTGGTGCACGCGGCAAAGCTCGTTGCTGCGAAGCAGCATGACGAAATCAGCGCTAGCATCGCACCGCGAATATGAGTCTTCCATCGCTCTTTCGACATCGTCGTCATAGCCTCCTGCAACCCTATGTAATGCAGTGAATTTAAAGAGAAAATTAGCTAATGTACAGGGGGCGTCCCGCATTGTTATCACTAGGTTAAGATGGTTCGGCTCGAGGCACTCTGAGCAAGTCCCATGCCGGTGAGGGCAAACACGACGATCGAAAATCCGGGAACCTGAAGAGAAAAATCGACCTGGGAATGCAATACGCCAAGGATCGCAACCCAAAACGCGGCCAATGGCAAGATCTCGTCTCGCTTACGGGTCAAAATTCCCCGCCACAGGATCGCAAAGACCAGCAGCCAAGCGCCCACGACAAGGATGGTGAACGGGATGCCCATTTCCGCGGCAAGCTCCAGCGTCGTGCTATGGGCTTGCTCCCAAATGCCGATCATCGAAATCTCGCCGCTACGGTAGGCAGGGAACGCCCAGCGGAAGGTGCCTAGCCCGGTGCCGAGCCACGGATGATCCTTGATGATGTCGATCGACGAGAGGTATGCATTCCAGCGTCCGGAATCGAATAGTCCTTCGGAATCAAAGCGTTGGCTCACGCGCGAGCCGAAGATCTGAAACATCACCAGGCCGGCCACAATGGCTATGGCTGGAAACCCCAGCAGCAGGCCCCTGACTCCGAGCTGTCGACGGTATAATGTTGCTGCTGCACCGCTGATTACCAGCAGCGAGATCACCGAGCCGGCCCGCGAACCCGTCATGAACATGGCTGACAGCACCACAAACGACGCGATCAGATAGAAGACGGTCCGAGGTGAGGGACGGTTGAACAGGGCGGTGCTGAGGATCTGCCGAACGCTTTGCGACTGTTTTCCGACGGGCAGCTCGACCGTACTTGCCAGCAGGAGCAGCCAGATGGTGGTGCAGGCGCCGAAATAAACCGCCGCAACGTTTGGATTGATGAAAGTGGCCATCAGCGAGTTGCGATAGTTGGACTTCGCGAGCCACAGCAAGTGGTCCGGCCAGAGCACGAACGCGATGATGCCGTAGAGCGCGTACATGAATCCCGACATTGCTATCGTTTGGACGATGGCGTGTGCGGCCCGGCGTTCACGACCGAGGAGGAAGCCGCATGCCAACGCCAGCATGCACGCGATTTGTGACCCGGCTGCGAAAAATGCCTGATTTGGGGCGACGCTGACAAAACCGGCCAGTGGCTGCGAGAGGAGTAGGGACGTCTGCGCCCAGATCGGATCGATCAATCGCCGGAACAGGATCGGATTCGGATTGATCTGCTCGGCAATCACGAACGACCAGATCAGCGCGACCATCGAAACGCCCGTTAGAAAGATCAGATCGCGCGAATTGAACGTGCGCAAGCTCGCCAGCACCGTGATTGCCGACAGCACCAATACCCACGCCCAGATGATTCGGGCGCTCATCGATCCGAACGGGAGTGGCACCAGCGCGATCACGACGCAAAAGCTGGTGGTTGCCGCGGTCTGAAGTCCCGAAATCCTGGGTGCCCGGTCCGGCTCGGCAGCCGCGGCGCGGCGCGGCGTCAATGTTACGGCTAGCGGGCGCAAGGGAGTGTTGCCGGCATCAATCGAAATCCTTGACGCTCGATGTCCGCTTCCAATCGGCTAGCGAACTCGCCAGATCATACTCGAATTTGAATCCGCTCGCGACCAGGCGCTTCGGGAAGATGTTGGTCGAGAACCACAGCTTCTTGATGCGGTCACGGTTGATCCCGGTCTTGATGCCGATCGCCTGCAGCATTTCGAACGGCATCACCGCTAGGTTCATGAACCAGATCGGCGTCTTCAGGCGCGGGACGCGATAGCCGGCCACCTGACAGAACGCGGCGCAGATCTCGTTGATTCTGGTGCGCTGCTCGCAGCAGAAATTGTAGGTCAGGATGCCTTGGTTGCGGTCCGCCATGAACTGCATCGAGGAAACCAGATCCTTGACGTATCCGCAGGATTTGATCGAGTCCGTCCGGCCCGGATAGATGAACGCTCCCTTCGCCAGCAGGCGCGCCAGCCGCGTGAAGTTGCCTCGCTCGTAAAGGCCGTAAACGACGGCGGGCCGAACGACGGTGAGGCGTCGGGCCGGGGAGGCGGATTGCCAGAACTGATGAACGACCTCCGCCGATAGCTTGGATCGTCCATAGGCGCTGACGGGCGCGGGCGGCGAGTCCTCGTCAAGCTGATTTTCGCTCGGACCATAGACCGAGATCGAGCTCGTGAAGATGATGCTCTCGCAGCCAATGTCCTGCGCGAACCGGCACACATTCGCGGCACCGAGAACATTCGTATAGTAGTAGTCGCCCTCGGGATGTCCCGGCGTCACGTGGACGGCTGCGAGATTGAAAATCAGGGTCGACGGCCCGCCGCCGATTTTCCGGTCGATCGGAGTCCGCACGTCATGATGAATGTAATCAACGCCGGCCACGCGGGCTCGCGGCTCGCCGATGTCGACGGAAATCACCCTGGCGTATTTTCCGGAGGCGACGAGGGATTGCAGCAGATGCGTTCCGATGAAGCCGGCGCCGCCAAAGACAATTACTTCCGGAGAATCGGGCATGGGATCAACGATCAATTGGGGAAAGGATTTCGGACTTCACCCGGTAGACTTCCGCAAGAATACCGAGGTTGACCGCGTTGGCGAGATCGGTGGGTTGCTGAATGATACGCTGCTGTAGCAAGTACTCCTGCAAATCCCTCAACTTCCGAGGATCAAGCTCGCCGAACCTGGCGCCGGACGGGCGCAGGAAACGCCGTTGAGCGTCCATGAATCGGCTGAGCCGATCAGCGTCCAATCCTTGGTTAACAGCGCGCACAATGATCGGACCCGTGCGGCCGGATTCAGAATAGGCGCTGGCCCAACCATTGGCAATCGCGATCAGGAATCGCTCGATCGCTGTCGGCGACCGCAGAGCTTCCTGGCTCGCGAAGAAAACAGGTCCCATGATATGAACACCAAACGCGTCGGGACTCAACGATCGATAGGGAACACCGGAGTTTTCCAACATCAGGCCTTCCACATCCCGACGGCCGACGAGAATGTCGATTTTTCCGCTTAAAAGATCGGACACGGCATCACTACTCTCGACAATTTTCAGCCCGCTCTGGGCGATGAAATTCTTGGCAATGAATGCACTCAAAACGGTCGATGGCTCAAGTCCCGGCTTGTATCCAATTCGCTTTCCCTCCAGATCGGCCGGCCCGAGCAGCCGGACGCTTGAAAGCGAGAAAAACTCCACCGAACTTGTGACATAGGATGAGGCAAACGCGACGATGGGCAGGCCGTCGGCGCGCGCTTTAAGAAAGCCTTGCGCTGAGGCGACGCCGATCGCATGCGGATCGGCGGCGACAACAGAAGTTGTCTCGGCGTCACTCGTCCCCGGCTGCAAGCGTACGCTCAGGCCCTCATGCTCGAATAGGTTCTCGGCGATTGCGACGATTGGACCGGCGAATGCCGGGGTAACCGCTCCGTTCAGTTTGAGCACATACGCACTGGATGCGGAGGGAAGGGGCTTCTCGTCGACTGAAGAGGAGCTCCCATAATACCGGGCAAGGCCAGCAATGATCACTGCGCCTAGGACAGCGCCCGAGATCCATGCGATGGCCCGCCGCATGAAACTACCGTCGCTGCGACGCCGAGAAGAGCGATGTCTCTGCATTGCAAAGTTCGACCACCCTGGGCTGGCCTTCTTCTGATTCAAGGCGCTGTCTAGTTCGAATATTCACGAAACGCAAAGCGGAAATCTTTTGTCGTGAAGACACCAAATATGTGGCGGTCACGCTTGTAGGGAGGCGCAGCAATGTCGTGGCAGCTGTCGGTCTTGTAATAGCAGGCCTTGATTTTGATCTGTTTCGAACAGTGATTGTCCAACATGAGGATGTGGTTGTAGATCGCCTTGTTGATCAATTGCTGCTCGGATCTGGCAGTCACGTTAAGGCATGGCTTGCCCACAACGTCGAGATTTCGTGACCCTTGAAGAACGCTTGGCGTCTGGTTCGACGGCTGATCAACGTGCAGTCCGAAGGTTCCACCAACGGTCTCGCCGGAAAGTAGACTTCCGCCCAGATTTTGAGCATCTGCCGGCAATGCGACAGCCAATAGTGCACAACAAAAGGCAGTTCTGGAGATGAGACGTTTCACGGAGCTTTCCCACAAGCGGCATTTTGGCTCCTCGCCGCCTGCCACATGAATTTGACGTTTGTACAGCGGATTGATCTCGCTATCGGCTAAAATGCTTAATGTGCCTGCCAATCCGAATTTCCCCGCCACAAGAACGTTGGACCTGAGCATGTGCGTATACACTTAAATATGCCTTGGGATCATGATATCCGCGTGGTCGGCTGCCCCGCAATGTCATTCAATTCTTGAGCAGGCAAAAGCCAAGACACGTGCTTCATCCCTTGCAACGCCTATTCCATCATCATAAAAGCCTATCCCGAAACAACGGCCTCTCCTCGGAATGGTTAAATCTCCTGGCTTGCTCGGCCAGGCTGCGTGGGCGCTAGCGCGGTTCAACACGTCCTGGGTGAATTGAGGCCGGGACCGCTTTGTTGTAGCCTATATGAGTTGGCCGGGCTTCCCTGTCGACAGTCGGAGGCCTAGACAAATTCGTAAGCCGCAGGGTGAACACTTGCCATTCAAGCCTGACCAAAGCCAAGTTCACGATGAACTGCCTTTCGAATGGCTCGCGATCCTGGTCCTTTTCGCCTATTGCGCGCGAGAGCCATTTGCGGGGGCGGTTCAGTTCTATCTCGGTGACGCCAGTCTTGGCTTCCTGTGGTTTGTTCCGGACGGCATTGCTCTTTTGTGCGTAGTCGCGCTCCTTGCCACCGACATGCTCAACGGGAGCTGGCGATTCCTGTTCTTCCTCGTGGTGATCGCCTACTACATGCTCCTCGGATACATCTCGATAGGCAGTGCGGCGTCCTCCCTGTCAGGATTCAAAGCCCTGCTTCCGCTGTTGTCGGGAGTTCTCATTACGAGGTCTGTCCTGCAACGAAGATGGGTGCAGATCGGTCTCGTAACCCTTCTGATCGTTGCAATGGTGGGCGTGTGGTGGTCGGTAGGCCACGAACTGCCCTGGGCGCGTTCGAGCTTTGATTCCGGCCTAGGGACGAAACAGTTCCGAGCGACCGTCTGGGCCGCTGGTGGTGGAGTGCGTCCGTTTGGTTTTTCGAGCGACCAGCACTACGCAGCTTCAAGCATTCTTTTCTTGTTCGCGTTCATTGGCGCCTATAGGCGATCTTATATCTTCTATTGGCTTGCTGTCCCGGTTGGTGCCACCATCTTCGTCACGACGAGCAGAACGAGCCTTCTCGCGTTCGTGATATTGCTTGGACTTCGGATCCTCCTTGATCTGTTCGAACGCGGCCACCGACCGCGTGCGACGCAGCTCGTAACGGCCGTAACTCCGTTCTTGGTTCCGTTGCTTCCAATTTCCGTCATGGCCTTCGGCCAACTTTATTCGGCCAGCGAAATTCCTTCTTCCCTTTTCAGTCTCTGGATTCGGGGAAACGAAGTGTTCCTGCAACCCGTATTATTGATGCCGGTATTCGCCCCGTATGGTTGGCTCTTCGGCTTCGGTCTGGGAGGCGTCGGATTTCCGGTCATGCAGTCGAACTACAGTTCGTATCTGGCCATCATCGATAATTTCCTGCTGTTCAGCTACTACTCCTTCGGGATTCCGTTCGTGTTCTATTACCTGTTCCTCTGCATGCGTAACGCGGCAGACCCCGATATGCACAAGCGCATCGTCTTTTGCGTTGCGGTTCTGTTTGGACAATTCATCCTGGGTTGGGCCAACGGAATGTTCATGATGGCCCTCGGGTACGCGGCTTCGTCGGCGTTTCTTTCCAGGCGGCCGCCGAAAAAGGTCTCCTATGACCAGACGTACAAGCCGGCCATAGCCTGATCGTCGATGCGAATCCTCCTGGCGCATACTCTTTATCCGACCCCAAACCACCCGGAGATCCTGGGCGGCGCCGAGACCTTTGCGAAACAGCTATGCGAAGCGCTCGTCGTTCTCGGCAATGACGTAGGGGTTGTAAGGTGTGGGCCGGCGCGCGAAGCATGGGATACCGAGACGGTGAACGGAGTCGAAGTTTCCACCCTGCCTGTGTCAAACATCTACTACCCCTGGGCCAAACGTTCGTTCAGTCCGATAGAGCGCGCTGCGTGGCACGCCATCGATGATTGGACGCGGCCGTCACGGGAGTTCGAGCTGATCATCGATCGGTTTCGGCCAGACGTGCTTCATACGAACAATCTGCCCGGTCTCACCGTCGCGCTGTGGCAGAGCGCGAAGAGAATGGGCGTACCCGTAGTTCACACTCTTCATGATTACTACCTGACCTGCGCGAGATCGCTGCGCTTCAGTGGCGGAGACCGATGCGAGAAAACATGCGCCAGCTGCCGTATTCTCACCACTCGCCGCCGCAGAGCATCCAGGCTCGTCGATACCGTAGTCAGCGTTAGCGATCGAACGCTTGCCATTCACAAGCAGCATGGATTGTTTGAGGAGAAAACGCGGCAGGTCGTCATTCGGAATCCTCCGCCCAAAGCCGGAGTGGCCGTGAAGCCGGTAGAGGACGTGGAGCGCTCGACGATTTTCGGATTTTTGGGTCGCTCTTGCGAGGAGAAGGGGATCTTTGAACTTGCTGCGGCAATCCGGAATCTCCCGCGAGACAAGGCGCAACTCGTGATTGCAGGTCATGTTGACGCCGAAACGAAGGCCCGCGTTGTTCGCGAGGCGGGCGATGCTGGCATCGAGTTTCTCGGGTTCGTCAAGCCGCAACAGTTTTTCGAAAGGATCGACGTGATGGTGCTGCCCTCACTTTGGGAGGAGCCGTCGCCGATGGTCATCGGGGAGGCGTTTGCCTATGGACGCCCGGTTGTCGGTTCGACGCGAGGCGGAATTCCGGAGCTGATAAGTGATGAACGGGCAGGCTGGGTCTTTGAGCCAGGAGAAGGCCGCCTTGCTCAACTCCTCGCGGCCATCGCAAATGACCGGCCGGGCATCATTGGCAAGTCGGAATTCCTCTGCGGCGCGACAACTCGCCGAAATTTTGATGATCTGGTCATGGAATATGCCGATGTCTATCGGCAAGCAGATCGCTCGCAGGGGCCGCAGCGTGACTGACAAGATCTTGGAGCCGGACACAGGCAGGCTTGTAGACCGTAGATGATCATGAAGCTTCGTCACGCACTCTCAAAGCGCCTGCAGTGGTGCCGACTCTTCCTTGAGAGAGGCCGGCTTTGGACGGCGACCCGCACGGCGAGGTTTCGAACCCCGCGTACGCCCAGCATCGTGACAGGTGAGGGGGCGGGCGGAAACGAGTGTTGCGTAGGATTTTTTGGTCTTAATCGCTCGGCCCGCAAGACTGCGCCAAGCATCGCTCTGAACATTTACGAGCCGCTCGAGCGAGCCGAGCTCAACGTCACGGCCGTCGCTCATTTCAACCGGCCGGATCGGATACACAGCCCGAGAAGCGGCGAGAACGCTGTTGTGGCCAGGAACGTTGGGGCCGAACAGCTGGGATGCGAGCTTATTTGGTCAGAACCCCAGGATCAGGAAAACATTCGAGGACTGCTCGATTTCGTTTCGAAATACCCAATGAGAGGCGAGGAGGATCCGGCTGGTATCATTCGGAGAAACGCCCTGCTCCAGATGTACAGTCAGCATCGGCTGCTGCAACTCATACGCCTGGTCGATATTGATCGCTTCAGGCTGATTTGTCTGGCTCGCTCGGATCTGCTCTATCTCGATCAGGTGCCGGCAAGTGTGGTTTCGTCCATCGTTTCCGGGAAGGCCGACATTGTCACGCCGACGTGGCACCGTTGGGGTGGCTTTAACGATCGATTTGCGTTCTGCTCCAGACGCGGGGCGGAAGTCTATCTCGACCGGATGTCCTGGGTCCCGCGGTTCTGTGAAGCCAAAGGCTACTTCCACCCGGAAGAGATTCTTCGTTTTTCGGTCGAACAATCCGGAATCGCCTTTGATTTTACGCCGATGCGTGCAATGCGAGTTCGATCGACGGGGGCGGTCAAGAATGAAGACTTCTCACTCATTGAGTGAGGCGACCCGCAAATGTGCTATGCTCAACGACATGATCTCAATAATCAGGAATTCCGATGAGTTATACGTGCCTGGCGTGCCAGCAGAAAGGGAACTTCCCGACATTTTCCGTGAAGGAGATGATGTTCGGCACGCGCGAGGAATTTCAGTATTTCGAATGCGCAGCCTGTCGGAGCGTTCAACTGTCCGAACTCCTGCCGTCCGAAAGGATCGCGGGCTACTACCCCGCGGACTACTACTCCTTTCATAAAAAAGCGTCGGACAGGGGGGCGGCCAAGCTGTGGCTATACCGCCGGCGAACGGCCCACATGCTGGGTCGCAGCGATGTCATGGGAAGATGGTTCACGCGAATGAAGCCGGATCCGAGACTTGCCATATTGGCGGCGGCCGGGCTTCGCTACGACCATCGCGTGCTCGATGTCGGATGCGGCTCTGGCTACCTGCTGAACGAACTGGCCGCAGGTGGGCTGTCCAACCTGGTGGGAGTCGATCCATTCATCGACCACGATCTCCGCTACGATAACGGCGTTCTGGTCCACAAGAACACGCTTGACGGACTCGACGAGAGCTTCGACTTCGTGATGTTCAATCACTCGTTGGAGCACATGCCTGATCCCCTGGAAGCGCTTCGATCCGCGCGAGCGCGCCTGCGCGACGGAGGGGTCTGCATGGTCAGGATTCCGACCTCATCTTCCGCAGCCTATCAGAGCTACGGGCCTGACTGGTTTCAGCTGGACGCTCCTCGTCACATTCTCGTGCCGTCGCGCGAGGGCATGCGGATCATGGCAGAGAAGGCAGGACTTTCATTGGAGCGTACCATCGACGACTCCTACGCTGCGTCCTACTGGGCGAGTGAGCAATACAAGAGGGGGATAGCTCTCAGAGATCCGCGCTCCTATTCGGAGAATCCGGCTGCGTCGATATTTTCGCAGGAGGAGATTCAAAAGTTTGCCCGGTTGTCGGATGAGGCCAATCGGAGCGGAAAAGGAGATCAGGCGGCGTTCGTCCTGCGTCCGGTCTAGCGGCGTTGGCCAGGTCGCGGCGTCTATTCCGGAGGTCTGTTTTTTCGGAAGAAGGGGACGTAGCTGAGCATCTCGCGCATGAACACCGAGACCAGCGCTATATAGGTGACGAGGCCGGTAAGCATCAGGACAGCAAGCCGGACGGACGGCGATAGCCCTTCAACAGTGTAGTGATCGACCAGCATGACGACGGAGCTCATCGCGAGCGCGCACGCGAGTGGGCGGACGATGGACTTCAGGATGCGTTTGTAGGTCAGATCGAATTCTGCCGCCGTGTAGTGGAACGCATTGGCCGATGCGAGCAAGTTGGCATAGAAGTATGCCTGCGCGACGCCAACGGCCCCATTGGGTAAGCCAATAGCAAACGACACGAGAAACGCGACGGAGCTGAATAACCCTAGATTGCGAAGCAATCGGGTGCGGCCCTTCGCCATCAACACTGGCCCGATCGTCGAAACCAGGGATTGCAGATAGCCAGTGGGAGCTAACCAGGCGATAATATTGCATGATGGGAGCCAATTCTGTCCAAGGAAAAGCTCGACGAAGGGCTCTCGTACGGCCAGCAGCCCGAACATTGCCGGCGCGGTTATGGCGCCGATCAACGCGAGCAATCTTAGAAAGCTTGCCCCGATCAGGTCCGGCTGATCCTGCTGGCGACTATAGATCGGAAACATGGCACGGCTGACGACCGCGCTCAGGTTGGACAAGGGGAACAACATCAGGCGATAGGCAATGTTGTAGAAGCCCAGCTCGCTGGGTCCAAGGAACTTGCCGATCAGAATGCCATCGAAGTTTCTGGCCATGTAGTTGATCAGATTGAACCCGACCAAGTTACCGCTGAAATGGAAAAGGCTGACGAACTCGTGCTTGTGCCAGCGGGGCCGAGGACGCCATGACGAGAGGATCCAAAGCAGAATAGTCGAAATCAGCGATGTGGATACGGTCTGGATCGCCAGGCTGATGACTCCGGCGCCCTTCCATGCAGCGAGAATGCCGGCTGCGGCGCCGGCTGCGCTGGACGAGAGCTCAAGGACGGCCATGCCGCGAAAGCGCTGTTGTCTTTCAAGGAGGGCCTGATGCAACGTGCCCGATGCTCCGATCGGGAATGCAATTGACAATAGGAGCAAGACTGCCCGCAGGTCGGGCTGGCCGAATGTCGAGGCGAGTATTGGGGCACTGAGCGCGACAACCGCGCCGGTGAGTATTCCGAAGAACACGTTCGACCAGAACACCGTGTCGAGAAGTTCCGTGTTCACGTCGCTGCGCTGAATGACTGCGGCCGTGGTGCCCATATCTCTGATCAGAAGCGCAAGATTGACCACGACTGTTGCTATGGCCAGAAGGCCGAAATCCGACGCCGGAAGCAGCCGCGCAAAGATGCCGATGCTGACGAGCTGCATCAGGACGCGGCCGATTTGAGAGGATGCAACCCAGCGGAAGTTGCGGGATGCTGAGCCAAAAGCACTGTTCATGTGATATGAGCTGAATCTTGCTAGCGGCTGCACCTGTCAACAGGTGTCAACCGCCGGGTGGGCATTCCGGCCTCTCAGTATCAGCTGCGAGGTGGTGGGTCTAGAATGGATAGTTGTGCTATTGACCGTCGGTGGCTCGGCTGAACCAGGAAAGTTGTGAATGGCTTTTGAATGGGCACGCGACGCGCGACGTACCGGCGGTCAATACTATTCCTTGAGCTTCAGATCGGTGCACTTCTGCCTGCTTGCGCTGCTGCTGATTGACTGCTTCATCGCAACGCCGTCCAGCGCAACGCCAATGCCCGCTGACGCCAACGTGCTCAACGTTCGGGATTTCGGCGCGAAGGGGGACGGTGCGACCGACGACACGGCGGCAATTCAAACTGCAATAGATCGTCTTCCCGCCTTCAACCCGCAGCATCCCTGGCAAACCAAGATTATTTACTTCCCTGCCGGAACCTATCGCGTCAGCAGCACCTTGGCGCGTCGCGATCCGGAAGGCCGTTATCTTCCGTGCCTGGTAATCATTGGAGAGTCCCAGGCGAAAACCGTGATCCGCCTGGCTGATGCTGCTCCGGGTTTTCAGGACGTCGAGCACCCCAAATCTGTTATCTATACCTCGTCGGGTCTATTGGGGCGCGATCCACGTGCGGGCGGAAAGGATTACATTGGCCTCGGAGAGGGGAACGATGCCTATCTGAATACAATCGAAAATGTCACGGTCGAAGTCGGCAAGGGAAACCCTGGCGCGATTGGGATCGACTACCTCGCAAACAACATTGGTACGATTCGCGATGTAACCATTCGCTCAGTGGAGCGTGCCCATACCGGACTGCTGATGACGCGCAAGTGGATTGGTCCCGCGTTGATCCAACGGGTGACCGTCAGCGGATTCGACGTAGGAATCGACGTAAGCAACACGGAATATTCCGTAACTCTCGACAAGGTTACGGTTCGCAAGAGCAGCCGCTTTGGTCTGCGGAATGCCTCAAATTCGATCGCATTCGCCAACCTGAACATTGATGCGGCGGGAGGAGTCGCCGTGGCCAATCTCGATCAGCAGGCTCTGATGACCGGAATCTCGGCAACGATTTCGGGGCGGGGATCTGCGGCGATCGAGAATTCAGGATCCGCGAATTTCAAGGACATCAACGTTTCGGGTTTTCACCCCGATGGGGGCGCGGAGCAGCGCGACTGGTCAGGCGTTTTTACGGCCGACACGCGTATCGGCGACGCCAAATGGGAGATTCCGGTTCGCTCGATGGCTATCCCCGATGAGGCGACAGCAAGTGGCTGGGCCAACGTCCAATCCTTTGGTGCCGTACCTGATTCCAGCGTTGACTCCACAAACGCCATCGCCGCGGCGTTTCGCTCTGGTGCAAAGACGATCTATTTTCCGACCGGCCAGTATCGAATTACGAATACCATCTCAGTCCCGCCCACCGTCGAGAAGATCGAGGGCCTTTTCTCGACGATCTTTGCGACGCGTGCCGCAAGGGGAATCTACCCGGTGTTCTTGACCGAGGAGCGAACGTCGCCTCTCGCTCTCAGGCGCCTCATTGTTGAGGGCCGCAGTGGTGGCTATGTCGTTCTCGAGCAAAGAGCTCAACCACCGGTGATTGTTCAGGACGTCGTTGCCTTCGGCATCGGATTTCTCAATCGTCTGCCGGAGGGTGGGAGCGTGTTCGCCGACAATATTTCGGGTGGCGGCCGCAACAAGATAGCTGGTCCCGCAGCGGTATGGTTCCGGCAGTTGAATGCCGAGGCGGGCGGCACTATCATCGAGAATTCCGGAGCAACCTTGTGGATCTTGGGTGCAAAGACGGAGCAGACGCCGACCTTGGTCGAGGGGCGCGATCAATCCCGGAGCGAGATCGTTGGAGGCCTGGTCTATCGGGTGAAGCCCGAGCCAACGGAACAACCGTTGTTTGTCATGAAGGATTCAAAGCTGATCGCCTCTTACGCGGAAGAAGCCTTCGCTCAAAATGCGACCTACTCGGTTCACCTGAGAGCCAACATGGCCAATCGCGACACTGTCGTACGAGCGGGTGACTTGCCTCCACGGGGAAAGTTTGCGCGCGTGGTTCCCCAGCTATTGATCGGCTATTAGCGACCCGCGATCGCGCGCTTGAAGCGCTCCATCAGGTAGAACACAAATTCCTTGGTGCTTATGCCTCTGCACAACCACGCCTTGAACAAGGAGGCCGCCGCCTTGAGATGTCTCGGTTTGCGGCGGTCGATCTCGAGCGCCACGAAACGAGAAATCGTCTTGCGGCTCATGGCGCCCCGATGTCGCGCCATGAATCGAAGCGAGGGCATCAGCGAGCGTGAGAGACTGAGATTCGCCCCTGCCGGCGCGTGATACCTGGTACTGACGGAAGGCAGCAGATTGAGTTCGACCTTCTCACGAATGAGTCGAAAGATCAGATCCCAGTCCTGGTGACGACGAAGCCGCCCGTCAAATTTGTGACGTGAGGCCGTTGCGCGTGGCATGAGCAGCGTCGATGTCTGGAAGGCGAGGCCGCCCGACAGAACGAAATACATCTGGTCTGCCGCCGAGCCGTGCTTTGGAAATTCGCCCCTCGGCATGACCCGCCCGCCTGGAACTATTCTGGCCCGACTCGCGATCACGAAATCTCCCGCGGCGGATCTGGCGCGTTCCAACAGGGTTTGGAGATGATCCGGATCCCATTCATCGTCGGAATCGAGGAACGCGACGTAATCTCCCTTGGCCAGTTCGATGCCGGCGTTGCGGGCAATCGCCCCGCCGCCATTCTTCTCCAGGCGGGTGTAAACGATCGGAACGGGGGATGCCGCATCCCGAACCGCCGTCTCCGTGTCATCTGTCGAACAATCGTCGACAATAATGATTTCGATGGGCTGAACCGTTTGGTTCTCGATCGTTCCAATCAATCGTTGGATCAGATGGGCGCGATTGAAGAAAGGGGTGATAACGCTGATCGACATCGAGTTACTCTAAGGGGATGTGACACCGCTTTCCATCCCGCTTGACGATATATGCCGGTACTCCAACGACTGTGCAATCGGCTGGGACATTCTTGGTTACGACGGCTCCGGCACCGACCACGACGTTGTTTCCTATTGTTATTCCGCCGATTACTTTCGCGCCGGCCCGGATGCTGACATTGTTGCCGATTGTCGGGCGTTGATCAGGTCCGTTATAGCCGACCGTCACTTGCTGATTTACCGAGCAGTTACAACCAATGGTTCGAGCGTGAATGATCGTGGCAAAGGCGTGCTGAAGGTACAGACCCGGCCCTATGGCCTCTGTGTTGATATATAGGGACGGGCTCGGTGGTCCCGTTATGGGTCTCAACACGCGGCTGGCGGGAATTCGGTAGTATAGTAGACTTCTGAATTCGGGCATCCGGACCAGGTAGAAGAAGGCCTCACGTTCGGAGAGATGGAGATCGAGTACAATCTTCCATCGTTCGATGTCGGCATCGACGATAGGCCGGAACCTGGATGACCGATAAACAAGATAAGCAGGCAGCCGCGACAGGATTTTGAGGGGTCGGATAACCTGATTCAAAAAGCCCGTTGCCATGGTTCAATCCGCCGGCGGCCTCGCGCCCAGCTTCTGACAGACGCCAGTTGGTGGTAACGGGCTTTTAGGGAGTTCGCGTGGCCAAAAAAGAGCAAAAAAAAGCCGAGCGGTTTGCCGACGCTAGCCGCATCCGGCTTAATTCACGACGTCCGGTCTGAGCGTTGTTTGCGCCCCGACCCAAGGAATATATACCTTGGCGGTGGCGCCCTGGGATCACCCAAGGCCTGGACTAGCGCAATGCCTTTTCCAGCCAGCGTCCGGTGATTTCGCCGGCAAGAATGTTGCCGCTGTCGTTCCAGTGTGTGTCGTTACACCTGAAGAGATCGTCTCGATTACGGAACGAAGGCCCCAGATCGAGTAACGGCGTCTTGTCTCCAAAGTGCTGCTTGAGGGCAGTCCTGGTCCAATCCCAATCCATCGTGGCGTCAGATACGATGGTCCGACGACTATCGAGTTCGGCATTTGGGTCCGGCTGCAGAACGATGTAGGTCTTCAGGCCCATTGCCGCGGCGCGCGCGATGATGTCGTCGGCGAAGCCGAGATTGTAGGCCAGATAGACTCGATCTCGAGCGCCCGGCCCATAATACTGCAACGCCCGATCCCGAACGAATTGTTTGTATCCGTCCGACATTGAACATCCCGGAGC
>WNGR01000988.1_pt1 | contig 34181 bp, 37 predicted proteins | sample 5407581 | NCBI WGS metagenome assembly WNGR01 (sample SAMN13153383, study PRJNA577476) | soil metagenome | isolation source: 80 cm soil or saprolite under Garry oak tree replicate 2 | place: USA:California | collected 2016-06-15 | reverse complement strand
GATGATATCGATAAAGAACCTCGCGAAGAACGGTCCTGTGGGCGTTCTCAAACCTTGTTGTACAACGGCGTCAGGACGCATCGGTCACTGAACAAAGATGCGCCGGTCTCCCGCCCGCTTCAGCTGACTGGAATCATTCGTTCACACCCGATACTCGGCGGGCTTCACCACCATTACGTCCGGGTTTGAGTTTTCGGTACACACAGGCAGCTAGAGGCCGCGCCATCTCCATACAGTCGCTATGTGATCGGTATTTGCACTGATCGCGGGCGTTCTACGGATCGCGTCCGCCCAGCTATAACGCGTATCAACGCACTCCTTCACGTTGCTGCGCGCGCGGGACGCACAAAGCAGCGTTCAGGAATACCCGCTTTTGGGCCAAATGGACATCTTCAACCTAGCGATGACTCAAGCTCTTATTTGGAGCGAATGACCGGCGCCGGCTCGGCGCTCAGCGACGTCCATGACCGCGAGCGCGGCGTGAGCTGCTGTCTCAGCGGTCGTATGATTTCCCGTCACCATCGCTGTCACCGTAGCGCCATCTGCAAGGATGGCGATCTGATCGGCGACCTGATCAAGATTTGATACTTTGCTCCCGTTAAGCAGCCCGCGAATGTACTCAAAGTTAGCTTGACGATGAGCTTTCGCAATTGGCCGTACGCAATTGTCGAGCGGGTGTTCACCCACCGCATTGATGAAGGAGCAGCCCTTGAAGTCGCTGCGCGAAAACCAATTTCCGAGCAAGGCGAAGAATCGGATGATTCGCTGACGGGGATCACGTACGTCGGAAAGCGCCAGCTCGGAATCGAGCCACTCGAACCAAGCATTGCTCTCGCGTTGCATGACCGCGCGGATAAGTCCTTCTTTTGATCCAAACTGATTATAGAGCGTCCTGCGGGCTACACCGGCTTCCGCGATGATCTGGTCGATGCCCGTGGAGTGAATGCTGTTTTCATTGAACAGGCGGGTTGCCGTCAGCACCAGGCGCGTCGCCGGGCTCTCCGCACCGCCACCACCGACGCCAATCGGCTTCTTATCAACGATCCTAAGGCTGCGTTTGGGCCGCGTTCTCGAGTGCGCCAGTGATTTTCCGCCCATCAAGACATCCTGCGAGTGAGAATCCGCATGCATCATCTGAAATAACCGGGAGCAAGGCAACGGCCGACGCACTCCGTCACGTATGCCCGCAGGCTAACCCTTGGGCAGCGGGTGAGACAAGTTTAGTCTTGAGTAGACCGATTGATCTACCTTAGCCTTGCTATCAGATCGGGAGTGGTCATGCGCGCAAAATACGATGTGGTCATCGTCGGAGGCCGGGTCGCAGGAACGAGCCTTGCTGTTCATCTCATGCGTTGCGGCATGACCGTCGCCATCTTCGATCGCACGGAATTGCCTGGCGACACGATGTCTACCCACGTAGTCTATCCCAACACCATCGCGCGGCTTGAGCGCCTTGGCGCGCTTGATCGCATCATGGCGCACCGGCCGCCGCCGCTCTACACGTCCTGGTATCACCAGAACCGCATGTTCGTGGCACCTCATACTCCTGAGGAAGGCCGGGACTGGGCGCTTTGCATTCGCAGGTCTACGCTCGACCGTCATTTGCTGGATTGCGCACGCGAGACTGGCGCCGAGGTCTTCGACAAGGCGCCCGTCAAGTCACTGCTGGGTACAGGTACGGACGACGATCCGGTTCGCGGCGTGGTGGCGGAGATCGACGGCAAGGACGTTTCCATCAAGGCGACCCTCGTGGTCGGCGCCGATGGTGTCAGTTCGACGGTCGCGGGGTTGGTCGGGGCGAAGCGCGAGCGGGTGATGTCGACGAAGACCATGCTTTATTATGCGTATTGGGTTGATGTCGACACGCGCAACACGCAGGACTTCTTCTTCGAGCCACCGTGGATTTGTGCCCACTTTCCTGCAGACGACGGCCACCATGTCGTGACCATGAACGGCCCGGTCGAGTTGCGCCGGGGTATCCCGGATCTCGAGGCTTTCTACCTTGAGCGCATCCGCTCGATCCCGCAATTGTGGGGCCGCCTGTCGAAGGCGCGCAAGGTCTCCAACGTCCGCGGGACGCCGCGGCTTGAGGGATTTTACCGTCGCCAATCGGGGTCGGGCTGGTTGCTTTCGGGAGATGCCGCGCACTTCAAGCATCCGGCATCCGCGCAAGGCATCGGGGATGCGTTGCACGCCGCCGAAGCGCTGGCACCAATGATCGCCGACAATACGTATCACGAGAAATACCCGCTGTGGCGCGAAGAGGTCTCTCACGATCTTTATGCCTTCTGCGAGTTTCTCGCGGATGTCCCGACGGATGAGGGCATGAGTCAGCGCCGTGGTCGACATCTGGAGCCGCAGTATCGCTCCCTGGGATGCCTTGCGCATGGTGCCGCCGATGCTCCGCACGGCGGGCCCGTCGCCTGAGGCGGTATTTGAAAAATACCGGGAGAGAACCCCGGCCCTTGCCGACAGCAGTTCTGCCGCATGATGCGCATATGAGCGCGATTTTCACGTCGAACAAAGGAGTATGATTATGAAGTACGATCGGTCCTCGTTCACCTTGACCCGTTCGACGCCTGCCCAGTCCAAGGGGCTGCCCTCCAGGCGAAATCTCTTGAAGTCTTTTTGCGCCTGCTGCGCCGGTCTCACCGTCGCGCCGGCTGGCCTCTCATTGCTGGCTGCCGCGGACCGTGCCGAGGCGGCGACGGCGCAGGGCACGATCCGCGTCGGCCATCTGCCGGCCGGCTGCGTCTCTCATCTTCTGCTCGCCAAAGCGCGCGGGATGTTTGAGAAAGCCGGCATCAACGCACAGCTGACGCAGTTCAACGGTCCCGACAAGAATATTCTGGCACTGCAGTCCGGCAACGTCGACGTGGCTCACAACCCTTGGACCACGACGATCGCTGCCTATGCGGACAACTCGAAGAATCTGCGTATTGTCGGAGGCTCCGGACTTGCCGGTATCGAGTTGGTGGCGCGCGCAGGTTCGGTCAAGAATGTGAATGAATTCATCGCGGCCGCGGGCAAGGGGTTGCGCGTCGGGACCTTGCGGCTCGATACGCTCGAGCTCGTTGCGTATGGTACGATGGCCATGCACGGAAAGAAATATGACCAGTACGCCATGCAATTTTTCCCAAGCATGGTCGGCATGGGCGAGGCAATTGCCAGCGGCGCGGTCGACGTCTGCTCGCTGGCCCAGCCCTATGCTGAATCCGTCGTTGCGCAAAACAATGCTGTTTACATCGCCAACTCGAACGACGTATGGGGCCCGGCCGCACCCGACTGCGTTATCAACTCGACCGATGCCTACATTGCCAAAAACGGTGAGTTGCTGATGGCGTATCAGAAGGTCCTGGTCGCTGCCGCCAAGGACTTTTATGGAGACTTTGACGCGGCGATCAAGGATTTGCAACCGATCTACGGCGCGCCGAAGGAAATTTTGGCTGTCGCGTTGCGCCGGCAGGCGCCGAATCCTGTGATCGGCGATGCCGGAGCCGCGGGCATCCGCAATGGCGTGAAGTATCTCATCGAACTTGGCTACTTGAAAACTAACATCGCCGACGAGGTCCTCGACTTGAAATATCAGCCCGCCTGATGATGCAGGAAAGCGTCGCAACATGCGAACCGGTGGTCACGAGCCTTATCAGCGCCCGTGATTGCGGCCTGTCCGGTCAGACATTGTCCCACGCCGGGCCGCCCTTTGCCGACCGAAAATTGATCCCGAAGCCGGTGCTGCATGCGCTTGCCGGGTCCGCGGTGATCGAAGGATGGGTCAAGACGTTTGACGACGGTATCGCCGCCATTCTCTCCGGTGATATTGCGCTGCTTGCCAATCATTCGATCGGAATCGTGTCGCCGATGTCGGGCGTTGTGCGTCCGAGCCAGCCGCTGTTCGTCGTCCGTGACGCGGGCGGTTCGGGGCGCGTGACGTACGCCACGCTGGCGGAGAAGGGCCGCCGCACACTGCGATTCGGTTGCTACGACGACGATTCGGTTGCCGGCCTTGCCAGGTTGGAGAACGAAATTGCGCCGGCGGTGGCCGGCGCGCTTCCATCCGACGGCATCGCAATCTTGCCGATTCTGGCTGAAGCCATCGCGCTCGGGGATGATGTGCACCAGCGCAATGTGGGCGGGCTGCTGGTATTGCTGCGATCTCTGCCCAAACTCGATCCCGAGACGCGTATCTTCCTGGCGGACCATCCACAGTTCTTCCTCAATTTCGCGATGGCCTCTGCCAAACTCGTGCTCGATGGCTGGTCCGGAATCGCCGGCTCAGCGCTGGTGACGGCGATCAGCCGCAATGGATCGACCTGTGGGATCCGGTTGGCCGGAACAGGCGATATCTGGTTCGAAGCGCCCGGTGTTGTGCCCGCAGGCGGGATCTTTTTGCCGCATACGGCCGAAGACGCACAACCCGATCTCGGGGACAGCGCGATTATGGAGGCCTTTGGTCTCGGCGGTTGCATCGCCCACCTCGCGCCGGAACTGACCCGCGCACTGGCCGTCGATCTGCTGGACGCCATCGCTGCCGGCCGGCGGCAGCGAAAGTTCTTTGTGTTCCGCAATGATCGCCTCAGTCCGGTCGCCTCAGGCGAAGCGGGGATCGGCATGGGGCTCGATGCCCGTCGCGTGCTGGCGTCAGACGAAGATGTCCGGATTCACACCGGTATTGCCCACAAGGACGGCCGTTCGGGTTGGATTGGCATCGGGGTTGCACGGGTTCCACGTGCCTGTTTCGAGCAAGCCGTACGTGCCCTCGATACCAGGGCCGAGGGAACGGAGACCGCTGTTGAGCACGCCTAAGCGGCTGATTGCTACAGATCTCGCATTCGATCAGCCCGGCGAGGTGCGCATCACCATTGTGCCACCCGACGTTACGCCGGCCGGAGCTGCACAAAGCGACATCAAGCCAGTCGCGGGTAACTTCTCGCACGTGCTCGGCATCGGATCTTTCCTGATGGTCTGGCTGGTCGTCGGCTTGTTGTGGGAGCTGCTCGCGGCGAAAGGCATTCTCAATGGCCGCGTGCTGGTGCCGCCGTCGGGCTTCCTGCCATACCTGATACAGGGCCAGGGAGCGGCAGGCATAGGCTACAACAAAGTTACGTTCGACACGGCAATCCTGGCGACGCTGATTCGGGTATTGGTGGGATTCATGCTCGCGCTGGCCGCATCGCTGCTCGGCGCTATTCTGATTTGTGCCGTTCGGCCGTTCCGGCTGGCATTGCTGCCGCTGGCGCGAACGATCGCTCCGATCGCGCCGGTTGCCTGGATTCCGCTCGCCATCACGGTGGTTGGCCTTGGTTCCGGCGCGGCCATTTTTGTCGTATTCATGGGGATCGTCGGATCGGCGACGGTAGCGGCCGTCGCCGCTCTTGACGATGTGCCGGATGAATACCGCAAAGTCGCAAGGCTGCTCGGCGCAGCGGGCGCAAATTACTGGTTGCGGGTCATTGTGCCGGCCGCGGCACCGGCGCTCGTGACGACGATGCGCATGAGCTTTTTTGGCGCGTGGATGGCGGTGCTGGCCGGTGAAATGGCGGGAATAAGCTCCGGACTGGGCGCACTGATTATCCTTGGTCAGCAGCAGTTCAACATGAAGCTCGTGATGTCGGGTATCGTCGTGATCGGCCTTCTTGGGTTTGTCATCGACCAGTTGCTGGCCTGGGTCGGGCGGCGCCTGGTGTGGTGGGAAGGTCGTCAGCAACGGTGGAGCACACCGCGATGACCGAGCTGCAATTCCAGCATGTGAACAAGGCATTTGGTGCGACGCTTGCCGCCCGCGACGTCTGCTTCCGGATTCCATCAAAGTCTTTCGGCGTGGTGATAGGGCCGTCCGGATGCGGTAAGTCTTCGTTGTTATCGCTTGCCGCGGGTCTTGACGAGCCTACCAGCGGCTACGTTTTCCTCGGCGGGAGGGAAGTTCGTGGCATCCGCGACGATGTCGCGTTGCTGTTTCAGAATTACAATCTGTTTCCATGGATGACGGCACAAGCCAACGTGGCGTTTGGGTTGAGCATGCGTGGCATGGGGCAACGGGAAGCGATCGCCAAGGCTCTCGACTATCTCAACGACGTCGGGCTTGGCGCCTGCGCCAATAAGATTCCCGCCGAGCTCTCCGGCGGCATGAAGCAACGCGTCGCGCTGGCGCGCGCGCTGGCATTGAAGCCCGGCCTTTTGCTGATGGACGAGCCGTTTGCAGCCCTCGACTACCAGACGCGGAAAATCATGCAACGATATGTCCTTTCCACCCGAGAGCGAACCGGCGCCACCGTGTTGCTGGTAACGCACGATCTTGCCGAGGCCTTGACGCTGGCGGATCGCCTTGTTCTGATGTCGGGAGCACCTGGTTCGGTACAGGAAGTGATCGACATTGCCGCGCCGCATCCGCGTGATCTGTCCCATCCGGCCCTGGCTGCGCTGATGCGAAAGCTGGAAGCACATTTGGAGGCCGAGGCGGTCCTGAGCGAATTTACGGCAGACGAGCGTGGCCGGATGCTTGCAAATGATTGAGCGATCCAAAGAGACGATCCGCATTCCCGCCCGCGAGGGAGTCGCGCTCGACCTTCGTAAGGGATATCGCGTGAGTGTGGTTGATCTGGCAGGACATCAGGGCGCTGATTGTGTTGCGGTCACGCTTGGCGGCGCCGTCTCTTGCACGCGCACCACGCGCGCCAGGAACCGGAGGCTGTTTCCAAAGATCGGGCAGGCGATTTACGCCGATGACCATGAGGCGATGCTGACGCTGATGGAAGACACCAGTCCCGGGCCACACGGGCTTCTGGTGCCGCCGTGCGATCCAACCATGTACCGTTTGCGGGGAGCTGGCTGCGCGCACCCGTCCTGCCATGACAACTTTCACCATGCTCTCGCGCTGAAGGGGATTCAGCTTGGGCGAACCCCACCATCGATCTGCCTGTTTCAGAACATCGTCGTGGATGAAATCGGAGCCATTGTGATCGGGGTCAACACCAGCAAGGCGGGCGACCGGCTGACCTTCCGCGCCGAGCGGGATTTGGTGTTTGTCGTCTCCGCGTGTCCTAATGATGTCTTCAAACGCCCTCCGTTGCAACCGACCGATCTGGAAATAGCGATCGATACCGCGGAAGCCGCCTGACGATGATGCTGTCCGTACGTTATCCGAGGCCATTGCCATGCACGCTGTCTGCTTCGCAGATCTGGCTGGACGCTGTACCAGCCGGTTCACGTCTCGATCTGACGGCGCACGGTCCCGGGGCAGGGGCTGCGATCTTTTCCTGGTCACTGGCCGATCCCTACGAACAGCTCAGCGACGCCTATACATTCATGGAACTGCGGCGCGTCTGGCCCGCTGTCGGCGATCAGCTTTATTCGACGCTGCGCCGGCCCATGATCTTGGTGGAACGGGATGATACAGACCATGGTATCGATCTTCTCCGACATGATTACTGGTGGCCGCGCGAAAAGTGCCTGGATGCGCTCGTGGAGGAGGCAAGAACCAACGCGATCCCGGCTCCGTTCCGACGTGACTGGCCCTATGCGGCGAACATCTTTGCTCGCACACGCATCAGTGAAAACGGCGATCTGACCGATGACCCCGTGGCAACGAAGGAGGGGGCCCGCATCGAACTGCGTGCGAAGTTTGACGTGGTGGTGGCGGTGATGGCGGCCGGAACGGTCTCACCCGCCATCGACATCCTCGTCGATCCGACGCCCAGTCCTGATCCGTTATAATCCATGCCGATTTGGTCAGCGAGCGGTAGTCGAGCTGGCGATGAAACCAGTAAACGTCGCCACCGACACCTTTCTGTGGAGCGACGCCCTGGATAGGGCTGGAAATAGTCTTGAGGGGGAGCGGTCCGCCGGGAAGACCGCCGCGCGGGTATGCGAGCTGACGGCTGCGGGCGGCTTTGCGCGTCAAATGGAGTCTTCGGCCCGCGCGGCTCATTGGGACACGTGGGCGAGCCTCAGTAACCCGGAGCTAAGGCGGTTTATTCTGATGCTATAGCAGATCGTCGCCGCGAACTCTTTGAAGGTCTGGAAGGGGACAACCCTTCCGAACTGCATTCCGACCAGGCTTGGCTTAGAATCTGTGCACCGTGCCTTGTAAAAGGCAGCAACGATCACCTCTACAGGCTCAGGACGAGTTGCGAAGTGTGCTTCGTAATTCCTCCTGGTGTGGCGGCCGATCTTGACGGCCTTTTGATGCCGTCTTCAGGTACATCGATCGGATTTACGGCGATCTCGCGCCAGACCACCTGGGCCAAGTCGTCCGCCGTTCGTTTGCCGAAGATCTGGCACGTCATTTGCTCAACCGATACCGATGAGTTGGCAGCTAGGGTTCCGCATCCCCTGGGGATGGCTGGTCCAAGAGCTGCCGCCTGCGCGGGAGAAATCCGTACGGGACACGGCGGGATAAAATCCCGGGAGACCTCAGTAGCCAGGAATTGGCGTCGCTCGGGTCTATGCCAATTCCAGAGTTTTGGACGTTGTGGAGTTGGCGATGGACGCTCTGAACTCGCGAGCCAAGGCGGAGACTGCCGCAACATCGCTGTTTGGCGAATATGCCGCCGACCCATCCGCCGCAATTACCATCCGCAATTCCGGGCGGAGGCCGAATTGATGTCGGCCTATGCGGACGCGATCGCACGCCGCTTCGGCGATGGCGGGTCCTCAGGGGAGGGCGCTGAAGACAACGAATTCATCCGCCGGGTTCTTTCGCGAAAGACCGTGCGCCGCTACGGCGACAAGGTGCCGGCGGAAAATCTGCTCGACCTGTTAGTTGCGGCTGCGCTGAGTGCGTCGGCAAAGTCGGATTTCCAGCAGGCCTCGATCCTGCGCCTGCGCAATACGGCGAAACGCGCGGCGATCGGCGAACTGTTCCCGGCCATGCCTTGGATCGCAAACGCGCCGGTGTTCTTCGTCTTCCTCGGTGATGCACGGCGGCTGCAGTGCATCGGCGAGATGCGCGGCAAGCCGGTTCGGAACGGAACGCTGAAAGGTTTCTTCAATGCCAGCATTGATGCCGCGCTTGCGATCCAGGCCATGATCCTGTGCGCGGAATCCGCCGGCCTCGGCACCTGTCCGATCAGCGTGATCCGCAACGAGGTCGACAAGGTCGCGGCGATTCTCGGTTTGCCCGATCTCGTCTTTCCGGTCGCGGGGCTCTGCATCGGTTACCCGCAAGCCGAAGGCTACGTCAGCCTGCGCCTCCCGCGTCTCGCCACGACGCATAGCGATCAGTACGACGACAGCGCACTCGCCGCAGCGATCGACGATTACGACCGCAGGCGAAATGCACGACATGCGATCCCGAGGGATCAGCAGCGCGCGAATGCCGAGTTCGGTGAGGCCGCGTTCTATGGCTGGTCGGAAGACAAGGCGCGGCAGGCGGCGAAGGCCGAGGGCGCAGCCTTCCCGCCGTATCTACGCTCACATGGATTCAATTTTGATTGAAAGGACCGCGCCGATAACGACATCCGCACTCTCGTTTCGCACACCCTGACTTGTGATCCATCAGCAAGGGACACCTATCATGCCAGAGTCTTCGATCACCTTCCGCAAGTCCTTTTCACGACGTTTGTTGCTCGGTTTGGTCGCTGCCCAGTTTGCCGTTCCGATGTTGGGAGGGGTTCTGCAGGCGGCGAGCCTCGACGAAATCAAGAAGCGCGGCCTCATCGTGGCCACCGAGGACGATTTTCGCCCGTTCGAATTCATCAAGGACGGCAAGCCGACCGGCTTCGACAATGAATTGGTCGAGGACCTGCGCAAATACGCGCCGTTCGAGATCAAGCAGGAGATTTTGCCGTGGACGGGCATTTTGGCCGGCGTCAGCACCGGCAAATACGATGTCGCCATCACCGCGGCGATCATCACCAAGGACCGAAAGAAATCGCTGGATTTCACCAGTCCGATCGCTGATGCGACGCATTATTACGTCAAGCGCAAGGACGACAAGAGCATCACCTCGATCAAGGATCTGAACGGCAAGACGGTCGGCGTTCAGGCCGGCAGCGCGCTGCTAGCGCGCCTTCCAGAGCTCGGCACGATGCTTGAAAAGGAGGGCGGCAAGGTTGGCAAGATCGTCGAATACACCTCCTATCCTGAAGCCTATCAGGATCTGGCGCTCGGCCGCGTCGATTACGTCGTCAACACGATCATCAATATCAAGACACTCGTAGCTGAGAAGCCCGCCGTGTTTGAGGTCGGGCAGGCGGTGTCCGGAAGATCGTTCCCGGCCTGGGCCGTCGCCAAGGACAACACGGAGCTGCGGGACTTCCTGAATGGTTTCATCGCCAAGGAAAAGGAAACCGGCAGGTTTGCCGAACTGCAAAAGAAGTGGTTTGGCGAAACGTTTCCCGACCTGCCCGTGACGTTCGAGCCTGAGTTCTAGAATTCCTGCAAGCGGAAACGATCCATCATGACCGCTGGCGACGTGTTGGCCATTCTGCGGGGTGCCGTCGTGACGGTGACATTGTCACTGGTCGGCATCCTGATCGGCCTGCCGATCGGATTGGGTCTGGCGCTGCTGCGCTGGGCCAACGTCCCCGTCGTCGCCAAAATCGTCGCTGTCTATGTCAGCGTCCTGCGCGCGACGCCGCTGGTGACGCTGCTCCTGCTGCTTTTCTTTGCGTTGCCGAACATCGGAATTCCGGTCAATCCAGTTTCGGCCGCGATTCTCGCCCTCGTCATGAATACTTCCGCTTTCAATTGCGAGGTGTGGCGGGCGGCGCTGGTGAACTTCCCGAAGGACCAGTATGAGGCCGCGCAGTCGGTCGGCATGCGCGCCGGATTACGATTTCGCCGCATCGTCCTGCCACAGATCGTGCGGGTCAGCCTGCCGGGCCTTGTCAACGAGATGTCGCTGCTGATCAAGGTCACGCCGGTGCTCGCGGTGGTCGGCGTCGTCGACATCACGCGGGCAGCGGTGCGAATCGGCGCCCAGACCTACGAGCCGCTGCCGCCGTTTCTGGTCGCGATCGCGCTCTACGCGCCGATCGTGTTTGTGCTGGTGTCGTTGCAACGCTGGATCGAACGGCGGCAGTCGATCGCTGAGGCGGCGGCATGATTCACGATTTCGGCATCGTATGGGACGAACGCAGCCTGCTGCTCAGCGGGTTGGCCAACACGACGATCCTGTCGGTGCTCTCGGCGGCCGCGGCGTTGCTACTGGGATTTGTACTGACACCGGCGTTGATGTCGAAGCGCCGGACGGTGGCGTGGGCCGCACGCGGCTTCGTCGACGGCATGCGGTGCGTCCCGTTCCTGCTGTTTGCCTACATCATCTATTACGGACTTCCGTCCCTTGGCGTCCGGCTGGACAATTGGACCTCGGGCCTGTTGGCGCTGACGATCTACAACGCCGCCTACATGGCGGAGATCCTGCGTGGCGCCTGGGCGGCGCAGCCCCGCGAGCCGATCGAGGCCGGCACAGCCTTCGGATTCTCGGAAGTTAGGTTGTTTCGTCGCCTCATTCTTCTGCCGCTGTTGCTCGCGGCTGGTCCGGTGATCGGCAACCAGATGATCCAGATCATCAAGGACAGCGCCTTCCTGACCATCATCGCGCTTCCGGAGCTGACGCATGCCGCGAGTTCGATTCAGTCGCGCCACTACGTTCCGTTTGCTGCCTTCATTACCGCGGTGTTTCTTTATTGGGGCCTCTGCCTCGTTATCGAAGTGGGTGTCAGCTCGATCGGCCGCGTCGCCGACGCGCGGCGCTAGGGGGCGCGATGGCCGACGGAAGCAAGGTTCTGGACGTGGCCGGCGTGTCAAAACGCTTCGGCGATCTCGGAGTGCTGTCCGACATCAGTTTCCAGGTCGACAAGGGGGAGACAGTCTGCGTGCTCGGACCGTCGGGCTCCGGCAAGTCGACGCTGTTGCGCTGTATCAACTGGCTCGAACGGCCGGACGCCGGTCAGGTCTACCTGAACGGAACGCAAGTCGGCATCAACGGCGCCGGCGTCGTGATGAACGATCGCGAATTGTCCCAGACCAGAACCCGCATCGGCATGGTGTTCCAGCATTTTGCGCTGTGGCCGCATCTCACCGTGCTGCAGAACCTGATGGAAGCGCCTATTCAAGTGCAGCGCCGGCCGAAAGCCGAAGTCCGCGACGAGGCGCTGGCCCTGCTGTCGAAAGTAGGTTTGCTTGAAAAGCAGAATGCCTTTCCCGCAAAACTGTCCGGCGGACAGAAGCAGCGCGTCGGCATTGCGCGAGCGCTGGCGATGCGACCGGACTTGCTGCTGTTCGACGAGCCGACCAGCGCGCTGGATCCCGAACTGGTCGGCGAAGTGCTGCTGGTGATGCGCGATCTCGCGCGCGAGGGCAGGACCATGGTGATCGTGACGCACGAAATGGCATTCGCGCGCGAGGCCGCGACGCGCATCCTGTTCCTGGATCGGGGGCGCGTGATCGAAACCGCCGCCCCGGATCGCTTTTTCGCGCACCCCGAAACCGAACGTGCGCGGCAATTCGTGCAGCGTTACGCCGGCGACACCGGCGGGCTGCAATGGCAGCGACTGGGCAAGAGAAGTTAGGATAAGGAACGGTGTCCGCCATGACCGAAAGCAGAATTGAAATCCCGGCGCGACGCGGCAAGGCCGCCTTCATCGCTGCCGGTCAGACCGTCACCGTCATCAATACCCATGGCGAGCAAGTGGTGGACACCTGGGCGTTCAGCCGCGCCGATCTCGGCGAGTTCATGTCGAACGAACATACCCGCGCGCACAGTCTTCATCTGATCCCGCGGCCCGGCGATATCCTGCGCACCAACCGGCGCAGGCCAATCATGACGCTGATCGAGGATACCTCGGGCGGCATCCACGATACGCTGATCGCAGCATGCGACCGGCACCGCTATGCGTTTCTCGGCGTCGAGGGCCATCACGACAATTGCACCGACAATCTGTTTGCCGGGATGAACGAAATCGGCCTGGTCCCGCCGGAGGTGCCGAGCCCGCTCAATCTGTTCATGAACATCCCGTGGTCGGCCGATCGCACGCTCGGTTTCGCGGCACCGCCGCGACCGGTACCCGGTGGCTACGTCAAATTGCGCGTCGAGATGGACCTCGTGATCGCGTTCTCGGCCTGCCCGCAGGACATTCTGCCGATCAACGGCAAGGCCGGAAAACCGGTCGAGGCGCATTTTACGATCGGCTGAGGCGGGATTGAGGATGACATCGGGTGCGGGAGCAAGACAATGACTTCCCTGGAAACGAAGCGAGAGATAGCCGAGGCCAATCGGCGGCGTTACGAAGAGCTGCGTGCCGCCGGGCAGGAAGCGGCGCCCAAGGCGCGTCCGTCGGCGACAGCGCTGGACGCCGCTCCGATCCTTGAGGACGCCGTGATCAGCCGCGAAGAGATCCCGGCCGATTGGTATGCGATCGTCCGTTTGCGGCGCGGGGAGGCGTTGCGGATCGCCGATCCGTCCGGCCGCTCCAGCGTGTCCATGATCGGCTGGCGTGACGAAGACACGTCCGAGCGGATCAATTGCGCCGATACCGTCAAGGTGCAATGGAGCGCTGCCGTTTCAAAGGGCCGCGTCATCCTGTCCGACATGGGGCGGGTGCTGTTCTCGGTGATCGAGGATACCAGCGGCGCCCACGATATTTTGGTCGGTGGATCGACACTGGCTTCGACGCTGGCGGCCTATGGCGCGGCCTCGCGCAACACCCAGGAGAATTTTATCGCCGGCGCCGCCAAGGTCGGGCTTGGCGTGCGCGACATTCCGCCCTGCGTGACGTTCTTTGCCCCGGTCTCGCTCGATGAGAATGGCCGCTTTGTCTGGAACCAGGACCGCAAGCAGCCGGGAGATTTCGTCGACCTGCGCGCCGAGATGAACGCGATCCTGGTGCTGTCGAATTGCGCGCATCCGCTCGATCCCGCGCGTCCATCCGCCACCCAACCGGTCGTGCTGGTCCGCCATCGCGTTCCACAGGTCGCGGCCGACGACCCCTGCCGGACCGGATCGCCCGAGGCCATGCGTGCCTTCCAATTCACCGACCGGCTGTACGCCTGAGGAGGGATTGAATGACCGCTCTTGCCGCATCCTCGCTGCGAAACATTTCGAGCGCTATCTACACCCACGATATCACCGCGGAACGGCCCTGGTCGTACGTGTTGAAGCGTGGACAGACGTTGCGGATCGTCGATAGCGAAGGTCAGCAGGCGGTCGACGCGTTGCTTTATTGCCTTGCCGACCCGACGGAACGCTACAGCGCGCAGGACACGCTGCGAACGCAGGGTTCGGCCTATGTCGACCTCGGCACGCGGCTGGTCTCCAACAAGGGCCGCGTGATGGCGCATATCACGGCCGATTCCTGCGGGCGGCATGACACATCGGCCGGATGCTGCTCGTGCGAGAGCAACGCGGTGCGTTTCGGTGAGGCCACCAAATGCCAGCACGCCTGCCGTGAAAACTTCATTCTGGAATTGTCGAAATACGGACTGACCAAGCGCGACATCGTCGCGAACCTGAACTTCTTCATGAACGTGCCGATTGATCCTGACGGCAAATTCACAGTGGTAGATGGCATTTCTACTCCGGGAAATTACGTCGACATCATGATGGACCTGGACGTCATTTTCGTCATCTCGAACTGCCCACAGGTCAACAATCCCTGCAACGGATTCAATCCGACGCCGATCAGGGTGCTGATCTGGGACCAGGATAGGTTCTAAGCCACGTGTGCCAGCAGACCAGCTAGGCATTTACACGGCGAAAGTATTGCCGCAGCGCGCTCAGCTTTGATCGAAGCGGAAGGTAAGCAATAGAAAAGGCTGGCCTGCTCATCGCAGATGTAAACGCGCGGCCGTGCGCCATCAGTTGGACGAGTCATCGTGTCCGCCACTTTCCGACCAGCGATTCGGACAGACGGGCATCTTCCGCGTCGGATGGAATCGGCGGCATTGGTGCGATCAGATGCTACGCTTCAACCCGTCGCGTAAGCTGGCCAGACGGGATCCGTTGTGACCATAGCCGACGTAAGCATAAACCGAACCGATGTCGGCTGTTGGCAAAGCGTACGTTGAGGCCCGACGTTAGATTTGGCTATCTCCGGCTGACTGGACCTAGCTCAAACTTCCTCATGATGGATTGGAGCGAGAGTGCCGGCTTTTCAATCGGTTAGAAGGCGGTGTGTGCACGACGTGTGCACCGGGAGATCAAGAAAAATCTTGCGACAGCCAACGTGAGCAAGCTTTCTGAAGTGGGCGAGTCGGTTGCGGAAAGCGTCACTTCTTCGCCACGCATTCGCGCAGCTACACCTGCGGCCTATCCGATCAACAACGACGCGGCGTCCTAGGATCGGACCAACTGCCTCAATCGGCTGCTTTGTCCGAGCATCTTGAACTGAAGATGGGCCATTACCGAAGCCGCCTAATACAGTCGTCATCGCGCAAACTATCTGTGACGCTCCCAGAACTACGCGCAGTCGCGTTCGGCCGGCCGCAAGGGCCCGGACCAGTTGTCGCGTTCTCGGCACCTTGCACGTGGCAGACATGGGCCGCTGTCATCCTCCGTTGAGAAGGATCAGAACGTGCCGGGATAGGCGCCACCGTCGATCAGGATGTTCTGTCCGGTGATATAGCCCGCATGTTTCGAGCACAGAAATGCGCAAATCGCGCCGAACTCGTCGGGGTGGCCGAAGCGCTTGCTCGGGTTACTTGCTCTGACGTCCTCAGTTACATCGGTCACGCCCCGTGAAGAATTCCTCGCGAGGGCCGCTAGGTTGGATTTCAGTCGGTCGGTATCGAACGTCCCGGGCAGGAGGTTGTTGACGGTCACGTTGTGCTCGGCGACGGAACGCGCGAGCCCGGCGACAAAGCCCGTCAGCCCGGTACGGGCGCCGTTCGACAGCGCGAGCATCGCAACCGGCGCCTTCACCGCGTGCGACGTGATGTTGACGACCCGACCAAATTTTCGCGCGATCATGCCATCGACCGTCGCCTTGATCAGCGCGATCGGGGCCAGCATGTTGCCGTCGATCGCCTTGATCCAATCGTCGCGCTCGAAATTTCTGAAATCGCCGGGCGGTGGTCCGCCAGCGTTGTTGACGAGAATATCGGGATCAGGGCAGGCGCTGAGGATGGCCTCACGCCCCTCGCGACTGGTGACATCGGCGATGACCGTTCGAGGCCGATTGGCCGTTACCGACGCGATCTCGTCGGCCGCACCTTCAAGGATCTCGCGCCGCCGGGCTACGATCACGAGTTCGACACCTTCGCGCGCCAGGGCCATGGCGGAAGCCTTGCCCAAGCCCTGACTGGCCGCGCACACAATGGCCTTACGGCCCTTCAATCCCAGATCCATGTTTCCTCAGGTGCAGTTGCGTGGACAGCAGGCGTGGCGATCGTGTTCATTTGCTCGGTAAGGTCATCCCGGCCGGCTTGGAGCCCCACATGCAGAAGCTCGTCGGCTCGAAGCCGAACTGCCGCGGGCGGTGCGTCGCCTCGTCCTCGATCTCGTCGACGCCGACGGAGTATTCGAAAATCATCCCGTCGGGCCCCTTGAAATAGAGGAAGCGTGCGCCGGACGTCGGATGCCGACCTGGCCCGAACACGATCGGCACGCGTCTCTCGTTCAGAAAATAGTAGGAGCGCAGCACGTCGTCGTTGTTCTCGACCTGGTGATTGATGTGCTGAATGCCTGCCTGTGGTGCGCGTACCAGTGCGATGGTGTGATGAGTGGCGTTCACGCGCATCAAGGGGATGTCGCCGATGCGGTCGCTGACGCGTGCATTGCAGACCTGGGTCCAGAATCGCTCATCGCGTGCCGGGTCGGTTGAGTTCAAGCCGATATGGCTGAAACCGGTGATGCCGGCGTCGCGGCTGGCGAAATAGCGCCGTCCATTGCGCTCCGGCCGCACCACCAGCTCGATATGATTGCCGGTCGGATCGCGGAACCCGATGAAGCCCTTCACCTTGCGCTGCTCGGCCTCCTGCGCGGTTCCAGCATGTACCGGGTGGCCAAGCGATTCCAGCGTCGCCGCCGCGTCTTGCAGGCTGGCTTCGTCCTCCACCTCGAAACCGACGGTCTGGTCGCGCGGATCGCCCTCCGAATAGCACAGCGTGTGCGCGCGCTCGTCGGACCGCAGATACAGGGCCGTTCTGCCCCGCTCGGCGATCTGGAGGCCCAGGCAGGCGGTGGCAAAGCTCTCGGCTTGCTCCAGATCCGGTGAACTGAGGCGGACATAGCTTACATCCTTCAACTGGATCATGAGTTTCTCCTGTTCCCTTAGGCTCGCGCGCTCAGCTCGAGTACACCCTTGCTTTCGCTGCCCCAATTGCAGAGTGACGTGGCGGTGAGGGGAAATTGTCTGGCCGGCCGCGGCCTGTCACCGATGTCGGCCATCCCGTTGACGTAGGACAGGATCAGTCCGTCAGGGCCCTCGATATGCAGGAAGATCTGGTTCGAGGCGGACTGGCGTCCGGGCCCCTGAACGATCTTCACCTGATTTTCCTGCATGAAGTAGCTGTTCTGCATAATCTGATCGAGCGCCTCGACCTCGAAGGCGGCGTAGAGCAGACCGTTCTGTCGCGATGGATGGAGCGCGATGCGGTGATGCAGGTCGTCGATGCGGAGATAGGCAATGTTCCCGACCCAGTCGGTCACCTCCGCGCCAAGCAGGCGCCAGAAGGCGAGATCGCGTACGTGATCGGTGCTCCGCAGACCGATGCCATGGAATTGTACGATTCCGGCGTCGCGCGGCGGAAAGTAGCGCCTGCCGCTCTGTGTGGGGCGGGTCACGAGATCGATGCGATTCCCAGATGCGTCGTCCGCGAGGACGGCGGACTGCACATATCTGCGGCGACACTCGTCCGGGTTTGCCGGCCTCACCGCGAAGCCTTGCCTGCGCAACCGCTCGCCGATCTCTTGCAGGGTTGCATCATCCCAGACCTCGATGCCGATACTGGCGCCCTCGCTCCGATCGCGGCTGAGGCTGACCGTGCGAAAGCGGTCGTCCGAGCGGAAGGCAAGCTCGCCATCCTGATCGGCGACCTGCTGTAGGCCAAAAATGTCGGACACAAAGCGTGCGCAAGCCTGCGGTTCGCTGACAGCGTGGCGGACGTAGCAGACCGATATGACCAATGGCGTCGTTCGACGCACGGCGTCCTCGCTCATCGAACCCGACCCCGCTTCTGCTCGGCCTCGAGAAAGTCCCTGATCATCTGACGCCAGAGCCTGAAGAGCTGATCGAACCATTTTTGATCGTTGTCCCAGAGCGTACGGAGCGCCATGCCACGGACGACGCCGAGGGTGAGCGCCACGATGTCTGCCGCAATTGAAGCCGGAACGTTGCTCGCCGCCAGTGCCTCGGCCCAGGCTGCCTCGACCGGACGCCGCGCCTTGCGCGAGATGTCGAGGATCTTCTTGCGCACGGCCTGGTCGGTGGAGGTCGACAGCACGATGTCGATCGCCACCATGAAGTGTTCGCTGAAGAAGAACTCTTTGGCGTCCTCGATCACCGCCTCGATTAAGTCGCGCGGCCGGTTGACAGCCGCGGCACGGCGGCGGCTGAGGACCTGGGCCTGCTCGAACACGTGTTCGAGCGTGGCGACGACGAGCGAGTCCTTGGTTGGAAAATGGTGGAGTTGAGCGCCACGGGACACGCCTGCCTCGGCCGCGACTTCGGCGGTGCGGAACCTGGCATAGCCACGGCGCCGGATCAGATTGGCGGCCGCCTTCAGGATACGGAGCCGGGTTTCTGCTGTCCGTTCGGCCTGGGTGCGACGGCGCGGCGGCGCCAGCGCGCGTCGCGCGGATTTGAGCGGAGCAGGAGTGCGATCGGGGCGGGTGCTCATGTCAAACCTCAATCTGAACCTTCCCGTCCACGACCGTGACGGGATAGGTCTTCAAGGGAATCTCGCAGGGCATGCCGGTGGGTTGACCGGTCGTGACGTCGAACGTGCCGAAGTGGAAGTTGCATTCCACGATCTTGCCGTTGATGATGCCTTCCTCCGCCAGCGAGGCCTCACCGTGCGTGCACATGTCCGCTGTGACGTAGATCGTGCCGGCCACGCGATACAAGGCGACATTTGAGCCGTCGGGCAGGGGAGCCTGCTTGATCTCGCCCTCGACGATCTCCTCGGCTGCACAGAGAACGACAGTCTCAGTCATCGCGAAGACCTAGAGCATGGTGCTACCGCCGTTGACGCTGATGACCTGGCCGGTCACGAACGACGCTTCGGCGGATGCGAGGTAGGACACCATCGAAGCGACTTCCTCCATCTCGGCCGGTCGGCCCATGGGGATGACGCTGACGAATTTGGCGGCGAGTGCCGGATCGCTCTTGGTGATGGCGACCATTTGCGGCGTGTTGACCGCGCAAGGCGCGACGGTATTGACGGTGATGCCGTCCCTGGCGAACTCGCGCGCCATGCCGGTGGTGAGGCCGTGCACGCCGCCCTTGGCCGCATTGTAGGCGGCGTGATCCCACAGACCATTGCGGACGGAATCGGCTCCGAGATTGATAATGCGGCCATAGCCCTGCTTGCGCATCACGGGCACGGCGTACCAGGAGCACCACAACACGGTCCACAAATTGCGGTCGACGGTCGTCTTCAGGGTCTCCGGCGTATGCTCTGCAAAGGGCTTGATGATGCCTCCACCGGCGTTGTTGACGAGAATATCGAGGCGGCCGAACCGTTCGGAGGCGAGCTTGATCGTCCTCTCGGCCACGCCTTGATCAGACAGATCGCCGGTCTCGGTCGTAACCTCCGTGTCAAACTGGCTCGTGAGGCGCGCGGATGCCTGCTTCAGACCGGCCTCATCAAGATCGGCCAGCACCAGCTTCGCGACGTCCTTCGCCAGCCGCTCCGCGATCGCAAGGCCGATGCCCTTTGCGGCACCGGTCACCACGGCAACATTGTTCTTGAGCTTCTTGTCCACGATCGGCTTTCCCTACAGGATGATGCTGACGCGTCCCTGCGTGCGCAGGCCTTCGCTGTCGAGTAGGCAGCGCTTTTCCTTGATCCGCAAACGGCCATTCTCCGCGACCAGCCGATAGCGGGTGCTGCCGAAATAGGTGTCGGTGATGCCGTCCTTGGTGCGATAGGTGATGAAGGCCGCGCCGACTTCCAGTTCAGTATCGCTATGCCCTCGGATCCGCACATTGCTGACGAGGTGCCGCGTCCGGGAATGTGGGAATTCAGCATGCGCGGTGCGCTTCATCAGCCGCTTGACGCGCTCGCTGAGGCGAAAGCGGTCGTCGGCAACATAGAACAGGTTCTTGTCGGGTGAAGAATCGGCGGGAACGTCGGTGGACGGCACGTAGTAGATCGCGTCGTCCGTGAACAGCTCGAGCCATTCCGGCAGCCGCCACTCGTCGAGCAGCTCGGCCTCGGCGAACAGGAAGTCCTCGATATCGGCACGCGAAATGTTGTGCATGTGCGTCTCCTGCCTCAAACCGACGCCGCGAAAACGTGCTTGTTCCAGTTCGACCAGAACGCGCGCATCTGCAGCTCGTCATCATAAGCGGGCGTTTCCTTGCCCATGCCCTTGGAGATGTCGTTCCATTGCGCCTCGGTGGCGTTGCGGAAACCGCGCTGGCACTGTTCGAGCGCTTCGACGTCGTCGGGCGTGGCGAAGCCGCCGGGGCCCAAAAATTCCAGGAAGTTGAACAGGCGGTACTTGCGCGCCCAATCGGTCTCTTCCTTTGGCGCCAGCGCCCAGGCGCTCACGGTCATGAAATCGGGGGCCTGGGGATAGTAGGTCCGGATCGTCACCGCCATGATGTCGTTGACGACGAGGTTGGGGAATACGAAGAGGTTGCGGTTGTAGAGCGCAATCCTCTTGGCCCGCTCCTCGCCGAAGCGCGCAACCAGGCCCTGGTAAAGCCGGTCGATCTCGTGCTTGCCGTCGTCGCCCCACATCGGGACCCATTGCGCCACCGGACGTCCCCACGGCGCCTTGTATTCGAGCACCGCATGGCCCTTGTCGAGATCGCGCGCGGCGCCCTCCAGCGGCACCGGCGCGAGGCCGCCATTGGTGGCCTTCAGGTAGTCGAAGTAGGTCGCGTGCGTGGTGAGCGCGTGATAGCCGTCGATCGAGTTCTCGGTGAGAAGCTTCCAGTTGGCGCGCATGGAATATTCCTGCGTGCCGCCGACGATGGTCATGCCCATCTCGGCCTGGTCGGCGATGACATCGAGATATTCCTTCACGGCGCCAAGATAGCTATCCAGCGTCTCGGCATTCCTGTCGAAGCAGACGAAGCAGAAGTCGCGATAGGTCTCGAACCGCGACACCTGCTGCATGTTGGACGTGCTGCGCTCCTTGAAATCCGGCGCATAGGAGGCCTCGCCGGGCTGGCTGCGCAGCGCGCCGTCCAGGCCGAACACCCAGCCGTGATAGAAGCACTGGAACGACTTTGCGTTGCCATGTTTTTCGCGGCAGACCTGCGCGCCGCGATGCGGGCAGGTGTTGAACATGGCGCGAAGTGTTCCCTTGGCGTCGCGCGCGAACAGAATGGTGCGACCGCCGACCTGGCGGGTGACGAAATCGCCGGGCTTGGGCAACTCGGACGCATGGCCGAGATAGAGCCAGCATTTATCGAAGATGCGCGCGCGTTCGGCTTCGAGGATGTCGGGATCGACGAAGGCCTGGCGCGAGACCTTGAAGATCTGCCTGGTCTCGTCGACCATGAGCGCGGTGTTCATTCGCTCGAACGCGTTCATTGCAGTGCCTCCCTCAAATTCTTCATGGTCATTTCAGTGCGGCCCGGAGGTCGTAACCTGGCGACTCGAGATCGGCCCGCGGCGGCTTGGCGTTGGCGGCAATGATCCTCCGCAGCATCGCCATGTCCTTGGCGGCGTTTACCGAGAGTGCGCCGACCACCTCGGCGCCGCGCATTGCGATGATCGAGAAGTTTGCGCCGGTTGGATTGCCGCGTGCGATGTGGTCGGCGTCACGCATATCGCCGGCGACCTGGATGTTCAGGTCATATTGGTCGGTCCAGAACCATGGCGGGTCGGTGTATTCGCTGGTCTCGCCGATCATGTTGGCGGCCACCGCGATCGCCTGGTTCTGCGCATTCGCCCAGGTCTCGACCCGGATCGCGCGGCCGTGGCAACGGGTCCATTGCAGGGCGGCGTCGCCGGCGCAGAAAACGTCCGAAACCGCGGTGCGACCGCAGGAATCCACCGCGATGCCGTCGGTGGTGGGTAGGCCGAGCCGCGCGGCGAGTTCGCTCGACGGGGTGACGCCGATGCCGATCAGCACCAGATCGGCAGGAATCTCCGTGCTGTTGCTCAGTCGAACCGAATGGGACGTGCTGCCGGTCACCGTCGCGCCGAAGACGAATTCGACGCCGCGACTCCGGTGCCGGTCGGCGACGAGATCGCTGACCTGAGCGGGAAATGCGCGGGCGAGCAGCCGCGTTTCGCTTTCGATCACCGTGACGTGGCAGCCGCTCTTTGCGGCAGCGCACGCGGCTTCCAGGCCGACGACGCCACCGCCGACGATGACGATGCGCGAGCGGACCGTGATATGGCGGCGAAATCGGAACGCATCTTCGACGTTGCGCAGATACTGGACGTCGAGCGGTGCATCTTCCAGCGCGGCGAGCCGTCGCGGCCGGGTGCCGGTCGCGAGCAGGAGGCGATCGAACGGAAAAGTGCGGCCGTCCGCGGTCGACACCACGCGGCGATCGGCATCGCAATCAATCGCAGCACTGCCGGTCTCTAGCCGGATGTCCAGCGCTTCATTCCAGTCCCGGGCCTGCTTGATATAGGCAACCGGCGCATCCGGAGACTGCAGCATGGCCTTGGACAGTTGCGGCCGTTCGTAGGGAGGGTGGAGCTCTTCGCCGATCATCGTGATGGCGCCCTCGAAGCCGCGCGCCCGCAGCGCTTCCGCGGCCCGGGCACCGGCCTGGCCGGCTCCTGCGATCACGATGTTCTCGATCGTTCGCGCCACGCTCGCTTCGCTCCCTGATACGGTTTTCCGACCGCATTATCGTTGGATCGTGCACTAGCATACGAATATGGGATTGCATAGAAAATAAAAACAGTCCAACCTGCTTGTAAGTTGATCGCGCCGTCCGAGAGCCGGTTTGTCGGCGTGTGCGACGCAAAAAGACAAAAAGAAATGCATCGGGGAAACGTCATGGTCGAAGCCATCGACACCCACACCCATTTCGTGCCGCAGCAGATTCCGGCGGAACCGGGCCGCAATCCGCTCTGGCCGTCCGTCGAGCTCAGGGACGCATCCGCCGCCGTCATGGTCGGGGGCAAGGTATTTCGCGTGATCGATTCCCGGAGCTGGGATGCGCGCCGCCGGCTCGACGACATGGCGCTCGATGACGTCGACGTTCAGGTCGTCTCGCCGATGCCGGAATTGCTGTCGCACTGGTTTCCAGCCGACGACGCCGACGCGCTCTGTCGCCACGTCAACACGGAGGTCGCGTCACTCTGCGCCGATCATCCCCGGCATTTCATCGGGATCGGAATGGTTCCGATGCAGGACGTTCCGCTTGCGGTACGGCGCATCGCGCAGATCAGGTCTCTCGGCCTACGTGGGATCGAGATCGGAACCCATATCAACGGCATGCCGCTTGGCGACGTACGCCTCAATGATGTCTATGCGGCCATGGAGCAGGCCGGATTGATGCTGATGATCCATCCGCTGCATCCGCTCGGGCTCGATCGGATGGGCGGCCGGCCAGAGCTTGCAGCTGTCGCGGCGTTCCCATTGGAGACGGCATTTGCCGCGGTGTCGCTGATGACCCATGGCGTGCTCGAACGCTTTCCAAAATTGCGGATACTGCTCAGTCATGGCGGCGGCGCGCTGTCCTGGCTGCTGCCGCGGCTGCAGCACGCGTATGCGATGGGCCCGCCACTGCAGGGTCTGTTTGCAAGGGATCCGACCGAGATCGGCCGATCTTTCTACTACGACACGATTTTGTATGATGGGCCGGCGCTGGAATATTTGGCCAATAAGGTCGGGACGGGCCGGCTTGTCGTGGGATCGGACTATCCGTTCACGATCAAGCAGGACAAGCCCGCGCAATTCGCCGAGCAGGCGTTGCGCCTTGGACGCGAAACGCTCTCTGCCAATGCAAGGTCGCTGCTCGGGCTCAATCAGGGTTGACGGAGGGGATTTTGGGAAGCTGCTATTCTTATCGCCAGTTCTGCTCGCTCGGCCCATTGCCGCCGCGCACGCCGGCCCGGCCGGATCCGCAGGTGCCAAAGGATCGCAAGATCGGTCCGTGCTCGCACGGCAAGATCGGCGCGTTTTATTTTTACGCCGAGGGGTCGCGCGACGATCCGGCCTTTGGATTTTGCGAGATCGAGCTGTCGGTTCAGCGCGTAGCCGAGAATAAAGTGCGGCTCGAGCTCTACTGCATCGCCGATGGCTACCAGAGCGCGCGCGGCGTGGGCGCAAGACACCCTCTCAACATTGCGGTGCTTGCCGGGGAGGACGTGCTGGGCGTGGCGAATTGGCATTTCCCCGACGTGATCTGCGGTCACGCCGATCCCATGCATTTTGCGACCGACCTTGAGATCGATGACGGACGTGTTGCGCGGATCGATCGTGTCGAGCTGAGCCGGACCAGCGGCGAGTCGCAACCCTGCTTGTAGGCAGCCTCCAGAAGGCGGGATCATTGCAGCGCGGCGCACTGGGGGAAACCGGACATGTCCGGCCTGCAAACGAATGTTCTCATAGATAGTAAAGTAGAGTACGATCAGAACAAATCGGGGACTGCGGGGCGGACTGAACCGCGGCATGGAAGTGTCAAGCGCTTCGGGCTCAAGGAGGATTCATGCGGTTTCGTGTCGCAATCGCATTGTGGCTCGCCGTCGTATTGGTCGGAACGGTGGATAGTCGGCAGGCTTCGGCGGAATCCTATCCGTCGCGGCGCATCAACCTCATCGTGCCGTTCCCGGCGGGCAGTGCGACCGACGCGGTGACGCGGCGTCTGGCCGAGAGCATTCGCACCGAAACGGGCGTGACGGTTCTGGTCGAGAACAAGCCCGGCGCTGACGGCAATCTCGCCGCGCTTGCCGTTCTGAATGCAGAGGCCGACGGCTACACGGTGTTCGTCACCACGAACTCGACCCAGGCGGCCAACGTCAATTTGTTCAATGCGATGCCCTACGATTCTAAGGCGGACTTTGCGCCGGTGGCGGGGATCATGACCATTCCGATGATGCTGGCGGTGAAGCCGGAATTCCCGGCGAAGACCGTTGCCGAGTTCGTTGCTCTGGCTAAGTCGCGGCAGAAGCCGCTCTCCTTCGGAAGTGGCAACACGTCGAGCCGAGGTGCTGCCGAGCTGTTTCGTTCCAGGGCCGGCATCGAGATGCAGCATGTTCCATATCGCGGAATGCCGCAGGCGCTCACCGACGTGCTGGCGGGTGAGATCGACTGTGTCTTCGCCGACCCCGCGAGCGCGCAGGGGCTGATCCAGGATGGCCGGTTGCGGGTGCTCGCCGTGACAAGCAGTGAACGGCTCGCGGGCTTGCCTGATATCCCGACGCTGGCGCAGACCGGGCTCTCCGGGGCGGAACTGAGCGCCTGGGTCGGCGTCTTCGTGCGGTCAGGTACGCCCACCGATATCGTTGCGAAGCTCAGTCGGGTCGTGCTCGGATTTGTCAGCAACAAGGACACCGCAGACTATCTACAGTCCGTCGGCGCCAAGCCGTTTCCGGCCGGCCCCAACGAGTTGAAGGCTTTCGAGGACGCCGACACGCGGCGCTGGGCCGAAATCGTCGAGATCGCGAAGATCGAGAAGAAATAGTTCAATCGCGAAGAACGGCCGTTCCGCGGTCGAGTACGACGAGGTCGCGTTCGACCACCCGGGCACGGAAACGGATTTGGCCGCTGGTGAGCAAGAACTCCGTTCGGATCGTTTCGCCCGGAAACACCGGGCGGCTGAAGCGCGCCGATAGCAACTTGAGGCGATGGGGCATGCCATCCGCAAGGACCGCGATGACCGCGCGCGTCGCAATGCCGAGGGTGCAAAGGCCGTGCAGGATGGGCCGTTCAAAGCCGGCCTTCGCTGCGGCTTCAGTATCCGCGTGGATCGGGTTGTAGTCGCCGCTTAGTCGATAGATCAGCGCGCTTTGCGGCAGGGTGGCAATGTCCATGGTTTGCGAGGGGATTTGTTCGGGGAGCGCGCTGGCCTCAGCTGGAGTATCGCCGAAGCTGCCGCAGCCGCCGTCTCCGCGCAGGAACAGTACGCTGCGGATCGTCGCCAGCCTCGCGCCTGTATTTGCGTCGTCGAGCGTCTTGATGAAGTGAAGGATGGCACCTTTGCCGGCGCCCTTGTCCGCCACCGCCGCGATCTCGTAGCTGGCGGTAACCGTGCCTTCCGGCGGGATCGGATGATGGATCTCGAAGCTTTGCTCGCCGTGCAGCAGTTTGAGCCAATCAATGCCGAGCTCCGGCCGTTTCGCCCAGAAGCCCGGATGAGCCAGCACACAGCACATGGAGGGGACCGTACGAAGATCGGCTTCGTACACGAAACCAAGCTGCGCCGGGTCCAGTGGATCGGAGCCATAACCGAGGCCGAGCGCGTAGAGCATCGTATCGCGGCGGCTGTAACTGTGCGTGACGGGTTCAAAACGGAAATTTCGAACAGCTTCGAGGTTCAAGATGTCCTCCGTACCGGGCTGACCGCATGTTGCGGCGAGACCATTCACGATCGCGCCAACGGCGGTTGCAAAGTCGTCTTATCATATAGTACACAAGTGTACGAAAGAGAAGTCGTCGGCGCCAATGTGCCGGACAGGGAGTGACGTCGTGGTCTGCAGCGCTGGTCGTTCGAGCCATCGGGCCTGGAGAGGGGGATTGTCCGGATGGACTGCGCCGCGAAATGGCGGTTGCTGTGCTGCGTGGGTCGCCGTGCTAATCCTGGTCGCCATGCTCACCACCCAGGCTGGAGCCGGTGAGAAGCGATACGGCCCGGGTGTCAGCGACACCGAGATCAGGATCGGCAACACATCTCCCTATAGCGGTCCTGCGTCGGCCTTCAGCATGGTCGCCAAGACGGAGGAGGCGTATTTCCGGAAGATCAACGCGGAAGGCGGTATCAACGGCCGCCGCATCACCTTCCTGTCCTACGACGATGCCTATTCGCCACCGAAGACGGTCGAGCAGACGCGACGTCTGGTCGAGCGCGACGAGGTGCTCCTCGTCTTCAATGCGCTCGGCACTGCAGCCAATTCGGCCGTCCAGAAATATCTCAACGCCAGGAAGGTGCCTCAGCTCTTCGTGTCGAGCGGAGCGGCCAAATGGAACGATCCGAAGAACTTCCCATGGACGATGGGATTTACTCCGAGCTACGAGACCGAAGGCTATATCTACGCAAGACATGTGCTTCAGAAGCGACCCGACGCAAAAGTTGCGATCTTTTTTCAGAACGATGATTTCGGCAAAGACTACCTCAAGGGGATTAAGCAGGGGTTCGGCGACAAGGCCGCGTCCATGATCGTCGCGGAAGAAGCTTTCGATGTGTCTGAACCGACCATCGACTCCCATCTAGTCAAGCTGAAATCGACCGGCGCCGACGTGTTGTTCGACATTGCGACGCCCAAATTCGCGGCGCAGGCGATCAAGAAGGTGTCGGAGCTCGGCTGGAAGCCTCTGCACATCCTCAGTTACGTGTCCGCGTCAATCGGCAGCGTAATCAAGCCCGCAGGGTTCGAGAATGCGCAAGGCCTGATTTCGGCAGCCTACTTTAAGGATCCGAATGACCCCACCTGGAAGGATGACGCTGGCCTCAAGGAGCTCAACGGATTTCTTGATGGCTATTTCGCAAACGCCGATCGCAGCGATACGTTGATCGTGAATGGATACAACACGGCGCAGGCGCTCGTCTATTTATTGAAGCAGTGTGGTGACGATCTCACGCGCGACAACGTGATGCGGCATGCCGTCAATCTGAAAGAGGTTGAATTGGGAATGCTGCTGCCCGGTATCCGGCTGAACACCTCGCCGGGTGATTTCGCGCCGATCAAGCAATGGCAATTGATGCACTTCGAGGGGACAAGTTGGCATCTGTTCGGCGATGTCATGAGCGGTGAGACGAAGAATTAGGAAGGAGACGACAGATGGGAAAGCTGTGCACCGGGCGGGTAGCGATCGTAACGGGAGGCGGGCGCGGCCTTGGGCGCGAATACGCGCTGATGCTGGCAGAGCAGGGCGCCAAGGTGGTCGTCAACGACCTCGGCAGCACGGCGGCGGGTGAGGGCGCCGATCTGTCCCCCGCCCAGCAGGTCGTCGACGACATCAAGCGCGGCGGCGGCGAAGCCATCGTGAACGGCAATGACGTCAGCGATTGGGCCGGGGCCAAGGCTCTCATCGACGACGCCGTGAATACGTTCGGCCAGCTCGACGTTCTCGTCAACAATGCCGGCATTCTGCGTGACCGCATGATGGTCAACATGACCGAGGCGGAATGGGATGCAGTGATCAAGGTGCACCTCAAGGGCACCTTCGCGCCGTCTCACCATGCCGCGCAATATTGGCGCCAGGAGACCAAGAAGCGTGGCGCGCCGGTCAGCGCCCGCCTGATCAACACCTCGTCGGCATCCGGAATATTCGGCAATGTCGGCCAGTGCAATTACGGAGCCGCCAAGGCGGGCATCGCCGCCTTCACCATCATCAGCGCCATGGAGCTCCGCCAGTACGGTATCACGGCGAATGCGATCGCGCCGCGGGCCCAGACGCGGATGACCGAGGGACTGAGGGAGCGTACCGAGGACGAGATCAAGCGACGAAACCCGCGCTGGGTCGCACCGATCGTGGTCTGGCTTGCCAGCGAGGAGTCACGGGATGTGACTGGCCGCGTGTTCGAGGCCGGCGACGGGATTCTCAAGGTCGCCGAAGGCTGGCATGCCGGCCCGGGAATCGAACCAGTCGAAGATCCCAGCGAGCTCGGCCCCCAGGTGATGGAACTGATGCAGAAGGCGCGTCCCAACGCTGACATCTGGGGACGCGATATCGTCTCCTAACCCTTCAAGGAACTCCTCCCGGAGTGTACCTCGGCGGGTGGCAGGCCTCAGGCCGCCGCCCGCCGCTTTTTTCGGGGCTTGGAGCGCTGCGCATCTTCCTCCTCGTTCTTTCCGCTCTCGCTCACCGAGCCGTCCGACATGGCGAGGAGGTTGTGCTTCATGGCGAGGAGCGCGTCGGAAGCCGCCTCGAGCTGCTCCCGATCGATCCCGTTGACGATCCTGGCGTTGAACTTGTCGGTTTCCTTGCGGAGCTTCTCCAGGAAGCCGCGCGCCTGCTTGGTGACATAGACGCGCTTGACCCGCCGGTCGACCGGATCGGCCTGGCGGATCACGAAGCCGGACGACTCCAGGCGGTCGATCAGGGCTCCGACGGCGACCTTGCCGACATCGAGCTCGTTGGCGAGCTGCACCTGGGGAAGGCCATCTTTGCGCGAGATGAACGCCAGTACCCACCATTGCGAGCGGGTAATCCCGAGCGGCGCCAGCGCGCGGTCGAACATCATCCTCCTGAGCCGCGACACGTCGTGGATGAGATATCCAAGACGGAGATCCCAATCGGGCAGTTCAACCATTGATGTTTACCTTGAGACGAGTCGGTAGCAGAGGTTCAACTAATACCATACACTAGCGTATTTTAAAGGGAAGGCCATGAAATGGGCACGAAACTGCCTCTCCGGTGCCCCGCTCCTCGATCGATTTACAAAATAAGTACGCTAGTGTATTAATTGGATGGAGCCGCTTGTTCTGTCCTGCAGGGGAAGCGCCAACCGCAACAGAAATCGGTCACAGGAAGGAGCCGCCCATGTTCGACGCCGCCGTGCTCAAGGGAAAGCGCATCCTCATTACGGGCGGGGGGACCGGGCTTGGCAAGGAGATGGCGGTCGGGTTCGCCGCCCATGGCACCCACGTCTACATCTGCGGGCGGCGCAAGGAAGTGCTCGATCAGGCCGCACAGGAAATTCGCGCGAGATCGGGAGGGCAGGCCACCGCACTGCTCGCCAATGTGCGCGAGCCCGACAGCATCGAAGCGATGATGACCAGCATCTGGGCGGACGGTCCGCTCACCGGCCTCGTCAACAACGCCGCCGCCAACTTCCTGGCGCCGACCGAAAGCTTATCGCCGCGTGGCTATGAGGCGGTCCGGTCGACGGTGATGGATGGCTCGTTCTACACTTCGCTCGCCTGCGGCAAGCGGTGGATTGCCGGGGGGCTGCCCGGCGTGATCATCAGCAATCTCGTGACCTGGGTGTGGACCGGATCGGCCTATGTGGTGCCGGCGGCAATGGCGAAGGCCGCAGTGCACGCCATGACGATGTCGCTCGCGGTTGAATGGGGGCCTAAGAACATTCGTGTCAACGCGATCGCCCCCGGGCCGTTTCCGACCGAGGGGGCCTGGGACAAGCTCAATCCGCTGGCGGAGACCGGTGTCGGCGCGACGCAGGCGGATGACGTGCCGTTGCGCCGTTTCGGCAAGATGGACGAGTTGCGCAATCTCGTGATCTTCCTGATGTCGGACGGCTGCAGCTACATCACCGGCGATACGATCAGCATCGATGGCGGTCATCATCTGGCGGCGCCCAGCACTTTTGCGGGACTCTCGAAACTCTCGCCCGCCGACTGGCAACGTGCGCGCGAGGCCATTCAGGCCTCGGTGCAAAAGGAAAAACAGGCGCGTTCGATCTAGCCGCCTGCTGTCACGAAGGGAGAGACGCCGATGGGACTGGCGATATCGACAAAGAGCTTCGAATGCACCATTGGCGACGGCCTTGCCCATATCGTTCTGAACCAGCCTGAGCGCGGAAATCCGATTGACGGAGATTTTTGTCGCGAGTTCGGCCTGTGTATCGCGGAGCTGAGTGAGCGCGACGACGTGCGGGCGGTCTTGCTCTCGGCGTGCGGTCGGCTGTTCAGCGTCGGCGGCGACCTGATGTCGCTGGTCAAGCAAGAGGACGCGTTGCCAAGGACGATCAAGGCCTGGACGGCCGATCTTCACGCCGCGATCGCAAGGATGGTGCGCATGCGAGCGCCTGTCGTCGCAGCCGTTCACGGCAATGTGGCGGGTGGAAGTGTGTCGCTCATGGCTGCTGCGGACCTGGTGGTGATGGCGGAATCGGCGCGGATCTCGGCTGCTTTTTCCAGGATCGGATTTAGCCCGGACAGCGGGTCGACCACCACGGTCACGCGCCGGATCGGCGTCGCCCGTGCCAGGCGGTTTTTCCTGCTCGGCGAGACGCTTGATGCCAAGGCGGCTCATTCGCTTGGCCTCGTGGACTTCGTCGTTCCGGATGGCGCGGTGCAGTCTGAGGCCTCTCGAATAGCGAAGGAACTCGCCGCCGGCCCGACGGAAGCGTTTGGTGCGATCAAACGGCTGTTTTGCCAGACGCCTGATCGCTCGTTCGAAAGCCAGCTTGAGGAGGAGGCGCAGACGCTCGCCGCAATTTCGCGAACGGCCGATGCGCGTGAGGGCGTCAAGGCCTTCGTCGAGAAGCGGAAGCCGGTGTTTGTCGGGAAGTGACCGCTGGAAGCGACAATCTGGGCCATTGGCAACAGATCGTACTCGTCAATAAGGTACGTCGGTATACGAAATAATCCGACAGCGAAGTCGGAAAAGTACAGCAGCGCAGGAGGGACACATGACCGCGGCAGCCGCCAAACTTGACAGGTCTCAAGCCAGCTTTCGCGAAGCCGGCTATTGGCTCGACAAGACCGTCGATCAGCTTCTGGCGGAAGCCGCGGCAAGAGCGCCCGACAAGGTCGCAATGATCGCCGATCGGGCCGATCGCAAACAGGCGTCGTGTTTGACCTACGCGGAATTGGTGAAGCTTGCGGACCGCGCCGCCAGCTCGCTGTTGCGGCTTGGCGTGGGTCGTGGCGACGTCGTCACCGTGCAGTTGCCGAACTGGTGGGAGTTCGTCGTTACCGCTTTTGCATGCAGCAAGATTGGCGCCGTGATGAATCCGGTGATGCCGATCCTGAGGGAGCGCGAGCTGCTCTACATCCTGAACTTTTGTCAGGCAAAGGTCTTCATCGTGCCGAAGAGCTATCGGGGATTCGATTACGCCGCGATGGCGCAGGGCATGCGCGCCGATCTGCCGCACCTCAAGCATGTGATCGTCGCCGACGGCGAGGGCGAGACCAGTTTCGACCGGATGCTGCTGGCGGCCGAAGCCGACAAGCTCCCGGCTGGACTGCGGCCGGATGATACGGCGGTGATGATGTTCACGTCAGGCACCACAGGCGAGCCCAAGGGCGTCATGCACACGTCGAATTCGCTGATTGCCTGCTGCAAGGCGCTGACCGGAAGGTTCGGGCTCGATTCGAGCGATGTGCTGCTGGTGGCGTCGCCCGTAGGGCACATGACGGGTTATGCCGCGATCGTGCTGCTTTCGGTCTACCTCGGCGGGACAATGGTCCTTCAGGACGTCTGGGAAGCGAATCGCGGTGTCAGCCTGATGGCCGGCGAGGGCGTCACCTATACGGCGGCCTCCACGCCGTTCCTCGGCGACATCTGCGATGCGGTGAAGGCTGGCGCGCCGTGGCCGAGGAGCCTTCGCTCGTTCCTGTGTGGCGGCGCGCCGATCCCCTCGGTCCTGATTGAGCGCGCCGCCCGCGAACTCGATCTCAAGGTCTGCTCGCTCTGGGGCATGACGGAGGTACTGTCGGGCACGCTGACGGAGCCTGCGCGCGCGGCCGAGAAATCCGCGACCACGGATGGCAGGTCATTGGAAGGCATGGAGGTCAAGATCGTCGATACCGAGGGCAGGCCGTCGCCGGCAGGAGAGCCGGGACGGCTGTTGGTTCGCGGCGCTCAGATGTTCAAGGGCTACTACAAGCGGCCGGAGTTGCCGACCTTCGATAGCGAAGGCTGGTTTGACTCCGGCGATCTCGCTTACATGGACAAGGATGGCTACATCCGCATTTCGGGCCGCGTGAAGGACATTCTGATCCGGGGCGGGGAGAACGTCCCTGTCGTCGAGCTCGAGAACCTGCTCTACAAGCATCCGGCGGTCTCGGCCGTTGCAGTTGTGGGTTTTCCGGACGCGCGGCTCGGCGAGCGCGGTTGTGCGTTCATCGTTCCCCGCAGCGGGAGCACGATCGACCTGGCGGCGGTGCAGGCCTATCTGGGCGAGGCCAGGATGGCAAAGCAGTTCTGGCCCGAGCGTGTCGAGATCGTGGCCGAGCTTCCGCGCACCGCCAGCGGCAAGATCCAGAAGTTCAAGCTGCGCGAGGCCGCCGCCGCGCTAGCCGACGCAAGGTAGATCACTGGTCGGAATAGGTTGGATCCCGTCGCTCGCGAAATGCGGCCACGGCTTCCGCGTGATCATGCGTCTCCAGAAGGATGACCTGCTGCCGGTCTTCCATCATCAGCGCCGCGTCGAGGCTCGGCGCATCGATTAGCGTGTTCAGCGCCTGCTTCGTCATGCGCAGCCCCATCGGAGAGACCCGCAGCATCTCTTCGGCAAACGAGAGTCCTTTTGCGAGGAGCTCGTCGGCCGGTACGATATCGCTGACCAGTCCAATCGCCTTGGCGCGCTCGGCCTTGAGGAAGCGTCCCGTGAGCAGGAGCTCCGAAGTCACGGAGAGCCCGACCAGGCGTGGCAACAGGTAGCCCGAGCCCATGTCGCAGCCGCCGACGCCGATGCGGATATAGGCCGCGTTCATTCGTGCGTCCGGTGCTGCGAAGCGGACGTCGCAGGCGAGCAGGAATGAGAAGCCGGCGCCGCACGCGGCGCCATGGACGAGACCGATGATCGGCTGCGGACATGATCGCATCAGGCGGATCACGCCGGAGTAGTTCTGCTGCATCTTGAGTTGGCGCTGCGGCCGTCCCTTGCCGGGCGCGGCGAACGCATCCGATCCAAGCTCGGCTCCGGCGGAGAATTGAGTTCCGTTACCGCGCAGGATCACGACCCGCGTCGCGGGCCGATCGTGCAATCCGGAAAAATATGCGGTCAGTTCCGCGATCATGTCGGGCGACACGGCGTTGAGCTCGGCCGGACGGTTCAACGTCAGGATCTCGATCGCGCCACGGGCTTCGACGGTGATGCTGTTCGGTTGCGTCACGTTTGCGCTCCCATCGTTCATTGTTCTTGATGGCATATAGTAATAAAGTGTACGATCATCGGACGCAATGCTCGTCGTCGTTTTCTGTCGCAGGGCAGGAGGCCGCAACGGCCAATGAGAAGATCTTCAGGGAGCCATGAGATGCCATATCAGTCCGTGTTTAGACCGGACCTGTTCAGGGGCCAGAC
>WNGR01003155.1_pt2 | contig 34217 bp, 57 predicted proteins | sample 5407581 | NCBI WGS metagenome assembly WNGR01 (sample SAMN13153383, study PRJNA577476) | soil metagenome | isolation source: 80 cm soil or saprolite under Garry oak tree replicate 2 | place: USA:California | collected 2016-06-15 | reverse complement strand
AAAGAAGGACAGGTAGTTCTGTCCATAGGGTGAGCATTTGGATACTGGTGTGCGTTGTTGTTTTGTCGCCCTGTTAGGCATCTTTGGTGGGTGCTTGGCAGGGCTAGTAGGAAGTCTCGCAGTACTGTGGCTGCGGGGCATACATGAAAGGCAGAAGCGAAGAAATGAGCGAAGAAGAGATACTATTGCTTCTTGATATGCGTCTTAAGCCAATCAGTGATGCTATCGTCCATATGGACGAGGTGATTGATGGCCTGCGCGAAGAGGTAGTTACGCTAAAGAGCGACCTGGAAAGCGCCAACTATCATATTGGTGAACACATTAACGCCATTAGTACGCTCAAAAGCGACCGCAATACGCAATTTTACAAGATAGGCGACCTAGAAAATCGCCTAGGGTATGTGGAAAGTGACGTGCATAGTTTGCAACGGAGCGTGAGCGCTCTGGAAGGGAGCGTGCGGCGAGGATATTGACATATTCACAGAAGTACTGTATAGTAAAGAAAACTGTAGGACAAGAAAAATGGTAGCCATGCGGACAACAACGCCTATATACTTTTCGGATGAGGTGTGCACAGTTCGAGAGGCGGCAGAGCGTCTTACCGCTCGCGCACGCAGGATGGGCACGCCCCATACGTACCAGCCGTCGGGAGCGGCTGCCGCAATCAGGCGGGCAGGGTTGCAGCCTGTGGGGCGCTTTGGCTCATGGGTATACCTCAAAGAAGATATTGACAATCTCAAGATATCGCCTGGGCGCGGTCGCCCATCGGGGAGAAGACAGAGTACAAAAGACCGTATAGCGCAAGCCGAGCGCAAAATCTCGGAAATACGACACGATTTGACGTTTGCGCCTTATACGTCAGACGACGAGCGTGCTCGCCTTCTAAGAGCTCTTCTGGAAAACGAGGACCGTGCGCATACTCTTGAGGATATTCGCAACGTCATACTTGTACACAAGCAAGACGTGCCCTACCGGCAGGCTATGTATCGCCTGAACGTTTTGGAAAAAGAACTGGACATTTCTGGATAGGAAAAAAGTCCTGCTGCTCCTTTGTATACGTAGCTGGGAAGTACAGTAGAGACGAGAAGGGCAGCAGTTAATCCAATTTCACTAAAGGCTTGCGCTTTTTACGCTGAAAGAGTCCAGTTTTTAGATAGAGAAAACAGAATAGGAAGGGGAAAGGTATGCCGAAACGCACAGTTTTAACGGAGGAACAGAAAGACGATATTCGCTTTTCTGGGGAGAAATACGCTGACCTCGCGAACAGATATCATGTAAGTTCTGCAACTATTGGGAATTTACGTCGAGATGCGCGGGGATACCAAAGGATGCCATATGAGAAAAGAGGATTGCGCTACGACATTCCATTGTCTGGTGGCGGAAGGATGTTCATCCTATGTGCACATCCTGACGCATTCGCGCTTACTTCCCGCGAACGCGAGTTTGTCTTTAGTATTCTTGACATGTGTCGGGATTACCTCAAGGTGGTAGAGGCGGAAGATGGTAGAGAAGAGGCGTGACAAAAGTGGGAGGTATGTCTCAAGTATACCGCCAGAAATACGAAAGGAGATACTTAATTCTCCTCTTGAGTCGCCTTCGCAAGTTGCGCGGAAGCTGGGCCTCCCATACTCCACGGTGGAGCATATCCGCCATCGCGCAGGGATAACAACGGCAAAACGGGAGAAACCTATACCCGTCGTAAGCGAGGAACGGCGGCCCGTCTCGCCTGCCCCAAAGCAGTCTGTACAGAACACCTGGCGTTCTGTGGCGGAGCTTTCACAGGAGGAACGTCAGGCAATTGTCCTAGAAGAAGGGAAAGCAAAAGACATTGCCGCCCGTTATGGCGTAGCGCCACGGTCTGTGTATGGACTGCGCGAACGGGCACGTAAGAAGGGCGTACCGACAGTGCCTACGCGCCAGGTAGGGCTTGCCGTGGCATCCCCTGAGATGCGCAAGCGTGTTTCGGAAATGGCTCGCGACCCAAATCATCGCAACCCCAAGAGGAGTTCAGCCTACCGGCTGGCTCAAGAACATGGCGGAGACCTTCGTCTCCGCAAAGGATACAATAGACGAGAAAGGAAACCTAAATGACCCAACAATCAACAGAACAACAGCTTCAAGCAACCGACGGCACAGGGGCTGTCCCAGCCATTCAGAGTGGCCTTGAAAGTGGGCGTGTCACGATTACCAGGGGCACATACCTCCCACTTTCGATGATTACTATCGACGAAAAGATGCAGCGCCCCCTCGACCAGAAGCGAGTCGATGAAATCGCGAATGGCTTCAGCGATCTCTATGCTGGAACGCTTCTTGTGAGCAAGCGGGCACAAGGACCCGCCCATGTTGCTCTTGACGGTCAACACCGCTTGCTCGCTATGGGGAAAATTGAACGGACAAAAGCCTACTGTGACATCTACAACGGGCTTACCTCCGAGGAAGAAGCGCAAATTTTCATTAAATTTAATGACAGGCGGGGAAAGCCCGCAGCGACAACGATATTCCAATATGAGTTGCAGGCAGGGAACACCGAGGCGCGAGGCATCGCGCAAACCTTAGAAAAATGTGGCTGTCGCATTGTAACTCCGAACGCACCCTACCACGCAAGCGACGTACTCAAGCCTATCGATGCTGTCGGTATGGTGCGCTTGGTCTATCGCAGCAAGGGAGGCGCTTCCCACTTGGAATTGGTTCTGAAGACGCTGCAACTGATCTGGCCCGCTGACTTGCGAGTCTTGCAAGCCAATTTCATCGGGGGGGTATCTCGCGTGTTCCTCACCTACGGGGATCATCCAGATTTTAAGGTAAGCGACTTCATTGAGAAGCTCAGCTTAGTGGCTGTGCAGACCATCATTGGGTCAGCAAATTTCAACCGAAAAGCCTATGGACGTTCAGCGCCGGTGCAGTACGCGCTCACGCTCGTTGATGCCTACAACGACCGCAAGCGGTCACACAAATTACCTGCGGAGTGGTTGCTGTACGGAAAACCCAAACAAACAGAGCCTACCGAAGAGTACGTTGGGCCTGGCGACACACGCACCCAGGGCGTGCATATTCGTGGATTAGGTTCCTCAGAAAGCGAGGTATAAATGCCTGTATTCCCCATTATATCCCTCCCGTCTCCTGTTGTCACGGAGCAGGAAGCGCCGTCGTCAATCGTCGAAATAGATAAGGATGCCTGCTGCGTTTGTGGTGAGAAGCGGCGGGTGATGCATGACTGTGCTAACTGCGACCGTTCGCTTTGCAGCGAGCACTGGGTCGCGCACGAGCACTTCTGTGGCTGGCACGACTACTGGTGTCCGTCCTGCGATGCCAAGTATCGGCGCGGAGAACTCTAGAAAGGCAGAGAAGACTAGACGCGTCTAGTCTTCTCTTTTGAAGGGCAGAACCAGTGATTGAGAATGAGCAGCAGTATCAAGTAACGCAAAAGCAGGCTCTGAAGTTTGCTGAGGCGCTTCTCGACGCGCTTGAGTCACCGCGCATGGGGCGTATGCATCGACTGCTTTGGCTGGCGCGGCGCGATGCTCTGCGCTTCCAGTTGCGGGATTTGTTAACTGAGTTAGTCGAATATGAGGAAAGGCGTGGTCAATGATTGAGCTTTTTATCACTTTGACAGGGGTAGTTCTGTTACTACTTTCTGTAGCTACACTAGCGGTGATTGTCAGTCATCTACGCGCTATAGAAGAACGGCTCAAGGGTATTGAGCACATCGAATTGCAGTTGCATATACTGCTTTCAACGTTCGTTCGCGAACGGGAACTTTTTGAGACTCCCGAAGATATCGTTCTACCTGAACAGAAACAGCAGTTCAGCTTGAAGCTAGGGAACCGGCAGATCGTACATGTAGAGCGAACAAAGCGCGATAGAAAGAGCGAACATGGCAACTGAGTATTCTTTTGACTGGCAACAGTCACTTCTTCCCGCCAGTAGTGATGGGACGTTCTATGGCTATCCAGCCGACCTTATTGAACTTCCAGGTCTTGTAGTGAGTGTACGCTTTGACGGTAGTGGTGGGTTTTTTAAGCCCTACCTGGCTATTCTTGACGATGAGGATATCAGGTGGCAGATTGTGGGCATTCCTCCCATGTATGGAGGAGTACCGAGCAAGCTGCAACTCAACCATCGCAACAAACAGGGCTGTGCCTGGCAAGTCTATCATCCTCAGTTTCAGAAACAATTTGCACCTGCTACCTGGGCAGGCATTGCTGAACTGTTGGAGTACATTATCAGGCATGACCGCTTATAGAGAAGAGAAGCTTATGGAGACAATAACCGCATCTGAAGCTGAAAAGCGTGTTTGGAAAGTGGTTGATATGATAGAGCAAATAATGAACCGCGAGGATCGTCCACCATCTGAGCAGGAAGATACGTGGCGTGAGGGACTTGCGTCAACTATCTTTTCTTTGTTTGCTGAAGAATACAACATAGTACCGGATACTGTAGTGAAGGAGTAGCCCTATGGAGACAATAACCGTGTCAGAGGCCGAGCGGCGCGTATGGGAGGCTGTAGAAAAAATGGAAGAAGCCCTCAATGATCTTGACCAAACGGTCGGGAAGATTGACGAAGAGCAACGTGATGTTCTCGCTTCGATGTTCATGAAATTTCTGACCCAGCGTTACGTCATTGTCCCCGACCGACAACAAGAGGACTAAGCTAGACCTGCGCACTCAGGGCCAAGTCCACGCTTCACAGACTCAGCAGCATAAAGGGGTCTACCACAAATAGCGCAGTGGGTGCGAATTGGCCCACGTTCCTTGGGCTTGCGCATGCGCCTTCTTGTTTCATAGCTGCGCTCTTTTCCTTGCTGTGGGTGCCCATGTTCTTTTATCCAATTTCGCATAGCAAGCCGCTTCTCCTGTTTCTGTTCGTCAGTCCATTTCCTACCCACCAGGCGTTCGCTTTCCTTTTTGGAGCATGTTCCAGGCGGGGATACATACCTGTCCACGCTCGGTGTTTCCGTCGTGGATCATAATCGTACAATGCCTCTCTTTTTCTGCATGACAGAGGGCGCAGCACCAGCTAAGTTTCCAGAGGCCAAGCAGTTCCAGGGTGCGGCAGGAAATGGGCCTACCGTCGAGGGTGCGTACCAGGTGGCGCACTCTGGGGTGCATATCAGAAAGGTCAAACATGCTTAGCTTGCCCTCGCTTTATGCCCATACAGGTAACGTAGGGCATGACTCACTGCGTCATAATGATGACTTTGCCATGGATATGTAGGGTCGTAATCATGGAGTAATTCTCTGGCGTTGGATAAAAAGGCGCGACGGGATTGGTTAGTTTGCCACACGATGGGGGTAGCGAGACGGACATTGCATAGGTAACGTAGCACTCCCATGAGCATCAGTACTGCTTTTGCATCAGTTGCAATTCTGATCGTAAAGTCCTCGCACACGACGATGGCATCTCTGGGAAGGCTGAAAATGAGGGCTTCGAGGGCAGCATCGCTGTAAATGACCCCGCAATTGACGAGGGTGGCGTCCTGGAAGAGGGCAAATCCCGACGCTTGTCCTGGATCAATAGCTAGTACTGTGCCCGTCATACATCCCCCGTTTCTCTGTAGTATACCACATGAAATTGGCTAAGGTATTGACATCTTTATCGATGAGGGTGTACACTAGGTGAGGTAAGGTACAGTATGGTAGTTGATATAGGAGCAAGACAACAGTGATTGATTTTGTGGTAAAACGTGTTCACTCGTGTTGTTTCTCCACACGTTCGACCCTGATGCCTTCTTTCCTGGCAAGTGCGCGTATGGCTTGCCTTACCACAGCAGTTTGTGTGATACCAAGCCGCTCTGAGAGAGCTTTCAGTGTTCGTTTGTCATCTTCGCTAAAGCGAATGGTCGTGGTTGTATTCATCATGCTTGACATTGTATCACATCTGCTATATAATGCAAGTACGTGGAAACCTCTTCGCTACAGAAGGGGCGTGCTGGTAGTGGCTTCGTCCGCACGAAAAAACGCTTGTGGAGCGGGGAGCGCTGGCTCAGCAATGAGTGAAACTGCCTGCGTTGAAGCAAGTACTGAAGTGTGGTTATCACGTTTTACTACATTTTAGAAAGCAGGATATATGATGGCAGAGGGATATGTGTTGCTGTCGGAGCTTGCCGACGAGTGGGGCATTGACAAGTCCAACGCCAGGAAGTACGTGTTGAAGTGCGGATTTAGTTTTGTGCGCGTCCGTGGAGATGAACGCACGCACCAGTTGGTGCTAGCCTTGACGGTGGCAGACGCAGAAATCGTACGTGAAATGCGCCTCAGCGAAGGGTACACAACGCGTGGCACAGAAGGAACACGGCCTGTAGAAAACGGGGCTGGGACTTTTTACCTTGTGCAAATTATTCCAGACGTTGACCAGCGGCGAGTAAAGCTTGGGTATGCCATGGACGCTGAGCGCAGGCTGTCTGCTTATCGCACGGTATCTCCAACGGCTACTATTGTACACGCCTGGCCTTGTAGCGTGTCCTGGGAGCGTGCAGCCATTGCCAGCCTCACGGCTGAGGGTTGCACTCTGCTTGGCGGCGAGGTCTACTTGTGCGAGGATATTGACCGGTTGGTACAGCGGGGGGATACATTCTTTGCCTGCATGCCGGAGATAGGAAGATAGGTATGAAAGATATTAAAGCTATCTATATAGCTGGAAAGATGCAAGACGACGACTGGCGGCGTCTTTGTTTTGATAGAACTGGACTTACTGATAGTCACCCGCACAAGTGCAATCCGCTAACGGCGATCTTTACTCCTGATGAAGGGTGGCCTGAGAGTAGCGACGTGACTGTATGTGGGTTGAGTTACACAGGTCCATTTTTTGTTGATCTCATGGGAGGGCATGGATATGCCTACTTTGATGACTATGAGCACGGAGGGAATGTTCCAGATCGCGAGGCGTATTCCTCTCGGCATCTAGCCGATATAGAGTATGAAGGTCAAAGAAAGAAAGTCCAACAACGGTGCCTACATGCCATTGCAAAAGCCGATGTTGTTCTTGCTTGGATTGATTGTATTGATTGTTATGGGACAATCGCCGAAATTGGCTATGCTAAAGGCTTGGGGAAGATCGTCTGGATTGTAGGTCCACGAAAGTACAATGATCTGTGGTTCGTCTACACCCTAGCCGACGTATCGGTCTTCATGAACCAAGGTCCCTATGGGACTCTAAAAGAATACCTGATAGACTTGCTTCAGGAGCACCGAGGCAGTTCTCCACAACTTTATAGCCCAATAGAGCAGGCATTTTGGGACGCGTGGCTCAGCATAACAGCCAACAGGGTATATCGACTTGTGCCCCAATATCCTATTGGTAAATATCGTGTTGATTTTGCCGACCCAATCATTAAGACCGCTATAGAGCTAGACGGGCACGCGACACATAGTACACCTGACGCTATCGCTTACGACCGCAAGAGGCAAAGGGAGATAGAGGCAGAGGGGTGGCATGTTGTTCGTTTTGGAGGTAAGGAGGTGTTTAGTGACGTCAACAAGTGTGCTCGTGAGACTCTAGCTCTACTCCGATCTCGTTATGGTACATAGAAAACAACGTGAGTGAAGGGGTAAGGCATGGCGTGGAAAAAATGTTCTAATCCCACATACATTGTCTGTATGTGGGATTCTATTTAGGGGAAGTGAAGGGGTAAAGTCTGTTTTGTCTTACCCCTCGATAGTATCGGAAACCTCCATGAAGGGAAGGGTTTCCCGTGGATGACTATACCACTCCCCTTCCATGCGAGAAAGAGGACTAGGACGAATATCCTAGTCGTCAAAGTTTCCTTCGCGTGCGAAATCTCTGTGCTTTATCTTAGCAATGATACGTTCGCCTGCACGTGTTTTGAGATCGACTTTGGGGCGCAGCACAATGCCTTCAGCAGGGAAGGCTCCCCACTGAGATAAAAAGCCTGCCCTTGCTAGTTCTACAGCGTCAGCGATGGTACCTTCACCGATGATAGGCACAACCTTGAGGCCAAAGACGCTGGCGACATCCTCAATACCTGAACGTTGCAACCACCATTCTCCCACTTTTACATCGAAAAGCACAAAGTCTGCGCCATCAGGGATGTAGCGCCCACCTCCTTTTTGCACCTTTGCACCGTATCCTTCACCATAGAGACACACCGCTACGTTTCCTGACACAGCATCCCCAAATTGTTTTACAAAATGCTCCACGTCTTCTTCAAAAAGAGTACATAGCCTGGTAAGGAGCTTCATGGGCATCTGTGCGTTGTCCGTCCTGCCGCCAAAAGTAACCTGTGCACCGTCCCACATGACCCGTACGTTGGTGCCGTCAACTTTTTCAGTAAAAATCCATGTATTATCTTTAAGGTATTCAAACTCAGGGAGCGCGTATGCACCGATAATGATCGGTGCTCCCTTTTTGGTCATGTCACGCTTAAAAATGGTTTGTATCTTTGTGTATTCTTTCACGGTGTCACCTCTTTACGCACTACCGAAGCTAGCTTTTTGCGGTATTCATCCAGGTACGGAGCCAGCGGGTCAGCAAGGTACGTGTCCACCTGTTCAAGGACGCGCAAAATGTGTTCCATTTTCTTTTCTAACAGGTAGAGCTTTGTATCGCGTTGATGCTTGCATTTCTCTCCATGCACATTCATCCCCTCCCACTCACTTTCACCGCTCTTGCCCAGGAAACTGGGGCAGGTGCAGTCGTAGACCTCGCAGGTATGGGGGTCATAGTGCAAGTAGTAGTAGTTGACCTCTCCTTTCCTGCCTCTGGAGGGCAAACACGCCGTTGGTTTGCCGTTGACTGTGCCAAATGATATCTGCGCGGCGTCGGTGACGCCCGCCTCGCGTGGAAGTGCTTTTGTAATTTGCATACCAAATTCCTTTCGCCTTGTGGTCTCCTCTTTCATTTAGTATACCACAACTCTCTTAATATGTCAAGGGTTGTGTCCATGTGGCTTTTTCAGTATACTATATGCATGGATCAAGAAGAGGAACAACTGACCGACATACTGGGCGTGCCAATTGTGGCAGGCTCGGTGATTACCTACGTCGCAGTGGTGCGTGGGAACGCCGAACTGCGCACGGCTATTGTACGCAACATTAAAAAAGATACTGATTTCTGGATTGTGCAAGGCGACCGCGTGGTCGAGGAGTTTCAACGCTATGCGCCAGTGCGCATCACGACTCTTGAACGCGTGACTGTTACCCCACTTACCGAGGCTCAGTTGCGTAAAAACTTAGGTCTGGACGAGGATACAAAAGCATGATAACAGAGGCAGGAGAGTTTTACTACCCAACAACTAGAGATCAGAGATTCTATAGGGTCGATGGCAAGCTCAAAGCTGAGATTGATGTTTGTTTTACACATGAAAATGTTGAAGGTGATCCCTACCCCCCCTCCATTGTCGAGTGCCGCTATGCTGTCCTTCAAATCAGTAATAAGGGAGGCAGAGGCTATGTGACGTATGATCGCTTGCTATGTCGCATTGTTAACGGTGTTTATTATGGTAGTATCCAATCGGCTCTTGAATCTGCTCAGATGTACAACGAATATCCAGAGTCACCTCAAGATATGGCTCCCAATGGTGTAGCCCTTGGTTTGCACTATCCAAGGTATAGGAAGAATAAGGTAGAATGAGTTACGTTGTTGGAGACTGTATTTGCGGGGAGATCGCAGGGGTTCGCACCTGCGGGGTGGTGGAGTACTGCGTTGGCGGGCTCGTCTATGTGTTAGAAGGGGGAGCGATACTTACCCCCTCAGACACCATTTTTGGACGCTGCCCGCCACCGCCTCGTGAACATGGCTGAGACGATAGCACAGCAACCATCCAGTTGGATGGATGAAAAGGACTGGGTATGCAACTCATTAAAGAACCCATGAAAGCGCTTGAAACCGAGTGGAATGACTTCCGCTTCAGAAGTCGTCTGGAAGCACGCCACGCTGTTGTTTTCGATTTTATTGGTCTTGACGTGCGCTACGAACACCAGGGCTTTGACCTGGATGGCGATTGGTATCTGCCTGATTTCTACGCCCCTAAACAGAAATTCTGGATAGAAATAAAACCCATCAAACCTACCCCTGAAGAGGAACGTAAAGCCTGGAAGCTCGCCAAACACACTAAAGAACCTGTTTATATTTTGTGGGGTGACTGCTGGCTGCCCATTGCTCAGGCTAAAAAGAGTGAAGACTATGACGGGGGATACTTATATACCCCCGATGGCGACTGGGAAAACTTCCAGTGGCTCTTCAAATGTCCAAAGTGTGGGCATATTGGCATTGAACTCTTTGGGCAGTCCGTGCTTTCACAGTGTGGCTGCCCTGTGCGCCTGAGACAAGACAACGACTATGATGAAAAACTCGTCGCTGCTTATAAAAAAGCGCGGGGCATGCGCTTTGATGGCACTGACAAAGAGGAAGATACGAAGGAAAAGATAGCGTCATGACTGTAGAACTCTATGATCCAACTAAAGCTGCTGCTGCTCCAAGCGGGAACCTCACCTATCGCGGCGGCCCATTACTCACCAGCGTGCAGATTGTGGCCCTCTATATGCAGGACTTCCCGTATATGGCAGAGATGAACACCTTTCTTACTTACCTGGTAGGTAGTGACGTGATGGACAACCTGGCCGAATACAGCGTTCCAGGCCAATCTATTGGGCATGGCGCATTTCTTGGCAGCCAGGTCGTCTTGCATACAAGTGTGCCCGCTGCGGCGTCCAGGCGTCACCGTAGGCCACATAAGCCTGCCTCAAGAACGCTTGACGATGCACACATACGCGCACTTATCGGGAGCCTTCTCACCAGCGGAGCTATTCCTGCCCCTGACGAAGAGACGCTCTATATACTTTACCCTGACCCTGGAACCACCGTTACCGATGGAACAGATGCCTCGTGTCAGGTGTTCTGCGGCTACCACGATAGCTTCGCCTATGGCACGCACGGCGTTTACTATGCAGTGCTTCCCTATCCCAATTGCCAAGGTTGTTTAGGACCACACGCCACTTTTGAGGCGCTTACGGGTACGACTACCCATGAGGTCTGCGAAGCTATCACTGACCCAGTTCCAGGAAGTGGGTGGTATGACGAACAAAATGGTGAAATAGGGGATATTTGTGCCTGGAACTTTCGGACGAGTAGCGTTTTTAGCGTGCAAACCGAGTGGAGCAATGCGAAGCATGCCTGCATTTGAACTTCGTGGGCTGGTGGCCTATGACAACCCCTATCATGTAGAGCTAACCGAGGTGCCTTGTGATGGCCCTTCACAATGGCGCGTGCAGATTATGGACGCAGCCTATGAGGAGTTTGTGAGCCTCGATCCTTTGCAAGCTCTCTTCTTACTCACATGGTTGGACGGAAGTCGAGACAGGCTGATGGAGCTTATTCTGCATGAGTAGAGTGCATTATCAAGATTCACGTGACCTGACACACCTGCCGATGCTCAAGCGCTATCATGGTCGCGTGGTCTCTGGTAAAGGAGTGAAAGTCACCTGTAACGGGCAGGACGTGCGCCACCACAGTTTGCATACCGAAGGCCCATTTCGCTGGGGCGATGCGAGTGCGGGTGCGGCAGACTTAGCCTTTTCTATCCTGTGGAAACACTTTCACGGGCGAGGAACTTACCAGAAAAACGCCTGGCAGGATGTTGAGGGGCACGAACTTTTAGTGGAGCACAGGAGTGCGCCAGCATTTTATCTCTATAAACAGTTTCACAGGGAAGTTATTTCGCACCTTGTTCCTGGGAAAGAGTGGGTGCTCACCTCTGACCAGATTGACCAGTGGTTTCGGCAACCACATATCCAAGAGTTACTTACAAAACTGGCTGAAATTGCTCATAGCACAGAGCGAGAATGGAAATGGCACCCATCAGAGGTGCTAGAAATGGGGTGGCATCCGTGAACAAAATCAAAGCTCTTTGGCTAGATTGGCTCACTCGCATACGTAGCACGCTCGCACGGTACAGACAAAAAGGAAAGGCATGAGTATTTTTGCCTATAGACCGCGCTATTACCTATGGCATCCTTGGGAGGCAGTGTGCGAGGTCTACGGCCACTGCTTGACCTTCTGGCAGCGTGGCAGACGTGGATGGGCCGACTCTGATACCTGGAATATGGATAGGCACTTAGCAGAAATAATTGGCCCAATGCTCAGGCACCTGGCCGAGACTAGCCATGGCAGCCCAGCAGAGGGTGGTTTGAATATGCAGAGTATTGGGGATGGAGAGAATGATGACTGGAAAGCGTACCTGTGCGAACTTGCTCGTGCCTACGATGACTATCTGAAAGCACTTGATGGTAAAGATTGCTACGTTCTTGAGACCTATGAGCCTATTGTCGAGCGCATGCGTGGGCTCTTTGATCGCTATCCAAGCCTGTGGAGTTAGATGTGGAATTGTGGGATACCTTGCGTTTTTTGCACCAGCGTGTACGCGTGTTTGTCGAATGGAACTATCCGGCATACAGCGTACAGTCGATGCGCGGCGTTTCCTCCTGCCGCTTTCGTCCTCCCTCGTCTGGACTAACAAACTATCCCCAGGAAACGCGAGAGTACCGCACGATGGCCGACATGACCCTACGTTTTGAGGTCGCCTGCCGTACCGAAGACGGCTTCATCGTGCTTGTTGAGGTACACGTAGCCGACGATGGTACGCCCACTGCTGCCTATATTATCCGAGGTCTACTACCCTAGGAGGCGCTATGGAACTCTACAATTTTATCTTGGAGGTACTTCGTCTCCAGGATGAGTATGACTGTTATGGGGAGCCTATCTACTGGGCAACACATGGAGACTACGCCCCAGTTACGTTCTTTGTGAACTGCAATGACCTCTTCTGGTGGGCCACCGCCGATGCTGAGAAGCTATTGCCAGAGGATATGCCGATGCTACGGCAAGCTATCCTTGACGTGCAAGCAGCGGACGTCTACGATCTACGCCTTGACAACTATGAAATGGGTTGCGCTCTGTGGTGCGCTCGCAAACGCAAGATGCGACCACAGCAACCTGCCTATCCCAAAGACGAACAGCTACGCGCATTGTTTGATGCCTGTGGCTCTCTGCGTACCCGTGCCGAAGAGGGGTAGGCGTGCAAAAATTGGCGCTCGTTCGTTTCTATGAGTAGAAATATTATCGCATAGAGGGGGACTATATGACCGAGCGCCACATGACTAAAGAAGAGTTTGACACCGCAACAAAGTACTACAGAGACTACGTATCCCATTTTTTGGCGATCATCGACGATGATACCATCAGGCCAACGCTTGACGAACTGCACAAAGCCATGCTCTTTTATTTTGCCTGCGCTGACCTCGTGCAAATCATCATGCAGGCAGGGGAAAACGGTATAGAGGAAGAATAGACGGGCCACCTGGAAAGGATACACGAGACCAGGCAGCACCTATCCGGTATGCAGGAGATAGGTTTTCCGTCTACTGCGCAGTATACCACGTCTATTTATGTCTGCTTGTTGACATTTGTCAGACGACATGTTACTGTCCATATATGAGCACAGATAAAAGGATTTCCATTCGTGGAACAAGTGAGACCCATAGGCGCATGCGCCTCATTGCGGCGTTAAAAGATATCACCGTGGGTGAGGCGCTCGAACAGATGACCATCGAAGAGCTAGAACGCTTGCGTAAGCGTCTACTCAAAGACAACGAGGGTCTGCTCGCGCTTGAGGACGTGCCACCGGAGCAATAGAGGACTGCTTCTGGAAGGTGTAGGGGGCACTTGTCGCCTTTTTTCTGCTAGAACAACATGGTGTTGCACGCCGTGCAACACAGAAAGGACGTGTGTTTGGTATGCAGCGAACAATGCAAGGTATGTTGGGCCACATCGTGCATTACGTGATTATAGCCCTTTTACTGGGGTTTACCGTCACGCGGCAAATCGAGGTCTTTAATTTTTTCATTGCCCCTGACCAGTGGCTAGTCAAGATTTTTGCTCTTTCATTGACCGAGGGGGGAGTGCTTGGCTGGGCTATCTATCATAAGTGGCTGTGGAAGTCAGCCGAGCAGTTCACCATCTCGTTCCTTATGCTGTGGGTCTCCATTGGCTCCGTGGTGCTTGGAACGCTTCTAGACATGTATATCACCATGGGGCATAACGGGGTGCTTGTTGACAATCCTGCCGTGGTACAGGTAATGCTGTACGCCATCATGGCAATCGTTGTTTGTAACTGCGCTGCGTATGCGGGGCTCTATCTGAATGAGCCTGAGCACCAGAAGCACTTTCGTGGGGATGGTGCGTCGCGGGGTATAGGAGCGCAGCAGCCACCTTCCAAAGCCGTTGGGCCATTTACTGGTGGAACACAAGTACAGGATGTAACCCCTGCGCGTCCACAACAGAAGCCTGCTGGCCCGTATCAACAGCCGACGCAGCATCCTGTGCCAAGTCTACCATCGCCAAAGGGCGGTATGGATGACTTGCCTACCAGGGTGATGCCTAAGGATTTTCCGCAGGCTCAGTCCAGCAAGAACAACGGGCTGAGCCAGCAACAAGTGAAAAACCAGCAGAACGGGCACGAGCAGACGAGCTTCCGCGAGTTCCCAAAGACAAGGGTACTCGACCAGGGAGAATAACGGTAAAACTCGCGGGGGACAGCGCGATGGCTACACGAAAACTTCAACCTGCGTCTGTGCTAGAAACACAGAAGCCGCCAATTATTGCCGTTCAGTCAGTGCGCGTGCACTCTCCTTTATTGACGTCAGGCACACAGCAAGCACAAGACGTCAATAAAGGTGTTGAAAAAGGCAACCCACTACCTGTAGAACAGCAAAAAAGGCGACCGTTCATTGCGAATGTTGCGCGGGGGAGCGTCAATAAAGGCGACGATCTTGTGTTACCAAAATTGACGTCGTCTGTTGAAGAACAACCGCCATTTTCGACGCCTTTTTTAACGGTTCCTACAGGAACGCCTCTTGAGCTACACGAGTTCGACTATGTGGGGCCTGGACGTGAGCTTAGTTTTGCTGATGTTATTGATGTCTTAACGTACGTGTTTGAAAATAGAGGAGATTGGCCTGATGACCCCATCATTAAGCCAGCCATGCGTAGATACTACCGGCGCAAGTATCCAGAGTTCTTTACCAGTGCCGTTGACCAACGCGCTGCCGAAGAGCGTGCCCAAAAACAACGCAAGGCGGCGCAGCTTCGAACAGAGAACCGCCCGTCGCGTGCAAAGATTAAAAAGAAAAAGACCACCACTTTTGACGCCGAAATTGACGCCACTTTTAACATCGAGCACGGAGACGTCAAAAGTGGTGGACAAGGTGGGCGAGGAGCCGTTGAAGAAGGTGCCTCAGCAAACGTCAAAAGTGGTGTTAAAAAAGGTGTTCGTCGAAGCGGAGTTATCACAGTGGACTTTCACGGACGAAAACGGGCGCATGGGTGATTGTGCAGGTGATGCTGCCTTTTTTAACGCCAAAATTGACACTATCGCAAAAGTCAGAAACGTAGACGTAAAGGTATGGTCGCTTGATGCTCGCTGTGATTTCCTTACCAAGTTGTGGGAGTACTGCGTAGAACACAGCAAAACGTTTCCGTTTGATCCAAGGATGTAGGAGAAGGCACAAAGCATTTATGAGAAAAGTACAAAAGGGTGAGCAGTGTCCAGAATATGTTATCCAGTCGTTTGTGGGAGAAGGCTCATTTTTGGAGGATGACCCTGTGAAAGAAGCGTTGAAAGATGCAGATGTGAAGGTACAGAGCTACCTTGATTCGCTCGCGGAGGATAATATTGACATTCCGTTAATCTACAAGGTTTTCTCGACGAGCACGCAGATTCTCAGAGCAGGTGATTACCTCACCTACATTATCACTATGGTTTTCGAGTGCTTTGGCGTAGAAGAAGATACAGAGGAAGAAGAGTGATGGGTAGTTTCCACAGCGAGCCGATTATGCCACCTGAAACCCACATTGGATATGCCGAAGGGTATCTTGACGCGTTAGAAAAGGTGAGAGAACTTTCTAGGCGCTACGGCGACATCGAGGCTATCTGCTTCATCATACGACTTAACCTTAAAACAGTCATTGACGACAGTAAGCTCTACATCCCAGGAGACCTAACGGGTTTTCCTTCGACGACGCAGTTGCTACGAGGTGCACACCGTGGCTGATGATGGATACTTGAGAAAGGATACATGCATTCTGCATATTCCATCGGAACAAGTAGCGCAATTCTCGTTAGTTTTTGAGGGGAACGCGGCCACCAAGGACATCCAGGATGAGCTTGATGAAGCCATTGAGCACCTCGTAGCTCTCTGGCCGGACGGTAAGATCATTGTAGATATTCGCGTTGAACACCTCAAAGAAGGTTATCAAAAAGGTTAACGCTCGTTTTAAAGAGGAGACACAGGTATGCACACCAATCCCAGTTTGACCCTTGGCATTTTTATCGTGCTGACGTTTGTTGGCATCATTCTAGGAGCCGCATCCCTCAATGAGCTTGAATGGAGCGGGCTAAGCAAGACTAGCGTCGTTCTGCTTGTCGTTGGTATTGTGGGTTTGATACTCATCGGTTACGGAATTTTGTAAGAAAGGAAACTGTCTAATGAATGCAACAGGGTTTTGGAGCCTGATAAACCAGGCACACCGCGACACCGAAAACGAGGATGAACTCATTGTTTGGCTTTCGCGGGTGCTCAGCACAGCGCCAACATCTGAGGCACAAGAGTTTCTCCAGTATTTTATAATTTATTATGATGGGGCGTACACCACTGATTGCCTATACACGGCTCTTATTCAAATAACACATAGACTAGTAATCACAGACGAGGAGTTTAGTGCCTTCTGTGTGTGGCTCGTCGCTCAAGGGGAAAGTGCCTATGCTACAACGCTCACGACCCCTATAAACGTTTACCTGCACGAAGGTAAGTCGTGGCAGTACCCACACTTGTTTCAGGCGCTGCACGACGTGCTTACTCGTTGCACATGACGCACCGTACGTTTCTGGTAGTCGTTATCGCTGTCGAAATGCTAGCCGTGTTCACGCTGAGTGGTCTTGTGTGGGTATTGGCAGATCGCCATTCCACTTTAGAACGTGTTGGGGCAATTAGTTTGTCATTCTCAATGGGCGCATTGCCTGTGCTGCTTCTCACGCTGTTTTTTATCTAGGGTAAATGTCCTACCAGAGCTTGTCAGTACAAGGTCAGATAGGTATACTAACCAGGAAAGGAAATACAATATGACATCTTTAGCAGAAAAGGCTGAGCTCTCAATTATCTATCTCATGGAACGCTACCCGCAAGCCATCCCTGTGTTGCGCCAGGCAATAGAGGGCGGACACATTGATGGACATACCTTCGGCGAACATCCTAACGACACTGACAGGTGTCTTCTTGGATGGGTAGCAACGGTAATGGGAACGCATATCCTTTATCAGCACTCACTTGAAGTCCTAGAAGGCTACGAACTCTACGTTCTTGACGTGCGACCAGGCGAGACGCAGGAAACCAACGAAAAGCTTGCGCACATCTACCGTCTGCTCTGTGAGCATCAGAGACTTTTTGACGCATGGTGTAGACAGCAGGAGCTATTCTGGAGAAGCGTCTCCACCGTTCCCCTTGACTGCGGAGATGCGTCTAGACGACCCGCTTTCTCGCGAACAATCTTTCACGAGGAATTTGAGGGCTATGTCACAGAAGAAACACTGGTGGGTACATGACTAACGATGTCTATGCCATTAGTGATGCGTTAGCACTGCGCATTACGCCTAGTGGATTTACCTTTGTTGTATGGGATATAAGTGATGCTCCTCATCGTGAGTTTCATCTGACGCCTGCGCAACTGCAAGAGATTACAGTGGCCTATTTGCTACACGCACCACTTGAGGGTCTTAAAGAGACGTTTCAATTGTGCTGGCAGCGCATTGCCATCGACGGGGCTTGACATTTTGACTAAGGTATTGTATACTTAACTTGGACGTAGACACGACGACTTGCGGTCAACCAGGTGATTCTAGATACAACTCTGCACCGTCAAGTCGAGGAAGACCGCCTGCGTCCACCCACATACCAGGGAAAAATCCAGAAACAATGATCCTGCTTGACCAGACAGGGTCACAGACCTATCCAACGAGCCGCACGAACGATACGCCACGCCATGTAACGCTTGGTGAGCCAGTGCGAGGCGTCGTAGAGCGACTGGCCCAGGTTGACCGTGAAAGCGGGGCAGGCCAGGAAGAAGAAGGTGGCGGCGGGGTCTACGTAGTAGGCTTTGCTGGTGGGCAGGCATATGACCACGGAGACGTCAACGTCGAGAACTTTACCCAGTGGTGGAACGGGCTCACGTGGGACGGCAGTACACTGATTATGCCTGGGTATGCGATGCTCATCCGGCACTTCAATAAAGAATTTGCCAACGACCAGGGCGCAGTGCTGTTTCTTCTCTATATTGGGGATGGTGGTGGGCGTGACTTTCGCCAATTCGAGCGAGAAGTTACCGCTAACCCACGCGTCTATGTCGCAGCGGCCATTATTGGGGACGACAACGATGCCTTGCGGGCGCTCTCCGATTTTCGGAACCTGGAAAACACGAACCCACGCGTACGGGCCTTCGACTTTACGCAGGCTATGGCTGAGCAAGTGGCAGCAGGACTGCTAGAAATGATTGGATAACATGCGGCATATGGCAACCTGTTCGACCTGCGAGGGTTCTGGAACGAGCATCGTCACAGGCAAAACCTGCCCGACGTGTGGAGGCACTGGAAGGGTATAAGACACGTTGCTTTTGTAGCTTAAAAGGAAAAGCGTCTGTTGGAAAAGCAGAAGGATCGTGGTTCGAGGCCACGCGGAAGCATTGGGTCAGGCTGATGGGCTTTGATTATCGTTTTGGACGACGGGGTCGTAGGTTCGATTCCTGCCAGTCGTCAACGGCGGCTGTAGCTCAGTGGTAGAGCACGTAAAATTCGAGGTTCGTTTCTTGCCTGACTTTTGTCCTGGGCTGCTGCTGGTGGGTTATCAGCCAACGTACTCCACTGGCGAGAACTTGTCTGGGATTTGCCCTAGGCTGTTGTCGTTTGGTTATCGGTTGTATGATCCGAACGGCACTCACTTGCCTGGGGTTGCCTCGGCACAGGCTGCTGGTAAAGGGTTATCGTGCATTGAGGGTAGACAGGTAACACTGTCTGCTTGCAGGTTGGAACCCTGCATCCCTTTGTTGATGTTTTGCCTGTGTTTTGGCGCTGACTGTTGGTAAAGAGTTACCGTCTGAACTACGGTCGTGGGGTTATACCCATGACGCTTCTTTACCGTTTTTTGTCAGCGCTTTTCTTGAAGGGGGAACAAAATGACAGACATCTATACTGGCTATGGGAAGCGTTCAGATGCTACACCACAAACCGAAGTTATTCCTGGTCGCGAAGCAGATATGGCTACCAATAACGCTGGTGGTGTGTCCTTCGTTGTCGATGATATGACGCGTCTTAGTCGCTTTCTTGTGCTAGGTAGCTCCTCATCGACATATTATGTCAAGCAGCGTGTGCTCACAAAACAAAACCTCGACTGCGTTGAGCGTCTTCTAAAAGCTGGTCGTGGCCTGGACGTCGTTGCAAAAGTCATCGAGATATCTAAGGCCGGTCGCGCTCCATCGAATGACCCAGCGCTTTTTGTGCTGGCTCGCTGTGTCTCCTGTGACGTGTTTGGCAAGAGCGCCTATCATCGTCCGAGTAAAACATATACACTGCACAGGGAACATAACGCTGATCTCTTTGAGAAGTTTCCCGAAGAGGGTGTGCCTCGCATGTTTAGAAATAATACGGTTACGATGGTGCGTCACGGTGACACGATTACGAAAGTGACGACTCTCTCTACGAAGATGACGCAAGAAGATGACCCACGCGACGTGGTCGTGCGCCAGGTGGCGTATGCGGCGCTTCCCGACGTAGCACGTACGGGGACGCACCTCTTTCACTACATGGCCTTCGAGAAACAGTTTCGCGGGCGTGGCAGTGCCCACCGACGGGCTCTCAAACGCTACTACAATGAGCTTAATGCCGAGCGTTTGGCCTACCAGATGCTCAAATACCAGCAGAGGGATGGTTGGTCGCAGCGTGACATTTTACGGCTTACGCGCCCAAAGCCACCTGATAGTGCCCACAACGCGCTGTATCACTGGTCGGTGAAGGGTTGGGATGGCGGCGATGCGGTTCCTGCCGAAGACGCGCTTGGGCTCATCTATGCTTTTGAGCAAGCAAAGAAACTAACTGACCCCATAGAGGTTGCTGACCTTGTCACACGGTACAGGCTTCCGCGTGAAGCTGTACCGACACAGCACCTGAACTCAATCAAGGTGTGGGAAGCGCTTCTACCATCTATGCCTATGGAGGCCATGCTCAGGAACCTGGCGACGATGACCAAAATCGGCGTACTCACGTCTATGGGAGAGATGACGCGTCTAGTCTGTGAACGCTTGCGCGACCCGTCACGTCTGTTAAAGCCGATGCCTCTGCACCCGCTCAAAATCCTGGTGGCGCTCAAAACCTACCAGAAAGGCAAGAGCCAGAGGGGCGATGCTACCTGGACGCCTTTACGTGAGGTGGTAGATGTGCTCAACGACGCCTTCTACTTATCCTTTGGCTGCGTGACGCCAACTAATCAGCGACTAATGTTGGCTCTGGACATCTCAGGCTCGATGACCTGGTCTGAGATTGGAAGCAGGGAAAACGAGCTGGTCAAGCGCTCTCGGCCACTAGATAAGGCATTAGGATACGAGATAGAAAGCCCTGGCGGCATTGGGATTACACCACGTGACGGCACAGCGGCCCTCGCGCTGGTGACCGCAGCGACCGAACCGAACTACTTTATCACTGCCTTTAGCACAGGGATTATGCCTATAAACATTTCACCGAAGCAGCGCTTGGATGACGTGCTTAATACCATCGACAATATGCCCGCTGGGGGTACCGACTGTGCCCAACCTATGCTATGGGCGCTTCAACACAAAGTAGCTGTTGATGCATTTATTGTCTTAACGGACAACGAGACATGGGCAAACCCGCATATGCATCCTATTCAAGCACTACAAAGGTATCGCAAGGAGTTTGGCATTCCTGCGAAACTCATAGTAGTCGGTATGACGAGCACTGAATTTTCAATTGCCGACCCTGCTGATAGAGGCTGCCTAGACGTTTGTGGATTTGATACTGCGACGCCTGAGCTCATGAGCAGCTTCATTCGGGGTGAGGTGTAGTGGCATGGACATCTATGTTGTTAAAGAGGCGTGCAGTGAGTGTCCGTTCACCAGGAACCGCCCGCTTCCACGACAAGCCTGGAATATGGTTCTCAATGCATTGCGCACAAGCGGGAAAATCCTGGAATGTCACTGTGCAACCATTGCCCGTCGCCGTGGTGTAGAACTACCTGAACATGTGTGTTGTCGTGGGTTCTACAGTACGCATGGTATGCGCAATGCCTGGCTGCGCACAGCACAGGCAGAGGGCCTGTTGCACACTATCGACGGGGGTCAGTGGCCGACACTTAAATCGACAGGAACATGTATTGTTGAGAATAATCCATACGAGGACTGAAGAAAGGAACGAACTATGGGAATTTTACGAGTGTTGTCATCTCGCGGAGACGACCGAGCCTATTGGGGCAGCCATCTGGCTTTAGCCCCAAAGAGGATAGATGAGGAGAGGGCCGTGGTAGAAGCTGAGCGCATTTTTGCACAGGAACGTGCAAAAGGTGGCACGGCCTTTGCGATAACAAAAGATCAGCCCCACAAGCGTATAGACAAGTTTGACGTAGAGGCCGAGCAGATTGTCATCGTGCCAATGGTTCGTGGGGGTTAGCGTTTGTGCCACAACATGTTAGAACAAATGTGCCTTACATACTGAACACAACAACTGTCACATCAAGAGAAGTGACGTGGTGGAAAAATTACACAGCGGAACGGTACACTTCTGAACCTCCTAGCCTCTATCTGTCTCTCTCCGCTGTACAGCGAGAAGTTGAGAGTCGTAGACAAGAAGACTGGGAACGGGAGCGAGGAGAATACGAGCGTTGGCAAGCTGCACTTATGACCTCAAGGGAGGTAGCAGAGGAACAGGCGCAGGAGGTACTACAAAACGTACTTCCTGCGCATATATACGCCTCGTTTAAGCAAGTGGGCTATCTCATTGTTCCCAGTAAAATGCATGAAGGGTTTTTTTACCGCCTCTTTCATACGTGGGATACGGTGTATACTCAAATATGGTACAACGGTAAAGAAGTTGGTGGAGCTTGCTTGCAGCCTAGGGAGTGGCTACCAGCAACCGACCGGCTACTGGTTCAATACTTGTTACTCGTCGGCGACGAGAGCCAATTTCTTGCTATAGCGAACCTCTGGACAGTACATTCGGAACCCGTATTCCAGTGGATGAAGCGTCGAGTATAGCTGTGTCAACATTCCTGTTTACGCAATATGCCGTACATGTCAATTCACTCGGTATAGCAGAGGTGCGTGCATGGGATGCTAGTGGAAACACGTTTATGATCTATGATGAGGGCCTTGCCCTGTGTAACGCTCTTACGGTTGGCGGCTCTATTGCGGTCACGGCAAGCGAGTGGGGGGTGGTCACTGAAGTCGTTCCCTGGACTAGCACAGCGACAGGGGTACTTATCGCTGGGCAGTCGGTGAAGGAACGCATATGCATTGAACCGGCAAAAGAAAGGCTTGAGCGGGAGATCAGGGTCGAGGAACTTCAGCGTAAGAACAGGATGAAAGAGCTTGAGGCAAGAAAACGGTCGCAGGAGGTTCTTTGCAGCGTGCTTTCAGAGCGCGAGCAAAAGTACCTCAAGCGCCGTAAATATCTGCGCGTACCGAGTACGCTGCGTAGGGGCTTTCACTATCGTCTGTGCATTGAGGAGGGTGATGATTTTTACTCAGAGATATGGCACAAGAACGAGCAGATAGGGACGGTATGTCTGGTTACAGGTGATGACTACGACGATGACGAACTTCCTCTTGAAGATCTCTTGCTCACCCATTACTTGCTACTTACCACAGATGAAGAGGACTATCTTACTACGGGCAATGTTCTGCTCACTACTAATTCAGACGAATATGACTGGCTAGAGGAATACTAGCTTGGCGGGAACAATCCTGCGGAATCTCCTCAAGGAGACACTTCACCGAAAGGTCAAGGTATGCGCAAAAGCTTTAAATACAGGTTGTATCCTAACAAAGAAATAGAGCAGAAGCTATGCTGGACGCTTGACATGTGCAGAGAAGTATATAACGCGGCGCTCCAAGAGCGCAGAGACGCGTGGAACATTATTAAGCGCCACCCTAATTTCTACGTCTCGAAAGAGCATGACGGGGATTCAGAGGAGTTTGGTTGCATAGAGCAACTCAAGAGGGAACACGCAGTTTCACTCTATGACCAGCAGAACCAGTTATCCACAATGAAGCGCGAGCTACGCCCTGAATATCTTGAGTTGTCGGCGGCCCACTTGCTCAATGATGTGTGTAAGCGCGTTGACCTCGCATTTGAGGGATTTTTCTCTCGCGTTAAAGCGGGAGGTAAAGGTTTCCCACGCTTTAAGGGAAAAGATAGATATCACAGCTTTACCTATCCAGACAAGTCTGGTTGGAAACTCAATGGAAAGGTGTTGCACCTGACACGTATAGGAGATATCAAGGTCAAACTACACCGACCCATAGAGGGTACGGTAAAGACGTGCACGGTGAAGCAGGAAGATGAGCAGTGGTACGTGACGTTTTCCTGTGAGGTAGAGGCAAAAAGGCTGCCTATCTCGCATGAGGATGTCGGCATTGATCTTGGCGTGACGCACCTAGCGACGTTTTCAACGGGTGAGACCATTGAACACCCACGGCATCTGCGTCATGCTGATGAAGAATTAAAGAAACTACACCAATCTTTATCGCGCAAAAAGAAACATCCACGGAACTCGAAGCGCCGCCTCAAGGCCAAAAAACGCCTGAACGTTGCATACCGGAAGGTAAGAAACCAACGTGCAGACTACTTGCACAAGGCTTCCCGCCAGGTAGTAAACCGTTTTCAGGTGATTTGCCACGAGGATTTGGCGATAGCCAACCTCGTCAAGCGCCCAAAGCCCAAACAAGACGAGGGAACGGGCGAGTATCTGCCCAATGGGGCAGCCGCGAAAGGAGGACTAAACACATCGATATTAGATGCTGGCTGGGGGATGTTCATACAAATGACTACGAGCAAAGCGGAAGAAGCTGGCCGTAGCATTGTTCCTGTCAACCCTCAATATACCAGCCAGGACTGCCCAGGAGGATGTGGCAGGCGTCGTAAGAAAACGCTCGATGAGCGCTGGCACTCGTGCGAGTGCGGCTGCGAACTCGACCGTGACCATGCGGCGGCCATCAACATCCTGAATGCAGGAAAAAAGAAATTGCGAGGCACGCAGTGGTGAACGTTTTATGCTGCACGCCTCGCACGACCTGGGGCGCAGGTCGGCAGGGGCAACCCTGCGGATTCTTATTCTTTCTACCTATTGCAATGCTTCTCCCTCGCAAAGGGCAGAGTATGGCGGCTTCTCAAGCGGCTTTGTGGCACTGGCTATTGCAATAGTACGTATATTGTAATGAGGAATGCCACAGAACAGGTAGGCATGTCGGCTAACACCTCTTAGTGATTGCAATAGTACGTATATTGTAATGAGGAATGCCACCACCATCAAGATGGCTACGCAGGCCAAAGCCAGGATTGCAATAGTACGTATATTGTAATGAGGAATGCCACGCTTTCCCAAATGGACACACGAGAAAAAGTAAAGCTGATTGCAATAGTACGTATATTGTAATGAGGAATGCCACAATGCAAGTGAGATTATCGTCTTCGGTGAGGGCGATATTGCAATAGTACGTATATTGTAATGAGGAATGCCACTTAGTTAGTGCCTGGTGAGCGGTCGCACGCTTGCCAATTGCAATAGTACGTATATTGTAATGAGGAATGCCACCTTATCTGCTGTCCCTCCTCGGCTATCAATCTAAGAATTGCAATAGTACGTATATTGTAATGAGGAATGCCACAGAGGAATATTAGCTCGCTCCGCATAGCGCATCTGAAAACGTCAAGGATTGGCTTCAGTCCTTGACGTTTTTTCTGTCTGCCTGTTATGCTGTGGGGTAGGGGGACGTGTCTCCGCAGACATATGTCGTCACTTTACTGTGACCCACCGTAGTATGGCACCGTATACCACACATGTAGTTGCAAGTGAGAGGGCAAGGTATATGTCCTATGCGACCGAACGTGAGCTTTCACTCTACCAGGAACTGGGTACTTTCCCACACAGCTTAAACGAATATGTCACTATCCAAAGTGAGGCGTACAACCTGATGTACGCAAGTCCTATCCTTAGTCATCAGAAAACCAGCTACGGCAAGCACAGCAATGCTGGTTCACGTGTTGAGCGTGTGGTCACCCTTATTTTAGCTTCCGACTATTTTCTCAACCTGGAGTTCCTGGTGCGGGCCGCTCGGCTCCTCTACGAGCAGGCTAGCGTTACAGACCAGCGTACGCTCCTTGGTTTTTGGCGCGGGGAGCCTGTGGAGTCCTTTCCTCCCAGGCTTCTCTGGCGCTATGCGGCTATCCGCGCAGAACTCGGCAGACGAATGAAAACCAAATTTAACGACCTTGTCCCCAAAGGATTTAAGGCCAGTACCCGTGAAAACCTCGCCTTTACCGACTATGCACAGCAAAGCGTACTCGAACTTGTGGCCGCTGGCGAGTACGCCTACGTCGCCTGTGAAATTGCAGGAGTCAACCGCCAGACCATGAGCCAGTGGCTCGCCAAGGGCCGCCAAAGTGACGATGAAAAAGACCCGTACTTTCGTTTTTTCCAAAAATACAAGCACTCACGCCTCAAGGGCCTAGCTCAGTTGCGTGAGAACAGGCGCGAAGCGCGGGAGGGTTACGCTACGGATACTAAACTCATGAGTAACCAAGCCGTACCTCTGCCCATGTTACTCTTCACCCAACAGAACTGTGAAACTATTCTGGCAAATTTGCGTCAGGGCATGTTTCCTAACGTCGCCGCAGAGGCTGCTGGCGTCCCTGCCAATATCCTGGCCCGCTGGGTAGAGCGTGGGCGACGGGAAGGTCCAGGATCGGAATACTACCCTTTTGCCATGGATTACATGGTTGCCTCTGCACAGGCCAGAGGCGTTGCGGAGGCCCGCGTCTATGAGGATGCCCCTATTGCGTGGTTGCTTCATGGTCCAGGTCGCAACCGTCCTGACAGCCCTGGCTGGTCAAAAACCAACGAGGTTACAGGTCCAGGTGGTGGTCCGGTGCAGATTGTGACTACCTGGGCAACGGCGCAGTCTCCAACAGTTATTGAAGGTGAGGTGAGTCGTGTTATCGCAGAAGCGGCAGCGCCTCCTACGGACGAATGACTGGGGAGAGCCCATCTTTGTGTGCCATAAGCGCGTCTATATTGACCCCACACGTACGCGTCGCTCACTGTTTCTGAAGCGCTACAAAGTCGCGCCCCACGGGTATGTGCAACGCGGTATTTTCCACGTCACCGATTACAGCTTTGTGGTCGTCGATTGAATTTTGAAAGAAGATTATCTATGCGTCCATTCAAGTACGGTATTGTGACGGTGTTCGCGCTGTTTCTGATCGTCGTCTTCGGACTGGCAGCCTTCGCCGACAGTCCCCACTTCATCGGCACTCCCACGTGCACGAAGTCCGTGAGTACAGGTCTCTTGTGCAGCGGGAAGGCGGCTGGACTGGGGAACGGTCCGACTGCTGCGTTCCTGATGGCTAACTCGATGACAGCTACGTATGAGTGTGTGAACAACGGTGGAAACGTTGCGCCAGGTCAGCCCATTGTTACGCAGAACGTGACTGGTCCAACCCAGACGATCACGCCGTACAACGGCCAAATCACCTTCGAGCCTTCCATTCCACCACCGGCACCGCCGAGCGCAAGGACCGAATGCCCGAACGAAAACTGGACGGTGTACCTCACGTCTCTCACGTACACGAATGTCGTGCTGCACATCCAGCAGCCCCCAGGCATCGACGTCCTGACCTTCTCCTTTGGGAATATCGGGGTGATGGTAGCCAATTCGTGCCGTTGCTCCTGACACCTCGCGAACCAGAAAGTCCTACGTCACTTGATCTCGCTTTTTTCTTTGGTATACTAGCAGTAGCTTTTGGAAACCTTGCTGGGCTACGGAAGCATTGGCTAGTCTCGTGACGTATCTCGCACCGCGTCGCGTAGACTGGCACCAGACAGCGCCAGGTATGCTGGGGGAGCGCCTTTCACGCGGATGCTCTTTGGCTATATACTTCTGGCGCTGCTCTGCATCTTGGGGGAGAACGAAACGAGAGAAACGCTATGCTGAAGCGACGCGCTACAGGCCCTCTAGCTTTCTTAGGTTGGCCGTTTACCTCGCCTGTGCACAGGAAAGCTACCACAGGTCATGTTGTATTGGCCGTTTCTACGTTCTTTGGCATAGGCTCACAGATGGATGTGAACACCGGACTAGTATATGACGGTTGTCCTGTCAGCCCGACGTTTGTCTCCATTACGGCTGTTGACTGCACAGGTAGGCCCTTTGCTACATCAGTTAACCTGCATGACGCCGACGTCCTCATAGATGTTGCTATTGAAGAGCGTAACCTTCCTCCACCCAATCACAAGGTCGCCTGGATAGGTATGGCTTGGTATTTCTAGCAGTGGTAGTTCAATAGGCAGAAGCGTGGGCTGCTAGTCCTACGTATGCGGGTTCGAGTCCCGTCCGCTGCTCTTGAGCGCAGTAGTGGAGAGGTATACCACGGAAGGCTCATAACCTTCAGACCCCTGTTCAATTCAGGGCTGCGTTATTGGAAGCTGGTAGGGTGATAAGGGTTCTTGGGCGGAAACGCCCTTATCTCCTGTCGGCTTCCATACCCACAGTAGTATAGCATGCTACAGCAGACCCACTGACAACTGCACATACGGCCTTCTCGCCCCTAAGACAGCATACGCTGACAGCCCAAATGGACTTCGGAACAGAGGCACATGCTAACAAGTGGCTCCCTCAAAGCGTTAGCTGCCGTCAAGGCGTACCTTGAGCATTTGCTGTTGAAGTATACAGGGGGCGAAGCTTCAACATTCCCCACAAGGAGGCTAGTCATGAGTTTTGTTCCCATTGGTGCGTGTCCGCAGTGCGGTGCGCCTGTGATGGCTCCTGCTGCCTGGTACGCAGTTACTGCTCCACCTGTGCGTTATACGTGCCTTTGCTACGCCCTGTATTATGGTTCCATGCGACGCTCTACCTCAGCAACGACACAGCTTGCTACTCAAATACGTGAGGCCAAGCGTAAAAAAGTGGCAAAAGGGAAGGTGCCATGCTAGAAGATACGTACGACTGGTGCTATAACTTTGCCCACAACGCCTATGAGATGCACCAAGGTTTTCCGCAAAACAGCGATGAGCTACGCGAATACCTCCCACAATACGAGGCAGCCCAAGGGTTATTTGACCTCTATCTCGCCATGGGAGACAACCCACTTGTTGCTTTTGAGAAGGTACTAGAAGTGGTCGTCGCAGCCCATGAATAATACTCTCTTCCGCCCTCACCGACTAAGGAGATATCCTCGTGACTGAGTTTTTTCACAAAGTACTCAACCCTGTGGCTATCCTCATGCTTTTCGTGCTCTTCTATGCGCTTATCGTACATGGTTATGGTTGGTACCACGACCGCGCTGGGCCATACCTTGTTCCTATTCTCTGGTTTTTCCTGGCAGTTCTTGCCCTTATTGCTTGGATTATTCTTGTGTTTTACTAGCAACCAGAACGACCTTTACATTTTCGGTTAGCACAACAGGTAGTGCGCCGTGTTGTTTCCACGGAGTATAGTCGTTCGAGCCGACTACCGAGAACCAGGATACCTATGTCCCCTACGCCACAACCTCTCAAGGTTACGCTGTACCAGCCACACGCAGGGCAAATCCCTCTCCATGAGTGCAAAACGCGTTTTATCGTCATGCCGTGCGGTAGAAGATTTGGCAAGACACTAGGTGTTTCAAACGAATGTTTGAAACATGCGCTTGAGCACAATGGCTCGCTTATTTTATGGGTCGCACCAACATACAGACAGACGCAAATCGCTTTTCGTCTTGTTTCCCGTGCTGTCAAAGCTGCCCTTGCTGCATCCCCTAACAAATCTGAGCTACGCCTGGAACTGATTAACGACTCGGTTATCCAGTTTGCCTCTGCTGAGCGCTACGACAACCTGAGAGGCGAGGGTGTTGACTTCTTAATTATGGATGAGACGGCTAAAATCGACGAACGCGCCTGGACGGAGGCGCTACGCCCAACGCTCTCAGATACAGGTGGCAGGGCTATATTTATCGGCACACCCCAGGGGCGTAACTGGTTCTGGCGACTCTTCCAGCGAGGACTCGACCCCCTTGAAGAAGACTGGGCCTCGTTTACCTTTCCAACGTCCGCCAATCCCTATGTACCCATAGAAGAAATAGAAAAAGCACGCAAGGACTTACCGGAAGACAAGTTTAAACAGGAATATGAAGCGGCGTTTCTGGAAGAGTCGGCTGGCGTTTTTAAAAATATCGACGCTTGCGTGGCAGGGGGTATCGCCGACCCGCTTCCTAGCATCTCTTACATCATCGGTTGGGACCCTGCCAAGTATGAGGACTTTTCGGTGATTACCGTCCTCAACCTGGACGCCATGCACGTGGACTACTGGGAACGCTTCAACCGCATCGACTACGACTTCCAATTTGACCGCGTCGAAGATGTTTCTAAGCTGTACAACCACGCGCCCGTTGAAATGGACGCCACCGGCCTTGGCGACCCGCTCATGGAACAACTCAGAAAGCGGGACCTTTCAGTAAATGGTGTAAAGTTCACCAATGAACGTAAAGAGCAATACGTGCGCAACCTCTCGGTGTTCTTGCAGCGCCGCCTGGTAACTTTTCCGTACCTACCTGTGCTGGTCAATGAACTGAAAAATTTTGAATATCACTTTACCGACGAGCGCAACGTCAAGTACGGCGCACCGCATGGTGAGCACGATGACACGATCACCTCGCTTATGCTCGCTTGCTGGAAAGCCCAGGATAAAGGGGAAATACCCATGGCTGGCGCAACTTCGTCCTCTATTGCAGAGGCACCACTCCTTGAGAACCTAGATGCGGCAACTGAGCGCCGCCAGAAGCAAATGGCCGACGCATTGCACTACATACAGACGTTTAGTCTACCTAGATAGCGTATAAGGATGATGTACCAAAATAGCCCTTCTTTTCCTTATTGCCAGTGCTGCCGTCAGCTTCTTGGCTCCTACTACAAGGTGTCAGCGCGTATCGTTGAGTCATATGGCCCATTTACCAGCGACGCCCCCAACTGTGCCTATCCACCGCGCTACGTCTACGCCGCACCTACGTTGTGCACCTGTAAGGAGAACGCTAATGAAGACGTTACGCGAGGAAATCCTACAGGCGTTACATAAGCGCATGCGCAACGTGAACATGAATGAGGTGCACGATAGCAACCGTACCGTTGGAGAGCGCGTCTCAGATGCCGTTGTTGCAGGTATGGGTTCCTGGACCTTTGTCATTACACAAACAATTATCGTTGCCTTCTGGATTTGCGCAAACGTCTGGTGGCTGGTACATCCCTTCGATCCGTATCCTTTGATACTCTTAAATCTTGTTTTCTCCACTCAAGCGGCCTATGCCTCACCACTCATTATGATGAGCCAGAACAGACAAGCCTCGAAAGATAGACTGATGGCCGAAAACGATTACCACGTGAACGTGAAAGCGCAGGCCGATATCCTACGCGTCCTTGACCACCTTGACAGGCAAGACGAGGTTATTCTTTCCATTGTCAAACGCCTAGACGCCGCACAGAAGTGAGAAACGTATGAGCCAGCGCCATCGCAAGCAGCGTAGTTCTCCTGCTGTGCGCCCACCGCCAAAGAACGTGGAAAAGGCCTACCAGGAACTGCTTGCTGCCCTATCACAGGCCGACTCAGAGGCAACCACTCGCGCTCGCGACCTGGGTATTCCTCGCTCGCATGCTATTAACCTAGCTGAGGCATCTCAAGTACTTGACCGTTATCCACAATTAGTGCGCTACTTACGCACGGTCGAACAGCGCGAAGAGGCCAAACGAGAGGCGCTTATGCGCTTCGACGGCCCCGACCTTACACTCAGAGCGCCAACACACAGTACGCCGCAACTGGCTCCTATTGCCTCTGGCTGGTCGGGCACCAAAGACGTACCCAACGGCGTCTACAATGCTCGGAAACTGCGAGAACTTGCCGATACCAATCCATGGGTACGTGCAGCCATTAACCTGCGCCGCCAGCAGGTTGGACGGGCCGATATCGAGGTAGCCCCTGTTGACGCCATGAAGCCCTACAGCCGTCGTTTACAGTCGCGTATCCAATCACTGCTCAATCAACCTAATGAGATGCGAGATTCGTATCGTAGCCTCATAGAACCCATTATAGAAGACATCCTCGTGTTAGATCGTGGCGTCCTCAGTAAGTCTATGACGCCTGGTAGACTCCCAACTGGACTCTATTATGAGGACGGCGCAACGATTAAAATCTATGCAGGTTGGTCGGGTAACCCCAAAGAATATCGCTACGTTTTCGAGCCACCATCCTCTATTGATAAACCAGTGCCACTCTACAACGATGAGTGCATTGTCTTTATTGCCAATTCCGCTAGTCACCGCTTCGGCTTATCGCCAGTGCAAGTCCTCTACGACACGATTATGGCCGACCAGGCGGCCATGAAATCGGCCAGAAACATGGTCGATATGAAGCCGCCCCCGCACCTTATCCAGATACCTGGCGCGACGCCAACGCAAATCGGGCAACTGCGAGCAATGTATGAAGCGGAAAACATGGCTCGCCGCGAAATCTGGTTGATGGGAGGCACCTCTGAGGCCAAAGTCCACCCGCTCACGTCTTCTGCTCGCGATAACCAGTGGCTAGAATGGCAAATTTTTCTCTTGCGTAAGATTGCTGCCGTCTTGCAGCTTTCGCCTCAGCAGTTAGGTATCACTTTTGATATCAACCGGAGCACAGGGGAGTCACAACAGCAGATTTATGAGGATACTGGACTTATTCCACTGCTTTTGCTTATCGAAGAACAATTAAACCGCGAGCTCCTGTCTGATTTTGCACCCAAACTTCCTGGCGACCGTGCTGACCTTGACGCTCTCAACCTGCGCATCATCTACCCCGAAGTAAGTGAAACTGCCCGCCAGTTGCACGCCGAAAAAGCCGCCGATATCGCGGTCAAAGGTCTTTCGGGCCTACCGTCAATGACCATTAACCAGGTTTTAGCGATGCGTGGAGAAGAGCCAATGAGCGGGGGTAACACTCTTTACATTCCTAACCAGTTACTTGGAGCAGTGCCGTTCCTCAGCTACGACGGCGGGCAAACTGGGGACTACACGCCGCAGATTTATGGCGGGCAGGAAGGCGCACAGGACGCCGCAGGGGGGGTGTCAACAACCAGCCGCAACACGAATACCACCAAGCCTAAAAGTAACGTGACACCGCCGAAACCTACAGCGACTACACCCAAAGCTGCTCGCGCTGACTACCGCAAGCCAGGTACGCACTGGACGCCGCTGGCGCTCTACCCACAGAAAGAAGAAGTCTATGTATCATCAGAATAGCCCCGACGTTATTGAGGGCACCGATATCCTTAACCTTGTAAAAGCCCACGTCGAACGCGTCGGCAAGCGCGTCTTTGCCCATCTGCACGTCGAACTCAATCCCGAAAAAGAGTATATCGACAGCGGGCACAGCTTGCACGTGGCGGGTGCTGCCCCGCGTCTGCTCAGACCTACAGGCGATGATGGGAGTGCTGACCTCAAAGTGGAACATGACCTCAAAGCGCGTGTTATTGAACTCGAAGAGGCGCTTGCTGCAAAGATGCATCCCGCTGAAGAGGGCGTGAAAAAGAGTAAGTAGGGTAGCATCCTTTTCATGATTAAAGCCGGTGCAACACTCTCTATCAAGTGCATCTCTCTCGACCTACTTCAGGTGAAGGAGTACCAGGAGCGCTACCCTGCTAGGCTTTTGCACTATATCCAGCAATTACAGGATTATCCAGAGGACTATGCGGGCGTATTGTCCGTTACTCCGTCGAATACGCACCCAGGCATGTACGTTCTACTCGACGGTCACACACGATTTGCTGCCAGTATCATCGTCGGGAGAAAAGATGTGCTAGCAGTCGTTATCGAGGAGCAGAAACCTCTCAGAAAACACCAAAAAAGGTAAATAAACTATGGCAGACACAAACGCCCTACGCCCTGACTTTCGTATCTATACGTCCTCGCTTGTGCCGGTCGGGGATGCTAGCTCGGCGCTTGTGAAAATGACCGGCTCCTCAACTGAGCAGGACGTGCAACGCAACCGCATGGACTCAGGCGCGTTAGCACAGATGGCAACGCCTGCCATGGTTGGCATGAATATCTTCCTCAACCACAAGTATGAGCTTCCCCACGACCTCTACGGCAGGCTTACGTCCGTTCCTGAAATACAGGCAGCGGACGGCTTTCTTGACCTTACCCTAACTGTCGAGACTGACCTCAAGAACCCGCCTGCGCTGCAAACCTTACAACAAATTCACGATGGGCACAAGCATGGCTGCTCCATTGGCTGCATGGTTAACCAATGGGATTTTGCAGGTGAGAGTGACAATCCCTTGGAAGACCCGATTGTTATCTCAAGTGTAATCCCTGTAGAGTGGTCGGTGGTTGGCATCCCCGCCAACCGTAGGTGCTGGGTAGAGAATGCCATTCAAGGCGTCTTTACGCGCACGCTGGATGAGGGGGACTACGATCAGGCACTTCAACTTGCACCAACCGTCAAATCCTTGTTTAGCTACGATTATGACCGCGCCGTGATGAAGCTTTCTGGTACAGAGAAGCGCTTTTTTGAAGAAGTACGTCCACGCCCCGCACCACCCGCACAAATTTTCTGGCAACCGCAGCGTAAAACTTTTATTGTGCGTTCCCTCGGTGGCAGCGAGATGGATATCTCACGCACAGAAGTTACTGAAATCTTACAAGATGCCTGGCAGAAATCACTGACCCTGGCTGACAGTGGAGATGGCGGCAAAGCTACACAAAAGGCACGCTGCGCACGAGCAGGTATAAGTCCTAAAGAAGGGGGCAATGTCACTAAACCTGGCAAATGGGCTTCAGTGCCGGATAGCCAGTGGGGGGACTTCTGCAACTATGCCTATCCTATGCCCGATTTATCACATGCTAACAATGCTGCATCTCGTTGGGGTGATGCATCT
>WNGR01004634.1_pt1 | contig 34221 bp, 27 predicted proteins | sample 5407581 | NCBI WGS metagenome assembly WNGR01 (sample SAMN13153383, study PRJNA577476) | soil metagenome | isolation source: 80 cm soil or saprolite under Garry oak tree replicate 2 | place: USA:California | collected 2016-06-15 | reverse complement strand
CGCAGCCAGTCCAGGAAGTCCAGGCAGTCGGCATCGGTCGCGAACCAGGACTGGAACTCTCCGGTAGATCGCGGGTAGTGCACGCCTGCCCGGGGCTGAAGATCGCCCACGAGCTCTCAGCTTAGTCCGATCAGATGAATACCCCTAACCGGACAACTGCGGAGGTACTGCGAGTTCAGAGAATCGCCAACCTCGGCATCGCCTGCGGATGAAGCATCGACAACATTTTGTCGATCGTGTTCCCTCAAGCGCCTAGGACTCCGATCATCAGCGACTCCCCTTCCCCCGCGCCGTCGACTTCTGGTTCGACCCCATCTGCCCGTGGACCCGGCTGACTTCCCGCTGGATGCTGGAGGTCCGCAAGACCCGGCCAGTCGTCATCAACTGGCACGTCATGAGCCTGGCCATCCTCAACGAGGCGTGCCTTGACGAGTTGCCGGAACGCATCCGTGACCTCATGGGCCAGGCGTGGTGGGAGCAGCGCCTCGCCAGCCGGGGTAAGCGTCACGGTCCGGCGGTCCCGGTCGAACAGGCGTGTACCGAGGACGCGTTCCAGGGCCTTGATCTGCTGCGACAACGATGGTCCGGCAATGCGCAGCCGCGCGGCGGCCCGGCCGAAGTTTAGTCGGCGGCGGCCACGAAGTAGCGCAGCTGGCGGAGCTTCACGAAGCGATCGTAGCGCCGTGGGAGGTTCTGCCTACCAGCAGAGAGAATGCTGGTCGTGGCGGTGCCGGAGGCTGCCGGGCCATGGTGGACACATGACCGAGACGGCAGCAGCGAGCACCAGGGTGCCGGTGTCGATCCAGCTGATCGGCGGCCCCGCCGTCCTCCTGGAGATCGGCGGCCTGCGACTGCTGACCGATCAGGCGTTCGACGCGCCGGGGCCGGTTCCCAGCGGTGACCGGACCTTGACGAGGACCACGGTACCGGCGGTAGCCGCCGAGGAGGCGCCGACCGGCTGGGGCGCGTCGTCGCCGGCGACGACCGGTTGCGGGTTATCGCCGCCGGAGAGCGCATCACGCTCTGACCCCGTTCACTAGCCGTTCCGCCCTCATAGGGCGATCAAGGGAGCACAGTTATGTTTTCAGAACAGAAGGTCGCGATTATCACCGGCGCATCGCAGGGCATCGGCGCCGGCGTCGTGCAGGCCTACCGCAAGCTCGGGTACGCGGTCGTCGCGAACTCGCGGCACATCGCCTCCTCCGCCGACCCCGGCGTGCTCACCGTGCCCGGCGATATCGCCGACCCCGAGACCGGCGCGCGTCTGGTCGATCGGGCGATCGAACGTTTCGGCCGGGTGGACACGCTGGTTAACAACGCTGGCGTGTTCGTGGCCAAGCCGTTCACCGACTACACCGATGCAGACTTTGACATGGTCACCGGCGTCAACCTGCGCGGATTCTTCGGCGTCACGCGGCAGGCCATCGCGGCCATGCTGCGCAACAACGGCACCCGGCGCGGACACGTGGTCAACATCTCCACCAGCCTCGTCGACCACGCCAACAGCGCTGTCCCGTCCGCGCTCGCGTCGCTGACCAAGGGCGGCCTCAACGCGGTTACCCGGTCGCTGGCCATCGAGTACGCAGCTCGCGGCGTGCGGGTCAACACGGTGGCGCCCGGCATCATCCGCACTCCGATGCACGCCGAGGAGACCCACGACACGCTCGCTGCGCTGCATCCGGTCGGCCGGATGGGCGACGTCGGCGACATCGTCGAAGCGATCGCGTATCTGGAGACCGCCGAGTTCGTGACCGGCGAGATCCTGCACGTCGACGGCGGTCAGAGCGCCGGCCACTGACCGGCCACCCAGCAAGAAGAGGGATCATGACCGGGCTACCCGCACCGCGGCCGGGACGGCCGGCGGGCCTCGCGGTTCCCCTGGCCCGGGCCGCCGGGATCGTCGTGCCGGCGGCCGCGGCAATGGCAGTCGGGATGGGCGTGGGCCGGTTCGTCTACACGCCGATCCTGCCGCTGATGACCGCCAGGGCCGGGCTCTCGCCGCAGTGGGGGGCCGCGATCGCGACCGCCAACTACGCCGGTTATCTGGCCGGCGCGATGGCCGGCGTCGCCGCGCCTGCGCTGCTGCGGTCCCGGGCGGTGTACCGGTCGTCGCTGATCGTCGTGGTCGCCACGCTCGCACTGATGCCGGTGCTGACCAGCGACGCCAGGTGGGCGGCTCTACGGTTCGTCGCCGGATGCGCGAGCGCGCTGGTGTTCATGGTCGCGGCGAGCGCGCTGCTCACCGGGCTGCGCGCCCACGGTCAGCATCTGGTCGGGCACGGATTCGGCGGCGTCGGTGCCGGGATCGCCGCCTCCGGCGTACTTGTGCTGGTTCTCCGCCACGGCACATGGCAGGACTCCTGGTGGTCGGCCGCGGTGCTCGGCGCGGTGCTGAGTGCGGCGGCCTGGCCGCTGCGGCCGCCGGCCACGGACGACGACAGGGCAGACCGCGGGGCTGGGCCGCCTGGCCGCCGATGGTTCACGTCGTTGCTGCTGGCGTACACGCTGGAAGGCGTCGGCTACATCATCGCCGGCACGTTCCTGGTCGCCGCCATCGACCAGACCGCCTCGACCACGCTTGGTAGCAGCGCCTGGATCATCGTCGGAGTGGCCGCCGTACCGTCGGCGGCGCTCTGGGCCGGGCTGAGCCGCGTCTGGAGCCGCCCGACACTGCTGGCCGTCGCGCTGGGCGCCCAGGCGGTGGGCATCGCGCTCCCGGCTCTGATCGGTGGGACCACCGCCGCACTCGCTTCCGCAGTGCTATTCGGCGCCACGTTCCTGGGCATCGCCACCGTAGCGCTGGCCACCGGCGCTCACCTGCGCACGCCGCAGGCCGTGGCCATCTTGACCACCGGATACAGCGTCGGCCAGATCGCTGGGCCGGTACTGGTCACGCCGATGCTTCACCACAGTTACCAGCCGGCGCTGCTGGCCGGCGCCGCGATCGTCGCGGTCGCCGCGGTGGCCGCACTGGTGCTGCGGCACCACTTCCCGCACCACCTCGGGCCCGTACCCAGCCGGGTCCGGGCCGCCCAATGACGGAGGAAGATGACGATGGAATTCCTGGTCGACATGGTGACCACGGTGCCGGGTGGCACCGCGGACGCGGAGGTCGACGCGACACGCTGGCGCGATGACCGGACGGTCACCCTGCACAACCTCTCAGCCGAGTCCGCCAAGGTCCGCCTGCCGGACGACGTGGACGAGCCGGGCCAGGGGCGACGGATGCGGCAGATGCTCGGTGACACCGACCCGCCGTACCGCCCGGGCGAGGAAATCAGCCTCGGCCGGTACGGTTTCCGGTGGCTGCGCCAGACCGACTGACAGGTCACCGCCTACGTCGGCTCGGTGCCTGAGTCGGCTCGGGATCGGTCGTGCCGAGCAGCGGTTCGTCGGCGGAGCGGAGGTCGGCTGCGGGCAGGCCACCTGGGTACAGCTGCCTGACCTTTTCGGCTACCGAGATCGCGATCTCGACGTGCTGGCGGCGGCTGGCGGCGTAGAAGCTCTGGGCATCCGCGCTGAGCTTAGGCTGGGCGTGCAACGGTTTGTCGCTGACCGCGAGCAAGGTGGCGGTGGGGATCCTGTAACGGAATCCGTTCGCGGCCACGGTTGCGGACTCCATGTCCACGGCGAGGGCGCGCGACTGACGGAGGCGATCTTCGGCCTGGGCCAGGTGCAGCTCCCAGTTCCGGTTCGCGGTGGTGTAAACGATTCCCATCCGGCTGCGCAGGCGCCGGGCTGTCAACTCGCCGAGCAGCAGCGTGTTCAGCGTGTGGTTCGATACGACCGGAACGCTCAGCGGCAGCATGTCGTCAAGGACACCGTCATCGCGCACGTAGGCGGTCGCCAGCACCAGGTCCCCGATTTCCTGGTGGTTGCGCAGGCCAGCACAGTGCCCGATCATCAGCACCAGGTCCGGGCGCAGCACGGCGAGGTGATCGGTGATCGTCTTGGCGTTAGACGGCCCGACTCCTATGTTCACCATGGTCACGCCCGAACGCCCGGGAAGCATGTGATGCCACGCGGGCATCTGGCGGCCATCAGAATCCGGGCCGGTGCAATCCGGCAAGGTGGCGCGGAACTCCTCCACGTGCCAGGAGTAGTTCGTCAGCAGCACGTACCGCTGGAACGATTCGGCGGGTGTCCCGGTGTAATGCTGGAGCCGGTCGATTGACAGGGCCATGCGCTCCGGCGCGAACAAGAACAGTTTCTTGCGTCGCAGATCCCAGCGGGTTTCGTCAACCGCAGACGCAAGACGTGGATCACGCAGATCTAGCGCTTCGCGCCCGGCACAGACAGAGATCCGGGCGCCGCTCGCAGCAAGGCGACTCAGTTCTCGCTCCAGGTACCAGCGGATGGCTTTGGGTGAAGCGAATTCACCCTCCAGCACCGGATTGTGCACCGACCAGGGCCGCTCCACGGTCAGCTGCGGGTAACGGCCAGCCTGGTCGGCTGCCTCCATGGCGTCACATAGCCGCTGGATCTCCGCCGCGTGCTGGCGGTCAGGCGTGGCCGAGAAGTCCGCTGACAAGGTCACCACGTCATCATGCCAGGGCGGTGACGCAGGCTCCGTGCGATCCAAACACAGCTGTGCGGATAGTGGCCTTGGCCAGCGCCTTCATGGGTCTCTGATCGTTAACGTCTGCGTCCCGACCTTGCGGGCTGCCTGCGTGCTATGTCAGGATTACGCACCTTAAACGTTCGTTCAAGAAGTACATGTGATGGGACTGCCGATGAGTGGCCGCGTGTGCAGCACCACCGTTGCCCGCTCGCGAACCTTGCCGCCCATCTGACAAAGCCGGCTCGATCTGCGGGAGTTGGACGTGGGCACTAGGACGCACTTCGGCACATGGACCCGCCCCGGACTGCGCAAGCACAGGTCGGCGGCTCTGCTCGCGGCTGCCGCGGCCGTCCTGATCTTGGCGGCCTGTGGCGGCGGGTCGGCCAGCGGTGGCGGCAGCGCGGTCAAGGAGGGCGGGGTGTAGCTGCGCATCATCGACCGGCACACCGGCACGCAGCGCTTGACCCAGACCGCCAGCCCGCACGTCACGCTGGAACTGGCCGGCAACCCCGAGTACCAGGCCGCCAGCGTCACGGTGCGCACCGAATCGCTGATCCAGCCGCCGACCTGGCACGACGTGGACCTGGTCAGCGGCGAGTGGCAGCTGCGCAAGCGGCAGCAGGTGCCGGGTTACGACCCGGCCCGGTACCGGACCGCGCGGTTCGCCGTGCCCGCAGCCGACGGCACGCAGATCCCGGTCACGGTCGCCTACCGGGCCGGGTTCCGCCGGGATGGCAGCTCCCCCTGCCTGCTCTATGGCTACGGCGCGTACGAGGCGTGCTCGTGGCCCGAGTTCAGCCTGCCGGTGGCCAGCCTGCTGGACCGCGGCTACCTGTACGCGGTCGCGCACGTCCGCGGCGGCGGGGAGGGCGGCAGGCGGTGGTGGCTCGACGGACGGCTGGACCGCAAGAGGAACACGTTCACCGACTTCATCACGGTCGCGGAGGCGCTGGCCGCTGACGGCTGGGCCGCCCCGGACAAGATCGTCTCCCGCGGCCTGTCCGCCGGGGGCCTGCTGCAGGGGACGGTGTTCTCGATGGCCCCGCGGCAGTGGCGGGCGGTGGTCGCGGAAGTCCCGTTCGTCGACTGCGTCACCACCATGCTGGACCCCGGCATCCCGCTGACGGCCGCCGAGTGGGACGAATGGGGCGACCCGCGGGATCCCCCGGCCCGCGCCTACCTGGCGTCCTACAGCCCGTACGACAACGTGCCCGACGGGGTGCGGCCGAGCCTGCTCGTCACCGGCAGCCTGCATGACCCGCGCGTACTGATCCATGAGCCGGCGAAATGGGTGGCCCGCCTGCGCGCCACCGCCGCGCCGGGCGGCCGGCTGTTGTTCCGCCCCGAACTGGGCGCGGGCGCTCATGTGGGCCCGGCCGGACGTTACGACCTGCTCCGGTACGAGGCCGAGATCCTCGCATTCATCCTGGACGAAGCCGGCATCGCGCCGGCACTCATCCTGGACGCGGGCTCCAGCAGGCGCGCGGCGGGCTGATGGCGACCGCGCATACCGCCGCCGCACGCCTCCAGTTCACCGGCGCCTCCTCTGGGACGGGACACGGCTCCGGCTCTTGTGACTCGGCACCGGGTGCGCTGGTTGCACAAGCCCGGCGAATCCCGGTAATCAGCCCGAACGACCCTGGTCCACGCCCGCGAGCAGGTGGCACGCGATCGCGGCGGCAGCGACCACGTTGAGCGAGTCGACTCCGGAAGCCAGGGCGCCTGGATGCATCGGGATACGGACGGCCTGATCGGCCTCGTGCAGCCAGCGCGACGACAGGCCGTCACCCTCGGCGCCGAGCAGCAGTGCGATCTTCTGGGCGATCCGCTGGGCGGTCCGCTGACCGGCTACGGCCGCGCCGATCGGCGCGGCCGCCGGGTCCGGTGTCAGCGCGAGCAGCCGGAACCCGGCCGCCCGCAGCCCGGCCAGGCCGTCGAACCAGCCGGTCATGCGGGCGTAGGGGATGGCGAACACCGCGCCCATGGAAACCTTCACCGCACGCCGGTAGAGCGGGTCGGCGCATCTCGGCGACAGGAACACGGCATCCACGCCGAGCGCGGCGGCGCACCGGAAGATGGCCCCGACGTTAGCGTGGTCGACAAGATCCTCGAGCACGATCACCCGCCGGGCCACGGCGGCCAGCGCCGCGACCTCCGGGAGCGGCTTGCGGTGCAGCGAGGCTAGCGCCCCGCGGTGGACGCGGTACCCGGTGAGCTGCTCGGCGGTCTTGTCCGTGACGACGTACACCGGGGCGCCGGTCGCGGCCAGCCGCGGAAGGAGCGCCGGGAGATCAGCCAGCCTCCGCTCGGCGACCAGCACCGAGCGCACCGGGTAACCGGCCGCAACAGCCCGGCTGATCACCTTCGTCCCCTCGGCGATGAACAGGCCCTGCCCAGACTCCAGCCTGGTGCGCAGCTCCATGTCCGTCAGCCGCGCGTAGTCCGCCAGCCGCGGATCGGTCACATCGGTGACGAACTCCCGCATCCTAAGCCCCGGCCGCTTCGCGGGTTTCCCGGTACCGGGCGATCAGGTCCCGCGGCGCCGGGGCGTCCTCCGGCACCCCGGGGACCGCGCCGCGCAGGAAGCTGCGGATCGCATCGGCGAACAACTGCTCGGCGGTGCGCGTATTCGCCGCCAGGGCCTCGGCGAGCATCGGCTCGGCATCGGCGTCCACATTCGCGAACACCTGGCCGGCCCGGGCCGGGCTCTTGGCCGCTTCGGCCAGGGACGCGCCCAGCGTGAGCGTGTCCAGCCCGTCGATGACGGCGATCCGCGCCTCCAGCGGGACACCGACGGCGGCGAGGATCTGCACGCCGAGCTCGTAGTTCCAGATCAGCACGTCCCGCGGCATGAACTCCAGCAGGATCGGCGCCGCGTTGCGGTGGCTCAGCACCGCCCGCCGGAACGACAGGCTGATCCCGGTAAACCAGTCGACCCAGGTGCGGCAGGCGGCCGGGGCTGGGACCCGGCTTTCCAGCACGATCGCCCGCGCCACCGTGCGCAGGATGTCGGCCCGGTCCTGGAAGTGGTGGTACAGCGACGGCGCCTGAACCTTCAGTTCACGGGCCAGCCTGGGCAGGCTGAACGCGTCGAGGCCGTCGGCGTCGATAATGCGCAGCGACGCCTCGACCACAGCGTCGTGGCTGATCAAAGGACTGGAGGGGCGGGGCATAACGTCATTATCCCGTCGTGCGAGAGACCGGGTCGCCACCCGTAGCGACCGGATTCAGCGGACCCTCGAGCACCTCCGCCAGCACACCACCGACACGACCGGGCAGCTCGTCCCGTTCGGCCCCGGCCAGTACACCGACCCCGGGCTCGCGCAGCGGGAGCGGGACCTGGTGTTCGGCCGGGTGCCGTCGATCGCGGCCCACGCCAGCGAGCTGCCCGAGCCGAACGACTTCATCACGCTGCAGATGCCGCGGAACCGGGTGATCGTGGCGCGCCAGCTCGACGGGTCGGTGAAGGCCTTCGTGAACGTGTGCCGGCACCGGGGTGCGCTGCTGGAGGAGCAGGAGAGCGGGCGCTGCCGCTTGTTCTCCTGCGGGTACCACCGGTGGTCCTACAACATCGACGGGTCGCTGCGGGCGATCACCCGCGAGGCCACGTTCGGCGAGGTGGACCGGTCCCAGCACGGGCTGATCGAGCTTCCGGCGCAGGAGCGGCACGGCCTGATCTGGATGGTCGACCGGGCGGGCGCGCCGATCGACGTCGCCGCGTGGCTGGGCCCGGAGATGGACGAGATCCTGGCCGGGTACCGGCTCGGCGAGCTGACCGCCTTCCGGTCCGAGGGGTTCGACGAGCCGGCCAACTGGAAGCTGATGCAGGACGCGTTCGTGGACAACTACCACATCCAGTACGCGCACCCGAACACGGCGGGCAAGCACATCCACACCAACGTGCAGACCGTGGAGGACTTCGGCCGCCACGCCCGGATGGTGAGCCCGCGCAAGGCCATCGACCGGTTCCTGGAGGAGGATCCGGGCGATACCGACCTCGGCCCGTATGTCACCGAGGGGCACTTCCTGCTGCCGAACAGCACGCTGCTGCGCCAGCCCGACGACCACTTCGAGCTGCTCACCTTCCGGCCGCATCCGACCGACCCCGGGCGTTCCCGGATGGAGATGCGGCTGCTGGTCCCGCCGCTGGAAGCCAGCGAGATGGCGCCTGAGCGCTACTCCCGTGTCTGGGAGAAGAACTGGGCGATCCTGCTGGCTGTGCTGCACCAGGAGGACTTCCCGCTGCTGCGCAGCTCGCAGGAGGGGCTGGCCAGCGCCGACGCAGGCGGGATGATGCTGGGCCGCAACGAGATGGTCAACCAGATCTTCCACCGGGAACTGAGCAAGCTGCTCGAGGCTTAAGGGGCGTGCGATGACCGAACTCGTCACCGACGGGCTCAGCTACTGGGCCCGGCAGGCACCGGGCCGCCCGGCCATCGTCTTCGACGGCACCGACCTGGTCGACTACCAGGGCCTGGACCGCTGGACCGACGCCGCGGCCCGCGCCCACGCCGAGGCCGGGCTGCGGGCCGGAGACCGGATCGGCATCATCGGGGACAACAGCCTGGAATGGGTGGTCGCGGCGATCGGAGCGCTCAAGCTCGGCGCGATCGTCGTCCCGTTCAACAACCGGTTCACCCCGGACGAGCTGCGCTACCTGGTCGACGACGCCGAGCCCGCGATGGTGCTCGCCGACGAGGCGCACCGGGACCGGATGGCCGCGGCGCTGGCCCGCGCTCCAAGCGCAGTAACGCTACGGCCGCTGGACGCGTTCACCGGGCTGCGGCACGAGCGAGCCGCTGCGGTTCCCCGCCCGGCCGCGGGCCCGGACGACGTCACCCAGATCGTGTACACCAGCGGGACCAGCTCCCGGCCCAAGGGCGTGCTGTTCACCCACCGGTCCACGTTCAACCTGATCGCCGACTTCGCCTTCGCCGAGCCCGCGCTGCGCCCGGGAGCCCGGATCATCTACGTGCTGTCCATGTCGGGTGCGCCCGGCCTGCTGTGGCACATCCTGCACCCGCTGACCCGGGGCCTGTCGATCTTCTACGAGCGCGGCTTCGAGCCCGCCCGCACACTGCGCCGCCTGGCGGAGGCGAAGATCCAGATCATGGCGGGGGTGCCGGTCCTGTTCGAGCAGATGGCCAAGCTCCCGGACTTCGCGGCGGCCGACCTGTCGTCGCTGGAGCTGGTGACCATCGCCGGGGCCAGGGCCCTGGTGCCGGTCATCCGGGCCTGGCTGGACAAGGGGGTGCTGCTGCGCCAGGCCTACGGCATGACCGAGCTGGGCGGCATCTCCACGCTCAACCCGGCCGAGCAGGCGGTGGACCGGCCCGAGTCGGTCGGCCGGGGCACCGTGTTCACCCGGCACCGCGTCGTCCGGCCGGACGGCGCCGACTGCGACGCGGAGGAGCCGGGCGAGATCATCGTCTCCGGGCCCGGCGTCACGCCCGGCTACTGGCGGAACGAGGCCGCCTACGCCGAGGCCATGCGGGAGGGGTGGTTCCACAGCGGCGACGTCGGCGTCAAGGACGCCGACGGGTTCATCCGGGTGGTCGACCGGCTCAAGGACATCATCATCACCGGCGGGTACAACGTGGCGCCCTCAGAGATCGAGGCGGTGATCAGCGAGCTGCCCGCGGTGCTCGAGGTGTGCGTCGTCTCGATGGCCGACGCCAAGTTCGGCGAGACACCGGCGGCCGTCATCTACGCCCGGGAAGCCATCACCGCCGAGAAGGTCACCGCGCATTGCCGGGAGCGCCTGGCCAGCTACAAGGTCCCCCGGCGCGTGATCGTCCAGGATCAGCCGCTCGAGCGGATGGCCAGCGGCAAGATCGCCCGGCGCGCAATCAGGGACGCGTACCCCGCGCTCGCGGGGGCCGCGCAGCCGGTCGGGTGACCCGGGGTGATCAGCTACGCGTGGCGGAAGGTGTTCGGCGCGGACGAGGAGCGTGAGCTGCGGGAGATGCTGGCCGAGGCGGTCGAGGCGGACGCCGAGGCCGGTTTCCCGGCGGTGAGCCTCGACCAGCCGTACCGGGACGACGCCTCGCACCTCGTCGTCCGGCTGCTCCCGGACGGCCGTCCGGGACACGACGCTTCCGCCGTGGTCGCGGCCTACCTGCGGGTCGAGCCCGACCCGGGCGGAGGCCCGGCCACCGCGCGGTACGTAGTGCGGCCGGGCCTGCGGTCCAGGGGGATCTCTACCCTGCTGCTGGAAACCCTCGGACTTGACCTGCGCGCCGAGGGCGGATGGGGCGGCACCGGCGTCTCGGCGCTGCGTATCTGGGCCCGTGGCGACCATCCCGCCGCCCAGCGCCTGGCCCGCCGGTTCGGGCACGTCGGCGTGCGGCCGGGGCGGCGCCAGTGGCAATTGCTCGCGCCGCTGCGGGCTGGCGGCCTGCCCGCCCGCCAGGACGTCCGGCCCCGGCCGCCGGCCGACGCGGCCGAACACGCCGCCTTGGCCGCGTTGTGGCACCGGCGGGCCGGCCGGGAAGAGCTCCCGGGCCGCGCTGCGGTGCTGATCGCGGACTCTGAGGTCACGGGAGCGGTCTGGTACGAACCTGACGCGGGCGAGCGCACCGAGTACGGCACCGCGGGCCGGATCCTCACCGTGCTGGCCGAGCCGGACCGTGAGGAACTCCGGGCCGCTCTGATGGCCGCGGCCATGACCGGCCTGCGGGACCGCGGGCTCCGCGTGGCCGCGATCACCGTCGATGCCGAGGACCAGGCGCTCACCCGGGACTGCCGCCTGCTCGGCTTCCGGCACGACCAGACCGACGTCGAGTATCTGATGGGGTGCCGATGACGGATCGGCCCGTGCTCGCCGGTGAGGTCCCCGCCGATCTCGTCACGGTCGCGGAACGGCACGGGCAGGTCGTGGCGGCCGGCGACAGCGCGACCACGCTAGCCGACTTCCGGGCGGACCGGACCGGCCAGCTGATCGGTTCGGCTCGCCTGCCCGACCGGCTCGTCTCGTCCCGGCTGCTGCGCCTGGAGGCGGAGCCGGATGGCCTGTTCGCCGCCTACATCCGCTACACCGCCCACGACGGCGGCACCACCGTGCTGCGCTCGGTGTGGATCAGGCTGGACGAGGGCTGGCGCGTCACCCAGGTGCGCAACATCCCGGCCACGCCGCCGGTGATGGCCTCGGCCGGGCCGCGGGACGACGGGCTCGACGCGCCGCACTGGGAGGGCCTGAGGGACGGCGAGGTCCGAGTGCAGCGCTGCGGGCGGTGCGGGCACTGGATCTGGGCGCCGCAGCCGGCCTGCCCGCGCTGTCACGGCTTCGAGCTGGCCTGGCCCACGGTCGAGCCTGCCGGAATCGTTTACTCCTGGACCCGCACCTGGCAGCCGTTCTCCCCCGAACTCTCCGGGCACGTTCCGTTCGTCATCGTGCTCGCCGAGCTGCCCTCCGCTGGCGGGCGCCGACTACTCGGCGTGCTTCACGACGGCGACAGCACCGACGTGCGAGTAGGCCAGGCGGTGCGAGGCGAGATCGATCCGGCTCCCGATCCTGACGGCTGGCCCGTACTGCGCTGGCGGCTGGTGTGAGCCGGTCGCTTCGCGGGGCGGCCTCGGTGGCGGGGATCGGCGCCACCCCGTACTACAAGCGCGGAACGAGCCCGCACTCCGCGCTGCGGCTGACGCTGGAAGCGATCCTGGCCGCGTGCGCCGACGCCGGGCTCGACGCCCACGACGTCGACGGCTTCGTCTCCTACGCCAACGACGTGAGCGAGGGCCTCGCGGTCGGCGCGGCCCTAGGCGTCCGCGAGATCCGCTGGTCGACCATGGTGTGGGGCGGCGGAGGCGGCGGCGTCGCCGCGGCGGTCAACGCGGCGGCCGCGGCGGTGGCCAGCGGCCAGGCCGAGCACGTCATCGTGTACCGCGGGCTCACCGAGGCCGACGACGGGCGGCAGAGTTACGGGAAGGGACACTTCCCGCCACTGCTGTCCGCCCACGGGGTGCTCACGCCGGCTCAGGTCTGCGCGCTGCGGACCCAGCGGATGCTCGAGGTCGACGGGGTACCCAGGTCCGCGCTGGAGGCGCTGGTCCAGGCGTCCTACCACCACGCGCAGCAGAACCCGGACGCCGTGGCCTACGGCCGCCCCCTCGACCACGACACCTACGCCGGGGCCCGGTGGATCTCCGAGCCGCTGCGCCTGTTCGACTGCTCCCGGGAGAACGACGGAGCCGCCGCGGTCCTGGTCACGTCGGCCGAACGGGCCAGGGACCTGCGTCCGGTACCGGCCTACGTGCTGTCCGGCGTGCAGGGCGCCGGGCCGGACTGGAGCGAGTCGGCCGAGAACAACGCCGCCTACACCAGCGCGGGCTTCCACCCGGCCCTGGTCGCCCGGCTCTGGACCGAGGCGGGCGTCGGGCCTGAGGAGACCGATGTCGTCCAGGTGTACGAGAACTTCAGCGGCCCGGCCGTGGCGTCCCTGGTCGATCTCGGGCTGTGCCCACCGGGCGCGGACGCGGGATCGTTCATGACCCTGCCCAACCTCATCGCGCCGACGGGCACGCTCCCGGTCAACACCGCGGGCGGGAACCTCGCCGAGGGCTTCGTCCACGGGGTCGGGCTGGTCCTCGAGGCGGTCCGGCAGATCCGCGGCACCTCGGCCAACCAGGTCCCCGGCGCGGACATCTCGCTGCTGCTCGGCGGCCCGGTCGCGCCGCTCGTCAGCGCGACCGTCTTCGGCTCGGCGGCGAGCCTGTGACCAGCCGACCGTTAACCGCAGGCTGGTGTTCGCGCGGGTGAGCTCTTCCCTGCCGATCCTGACCGGCCCCGGGCGGACGGCGCCCAGGCCGAGCGCCGTCCGCCTCTGCCCGGCTAGCGCAGTGTCCGGAACGCATCCCGCATTTCGGCGGCGAACAGGTCCGGCTGTTCCCTAACGGTTGGCGATTCGCGCAGCCCGGTCAGTAGCTGTCGGCGTCGATGATGGCTTCGGCGAAAGCCTGCGGAGCCTGGCGTATCCGACGCTCAGTAGGCCCGCGTCGACCTGCTTCAACGCGCCGAACGCGGTGCTCGTTCCCGGCTTCATCGGTGTCGTATCCATCGGGCTCATCTTCGGTGCCGTGCCCTTCGTCGTCCTGTGGCGTTCACAGCGACCTCCTGGGAATGCGCTCACGTTGTGCCTGCTGTCCACAGTCGCGCCCGGGGCCATACGATCGCGCCAGTGAACACCCTGGCCGGTGCCCTGGCCTGTGACGGCAGCACCGGTCCGACCTTCCGCTGTCGCCTCGTGGGTGTTGCCGTGCGGCGTGCTCATCCGCGTGAGCGCGCTGATACTGGTGCCATGACTGAGACTGAGTCGTTCGGGGAGCCTCAGCCGCCGCCGATCCCACTTGAGCCGCCGCCGCCGCTGCCGCTGATATGAGGCGGCGCAAGCAGGTCAGCTGGTCCGACGCGCCGGTCACCAACGCCACAGTAAGCAGCGCTTTGCGCGATGGCCGCGCGAAGGCGGCCATCGCGTGCGGCTAATCCAGCAACTCGATTACCAGTTCCGGCGGGAGGCCGTGGGTCTGGTGCAGGTACCGCAGATCCGCCTCGGTCAGAGGCCGGCCAGGGCGGAGCTGGTCCAGTACCCTGCGGCCGCGGGTGAGCAGGCTGGCGAACCGGCGTTCCTCGCTGCGGAGTACCTCGCGGACCTGGCCGCTCACCTCGTGCTGACCGAACTGCCTCAAGGTCTGCTTGACCAGCGACGTTGGCAGGTCATCTAGCGTCCTGCTGCTGTCGGGGCGCCACAGCACCGTCAGCGCCCGCCGGAGCAGCCGCCGCAGGACATAACCCCGGCCGGTATTGGATGGGGTGACGCCGTCGCCGATGATTACGATGCTGGATCGCAGGTGGTCGGTGAGCAAGCGCAGCGACTGCTGGTCGGGCTGCCACAGGTGGGTCAGCTCGGTCGTCCAGGGCCGGAAGGCGTCACACCCGTACACCGAAGGCTGGCCTTGCACCACCATCGACAGCCGCTCCAGGCCCATCCCTGTATCCACGCTGCGCTGCGGCAGCGGCTCCAGGCTGCCGTCGCCGTGCCGTCGGTAGCTCATCGTCACGTGGTTCCACAGCTCCATCCAGCGCCCGTCGGTACTGGGCGTGCCCTGCGGCGGGTCGTCGCTGGTCCACGCGAACAGCTCCGAATCCGGGCCGCACGGGCCTATCGGGCCGTTGGACCACCAGTTATCCGGCCCGAGCCGCTCGACCGGGACGCCGAGCTCGCTCCAGGTCTGCCATGACGCCAGATCGGGGCCCACCTGATCATCGCCGCCGAACACCGTGGCGTGCAGCCGGTCCCGGCCGATGCCCAAGCCGTCGGTGAGCAACTCCCAGCCCCAGCGCAAGCTCTGCGGCCCGTCGTAATCGCCCAACGACCAGGAGCCCAGCATCTGGAACACGGTCAGATGGCGGTCATCGCCGACCTCGTCCAGATCGGTGGTGCGCAGGCAGCGCTGCACGCCGACCAGCCGCCTGCCCTGCGGGTGGGGGCGGCCTTCGAGATACCGGGTCAGCGGATGCATCCCCGCGGTGGTGAAGAGCACCGGGTCACCGTCGGGCGGCACCAGCGAGCTACCCGGCACCACCTGATGGCCCCGGTCACCGAAGAATTCCAGGAAGGTCGGAGTCGTTTCGGTCACGTTCATGGCATGTCCCTTCTGGTTTCCGGCACCGGAAAGGAACCGCTGGCGCGGCCATGATCACAAGGGCGCTAGCGAACCGTTCCCGGTCGCCAGCGGAATTACGTCAGGTCAGGCAGCGGCAAACCGGCGAGCAGATAGCTCGCGCGGCCGCGCAGATGAAACTGACCTTCATTTCTCCACTGTAAGCCGGTCCGCCCACCGGGCCAAAGGGATTTACCCCGAGTCTCTTGACAGGCCGCTCAGCTGATAACGAGGAGGAGGTCACCGCCTTCGACGGGCTGGACTGGGTTGATAGCGAGCCTGGCCACAGTGCCGTCCAGCGGCGCGGTGATGGCCGCTTCCATCTTCATGGCCTCGATGGTCGCGATTACCTGCCCTGCCGTGACGGGGCTCCCCTTCGTTACCTGGAGGGTCACGGTGCCGACGAACGGGGCGGGAACGTGCCCCGGGATCGAGCGGTCGGCTTTCTCGGCGGTCTTGTCCGTCGCCTCGACGCTCCGGTCGCGGACGGTGACCGGGCGAAGCTGGCCGTTGAGGGTACCGATCACGGTGCGCATGCCCCGGTCGTCGGGGTCGGAGACGGCCTGGATGCCGAGCAGCAGCCGCACTCCCGGTTCGAGGTCGACGGCGTACTCGACTCCTTCCTGCAGGCCGTAGAGGAACTCCCGGGTAGGCAAGAGGGATACATCACCGTAGGTGACGCGGTGCTCGGCGAAGTCCCTGGCCGGTCCTTGGAATAGGAGCCGGTTGAGTGCTGCCCGCGGCCGCTCAGCCAGGTAGCGAAGGTCCTCGTCGGTCAGCGGCGCAGGCGGGCTGGCCGGGCGGCGGCCGGCCAGCGCGGCGGTGCGGAACGGCTCGGGCCAGCCTCCCGGGGGGTCGCCAAGCTCACCGCGGAGGAACCCGATGACCGAGTCGGGCAGGTCGTACTTGCCGGGGTCGCTAGCAAAGTCGTCGCTGCTGACACCGGTTCCGACCAGTTGCAGCGCCAGGTCGCCGACGGCTTTCGACGACGGGGTGACCTTGACGAGCCGGCCGAGGAGCTGGTTGGCGGCGGCGTAGGCGTTTTCTACGTCCTCGAACCGCTGGCCTAGGCCCAGTGCCATGGCCTGCTGACGCAGGTTGGACAACTGACCGCCGGGAATCTCGTGGGTGTAGACGCGGCCCGTCGGCGAGGGCAGGCCGGACTCGAACGGGGCGTACAGGCGGCGGACCGCTTCCCAGTAGGGCTCAAGGTCGTTGACGGCACGCAGGCTCAGGCCGGTGGCCCGGTCGGTGTGGTCGGTGGCGGCGACGATCGCCGACAGTGGTGGCTGGCTGGTTGTGCCGGCCATGGAGGCGACCGCGCCGTCGACGGCGTCCGCCCCCGCCTGCCATGCGGCCAGCAGGGTGGCGAGCTGGCCTCCCGCGGTGTCATGGGTGTGCAGATGGACGGGCAGGTCGAAGCGTTCCCGCAGGGCGGTGACCAGCGTGGCTGCCGCCGGGGGGCGCAGCAGCCCGGCCATGTCCTTTATGGCCAGGATGTGGGCGCCGGCGCTGACGATCTGCTCGGCCAGCCGCAGGTAGTAGTCCAGGGTGTAGAGCCGCTCGCCCGGATCCGACAGGTCCGCGGTGTAGCACAGCGCTACCTCGGCGACGGCGGTGCCGGTGCCGCGGACGGCGTCGATCGCGGCCCGCATCTGGTTGACGTCGTTGAGGGCGTCGAAGATCCGGAAGATATCGATGCCAGCGGCGGCCGCCTCCTGGACGAACACCTCGGTCACCGTTTCCGGGTAGGGGGTGTATCCGACGGTGTTGCGGCCGCGCAGCAGCATCTGCAGGCAGATGTTGGGCACCGCCTCGCTGAGCGCGGCCAGGCGCTCCCACGGGTCTTCGTGCAGGTAGCGCAGCGCGACGTCGTAGGTGGCACCGCCCCAGGCTTCCAGCGACAGCAACTCCGGGACGGTGCGTGCAACATGCCCGGCAACCGCCAGCAGGTCCCGGCTGCGCACCCGGGTGGCCAGCAGCGACTGGTGCGCGTCGCGGAACGTGGTGTCGGTGACCGCCAACGCCGACTGGCGACGCAACCCCCGCGCGAACTCCTCCGGGCCAAGGGCGCGGAGCCGCTGCCGCGACCCGGCGGGCGGTGGGGAGCCGAGGTCGGCCCGGGGAAGCTTCTCTACGGGGTCGACCAGCCGCGGCGGCTGGCCGTGCGGGCGGTTGACCGTCACGTCGGCCAGGTAGGTCAGCAGCTTGGTGCCCCGGTCAGCGGAGATCCGCGGGGCAAGCAGCCGCGGGTGGTCCTCGATGAACGAGGTGGTGACCCGGCCGCCCCGGAAGTCGGGGTCGTCGAGCACCGCGGTGAGGAACGCGATGTTGGTCGGCACGCCGCGGATGCGGAACTCGGCCAGCGCCCGGCGAGCCCGCCGGATCGCGGCGGGCAGGTCCGGTCCGCGGCAGGTGAGCTTGACCAGCAGCGAGTCGTAGTGTGCCGCGATCTCGGCGCCGAGAGCAGTGCCGCCGTCCAGCCGTACGCCCGCGCCGCCGGGTGACCGGTAGGCAGTGATGCGGCCGGTGGCAGGCCGGAAGCCGTTGGCGGGGTCCTCGGTGGTGATGCGGCACTGCAGCGCGGCCCCGCGCACCACGATCGCGTCCTGCGACAGGCCTATGCCGGGCAGCGTCTCGCCGGCGGCGATGCGCAGCTGAGCCTGCACCAGGTCGACGTCGGTGACCTCCTCGGTCACCGTGTGCTCGACCTGGATGCGGGGGTTCATCTCGATGAACACATGGCGTCCGGCCCGGTCGACAAGGAACTCCACCGTGCCGGCGTTGACGTAGCCGATCGCGCGCGCGAACGCCACGGCGTCGGCGCAGATCCGCTGTCGCAGGTCCGGATCCAGGTGCGGCGCGGGTGCCAGTTCCACCACCTTCTGATGCCGGCGCTGCACCGAGCAGTCACGGTCGAACAGGTGGATCACGTTGCCCGCGGCGTCCGCGAGGACCTGCACCTCGATGTGCCGCGCGTCGACTACTGCCTGCTCCAGGTACACCGCGGGGTCACCGAACGCGGCCTCCGCTTCCCGCATCGCAGCCCCTAGTGCCTCCGGCAGCTCCGCGGAAGTGCCGACGCGGCGCATACCGCGTCCCCCTCCCCCGGCCACCGCCTTGACGAACACCGGGAACTCCATGGCACCCGCCGCCTCGACCAGAACCGCCAGGTCAGCGCTCGGCTCGCTGGACGCCATCACCGGCAGCCCCGCCGCGCGCGCCGCGGCGATCGCCCTGGCCTTGTTGCCCGCCAGTTCCAGGATTTCGGCGGGCGGCCCGACAAAGGTGATCCCTGCCCGGGCGCAGCCCTCGGCGAGATCGGGGTTCTCTGACAGGAACCCGTACCCCGGGTAGACCGCGTCGGCGCCCGCGGTGCGTGCGGCCGCGAGGATCTCCTCGACCGACAGGTACGCCCGGACAGGGTGCCCGATCTCGCCGATCTGGAAACTCTGATCGGCCTTGAGCCGGTGCAGCGAGTTGCGGTCCTCCCACGGGAAGACCGCGACCGTCTGGGCACCGAGTTCGACAGCCGCCCGGAAGGCACGCACTGCGATCTCGCCGCGGTTAGCGACCAGGACCTTTGAGAACATGACACTCCCTAACGGGCGCGGCTGGCCGCTACCGCGGCAGTCTGCGGCTTAGATCTTTGTTCCCGGCCTACCGTGAATCATCCGCTGCCGTCGTCTTGTCGCCAGGGGCCGGCCGTCACTGCGTCGAAGAGTCCCTGATTTTAGTCCCGGCATGTATCACTGGCCTTGCCGCCTGCTCTGTGAGGAAGAGCAGGTATCCGGGCGCGCCGCTCTGCTGGAGGGGCTGGTGAACGGGGCCAGCGGGGGAAGGCACAGGCATGGGGGAAGCATGGACACGGCTGTCTGCGGGGACCGGCTCCGGGAGATGTTCAACGGGCGCGCGGCGGCGGCATGGGAGATGGCAGGCCGTGATGGTGCGTCGCTGGGGAAGTCGGAGTTCTTCGGCGCGGACATGTACGCGTTTCATGTCACGGGGTTCCGTCCGGGGCGCGGTGTCCTGACCGAGCCGGTGAGGCCCGCCCGCGGCGCCCGGCTCGACGTGTGGAAGACCGATCCGGCCGACCGCCGACCCCTTCCGGTCCCCGGCAGCGGGGGTGCCCTGTTCAGCACCGAGGACTTCGCGCTCAAGAACAGCGGGAACCGTACGCTGCACGCACCGAAGCCGTCCTGGCGGATAATTCTCGATGCCGCAGGAGAGGGCAACCGGCTGGCCGGAATGACCCGGATCAATCTCAAGGCGATGTACAACGATCCATCGCAGATGCGCGAAGCGCTGGCCTGGCGCCTGTTCGGCCTAGCCGACATTCCCGCTCCACGGCATACGTACGCGAAGCTGGCCTTCGGCACGAAATACAGGGGCCTATTTTCGGTCATCGAGCACGTCGACAAGAAGTTCCTGAGAGATCATTTCGGCCGGAACTACCGGGGGAACCTCTACAAGACCGGCTATCGCGACATCGGGGGTGCGTATCTAGAATACCGGACCGCGCGCGACGGGGATGACTCGGGAGGGCAGTATTTCGTGCCCGGCTCTGCCGAGCGTACCTACCGGCTCCAGACCAACAAGAACAACCCCGAGGCCAGCACCTACGACGACCTGGCCTGTTTCATCAGGAGGATCAACGGCATCGGGCTGGGCGGCGGCGAGGGACGCTTTGACACGGACGCCTTCCGCGAGTCGGTGGACGGCATCATGAACGTCAATGCCTTTCTCAGGTGGGCGGCCGTCAATATGCTGCTCGGGAGCTGGGACAACTATTACGCGTCTGGGTCTAATTACTATCTTTACAACTCGGGACACCGGGGAGCGGCGAAGGATTTCGTCGGCTCGCCTTATTTCCACTTCATACCGTGGGACTACGACAACTGCCTGGGGATCGATTATTCCGGCACCCAGTGGCAGTACGCCGATATCCTGGACTGGCCGGGGAAAACGAACCGTCACAAGCCGACGATCCCGCTCGTCCGGAACCTGCTCCGCAACCACGACTACCGCCAGTACTACCTGGATTATCTGGAGCATATGCTCGATACCGAGTTCAATGCGAAAGCCATTGCCGCGCAGATCGGGCCGCGCTCTGAGGATGGCCTGTGGTACCGGGTCCGGCAGGCGGCCTACCTGGAATCGGATACGCCCGATGGTCGCCCGTTCACCGGCCGGCGGTACAGCAACGACGAGGTCTACCGGAGCGGCTACCGACAGCACGAACTGCGGCACGGGAAAAAAACGATGGAAGGCATCGTCCACTACGTCCGCATGCGTCATGACAGCGCACGCGTTCAGCTGAGGCGGCTGAGGCGGACAACGCCACGCGCCGTCGATCGCTTCACGGCCGCTGCGGAGCAGTTGCCGCGAGCGGCTTAGTCCGGGCCCGCCCCTGGCGGGGAAGGCCAGGGTGAGAAGACCGTCTGCACGCTGTGGAGTTGAGGGTCATGGATGGAGAAGGCCTCGGCGAGGCGCCTGGTTGCGTTCACGCCTTGTTCCAGCAGCGCGTCGACGGAGATGAGGCGCTACTTAGGCTCGCCGGGCTCCGCTTCGCCCAGATGGGCACGGCCGCCGAGGTCTACGCCGACACGCCAGATCAGCTCGAGCATGTCCTGCGATTCGTGCCTCCCCATCCGCGCCTGCCCGTCGTCCACCTGAACCGGGGCGTCAACGTGCTGCACGGACGGGACCGCGCGCTGGTACAGGCATTCGCCGACCGCTTCGCGGGCCGCGTCGCCGGCCTCGTCGTCCATGACAAGCGCGAGATGGGGGCACAGACGGACCGTTTGCTGGCCGGGATGCGCGAGCTGAATGCCCGCCTCCGCCTGCGGCCGGACGGTCCCCTGGTATTTCTCGAGTACGCCGCCGGCCTAGACCGCGGCTGGTTCGTCGAGGTGGCGGAGCAGCTCCGAGACGCCGAACGAGTCAGCTGCTGCATCGACGTCGGGCACATCGGCCTAAGACAAGTGGCCGCTCGGTTCGGAGCTAGCCATCCCGGCCTGGATCTGAAGAAGCTCGACCTGGCGGACCACCGCCTGCCTGACCTGGTGGCAGACATCCAGGACGCGGTGGCAGCTGCCCTGCCACACGTGCTCGACGTCACACGCTCGCTTGGCCGGCTCGGCAAGCACGTGCACTTTCACCTGCACGATGGGCATCCCCTTGTCCCAGGGCTCAGGGATCACTTCAGTTTCCTGACCCGGCTGCCCATCCCCTTCAGCTACCAGGGCCGCCGGTCACTGAACATGATGTACGGGCCGGGCGGCCTGGCTTCCATCATGTCAACGGCCATCGACGCATGCCCTCCGCAGGGGGTCTCCTACACCATCGAAGTCCACCAGGTGGAAGGCCGGCTGCCTCTCTCCGACGCCGCCTGGCTGTTCGAACACTGGCAGGACACCACCAACGCCGAACGGATGAACTACTGGCTCTCCGTCCTGTCCGAGAATGCAATCCTCATGGCTAATAGCATTCCGCCTGTACCGCACGAGTAGCGGCCGCCATAATCTTCGCAAGCGACCGACGATAGTTCCTTAGCGATTGGAACACCCGGATGGAGCCCATGGAGAGAATAGCCTTTATCGGTCTGGGGATAATGGGCAGTCCGATGGCCAGGCGCCTGCTTGCGGCGGGCTACCCGCTGACGGTCTGGAACCGCACGGCGTCACGCGCCGAGTCGCTCCAGGCGGAGGGCGCCGACGTAGCGGCGAGTCCCGCGGAGGCGGTTCGTGAAGCCGACGTGGTCATCACCATGCTCGCCGATCCAACCGCGGTGCGCGAGGTCATAGACGGTATCGCCCGGCATCTGCGTCCGGGCACCACCTTGATCGAGGCCTCCACCATCGGCCCGCAGGCACTGGAGGAGGTAGCCGCCCTCCTACCCGGCAGCGTCGCGCTGATCGACGCGCCGGTCATGGGCAGCGCGGACCGAGCCGCCTCTGGGCGGCTGGTCGTGCTCGCGGGCGGGAATCTCACGAAAGTCCGGCCCATTCTGGAAGTGTTCGGCACCGTAACGGAGTGCGGCGAGGTCGGCTACGGAGCGGCACTCAAGGTTGTCCTGATCAACGCCGTGATCGCCGGTGTCACCGTGGTTGGGGAAGCCATGGCCCTTGCGGATGCACTCGGACTTCCCGAGGAACTCGTGACCGGCGCCCTAGCCAGCGGGCCGCTGGCCGGGCTCGCCGGCGCATTCGCACAGGGAGCCGACTACCCGCTCCGGCTGGCCGCCAAGGACGTCACGCTGGCGACCGCCTCGGCTGACCTGCCGTTGCTGCGGATCGTGCATGACTGGCTCACTGCCTTTCCTGAGGCGAGATCGGAAGACCTGGGACAAATCGTCCGGCACATCCGCGCCCAGCGGCAGGCTTAGCACGCGGGTCGACAGGGACGGCCGTGGGGGCCGGTCACGGCACCTTCACATCGCTTCTAGCCGGTGGCGTGCCTCCGGCCGGTTCGAACCGGACAGCGGTATGGGCCGCGGTGCGGCGTGCCCAGCGGCCGGTCGTGGCGATGCCGAGGATGACTACGATTGCGCCGCAGGCGGCCACGATCCACCAGCCGGGCTGGCTGGCGGGCACGAACCCAGTACGCATCGCGCTATGCAGGTTGCCGTTCAGCACTGAACCCATGACCGCCACGCCGAGCGCCGTGCCTACCTGCCGGCTAGTGGACGCGACGCCGGCCGCGACGCCCGCCTGCTGGCGGGGCATGCCTGACACCGCGGCGTTGGTGATCGGAGCGTTTACCAGGCCGAACCCGGCGCCGAATACGACGTAGCTGATCACAAGGAACCCAACGCCCGCCGTGTCGGTCAGCCTGGTCAGCAGCACGCCGCCGACGATCAGGGCGAGGCCGGCGATCACCAGCGGGATCCGGGCGCCCCGGGCGGCGACGATCCGCCCGGCCAGCGGCGCGCAGACCGCCATCGTCACCGCCATCGGCAGCAGGTACAGCCCGGCCGCCAGCGGGCTGAATCCCCGGACGTCCTGCAGGTACAAGGTATTGAGAAACAGGAACCCGCCCATCGCCGCGAACGCGGCCACGGCGCTGGCCGTCGCCCCGGAAAACGGCGCGCTGCGGAAGAACCTGGGATCGATGAGCGGATCGTCGCGCCGCGGTTCCCAGGCCAGGAACACGACCAGCGCCACCAGGGCGAGACCGAAGAGGAACAGGATCTTCGCCGAGGCCCATCCCGAGCCGGGGCCCTCGATGATCGCGTAAGTCAGCGCGGCCAGCAGGACGATGACCAGGACCTGCCCCAGCGGGTCGGGCCGGCGGTGCCTGGCGGCCCGGGACTCGGGCACGAAGAGTGCCGTGAGCACGATCGCCGCGATCCCGACCGGGATGTTGACCCAGAAGATGCCGCGCCAGCCGACAGAATCGACCAGCGCGCCGCCCACCACCGGGCCGAGCGCCACACTGAGGCCGAAGACGCCGCCCCAGACGCCGATCGCTCGGGCACGTTCCGCCGGGTCGGTGAAGGTGTTGGCGATGATGGACATCGCCACGGGGTTCAGCATCGAGCCGCCGACCGCCTGGATCATCCGGAAGGCGATCAGCCAGCCCAGGCCCGGGGCCAGGCTGCACAGCAGCGAGCCGACCGTGAACAGGGCCAGGCCCGCCTGGAACGTCCTGCGGCGTCCGATCCGGTCCGCGGTCGACCCGGAGAACATCAGCAGGCTGGCCAGCACCAGGGCGTACGCGTCGATCGTCCACTGCAGCCCGGATACGGACGCATGGAGCTCACGCCCGATCGACGGCAGCGCGACGTTCACGATCGTGCTGTCCAGGCCGACAATGAACAGGCTCATGCAGCAGATGCCCAGCACCAGCAGACGGCGCTGGCGGCTCAGTTCGGGCACGGCGGTTCACCTCGCTGGCAACGGGACCACGCCCCGGATATTTGTGTTAATACAACTATTCCTGATGTGCAACTACATGACTGCCACGCCTCTTCCCGGGCGGCGGCCACGGCAACGAGACGTTCGTCACGGCCGGCAGCGCTGGTCAGCTCGTGAGGTAGACCGCGGAAAGGTCGTCGTCGGCGTGCCCGTTGGCCGCAGTGTCCCGCCAGCGCGGGAGCAGCGCGCTGGTGAGGGTGAGCGTGGCGCCGCTGGCCTGCGCGGCCTGCGCGGCGAGTTCGGCATCCTTGAGGGCGTGCTTGAGCGCGAACGCAGGGCTGAAGTCCCCGGCCAGCATGCTGCGGGCCTTTTGCACGGCATACGGCGACCCGAGCGGGGTCGACTGCAGCAGGTCCACGATCTCGGCGGGATCCAGGTCCAGGCGCCGGGCGAAGGACAGGGTTTCGGCGGTGGCTTCGGTGAGGTCGGCGAGCCAGTTGTTGAGGACGAGCTTGGCCCGGGTGCCGTGGCCGGCCGGGCCAAGCCAGGCGGTGGCGCGTCCGAGCACGCCGAACACCGGGGCCAGCATGTGCCGAACGTGCTCCGGGCCGCTGGCCAGGATGACCAGCTGGCCGTCCCGGGCTGGGCCCTCGCTGCCGGAGACAGGGGCGTCGACGAACACGATCCCGCGTGCGTCGGCGATGCTCGCGAGGCGGGCCGTCCATTCGGCGCCGACGGTGGCCATCTGCACCCAGATCGTCCCCGGACCAGCGGTGAGCAGGCCGTCCGGCCCGGTGGCGGCCTGTTCGGTGGCAGGCCCGTCGGCCAGCATGGTGATGACGATCGTGGCGCCCTGGACGGCTTCCGCCGGGCTGCTCGCCACGACCGCGCCGTCCGTGGTGAGGGATGGTGGTCATGTCATTCTCTTCTCGGTAGGCGGACAGCAGTAAGCCTCATGCGCGCCAGGGTGAGCCGGCGTCACCCGGCCGGGTGATTGGTGGCGGGGATCGGTCAGGATCGGCGCGGGGAGGGTGCCAGCAAGCCGAGGGCGCGGGCCTGCTCGACGGCCTCGTGGCGGCGATGCGCGCCGAGCTTGTCGTATAGGTGGCGCATGTGGGTCTTGACCGTGTTGACCGACAGGTACAGCTCGTCGGCGATCTCCGGCGCGGAGAGCTTGGTGGGCAGGTACCGCAGCACCCGCGCCTCGGCGTGGCTGAGTGGTTCGCGCAGGCGCTGCGGTCCGGCCGACGGCGATCCGGGCTTCTGCCCCGCCAGCACATTCAGGATCTCGGTGATCAGGCTGGGGTGCGCGGTGCCGTGCCGGCGATGGCGGTCGAGCAGTTCGGGCGCCGGGTCGTACAGGAACGGGAAGAGCAGGCTTTCTGGGGCGGCGCGGTCGAGCGCCTGCTCGAGGGCCCGCCTGGCAGCGCTCGCGTCGCCGAGCGCGTCACTGGCGATCGCCTGGAGCAGGAACGCCTGGACGTCCCACAGATGGGCGTTCGGCATCACCACCGAGCCGTCGATGACGGGTGCGAGCGCGGCGGCCGCCGCCGTCGGGTCATCCTGGGCGAGCCGCAGCGACGCCTCGGCGATGCGCGTCTCACCTCGGTCGCGTTCCGGCCCGTCCAGGCCGGCGAGGGCTTGCTCGACGCGCCGGGTCTCCCCCGTGCGTACGAGCGTCTGCAGCAGGTGCGAGCGCAGCCGCGGGCCGAGCGTGTGCGGCGTGACGAGCGAGCTGGCCAGCCGTTCGGCTGCCCGGAAGGCTTTCAGCGCCGCGTCATGGCGGCCGCTGACGAATTCGAGCATGCCGCGGCCGTAGCTCAGCCGCATCCCGGCGGCCGGCTCGGCCTCGGCGCGGACGGTGCGCTCGGCCTGGCCGAGTGCCCGTTCCGCCTCCTCGAGCCGCCCGGCTGGGCGTACGCCTGGGGCAGCCAGGACGACGCCGCGTCGATCGCGGCCATTCGGCACGCGGTGGAGTCCGGAATCAACTGGATCGACACCGCTGCCGTTTACGGGCTCGGACACTCCGAAGAGGTGGTGGCGGCCGCGCTGGCCGGGCTGCCCGAGGCGGACCGGCCGTACGTCTTCACCAAGGGCGGTCTGGTCTGGGATCGGGCCGACCGGTCCGCGGCGCCCCGCCGGGTCGGCGCGCCGACCAGCATCAGGACCGAGGTCGAGGCCTCGCTGCGGCGGCTGCGGGTCGAGCGGATCGACCTGTACCAGATGCACTGGCCGGCCGGGGACGGCACGCCGCTTGAGGAGTACTGGCAGGTCTTCACCGATCTCAAGCGCGAGGGCAAGATCCGCGCGGCAGGCCTGTCCAACCACGGCATCTTGCAGCTGGAGGCGGCTGAGCAGATCGGCGCTGTGGACGCCATCCAGCCGCCGTTCAGCCTGATCCACCGCGACGCCGCCGATAACGTCCTGCTGTGGGCCCGCGAGCACGAAGCCGGAGTGATCGTCTACAGCCCGATGGCCTCGGGCCTGCTCACCGGCGCGTTCACTGCGGCCCGGGCGGCGCGCCTGGAGCCCGGCGACTGGCGGGCCGGCCACCCTGACTTCACCGAGCCTGCCCTGTCGGCCAACCTGGCCCTGGCCGACGCGCTGCGCCCGGTCGCCGAGCGGCACGGCGTCGCGCCCGCCGCGGTGGCCGCCGCCTGGACGCTGACCTTTCCCGGAGTGACCGGTGCGATCGTCGGTGCCCGTAGTCCCCGCCAGGTTGACGGGTGGCTGCCTGCCGCGACCCTGGAGCTGAAGGACGACGACTTGTCCGACATCGCCGCCGCCATCCAGGCCACCGGCGCCGGAACCGGTCCTGCGTCGCCCGTCCAGTAAGTCCTGCAGGACCTGGCCAGGCGCCGCGCCACGGGATTGCGTCGGGCCGACGGGCTTACGGCCAGCCGGCGCCTGCGGCCGGCGCCTGGACGGCCAGCAGCTGGCCGGTTCGTGACATGTCAGTCATGCGCTCGGTGCCGCGCCACTGGGTGGCCACCATGAACAGCGTGGTCCGGTCCGGACCGCCGAGTGCGCAAGAGAAGCAGCCGCGGTCCAGCCGAATCGTCTGCATCACGGCCCCTCCCTCACGGACCCGCACGCACTGCTGGTTGGGAACGTCGGCGTACCAGATGGCTCCTTCGGCGTCGAGGCAGATACCGTCCGGCACGCCGTCGCCGAGATCGGCCCACACCCGTGGCCCGGACAAGCTCCCATTGGCGCCGATCTGGAACGCCGTCAGCTTCTGGCCGTAGGACTCGGCGACGATCAGGGTCGAGTTGTCGGGCGTTATGGCCATGCCGTTCGGAAAGGCGAGCCCGTCCGCCACCCGTTGGGCCGACCCGTCCGGTTTGAGCAGGGCGATCGTTCCAGGCGCAAACTTGCCGCCGGGGAAGTCGAAGCCCTGGTTGTTGAGGTAGGTGTTCCCGCGCCCGTCCACGACGATCTCATTCCACGGATGCCCTCGCTCGGCCAGGCCATTCAAGTCGGCATGGGTCACCAGTGATCTGTCCGGCTCCTGACGCAGCAGCCGCTCATCGCGTGCCGCCACGACCAGCAGGTGGCCGTCGGGCAGCCAATCGATGCACATCGGAAAGGCCGGAAAATCAACCCGGGCCATCACCTCCGGCTGCCCCTCGCGATCAATGGCCAGGACCTCCTGCGCGCCCCAATCAGCTAGCCACAGACGATCCTGGTGCCAGCGCAGCGACTCACCAAAGGAAAGACCATCGAGCAGAGGCTGGACCTCAGACACGACACTCCTTTCCGTATACCGTCCCTGAGCCCACAGCGCTAGTGATCACGGCCTGAGGCCTGGAACCGCCCCGCTCGGGATATGGGGGGAGATAGCCCCGAGCGGGGCGGAATCATCGGGCCAGATCTGCTGGATGTTTCCCCTGGTAACTCGTCATCCTTGGAGCGGATCCGGCTGGTTCACCGGCGCCCCCGTTGTTTCGTTGAACCTCTCGGTCGAAACAAAAGGCCGGTGAACCACATCTGCCGCCGCCGGCGGGCGGTTGAGTGAGACCGCCCGCCGGCCGACGGTTGGTTGCCGTGTGCCCGCTCGAGCAAGGCATCTCGCCCGATCCGCACACCAGCACACTATGAAACAGATGGTCTGCCGTCGAGGTCCAAGATGGCATTGTTTGGCCATACCAAGCTGATGGTAGACCAGCAAGATGGACCTGTTCCTTGACCCCGGAGCCGGGAAGCCGTTGACTACGCAGCTATACGAACAGCTCCGCGACGCCATTACCGCGGGCCGTCTGCTTCCCGGGGATCAGCTCGTCCCCAGCCGCCAGCTGGCAGGCGAGCTTGGCATATCCAGGCATACGGTGACCACCGTGTACGGCCGCCTGGTGGCCGAGGGCTACGCCGAGGGGCGCGCTGGCGGCGGCAGCGTGGTGGCATCCGCGTCCCCGGTGTCGCCTAAGGGGGCGAGCCCGGCGGCCGCCCTCCGGCCTAGCCCGAGGTTCGCGGGCTGGTCTCCGTACTTCCGGCCGCCACCGTACGGCTGCCGATTCGATCTCCGGCCCGGTCTCCCGGACCCCGCGCTGTTCCCGGCTGCGCAGTGGCGCCGGCAGGTCAGCGCCGCTGTCGCAGGCGAGCATTCGCTGTACGGCGACCCGGCCGGGAAGATCAGGCTGCGGCGGGCCATCGTCGGCTGGGTGGCCCGGTCGCGATCGGTGGCGGCCACCGAAGACACGGTCGTGGTCACCTGCGGCACCCAGCATGCCATCGACCTGGTGACCCGGGTCCTGCTCGAGCCGGGCGACTGCGTCGCCGTCGAGGACCCCGGGTATGTGCCGGCGATCCGCCTGTTCGGGGCCCTCGGCATGAGCGTCGTTGGCGCACCAGTCGACGACCAGGGCCTGGTCGTAGACCTGCTGCCACCCTCGGCGCGCATCGTCTACGTCACGCCCTCGCATCAATATCCCCTGGGCATGACGATGTCGATGCCACGGCGCAGGGCGCTACTGCGGTGGGCGGAGCGCCACGACGCGGCGATCATCGAAGATGACTACGACACCGAATTCCGCTACGTCGACCGGCCGCTGGAACCCCTGCAGGCCCTCGATGCGAACGGCCGGGTGGTGTATGTGGGCTCATTCTCAAAGACGTTCTCCCCGTCGGTCCGCCTTGGCTTCGCCGTGGTGCCCCAGCCGCTGGCCGAACCGATCGCCGCGCTGAGGCAGCTCATCGACTGGCATCCGCCGATCGCGATGCAGACCGCTCTGGCCGGCTTCATAAACGAGGGCCTGCTCGACAAGCACATCCGGCGCAGCAGGCGCGTCTACGCCGAGCGTCAGCACATTCTTACCGAGGCGCTCTGCGGGCCGCTGGCCTGCCACCTCACCGCCCGCTCTCCCAACGCCGGGCTGCACGTCGCTGCCGTACTACAGGAAGGGCATAGCGAAGAGGAAGTGCTGCAAGCCGCGGCCAGACATGGCCTGGTCACATCCGGCCTGCACGACTGCTTCCACACGAGCCCAGCGCAACAAGGCCTCTTGATCGGATTCGGCGCGGTCAGCACCACCGGCCTACCGGTCGCACTGCACACACTGGGCCGGATTCTCGCCGCCCAAACCGCAGGCCAGATAACATCCGCTACGCGCCGATGACCCGGCAGCAGTGGAGTATGCATGTTCCATAAATTCCGTTAGCTGCGCTAAGAAATTTCCTCGCTAGCCTAGATGGACTGGTCCCCTGGGCTGGACGTACCGTCAAAGCCATGGCCGCTCCAACCTCCGCCTCGCTTTCCACCGACGACATCTTCTGGGCCGATGCCGACCGGTACCTCATCCGCTACGCCGGCGCCGGTGCGTTTACCCGCGAGATTATCGACCACGCCGCCGGAAGCTTCCTGTTCACCGAGGACGGTCGCCAGATTCTCGACTTCACCTCCGGCCAGATGAGCGCGATCCTGGGCCACTCGCACCCGGAGATCGTCGCCACCGTCACGCGTCAGGCGGCCAAGCTCGACCACCTGTTCAGCGGCATGCTCAGCCGTCCTGTCGTCGACCTGGCGCGCCGTCTGGCTGAGACACTGCCAGAACCGCTGGACAAGGCGCTGCTGCTGACCACCGGCGCCGAGTCGAACGAAGCGGCCATCCGGATGGCCAAGCTCGTCACAGGCAAACACGAGATCGTCTCGTTCGCCCGGTCCTGGCACGGCATGACACAAGCAGCGGCGAGCGCCACCTACAGCGCAGGCAGAAAGGGCTACGGCCCGGCGGCACCCGGCAACTTCGCCATCCCCGCACCCAACCGCTACCGTCCCGACTTCACTACCGCCGACGGCGAGCTCGACTGGCAACGTCAGCTGGACTTCGGTTTCGACCTGATCGACGCGCAGTCGGTCGGCAGCCTGGCCGCGGCCATCGTCGAACCGATCCTCAGCTCCGGCGGCATCATCGAACCGCCGCCCGGCTACTTCGGCGCGTTGCGGGACAAGTGCCGGGAACGCGGAATGCTGCTGATCCTCGACGAAGCCCAGACCGGGCTCTGTCGCACCGGCACCTGGTACGCCTTCGAGCGCGACGGCATCGTGCCCGACATCCTCACTCTGTCCAAGACGCTCGGCGCCGGCCTTCCGCTAGCCGCCGTGCTGACCAGCGCCGAACTCGAAAAGGCAGCCCACGACCGGGGATTCCTGTTCTTTACCACGCACGTCGCGGACCCGCTGCCGGCGGCTGTCGGCGTCACCGTCCTGGACGTGCTGCAACGCGACCGGCTCGACGAGCGCGCCCTGCACCTGGGCGGCATCCTCCGGCAGGGCCTCGAACAGATCGCGCACCGGCACGAGATCGTCGGCGACATCCGAGGACGTGGCCTGCTGGCCGGGCTGGAACTGGTCGTCGACCGTCAGACCAAACGCAGTTTCGACAAGCTGGGCGCTCTCGTCACCAAACGCTGCCTCGAACTGGGTCTGCACATGAACATCGTGCAGCTGCCAGGCATGGGCAGCGTCTTCCGGATCGCTCCGCCACTGACCGCCGCCGAGGACGAGCTCTCGCTCGGCCTGGCGATCCTCGACCAAGCCATCAGCGACGCCACCGGACAGCTCTGATGCCCGTCCATCACCACTGGGCAGGCGGGATGCCGGCGCAGGCGCCTTGACGAACTTCGACCGCACGCCGGACAATCTCAACTGCGCCTTGGTAGATCGGTCCAGCTCAGGGGGCTCATATGGACGCGTACGCCGTTGAGCGCTCTCCTTCATCGAACGAAATGCTGAGGCTTGTCGCCGGACTGCAGTCCGCGCTCACGCTGGAGGAGGTTCAGCGAGCCTACCTGAGCAACGTCGTCGGAGTACTCGACGCTGACGGCCACGGGCTGTACCGCCTGGACCCGCGGACCCTGGCCCCGGTCGCGATCTCCACCGACGTAACGCCCAGTTTCGTGGCGAAGTACACCGAATACGGCCGCTTCGATGATCCGGTGATGGACCGGGCGCGCGAGCTGCGGCGCCCCGTGGACAGCAGCAGACTGGCGTCGTCAGTGGACTGGCAGGCGTCGGCCGCCTACTCCATCCTCGCCGACGAGGGCTACTACCACTCGCTGCGCGCGCCGTTCGAGATCGCCGGGCAGATGTGCGGCACGGTGACGTTTGCGCGGTGCCGCGGAGCCCGGGGCTTCGACGAGCATGACCTGCGGCTGGCCCGGACGATCAGTGAGCAGACCGGCCTCGCGCTGGAGCGGGCGACCCGTTTTGAAGCTACCGGCCAGAGGGTTGGGGTCCTCCAGGACGTCCTGGACCATCTGCCCCAGGGCATCGTCGTGTCATCGGCTGACGGTGAAACGATCTTCGTCAACTCGGTGGCAGCTTCCCGGCAACCGTACGGCAGCTTCGCCGATATGGTCGCCCCTCACGTCCGGGAGGCCCGCGAAGCGCTGTGGCGAGACAATCGCCGGATCGTCACGGCGAACGTCGTGGAGCCGAGCTCGGGCCGGCAGGTCATCGCCAAGTCGGTCAAGCTAACCAGCGCTAGCGACGCGGCACTCACGTTGATCTATCCAGCCGATTCCGCGCAGCCAAGGCGGTTGCCAGTGTGGGACGTGCTCACCCCGCGCGAGCAGGAGATCGCGGAGTTCGTAAGCGCAGGACTTACCACCAAGGAGATCGCGTCCCGGGCCTTCGTCAGCGAGAACACCGTCAAGCAGCATCTCAAGCGAATCTTCGCGAAGACCGATGTCCGTAACCGCGCCGAGCTCATGCAGCGGGTCTGGGCCGCGACCGGCCGCGACGACGTGCGCTCATGCGATGCCAGCCCCGTCGCTGAGCGCCGCAACGAGCCCTAACGGACCTCGCGCTTCCCCCGCGCTAAGCCGGAAAGCCGCCGCCCAGGCGCCTGCTCAATCGGACACGGCGATGGCACGCTCCGGACAGCCGACCGCGCCGAGCCGCGCGAGGTCGGCGAGTTCTGGCGGGAGCGGATCCGCCAGCACCGTGCCGTGGCCGTCCTCGTCACGCAGGCCAAACACGTCCGGCGCCGTGATGTGACACAGGGTGTGTGCCCTTGGCAGCGGTTCTCATCGATTCGGACCCTGGCCATTCCCTACCTCCTCGTCCAGCTGACCGTGACGTCCAGCGCCTCGACCTCTGCGCCCCGCACGTAGAGCGGGTTGATCTCCAGGCTCTCCAATTCGTCGCCGATTCCCGCGGCGAGCGCACCCACCCGGCAGATGACGGCAGCGACGGCGTCGAGGTCGGCGGGCGGCCCGCCGCGGTATCCGTGAAGCAGCCGCCGCCCGCGCAGTTCGTCCAGCATCCGCGCGACCTCGGCCCGGTCGACCGGCAGCCGCCGCACGCTGGCATCGTCGAGGATCTCGGCCCAGATGCCGCCCAGGCCCACGGCGAGCAGTAGCCCCCACTGCACGTCGCGTACGACACCCACCAGCAGCTCTATGCCGCCACGGCGCATCGGCGTGACCAGGACCGCCGCCTCGCGCTGCCCGGCCGCCGCCCTCACCGCATCGAACGACGCGCGCATCTGATCGGCGCCGAGTACGCCCAGCCGCACCGCACCGATATCGCTCTTGTGTATCAGCGAACTCGAAACTGCCTTGACCGCCGCCTCGCCGTACAGTTCACCGGCCCGAGCCGCCGCCTCGCCGTCCCGGACCATCGCGCCGGGGACGACGGGGACGCCGTTCTCGGTCAGCAGCAGGCGTCCATCGGCCTCTGACCAGGTACCGATGCGGGGGCGGCCGGGGATCGCGACCGGCGCGCCGAGGTTAGCCGGCTGGGGCGGTTCGGATCGCCGGGTACCGAGGCGGGCCACGGCGGCCACCAGGTGTTCGGCGTTGCCCCAGGCGAACGGCAGCCCGAAGTCGCGCAGACACTCGCGGCCCGACGCAGACAGGCTCACCTCGTTGCCCGACGCGATCAGCACGCCGGCGCGGCCGGGGTCCGGCTTGCTGGCGCGGGCGAGGGCTTCCAGCAGCGCATCGGACGCCGCGGTGCGGTGCTCGGGCAGGGGCACCTGGCAGAGCACCGTCTGCACGGCGGGATCGCCGCGCAGTGCGCGCAGTGCTGTTTCCAGGATCTCCGGACGTGACATCACCGCGCCGGTGACGTCGAGGGGGTTGGTCGCGTGACCGAAAGCCGCGATAGGCCCGGCGATCTGCTGGGTGGTCATGTCCGAGAGCTCGGCGAGTTCCAGCCCGTGCCGGTCCGCGGCATCCGCGATGAGGCCGCACGCGCCACCGGAGATCGCTATCGCGGCCAGCGCCCCACCTGGGGCACCGCGGCCGCCGCCCAGGGCCAGCGCAACGCCCGCCGTCGTCAGCAGTTCCTCGGGCGTATCGACGCGGAGGATGCCTGCGCTGCGCAGCGCAGCGCTGACCGCGCGGTCATCGCCGGCGATCCCGCCGGTATGGGCGGCCACGCTGCGCGTCGCAGCGGCGCTTCGCCCGACCTTAATCGCGACCACTAGCTTGCCACGCGCGCGAGCGCGCTCGGCAGCAGCGAGGAACTTGTCCGGGCGTCGCACCGTCTCGAGGAACAGGCAGATCACCCGCGTGGCGGGATCGCCGGCCAGATAGCCGATCACGTCGGCCACATCGATGCACGCCTCGTTGCCCATGCCGACCAGCAGGCTGACACCGAGGTCAGCCGCGGCCAGCACATCGAGCAGCTCAGAGGCG
>WNGR01000856.1_pt1 | contig 34226 bp, 29 predicted proteins | sample 5407581 | NCBI WGS metagenome assembly WNGR01 (sample SAMN13153383, study PRJNA577476) | soil metagenome | isolation source: 80 cm soil or saprolite under Garry oak tree replicate 2 | place: USA:California | collected 2016-06-15 | reverse complement strand
TGACCTAACACGAGATCAGGGTTTCGGGCCAAAGCTTCTTGTACAGATCTAAAGTGGGATAGTTGTGCTTTTCCTGAGCGTGAGCAGGGAGCCACAGTTTTGACAAAATGCGCATCGGAACTGCAACAACAAGGGGTACGCTCTTCTCTGCTATCCCGGCAGTGCTGTCGCGTTTCGCATACGTCGGTGTGGATGTATCGCGAAACTCTGGCCATGATGTCCAACATTGTTATCTCCCCATCATAGCGAGTAAAGTGTGGAGGTGACGGATGCTCTGGCATTATCGGTCAGGGCCATAAATACGTCCGCATCCTTTTTAAGCTCTCTTGCTGATAGTCTATTGACTTTCCTAGCAATGGAGGAGATGATAATGTCATGAGATAATGTAGTGATTTGCTTGATGGGGTGCATGGCGCATCATGTCAGATGATACAAGGTTCGATCAGTTCTTTGCCTGGCTTCAGTCACTTGATCCATACCTCTTCCAAAACGAAGCAGAGGTAGAGTCGAAGTTTGTCGTACCCTTATTCCAGCACTTAGGATATCCTGAAGAGTGCCGCCGCCCTCAATATTCCTTGAAAATGTACGAGTCTAGTAGGCAAGGGAGGAGAGGGAGGGGACAGGCTATTGATCAGATCTATTTTTCAACCACCAAGCAACAGGAGCAGACTCCTGATACCTCGCTCATCATCGTCGAAGCCAAAGAGCTAAATGAAACACATTTGGATGAGGCACTGGAACAAGCTCGCTCTTATGGGTATCGACTTACTCCGCTCTTTCTCGTGGTGACCAACGCCCAGCGGTTGCTAGTGGTCAAGCGGCATGGCTATCGTGGAGAGGAGCAAGTACTCGATGTGACCCTTCGCGAACTCCAGAAGCACGCAACTGCGCATCGGCTCTATCACCAACTTCGTTTCGACGTGGTCAAACGTCTCAAAGAACAACTCGCTGACGATTTGACCCATACACTTTACGTTGATCTCTTGCATGCGCTCGATCGTCACCCCGATCTTCGTGATCAGCTGGCAAAGGGAGACTTCGAGCGATCCCGGACGCAGGAAGGAAGACGTCTAACCGTCATTGAGCCAAAGGTAGCTGTCGTGTGCGATCTCCCACTGGCTTTCGGCGACGGTGCATGCCGCATCGAATTTAGCAATTTGCTTCTCCGAGGACTCACTTGCCACCTCACCCACCGGCAAATTCTCGAGAGCCTGATGACCGGGTTAGACACGCCTCCCCACTGGGGAACCCGGCGTTTTCTACGAAAGACGGTAGATGGAAATTTTGAAGCACAACTCGGGCAAACAACTGTCATACTCTCTGAGCAAGAAGCCAGGGAGTTGTGTACCTGCATTGACGACGTCTGCCATGCCTACAAAGCCATCCTCGTCAACACCGAAGATACACTCCAGACATGGGATTACCTGCCTGGCTCGATTCCAGGCTTCTCACTTCACGGGTTCGAGATTCTCACCGTCGAGCCCTGGCTCTGGGAGCTCATGCTACAGTTCGCGCGGGAATTTGACATTTTCGAAGGAACTTCTCCCTGGCATATTTTTGATAGAGGGAACAATCGTCTCCGAGTGCTCTACAATAAAAAAGTAGAGAATGTGCTCCTTTACCCCTCCTATGGCCCCTCGTATCTCCCCAAGCGCACAGTAGACCTGCTCTATTGTGTGGAGGAAGATCAGCTCTTAGCTGCTGAAGAGGAGTGGTTGAAGCTTTCCTGGAAACAAGTGGTGGGTCCCAAAGGACGCTGGACGGCACGTTATACCGAACGCTGGCTTGTCAACAAGTTTATTCCACAAGTACTGACCCACTACCCGACGCAGCAACCAAAGCAAACCCGCCAACCCCCATATCGGACAGTCCACTTCTTGTCGGAGAGGCACGTATCGCTTGCTCGGACTAGTATCCCCAAACACCTTGCTCATTACGTGGACCTGATACAAGGAACGTTTCACATCTACGGAGACTGTCAGATTCCTGCTTCGCTGTTGCGCCCCTATTATGCGGCGCTAACGGATCTGGTGCGGCATATTAATCCTTTAAGGCTGGCACCTCAATATATTGGGTATATTTATGGATACGTCAGTGGGGCTACGCGTCTAGCAAACCGCGAGCAGTTCAGCGCCACTGAGGAGGCCCCCTCCCTTGCCTCCGAAGAGTCAGGAGACGCACTCGATCAGAAGGGAGAGGAAGTTTCGCCCATTCAAGAGGTGAAAGAGATCATTGATGGTCTGAGCGAACATTTCAGACGGATCCACCTGGTTGAACACGAGAGTCCCCGAGTAGCAGACTACCTCTCTTGCGCTTTTGGCGCACTGCTGGAACATGGAACGATCCACTGCGGACAGGAGCATCTCAACGCTGCCAAAGAGGCAATACGTCCCCTACTGGATCTGAGCCGTTTTGAAGAGCGCTATGTCCTGCGACCACCTTGGGAATGATGTTCAGAAATAACAGACGCAACTATTATTGATGTATTTGCCAATACAGGCGAGCACTGCCAGAGTTTCGCGATACATCCATACCGACGTATGCGAAACGCGACAGCACTGCCGGGATAGCAGAGAAGAGCGTACCCCTTGTTGTTGCAGTTCCGATGCGCATTTTGTCAAAACTGTAGCTCCCTGGTGAGCAATGTCGACCGTCCTATTTTTGATCTGCACACTCAAATAGTGGCCAGAATCCCTGGAGATACCCTGCTTCAAGAGAGTACGCTGATAGGAACTCTATCCTGAGTAAGCATTGATGTTGAGCTGATCAACACGTTTGGCTAATTGCTCGATGGACGGTTGGCTATAGAGTCGCGTTGTGTCTAATGAGCTATGCCCCAGCAACGTCGCTAACCCGACGACATCACCAGAATTTTGTGTCAAATAGCTGCGCGCGAAGGTATGGCGCAGCGTATGCGCACTCGTCTCTTCAGGCACCAGTTCTCCAGCAGCTTTCACGAGTTCGGCGATCATTTGACCCATAGCCGAGGTTGTTAGCGCTCCCCCTTTCTGACTGAGGAAGACGGGCTCATGCGCCTCACGAGATTTGGATTTAGGCCATCTGGCGACAACCTTCTTGAGCGATGGTTGCTCCACTCCAAGCCGGGGAGCGACGTACGCCGCAATCGCTTCGCGGGCCGATGCATTGAGCGGAACAGAGCGGGCCTTGTTGCCTTTGCCCGCCCGGACCTGGATCAAGCCGCTGCGCTCTCCAAGGGCGATATCCTCAAAGGTCAGCGCTGCGCACTCATTCAGTCGTATCCCAGTTTGCAGCAAGACCTGGATGATTGCATAGTTACGTTCCTTATCGCGAGAGTTCTGAGCCTGACGAAGCAGAGCATTGACCTGGGCACTTTTCAGCCCTGTTCGCGAGGACGCCACCTCTCCACCAACAAGTTTCACATGGGCCGCTGGATCAGCAGCCAGATAGCCCTGTTCCGTCATCCAGCCACACCAGGAACGGAGAGCACTTATCTGCACATTCACAGTACTTTTGGACTTGCGTTGTTCATGTTGCAGCGCATTGCGATAGCCAATGAGGGCGATAGGTGTGAGGGCTGAAAGGATCAACGGACTCTGTTCTTCATGCTCATACCAGGCAAGGAAGTGGTCAACTGCTTGCGTATACTTTTTGACGGTGCCTTCGGAGCGATCGTAATCCTGCAAGTAGCTAACCCACTGCTCCAGTAATTGCTGGGCTGTCCATTCGTTCTGGTTGGCTTTGAGAGGGGTAACGCGTTGCTGCATCGGCTCCTCCTGGGGTAAAAATATTTCCCGCTGTTATTTTAGTGACTTAGCCGGGGCTTTCACATAGGTAGCTGAGCGTGACTTTTATCCCAAGTATAGCACAGAACAGTGAGAAATGCGGTTTTCCCGCTCTTATTCTGAGAGTTAACCTACGTTAGAACGGAAGTTGTAGCTGAATTTGCCAATGCGACGGAGGTGAGTCAATGTTGAACAAGCCAAATACTTGTGCGCCAAGACGCATCGCCTCGCACTCTACCTCCCATCTACGGCCACTACGAAACGGAATGGGAGCCAGCGCATGCAAGCCTCTATCACTGTTCACCTCATACGCATCAAATAAGAGGTGGCCCTTTGGAATGAGGGTGCCGTGGCTAACAGCCTACTTCATGCTAGCTGAGCTAACTGCTGTTTCAACGCTCAGCACCATGCCAGAATCGACCTGATTGAACAGTGATGGTTGATCCACAGATGTGGGAATCGCCTGAAACCCTATTGATGTGCAAACTTAAGCATGGTAAAATTAACTCCGCGCAAAATATGCACAAGGTTATGTGTTTACTGTTTTTCTACTAGAAATTTTCCGTAGGGACATAGTCACCTACCTTTAAGCGTGAAAAGTGCTTCTAACTCTTGCTCATGGTATGCGAGTTTTGCACTGATGGAAAGAAACTTTTTACATTACGGCTCCCCTATGATTTTGCTGAATCTCTAACTGTGCAAGCGGATAAGCTAGGAATAAGGCACGTATTGAGAGGATAGATACAGATGAACAAGTTCGTCGTAGACACAGATAACGAAACAAAATATGTCACGCTGGGGGAGTACTTTATCACGGACAGCGCTATATTCCTCTTCATTATGCGCAGTGACTTTGAGGAGCCTCAAGTCGAGGTCATCAACCTTTCTGCTGACAGGCTGCTCGAGTACATAGGTGCTTATTTTAACGATTTCGGTGAGGATGGGTGGCAAGACGAACTCGCGCCGCTGGTTACCCCTCTACTCTCATACACGAAAGAGCATGATATTATCTGGATTGTACCCCATGAGATACTGCACTATCTCCCCTTCCACGCGCTTAAAATTGAGGGACGCTACCTAATTGAGCGCAACCCTGTCTGTTATACTCCTAGCGCTTCAGTTATGCAGTACTGCCACGCCCAGCGCAAGCATAGTTATGGGAGAGCGCTCATTATAGGTGATACGCTTGGCGATCTCTTGTATGCACGTGCAGAAGCATACAACATTGCAACGTTGTTCGCCACAACCCCCTACGTACAGGAGCAGGCAACGAAGGCATTTGTCAAAATGCTGCTGGAGCAGGAAGACGATCAGCTGGATGTGCTGCATTTCTCTTGTCATGCATACTTCGATGCTGAACACGCACTCAAATCGGGTATTGTGCTGGCAGTGGAGAACGGCGCCGGGCCTGGTGATGATGAGGAGCGCTGGAATTTAACGGCGGAAGAGATCTTGAGGTTACGAATATGTGCAAATATTATCACATTGAGCGCATGCGAAACAGGTATCAGCAAGTACAAGACAGGCGATGAGCTCATTGGGCTCACGCGTGCCTTGATCTACGCTGGTACGCCCTCAGTGATAGTCAGCTTGTGGCCTGTCGAAGCGCTTTCAACGTCGTTACTGATGCAGTACTTTTACGCTCAGTTACGCAAGCCTCCTGAAGAGAACAACGGTCAGCCGGTAATGAAGGCAGAGGCACTACGATCAGCTCAACGCTATGTGAAGGACTTAACCGCGTCAAAGGTCGTTGAATACTGTAACTTGGCTCTCGATGATGAGCATATAAAAGAAAATGTAGAACAGGTAGTTAGCCTCTACATGGGGCGTGCATATGCTCAGACCATAGCTGGCGACCTTGCGCCAGCTATGGTCAGCTACCAGCTCGCACAAAACCTATTGCAAACCTTTGATGAGGATTGGGCGCAATCCCTGTACAGCCAGATCAGCCAGACATTAACCGGGCTGGCGTTTAAAGCAGAAGACAGTGTTCAACCCGACTATACCGTCAGGCTATTCGAGCACTTTTACTACTGGGCTCCATTCATTCTTGTTGGTGATTGGAGATAGTCGAGGAACATATGGAGAATACAACAGAGATGCCTTGGGAAACATTCGTGACCTTGGATGCGAAGACTTCTGTAACCCAGGCCTTAAAAAAGCTACGAAAAGTACGAGCGCACTTTGCTGTAGTGACAGCGCATGATGGTCTTCAAGCCATCGTGAGAGACAAGCACCTGAGCGTTTTCGCCGATGATCAGCAACGCTCTCTTGCCACTATTCTGAGTCAACTGCCACCCTTGTTGATCGTCAGTGGAACGTTCGAGGCACTTGACATCGAAGATATCAAGCACTTTGCCCTGGTCCTCCAACTCACAAATGCACCTTGCCTTACCTTTTATAAAGAGAAACAGGTTGTCGGCATCGTTTCTCGTCGCAGTATCGCTCGGGCACTACCACTCTCCGCTCTTCCGCCAACAAGTAAGAAAGGGCTATACGGTGACCCTGTAACACCGCCGCGTATCTACATCTGTCGTAAGTGTGAGAAGAGCGACCCACCGCCACCTCGCCAGTTACCTCGTGAAGGTGACACGATCCCGGATTGCCCCAAACACTGGCTCCACGGCCTGATGGAGCGAGAGGATAGCTAGCGTATGTTCAGCACCATTCTCGATAAAGCTACAGCGTACTTTGACCGTCGCATGCTCGTATCGGCTTTCTTTCCCAGCCTAGTATTCTGGCTGCTGATCGTTGTAGCTTTTGTCTGGCTGCAGATGGACTGGAAAACCGCTCTTCAACAATGGGATACCCTCAGTGGTACACTGCAATTCCTCTGCCTCTTTGCCTTTTTTATCTGGGTCATTTTCTGGTCACTTCTGACAACGAACTTTCGCACAGCCTTCATACGCCTCTATGAAGGATATTGGCCCAAGTCAGGGATTCTTGACGGGGTGCGCAATTGGAGATGCGGCCATTGGAGGGGCGAGTGGAAAAAGTTAGATGAAAAAGATCATGGGTTGGAGGGACAGGAAGCAGCACTGTTCGAAGAAAAAAGCCGTTATCGACAACTGACGGCGCTGTTGACACAGAGTCTACAATCAACGAATCCAGTAACCACTGCAGACACAGACGATATTGGACAGGGCCTTGATAGATTTCTGGACCAAGTAACACAACCGCTTCAACAACTCACATCGAGTATAGATAGCAGTCACTCGCTTACAGACTGGCAGCAGTTTGAACACACACCAGCTATGAACGATCTTCCACTCTCGGATTTGCTGAAGCGTAGCAGGGAGACGCGTGACTGGTGGGAGAAAATGGGTCCTTGGCTTGCCGAGAGTCAGGAACAGCCACAAGGCCTCTGGTCCAAACGCTATAAGCGGTTAGAAGTGATCACGCGGTATCTCATGCGCATGGTGGATCAACAGTACAATGCGCTACAGGTACGCAGACAGTCCCTCTACCGTGACCTGTCGCTCTACTATCCACAAGAGCCGAGCGCGATCATGCCCACGCGCCTTGGCAACATACTCAAAGCGATAGAGCTTTACTCTTGGAAATGCTATCACCTCGATGCCGTCATTATCTGGCCCAGGCTTCAGTACAATCTACCCTCTACCTTCGCTGAACCGTTACAGGATGCGAAAACATCACTGGACCTGATGATTACGCTGGCCGCGTTCTGCCTATTCTTTGGACTCCCCCTCGCCATCTGGACAGCAGTGAGAGCAACCAGTTTCTTACCTTGGTGGTTTGCCTTCCTGCTCGCCTTACTGGCGTTGGCACAGCGCCTCTACCCGGTGCTGGTACTGATCCTGCTTGGCTTTATCCCCGTCTTTATTCCCCACGCGACCCCGTTCACCGCGTTGGTACAGACGCTAGTTTGTCTCGTCAGTGCCAGTGTGCTCCTCTCTCATTTAAGCTATCAGAGTGCCATTCAGGCCGCTCTCGACTATGGCGAAAAGATTAAAGCCGCTTTTGACCTATATCGCTGGCAGGTCCTAGACACGCTCCATGTGCAACTGCCCACCGATTTTGTCGAAGAGCGCAAGACATGGGAAGAGCTATGCGGCTTGCTAGCTCGCAATTACACGCCTGACCCCCACTACTATCGTTACGAGCATACAAAAAAGACGGAGGGCAACGATGTGTCCCCTTCAGCTAACAAGAATAAAACGACAGACAGCCAATAAGTGACCTGCACGAGGTGATGATCATGCCAGAAGATATAACGCCTGATACGCTCCTGCACGCTGTGCTTACGCAACCGAGTGTTGAGGATGCGCGTAAAGTGTTAACCCAGTATGCTGATCGAATTACCAGGGAGTTTCTTGCGCTACTCGACAGGACCGCGCAGCAGCATAATGCAGAAGGCAATCCAGATACCGCGGATATCCTCACTATTGGCTACAGGGCCGCTGCCTTGGTTGAAGATTCATACTATACCATCTACTTTATGAAGGTCATCGGCTACATGGCCCTGGCATATGAAGATCTTGAAATTCCAGCCAGTTGGCTTAAAGCTGCCTATTCTTATGGTACTTCCCACATCCAAGATGCAGAAGCTGTGCGAGGAGAATGGATAGAAGTGACGCTGCTGCTGGTCAAACTTGCTTCGAGGCAGAGCAAATTTGAGGATGCCCGCAAACTGCTCAGCGAAACACGGCGTCGGTGTAGAGAGCTACATTATCTCATTGGAGAGGTCTGGGTTCTGCTCAGCGCCGCTGAGATTTGCCTTTTACAACAGGATCTGGCGACGGCGAAAGAGTATGCCAGCGCTTTTGGTCTAGCTTTCAATGCTTTACCACGAGACCAAATTACTAATCCATCACTTCCTGATCAGGAGAAGATGGCTGGTGTTCTCCTCAAGATTACCTACACATACTACTACGACCAGCAGGACTACGAGAGCGCAGAAACTCTCGCTAAGCTTGTGCTCGCAGTTGCTCCTCTAGAATGGGAAGGGTACTTCTTGTTGGGAAATAGCCAGTCACGGCTGGGGCGCTACGAAGATGCTTTACAAACGTGGGAGCAAGCTATCAAGCTAAAACCTGACAATGCAGCCTCGCATGCCAACCTGGCGACAGCGTTATCCCAATTAGACCGGCATACAGAGGCTCTTGCAGCTATTAGCGAGGCTATTCGACTAGCCCCTGACAACCCAAGATATTATGGTGAAGTACGGGGAAAACTGTATCTGCAGCTAGGATTGTATGAAGCCGCGATAGCTGATTTCACACAAATGATCCTCCTGTGTGAACAGGCTATCGCGGCAGCCGCTCAAGATTTGCCGTACGACAATCTCAATAATATCGCACACGCCACTCGTGCCAGTGCGTACGAAAGTGCTAGTCAGCTAGAAAAATCCTTCGTTGACATTGATTACTTGATACAGCAGGATGATATATCATGGAAACTGGTAGGGGCCACCATGAAGGGAAATCTCTACGAACAGCTCGGCCAGTATGCGGAAGCGATAGCTGCGTATACATTTGCGCTTGAACTCGATCCTGAGGACATCAATGCCCACAAATTACGTGCTGATGTCTGCCTGCGCCAGGGTTTGATCGACGAAGCCATGCCGGATCTGATCTTTATCGCTCGTATCGACAGAGAGCCAGAGGCCGCTATCGAGCGCTTGGATGGTATTCTGGAGCAGCACCCCGAAGATGCCCAGGCCCGTAAATGGCGCGGTTCTGCCTACCAGCAAGCATGGCGTCCCAGTCGTGCCGTAGCCGATCTCACCTATGCGCTGACGTTACTGCCCAATGACGCAGAAATCTACCTCAGACGTGGTCTGGCACGTATCACCATAGGCGATGCAAATTACCCTGAAGAGGTGGCATGGGAGGAAACGTACACTTTTCGCCATATCTTTGATGCTATTAACGATTTAGCGCATGCTGTCTATCTCGCTCCCCATAATGGGGAGGCGGTAACGGCTCTCAAATGGCTCGTTGATCGTGCATCAGGCGACGAGCGAGTACTGAGCGCAAAGCTCTCCTTCACCGATCTTGATGAACCGGAGCATAATCTCTTCAGCATCCTGCCCGCACTAAAAGAACCACTGGCCAGTTACTGGCACTCGTTCGCGATGTCAGACAATCGTCGATGGGATGAGGCCATCAAAGATCTGCTGGCATGCCGGAGCGAACTGCTCATAGCAGGTTTTCCCGTTTTTGCCACCCGTATCCATCTCAACCTGGTTGATAACTATTTACGCCTGTATGAATTGCAACTCGCGCTTGACCATATACAGCAGGCGAAAAAGCTACCACTTGTCATCGCACAGCCCCTTAGTTGGACTCTGGGTGTGTTGGACGCTCCTGCTAGCTTTGAGAAACAGAAACAAAGAGCAGCGCAGCTTGGTATAGAAATGGCGCCGATAGAGGGTGACTACCTACATGCCTATGGTCTTGGTATGGACGAATTTCAGCTCTATCTCAGGCTTTTTGAGGCTGAGGCGCTGGCTCGTATCGGAGACATGACGGGAGCAATATCGGCATTAGAGGATATTACCGATTTTGAAAAGGTCACGGATGAAGTGGAAAAGAGACGTGTACTTAGAAGCCTAATTCCTATCGCCATCATCATGAGAGATGCTGGCGAGTATACTAGTGCGCGGAAGCTGCTCGACAAGGTGAAGACTCTTGCTGAAGATGGGGAAGATCGGCAATGGTATTTCAATACGTCGGCTAGCATATATGCCCGCCTGGGAGAACACAAGGCCGCACTGCGAGAGTTTCGGGCTGCTTACGCCATTGGCACTAGCAGTTTAAATAAATTGCTCACCAGGCTGCGAAATGAGCGGAATCAGGACTACCGAGAACACTGGCAAAGGGAAATACGCAAACAGCAACAACTGCTAAACGGCATTCAGGTGAATATAGCTGCGAACTACTTTTATCGTAGCCTGTATAAAAAAGCACTTGCTACGTTGATGAATATTGACATGCATCAGTATGGGCACTCAGAACATGAACTCCATCAGTATTACCTGTTGCTGGCCCAGGTGTACTGGAAGCTAGGGAAACTCGCGGACGCTCAGAAGGATATCTTGCAGGCATTAGCGATAGTGGAAAACTTACGAGGCAAACTGAGATTATTCGATGTAAGGATGGATTGGCAGGCCAGATATGAGACTACGTACCATTTAGCCGTGCGTATCGTCCTCGATAACAACGACAAACGCTTGGCCCTGGAACTCATTGAGAAGTCAAAGTCGCGTGCCTTCATCGATCAATTGGCGACGGGTCACGTCATGTTGCCAGCCGCCGCTATGCAGTTGCAAACAGTGCAGCATAATCTGGAGCGCAAGAAAGACCTGTTGCAGCGCTTAATAGACTCGATCGAGCCCCTGGGCCAGACATTCATTGATTACGAAGTGATCAATGCATTGCTGGAGATTGACCCCGACGTGCAGCAGATTATCGAGAAGGAGGAGGATGGAGTGCCGTCGCTATCTGTCACAAAGATTGCCGAACAACTAGCGGACGTTAATAAGCGCTTCCTGGACATTAGCCGACAGATAGAGGAGGCCAGCCTGGCGAATGCTATCGTGACCGTAGGCTCTACCTTGTCGCTGAACGAACTACGGCAGGTTATGAGAGCGTGAGAATATGTGCCAAACTAGTACAGGCCTGTAAGTAGTCTTTGTCCGATTGAATATTCAGTGCTAGATAACTACCACAGTCTGTTGAAAAATTCGGAGGCTGGATGGGAGTTGAGTAAGCTAACAATGTCTGAGAGACGGCGACAAGCGGTATCACACTGAGCAACGCGTTCAAGGAGATAGGCTCAGAACAGAGATTGGAGGGGGTTTTTCAACAGGCTGTGGTAGTTATCTGGCTGTGATGACTACTTGGTGCACCCGGTGCGCCATTTAACGGGGCACAGTACAACCGAATATCGGCGGGGATTGGAGAGAGATCCCTAAGGTCACGGGGCTAACCTTGAGCCGAAAGGTGAGGGGGAAACGAGCATGCCACGAAAGCGGCTAAGGACAAAGACGCTGAGTCCGAGGTGCCGCGAGACCTGCGAGCATGGTGAAAGAGTGTCTCTTGAACCCAAGTCTCCAGTGGTCCAACCCAAGGCCAATCGCAGAGCGTCTGAAGCGGTTCCAGCACCTATGTGCTTCGAACGGATGGAAGCACATACTCTCCGGTGCCCGCGGGGCGTCGGGTAGTGAACTCGATGAAGGAGACGAATGGGCACCTACTCTCGCTAACCATACGGTGTCTACGGAACTTGGGATTCCCTACGGAAGGAGACTTCTAGGGGAACGGAGTCATCGTAGTAGTCTGAGCCGGGGAAAGCCCAGCACGTGGCGAAGGATGACAGGACTGGAAGCATCTGAAAGGGAAGGAATGCGTGATGCAGTGAGCCGACCCGAGTGGATGTCACGGTCTGGAAAGCGGTATACACCGAAAGGTGTACGTACCGTTTGGGGAGGGGCAGATGGAAAAGGACTGGTGTTTGATACCACCTGGCATGCCAGACAGGTCAGCGCATGAAACAGTACCTCCCCAGCTGCCTACTCTACTTCCTAAAACAGGGAGTGAGAGCAGCCTTTTTCATATCGCAACCATTAATAACTCACGGCAAGCATATGCCTCCTTTTTGAACTATCGGCAATTTTATGGGGTTAGAGGCGACAAAATCTCCCATTTTTCGCTCTTGACCTCGTGCTTATAAAGAAGAGCTTCGTGGCAAAGTTATGAGTGCAGAGGCGGCACAGAAATGAGTAAAGTCGCAGTTGCGACTAAACCCATATCTTTGCCGCTGCGGCAGCTTTATGCTTTCATTTTAGCGCGGTAGCTTCATGGTTCCACAAATTCCCACCGAGTTTTGGATACCGATGTTCTACCAGGCTTTACTTTTCTCAGCCGAGCTCTTTCAGAACGGCGTGCCACGTATGGAGAGCCTCGGGAATCCTGATAGTCCCTAGTGTGGCCAACAAGTTCCTTACCCGCACCTGGCTTGGATAGAGCCCTTCGGATTGCACTTTTAACGCAGCTCGTCGCACCTCATGAATGATGCCCTGCTTTGACTCTATGGACTGACTGGTCCGGTACTCTTCAAACCTCGCCGATATCTCTCTGCACAAATCGGGATAATATTTGAAGAGAAAGGAATGATCATACCTCAGCTTCCTGGCGACTTTACTCATTGATTGGGGAGGACAATTTCCAACCGCTAGCTCCGCTTCCAGTATTCCACGCACTCGCTCTTTATCAAATGATCGGTAATACTTTTTATTCTTCGACAACGCTACTGGCACCGCCACTTCAGCAAACCCGCTGATTTTCATGACATCAGTAAAGAGCGAGAGCAGGGATAATTCACTGAGATAACAGAACTGTAAAAGTGAGGCAAGCTGGGGTACTTGTATTCCTTTTATCCAACCTCGTATGGTCTTCCTGTCTACCCGAAACATAGGGGCGATTGCGGATACCTTTCCGCCAGCCATTTCGTGCAGATAAACTTCAACAGCTTGATACCTGGCTCGCCTGTAATTTGCGCTAGAATCTCATCAGTAGATTCCTGACTTACGACAGGATCGTCGAGGCCTAAATAGTCTTCCAGGAAAAGCATATTCCTTTGGTAAACCCAGCCTATCTCGTCCAATGAACCGCTGGTTAACTGCCATTTTCGCGACCTGGCTGAGCTCGAAGAGGGACTAGCCCAACGCTGTGTGTTCCTACAGGACTCGTCAGAACTGATCCGTTCCCAGACCTCCCTTCGACTTCGGGCCAAACCCCAGAGAAAAACTCTCGTCATCATCAGGAAATGGCATTACGTATTGAAGAAGGCTTTGGCTCCTGCATCGCCTCTAGAACATTTGCTATGACCAGAGCCACTCTTTCTAGCTTCCAGGCTAATCCAGTTCTATTTCTTATCACCAAACCGTCCGAGAACCCGAAATTACTCCCCTGTTTGCGGATAGCACAGGCGGCATGGACAGTACTATTTCGAGCTAAAGGGGTACTACAGGCAAGGCAGCCTCTTCTTCACCGGTCATTTGTGCATATCCCATCCCAAACGGACAGCTTATTCCAAAAATCACAGTTGCTTGATAATGATCCAGTCCACTTCGCTGCTTGGATCTTTGACCACAATCGGCCAGCCCTTATCTGGCAGAAAATCCACGGCCTTAGTAATTCTGGGCGTGAAACTCTGACCCAATTCTTCGGCCATGAACTGGACGTCCTTTAGCATCCGGCTCATGATAGACGAATGGGCACCGAGCGATTCCAGGACAAAAGCGTGAGCATCCCAGATCTGCTGAACGGTGAACAACGGCTCAGCGCCGTGTGGGATAAATTCCTTGAGCATCGCTGTTTTGGTGGTATGTACGTAACGAATTTTTTCTCCCCCGAATCGGCGGAAGATTTGGTTCGCAATCGCTTCGTTTTTCGGTACAACAAAAGCAAGGCCCAAGCCCTTTTCGTCGAACGCACTAGTAAGGTTTGGATTGTTTCGCCAAAATCGCTGCTCGAGTACATGATCGATCTCGAAGACTTCGCCAAATCCAGGTAACTTCGCGGCCTCATTTCTCAGGGTGCCGTAGTCCTCAACTCGGCCCGCAAGTTTATCATAATGACTTATCTCGGCCTGCGTGACCTTTCGAGGAATTTTTTTGGTTTGAATGGCTCGATTAATGATATCTGCATAATCATCACCCAGCACTTCTGTGAGTGCAACTCGAGCCGAACCTGTTGTTTGCCGCTTCGCCCAGGACGCCGGGTCCAAAGCCCGATCCGGATTTGTTCTGAACTGGGGTTGCGATTTATATTTATTGTAGGCTCGGGACAGTTTCTCATGACTGAAGCCGGAGAACTCATCGTTAAAAACTCTTCTCAGAAGACGTTGTTCGACACTTTGTAAGTAGGCTTTGCCAACCACATCATTCAGCTTTTCCAGCAGAACCTTAAGCTGCGCCTCCCCGGCTTCAAATTTTTGCAGTAAGCTTACCAACTCCGTCTGTGTTTTGGCATCGATTTTGCCCACTGCTTCAATAAACCCGCTATCGGCGGCGCGCTTGATCTCCGCCAATGCGTCTGCCTCCAGCAGACGTTGCCACTGCCGCTGTGTGGCAATGGCCTGTATTGTCTTCACTGCAGAGGCGGTGGCAAGACCGAGGCTAATAGCTGTGAAAGCTCCCATTAACACAAGCTGGGTTCTATTAACTCGATCACCCCAAAAATTCTTGCCGGTGGCATAGGCATAGGCAAATTGCCCGATATCATAGAGCACGCCGACGATAGGAATTAGACTGATACCGATTTCAAAAAAGATAATTACAAACAATCTTCTCCAGTCTGGTACAACTTCATCAAACTCCCGCTGCTTGAAGCGGAACTCTGTGTCACTTAGCTCTGAGCCCTGGGGGGGGACGGCGTTGGTATACCCGGTATTATCAACCCATACGGACACACTATTTATGAAAGCCTCATGGACACGAACTTTGACCTCTACATTATCGCTGTGGACGATCTTAAGACTGAAAGTGAGTAGTAATTCAGCATCACGCGTATCCTCTGGAAGTTCAATTTCATAGGCGAAGGCGGCGCGCTTGTTTGGTTGCTTGAGGTGAATGTCGATCTCATAGCCACCCTTATAGTGATGTATTTGCACACCATGTTCGTAGGGAGTAACTTGAACAGTAGTTAACTGTATGTTTTTGAAGCGCACAGGATCAGGGCCGACCAGATGAGGCTCTCCGATAATCCGGTGAGGCTCGATAATATCCCCCGGCTCAGGAATGAGACCATCATCCTGGGGACGATAAACCAGGAATACCGGGTTTTTTGGCCCAGCCACAAGCTCTAGCGGTGTTCCAAATGGTACTTTCCTCGTTCGTGCACCGAAACCAATTTCTTGCTGGATTTTAACATCCCTGGCAGCAACAATTCGAATAATCGAGTATTTTAAGGCTCCTTTAGCAGGCACGTAATCCCAGGCAAAGGGCTGTTTTCCGGTTTTGACCCAGGGGTCGAAGTAAAAATGGAAGGTAATATGAGCAGAGCGGCGAGCATCGAGAATGTTTTGGTAAAACCGCACCATCCCATAACCTTTCTCCGGAATCACTACCCCCATGAGCGGGGATATCGGAGGTATCGGTGAAATTGGTAGCGCCATCTTGATCGGTAGCTCCTCTTTACTGGACAGACCTTACATCGATTGCGAGGCGTCTGGAAGCGATCTTATACGAGATGTTAGTGCCGTTCGCCAGTATCTTGCAGGGCCATTTTGAAGCGCGCAAGGTCACCCATTGCTGCTCAACCCAAAGAACTAGGCCGTCGTGCGAATCAGCCGGCATTGACCTCCTGCCACTCCCAGCCTGTCGGGTCCAGCCGCTCCCACTCAGGTAGATTGTCCTCGCTGCGCAAGATCACCAATGGTGTGGGCAAACGCGTGGGCCATGGATCTCCCACCGGGATTTCTCCTTGTGGGGCATCCGTCCTTTCGCGGATCTCTGTGATAATCGGAACATACAGGGGCGAGTGGATCACTGGCGGTTCGCCCTCCCCGTTCCAGATCTCCCCAGTCTCCAGGTAGTGCGTGAGCGCAACCTCGAACCCTAGCCGTACCGGCACCACCACCCGCGCCGCACCGGCCTGCAGAAACTCAAGAAAGTTCGGATCCACGTCCTGGCGCTGAAACCGCTCGGCCCATATGCTCTTGCGCCCCCAAAAGTACGGGTAGAAGACATACTGCATCTGATCCCATTCAAACGCCTGCTCGAAAAAGCGGATGAACGAACCCTCCGTTGCCGCCTCGATGAAATCGAAATACGGAGGGTCGTCGTCTCGAACCGCGTCAAACGCGTCGTAGCGCTGGCGGGTCACGATCGAGATGCAGTGCTTCTTCAGCTCCGCTTTGATGGTCTTCAGGTTTTGCGAAGGAGGCGCTCCAAACCGGGTCGTAGTGCGCGCAGCTTCGGCTTCTGCCGCAGCTTTTAGCTCCTGTACCTTCAGCTCATACTTCTGGAAGTTCTCTCGAGACGCAGCGGCTAACTTGTCATATGTCTTAATCTGCCATGTGCCATAGGCCGCAAACGTGCGCTGGAAGAGCACTTCCACCGTCAATCCGTATGTGTAGGTCTCGAATGCTAGCACCTGCAGGGGCAGTTTGCTATTCTCTTCGTACAGATAGCTGTCAGTCAGCAGGCTCAAAATGAGCGGGGCAGTGCCGATGCGGTGACCGTCCCCGACCGATACCAATTCTGATTCCGGATTAGGCACCCACACCCGCCGCGTATGCCCAACCGTGATCCCGAGCGTGAGCCTATCGTCTGTAAGCGCCAGCGGCCGCATCAGGGCTAGAAACGGTCGGTACCCAGGGGGTACCGGAAGCTCCTTATTGAGAACACTGCGTGGCTTCCCTTGCTCGGACTCGTCATTCGCGTTCTCCCCATGAGTCACAGATGTAGACGTCGTTAGATAGGAGGTTGGCGGCGGCTCGATCCCGTCTGCGCCGAACTGTGCAGCCAGCTTGAGATAGTTGAGCTCATTGATCAGTCCAGCGTGTGGCACGAATCGCTCCAGCTTTGGTGGTGGCGTGGGCAGATTGAGCTCGGTTTCCGACTGCTCGAGGTGCCACAAGTAGGACGCCGGCTCCGGGACCATGAAGTCGAACATCTGCCGAATCCCATAGTTGAAGATCTGGCTCTCATAGACCTTCTCAAGGAACTGATACACGCCGCTGATATGTCTGTCCGTGTTGTTCTCGAGCTCATGCAGATTGGTCTCTTCCTGTTCTCGTATCACCCGGCGCACTTGCTCTTCACGTACCCGCTCGATAACTCGTTCCAGCGATCGCTCTATGACGTCCTTGGCATACGTCGTTGCGTTTCGCGTGCTCTCTTCCGTCGATGTGCTGACGTTGGCTTGCAGATTGCTCGAGAACTCCACGGTCGGTCCATACTTACCTGAGACTGTGAGCCCAAAACCGAACTGCTGGTCACGCTGGACTGTCTTCGCCGCTTCTCGATTGAGTTCGAAGCGCTCTGCGGTCTCAAGCTCGGTCTCGCGTTCGTGAATCGTCTCCTTTTCCGTCGTGAAAGTCTCTTCAGTGCGCTCCAGTGCCCGGTGATTACGCGATTTCTTCTCGCCGATCAGCACGTTCTCGATGTGCGCGATGTCCACGCGCTCGTACTTCTTCAGGTGTTGCCTGACCACCAGCAGGTCCGCGACCCCGACATCACGAAGATAGGGACGTTGCTCGTCGACGCCGAAATCCTGGGGCGCGGACACGCGCACGCCTTTAACCATCCGATAAGCCCGGATCGCCACCTCTGTCTCGAGCGCGTCAATGAGGCTGTTGATGCTCTGCGTAGCTACGTTCAGATTGAGATCCTCCAGCACCTTGCGCGTCTCCGGCGACAGTCTGCTAATGCCTCGATCAGACAACGCGAATGGTGCCTTCTCTTTGTTTGGCTGCTTCCCTTCACCCTCTGTGTCCCCAGGCAGGCGCAAAAACTCTGGCCGCGCGAGCGCCTCAAGTTCCTCGAGTGCGCGATGCACCCGTCCCGCTTCCGCCAGAGCGTCCCCCGCTTCCTTTTCCTTACCGCTCGATTCACCCGGTTGTGTGGTTTTCTGGGTGCGGCCATAGCTCCGGCTGATTACTGGTCGGAAGGCGTCCGGTAGCGCTAGCGGCCGTCGCAGATACTCCTTCAGCTTGACTTGCCCACCGAACTTGGGCGAGACGCTGAGGAGCGCGCTCAAACCTCGAAAGATCTGCTCTACGGCCCGAAGGCCGCGTGGAGCGTTGTTGGCGAACTTGGCTGCAATCAGTAGATCGGATGCAGCTTCACGAGTGGCTCGCAGCTTGTCTAAGTCCTTTTGATCTGTCCCGCCGGCATCTTTGACTTCCCCCACGGCTGACCGGAATTGTTCGACTGTGCCGTCTTTTGTGAGCACCGAACGTATCGCCGTCAGAATCCGGCGACCGTCTTCCGACTCCACGATCTCTTTCACGCGTTCCGATTCTTGGAGAAAACGGTGAGCGATGTGTACTCGCTCACTGGGCTTCGCACCGCTCATCTCCTTTGCAAACCGGGTCTCGGGTAGGATGTCAACTCCGTCGTCGGAATCGACTAGCCTCGCTGGTCGCAATTGCAAAAACTGGAAAATATTCTCTGTCGTATTGTTCGCTAGCATAGCACACCTCCGGTTCGATGGCTGGTTGGGCGAGCGGTGGACTTCAGCTTCCAAATCCAACAACTCCGCGAACCCCTATTAAGATATTACGCTAATTCCTATTATTTGCTTATCCGGGAGATACCCCCTCCTGATGCTGGTTGTGCTGACACTTCTCCGGGGATATCACACCAATTTATGCAAATAGCCTATTAGGTGCGACAACTTGCCACATTTCGATGAAAACGCTACATTGAACCAGGATCTTTGGCAAACAATTCCTGCTGCACAACAAGACTGAGACGAGTGTCATTTAAAGTAATTCTTGGCGCGTTTGTATCATAAAACTTGTCCAGGTTGGCTTGAGAGGTGCTTTCAGCAGATTGGCTTCTCTCATAAAAAGAAACTTACGCAACCTTGCTGAAGCGAAATGTGGTATATTGATAGGTTGAACATTTTTTCGCATTTGCTTTCTTTTTCGAAGGAGCAATATCATTCTATGATCATTTTTCTCGATCTTCCCACTGTCGAAGTAGAAGGGGTGGAGGTAGCTGAGGAGATCACGCTGACCCTTCGTACGACCTCTCCCACAGCATCCTGCCCCTGCTGTGGGACGGTATCGTCGCGCATCCAAAGTCGCTATACACGCACGCTGCGTGATCTTCCATCCGTTGGGCGTCCCATCCGTCTCATCATGCAGGTGCGTCGTTTCTTCTGTAAAAAGAGCACCTGTGCTCAAAAAATTTTTGTCGAACGACTTCCCGATCTCTGCCATCCTCATGCACAGCGTACCAAGCGGCTGCAAGAAGCGCTGCGCCAGTTGGGACTCAGCGCAGGGGGCCAAGCGGGGGCAGATCTGGGAAGCGAACTGGCCATCAGCGGCAGTCGCGATACGATCTTGCGTCTGCTTGGCCAGTCGCAACAGCCTACTCCACCAGAGCCGCACGTCATCGGTCTTGACGATTGGGCATGGAAGCGCAAACAGCGCTATGGAACCCTGATCTGTGATCTGGAGCGGGGTTGGCCCATTGATGTCCTTCCTGACCGCACCGTGGAGACCGTCTCGGCTTGGTTAAAGGAACAGCCTACAATTAACACGGTCAGTCGCGATGGCTCTTCGGAATACGCCTCAGCGATTAAGAAAGGTGCTCCACAGGCCAGACAAGTGAGCGACCGTTGGCATCTCGTCAAGAATCTGGCTGCCTGTGTTTCTGTCCTGCTTACCCAGGCGTTCGAGAAGCTTCGTCGTGCACAGCAGATAACTGTCAACACTCCTGCAGAGGAGCAAGGCTCATGCCAACAACACACTCATCCAAGGACGCGAGCGGAGAAACGCACACAACAAGCCCGTCAAGACGAGCGGAGAGCGCGTTATGAGCACATGATAGCACTGCGAAATCAAGGGATGAAGAGTGCTGAGATTGCTGCTGTCATGGGCATGGCAGAGCGAACCGTTCGCGAGTGGCTCAGCCGTGGAGACGTTCCCTATGCTCGCCCTCGCAAGCCGCGAGCGCGTCTCATTGACCCGTACACGCCTTACCTTTTGGAGCGCTGGCACCAAGGATGTTCCAATGGATCACGACTCGAAAGCGAACTGAGGGCCAAGGGCTACAAAGGGTCTGGGCGTGCCATCTATCGCTATCTGGAGATGTTGGAACTAGCTGGACGGTCTGTCCGCAGGTCAGAACCTACATCAGTCATGGGGCAGGCAGCTTCTCCTGGGGAGCCCAATCCGCTCTTGACCCTCTCGGCTCAACAAGCTACCTGGCTCTTTTTCCGCAGGCCAGAAGATTTGAAGGAAAAAGAAAGAGAACGTCTTCAATTGTTGAGGCAAGTCAGCCCACAAGTTGAGACGACTTACCAACTGGTAGAAACCTTTTTGCAGATGGTGCGCGAGCGCACAGGAGAACAGCTTGACGCCTGGCTCAAGGAAGTGGAAACCTGCCATCTCGAAGCATTTGAGTCTTTTGTGACTGGTGTACAACAAGACAAAGATGCCGTCTTTGCAGGATTATCCTTGCCCTGGAGTAATGGTCCTTTAGAAGGCAATGTGAATCGACTCAAGCTGCTTAAAAGAAGCATGTATGGTCGCGCCGAAATCGATCTTCTCAAGCTTCGGGTGCTCCATCACAGCAAAGCGAATCAGGACAGAAAGAACAAGAGGAACAAGAAGCAACAGAAGAGTCTGAAAAACAGCGCAAGCTCTCTGCATGCCACAACAACTGAGATCAGCCAGGTTGCCTAAGCTTCAGAGCAAGCTAAAGTTTACAGCTAGCCAATTCCCTCCACAATAGCTCGGCCCTCTTGACTCTCCGCGCTCCATTCCGTCGCCATCAAGCGATGACCGGTGAGTTCTTGCGAAGCGTCCGAGGCGAGAAACACCGCCGGAGCCTGTATGATCTCCGGCTGGAGCATACGCGCCTGGACATCCGCTGGCGTCGAAGCCGGGACCATTCCGGTATTGGTCGGGCCACCCGGCAGCAGAAGATTGACGCGAATACGCGCCTCGATCAGCTCCTGTGCCCAGATGGCCGAGGCAGACTCAAGCGCCGCCTTCGACGGTCCATAGGGAGAAGAACCGCGCCGCTTCATCGTGTCATAGCTCACCCCAATGTTAATGATGCTCCCCTCGCGCTGTCGCTCCAGCAGACGTGTCACCACGGCACGAGGCATATAGAAGGGTCCATTGACATTCGTGTCTACGATCATCCGCCAGACCGCAGGCTCTGTTTCCCAAAAGCGAGTGGGCTCCGTCAGAAAAGCAGCACTGACATACTTCATGCCTCGGGCTGCATTATTCACCAGAACATCTACGTGCCCAAAGCGTTGAACGGTCTGCTCCACTACCCGTTCACACGCCTCTTGATCTGTCACATCGGCGAGCACTGCCAGCACATGTTCGGACCAGTTCGACTTCGCCAGTTGATCAAGTTCAGCTTGTTCACGCCCAGCCGTGATCGAAACCTTCGCCCCTTCTTGCAGGTATGCCTCTGCGATCGCACGCCCTATCCCTCGCCCGGCCCCGGTCACAATCGCGACCTTTCCATCAAGCTTTCCCATTTCGGTTGCTCCTTTTTTGCGTCATAGAAAGCCAACGTTTCGTGCTTGCCACTTCTAGTATAGAGGCAGGGAACACGACATGGCAAGGACAACAAGTGCTTCGTCTCTGCGCAACCGAAGAGCATGAAAAATGGCACAAACTCTCAGCATACCACAACTGGGATCAGCAAAGTTGCGTAAGTTTCTGAAAATGAGTAAAGTCGCATACAAGCGGCTTGAGGCGTTTTTTGTTGAGCCTTGACAGCAGAACTGACAGCAAAAGGCAAAAATCCGCGATTATACAGCTTTCAGCGAGCATGCTAACAGATCTTCAAAACAGCTTAACGAGATTTGCTAAGTTCGTTTACAAGTTTCGCTACCAATTCGAACTCGTTTTCTAGCCTCGTAAGGAAGCCTGTATATATTCTTTCGAGATGTTAAAAGTTGATTCCTGGCCTGATGAACCGCATCCTAAAAATACCTGCTTGATACAATTGCATATTGCCAAAAAGCATATGCTGTTTTGTTGTTTTCGCCGCTATAGACTCTGAACCTATTAATGCTCTCTCATTATGAGAGACTTTCCTGGTTATTGGATAATGGTCGTATAATTGAAGCCATGCCGAATTTTGTGTAATGGCACATAGCAGAAAAGCTCTGAAGTCATATCTGGACAGAGTTTAGCACCTTTTCGTTGTACACCGTTACACAAAATTCGGTATGGCTTCCGTATAATTGCCTGCCATGTTCGCTTGTAAATTCCGTTCAATCCTTCCCCCAACCCTTTCGGGTTCCCGTCTGCATCCAGCAATCCGATTACAGCATCGAGCAGCATTACCAGTTTGACATGGCTCTTTTCAATCGCGAAATTGCGCATCTCAACAAGCTTATTTCGATACCCACTCCGCTGATTGGAGCGAGATCCTAGGAAAGCCCGAGTATCATTGGCAATTCGTTCAAAGAATTCCGAGCCAATTCCTTCTGTCTCGACCCCCGAAACAATAGCTCCCCATGCCTCCCGGTAAATCCCACGAGTTGCGCAACGAGTTGCCTAACCTGTAGCGAGCCAGGATAAACATGTGCCTCTTTGAGAGGGAAAAACTAACCCACACTCTCAAGGAGGCAGATATGACCAGTATCGCCGATGGATCGGTAAACATCCAGGCTGTAGCCGAGTCTGCGCCATCGACCCCTTCCTGGTTTGGCGAATTGACGTTGATGGCGGCGTATCTTCGCAAGTTCGGCATCCTCAGCACGCTCAATGAGCGTGTGCGCTTTGCGCGCCGTCGCTTCGGCCACTTCGAGGTGATCGACTTTCTTGCAGTGCTTTTCGGCTATGCCATCAGTGGCGAACGCACGCTAGAAGCTTTTTACGAGAGCCTCCAGCCCTTCGCTGTCCCTGTTTGAGCGGACTCGACTGCCCTCGCGTTCGGCGCTCTCGCGCTTTTTGGCACAACTTTCCGAGGAGCCTGTCGAAGCCCTGCGCATGCTCTTTCTCGATGATGTGCTCAGTCGCCGCCTCACCAACGAGGCAAACGAGAAGCAAAGAGGTGGTCTGGTGGATCGAACGGGAGGCGGCTGGGTGGTCTTTGACATCGATGGCACGCGGGAAGCCGCCCGGCAACGCGCCTTGCCAAAGACCGAAGACTTGCCTCCGCCTTTTCGGAGGTTGGATGAGGTATGTGCGGCTGGCTACACCGGGCGCAAGCGTGGGGAAGTGGTGCGGACGCGTACCGTCATCAGCCAGTCTCACAGTTTTCAGTGGCTCGGCTCGTTTGGCAACCGGGGCAACGGGCACTACCGACAGGAACTGCATCAGGGCCTGTCGGCTATTTGTCGCTACCTCGCTGCACATCAGCTCCACCAGGAGCGTGCCCTGCTGCGGCTCGACGGACAATATGGCACCGGGGCACTGCTCTCCGACCTGGCAGGCTTCGCTTTCGTGACCAGAGGCAAAGAGTACACCGCGCTTGATCATCCGCTGGTGCAGGCACGTTTGCACCTCCCCCCTGATCAGTTCCAGCAGCGCCCAGAAAGCCAGACCGTGCGCAGCCTCTACGACTGCCCGCAGGTGCCAGTGGGACCTCTGGGCGTGCTGTGTCGCGTGGTGGTGGCGACCCATCCTGTCGGCAAGAAGAAGAGTCCAGTGGGCGTCACCCGTGCAGGCGTGGTCTACGAACTCTTTTTCAGCAACCTGCCCGAGCCTGCATTCACCGCTTCCGATGTCGTCGAACTGTATCTGCATCGTGGCGCCTTCGAGCCGGCGCTCTCCGATGAGGATCAGGAACTCGACCCGGATCGCTGGTGCAGCCACTCCGCCTGGGGGCAGGAGTGCTGGCAGGTGATCGCGCAATGGGTGTGGAACCTGCGCCTGGAAGTGGGACATCGGCTCTCCCCGACACCCCTGCGCACGACCGAATTTGCCCCTGCCCTCTCATCCCAGAGCGAGCAAGGTGCCACACGTCCAGCCTCATCCCCTCCCGCCTCTGGGTACGGTCCACCCACTACTGCCACCTCCTGGAAAACGGGGCGCTTCACCGGAGCCGACTTTCCTCTGCAGCCTGATGGGACGCTGCGCTGTCCAGCAGGGCAGCCACTTCGTCCTCAGGAGCGGCGTCGAGAGGCTGATGGCAGTCTGCGCGTGGTCTATGCGGCCAGCATTCGCCACTGCCGCCCTTGCCCACTCCGCGAACAGTGTCAATGGGAGGGCAACGCCACGGCAAAGCCGCGCCAGGTAAGTGTGCTGCTGCATCCGCTGCGGGTGGGTCCCGCACCGCTGCTCTGGCGCGATTGGAGCCGCAGAGAGCACCGACGCGCCTGCATGCAACTGGTGCGACAGCAACGCATCGAGGTCAGCCTGTCGTCTCCCGCCGCTTCGCTACCTACCACGGACGTGATCCTCTCCCGTGCGCAGCGCGCGCACTCGCGTCTCTCGTGGGCAGAACGGCTCGCTCGCAATGCGCGTCCTCCAACGGCTGGTCGAGTTACCATCAAGTTGTTCGGCATCCCAGTAAGCTTTGCTGCCTCGCTCGGGTTGGCGACGGCTTAACCCCATCCTGACAGCCCTTTTTCTCGGACAAGCTGGCTGCTCCGCGGGAGCCTCTTGGCCTGTTTTCCTGGCTGGTTCTCACTTTGCGCTTCAGTTCCTGTGGGCAGCTACGTGGGAACACACGTCAAATGCTTGACACAGGGGAGCGGGATGCGTCATGATACCAGATGGAGTCAAGCAGATGTGAAGCTGAGCGAAAGGGCCAAGCAATGACCTCAAACACCTGGAAGGTACGTGCCCTCAAGGCTAGCCGTCCGGAGAATCCCGACCCCATCAAGATGCAAGCGGGAGATCTGCTAGAGATAGTTGGACCAGAGGATGAGGGATGGATCTGGTGTAGAAATCGTGCAGGCAAAGAGAGTTGGGTGCCGCTGAGCTATATAGCAGCAGAAGGCGAGGGAAACACGCGAACAGCCCTCTTTGATTACGATGCCACTGAATTGCCTGTCGAAGTGGGAGAAGAGTTCCAGGCCGAGCTGGAAGAGCAAGGCTGGGTGTGGTGTGAAAATACGCAGGGAAAATGGGGGTGGGTACGCGTGGCACATGTTGAGCGTATCGACGAGGCGTGATCGGCGCTGCTGCGACAGGCGAGGTGCTCTCATTCTTCCTTGAATTGATGGGCTTTCGGGCGATTCTTAGGTGTTTTGCTTTCCAAAGGGCTTCCTTCCTCCCCGGGAAGAAAACGCATGATCCTCGTTCAAAAGCCACTTCTCTTTCTTCTGACTGGTTACTCTCAGCTCGTTGCGCAACTCGTGGGGGATGCTCCTGGTGCTTCTGGCCAAGATGGCTCGAAACTGGAAGCAAGCACTGTTCATCGTTCAGCCAGAGACGCTACTACGGTGGCATCGTCATGGATTCAAGCTGTATTGGAAGCACAAGTCCAGAGCACCTTCTGCCAAACCAAAGATCTCCGCAGAGACCGTGGCTTTGATCAAGGAAATGGCCAGAGACAACCGACTATGGGGAGCAGAGCGGATTCGTGGTGAATTGCTCAAACTGGGTATACGCGTCTGCCTGCCGCACCATTCAGAAATATATGCGACAGGTTCGCACAACTCGACCGTATGGACAGAACTGGAAGACCTTCTTACGCACTCATGCAGAGCAGATCTGGGCTTGCGACGCGCCTCCAGGTCACTGACCTTTTCTTCGGCACACTGTTCGCCTTCTTCATGATTGAACTGGACTCTCGCAGAGTGATCCACATTGGCGTGACACGATTTCCGACCGACGCCCGGGACCGCACGTACCGATTCGGGAAGCCACTGCTTTTGGTGAGGGGCCGAAGTACCTCATCCGTGATAATGATAGCAAGTTTGGGCCGGGCTTCGCGCGGATTGCGAAGACCAGTAACATTGAGATTCTCAAAACTCCTTATTACGCCCCACGCGCGAATGCTATATGTGAAAGGTTTCTGGGGAGTGTGAGACGCGAGTGTCTGGACCACCTGCTCATCCTACATGAGAAGCAACTCCAGTGGGTACTCAACGCGTATGTACTCTACTTCAACCGAGCCAGGCCGCATCAAGGGATCAAGCAGCAGGTTCCTGAGAGATCTGCTGGATCAGCGCCGGAAGAACACACATGTGGCAAGGTCCTTGCCTTCCCGGTCCTGGGTGGTTTACATCATGACTACCGCAGAACTGCATAATTTTTTTCTGATGTGAAGATGAGACTGCCAGAGGCATGCGCGAGTTACTTCAAGCTTCACTTATATCGTTGTGTTGAGACGCAGCGAGCAGCTTCTTAAAATTGTCCTTGAAAGAGGAGAAAAGTTTGTGCTATGGTCAATACGCTTCTGTCCAAGATGACAAGAACATACACTAGCTTTGCCCGATGGGCTTATCTGCCGTCAACAATCTAATAATAGATGAGGTAAACTATGAGATTGCTCGTCGGATATCTTATGTAGCCAGCACACATACTTATCCCACCGGTCTTAAAGTCACCGACGAGAAACTTGCTGCTCTCAACCTCTTCAGAGATGCCTTTCATGGAGAGTGGAACTATACCATCAAGCCTCAAGGTAGGTGATCATCTTATTTGCGTCTGGCTACTTAGCTGTCTGTTTCGATGTTGCAGTGTTTGACATATATTCACGTCTCAAACAGGTAGCCGCCTCAGCCATGGCGATGAGCTTCTGCTGCGCGATTTCCCAGGTATTCATTGGTCGGCTGGCGAAGGTGCCGAAGCCACAATCGGGGTTCAAAAAAATTCGCTCTGGTGGCAGGTAAGCCAGCGCCTCCTTCACCCGCGTCACGATAGCGTCGGCCGACTCTATCTCGGTTGTACGTGGGTTGACAACCCCTAGTCCAGGTTCTTTCTGCTGGCAGATCTGTGCTGAACTGAACAATGATGCTAGTTCCCCAGCACGAGGAGTCGCGTACTCCAGAACGAGTTGTTGAACATGCATCCGCTCCAAAAAGGGTATCAACGGGCTGTAAGAACCGTTCAACAATATTGACTCTTTCTGACTCCAGTTCCCGCGGCATATATGCATGCCTGTTCGGATTCCCTCCAGATTAGCCACGACGCGATTGATCAGGCTCACGGCAAAATTCAATTCTTCGGTAGGATCTTGTGTGGCCGCCAGGGCTGCGCACATAAAGGTCCGCGTCCGGCCCTGCGTGAAGACCAGCTCTGTGAATACGGGTTCATCAAACTGGATAAAATCGGCTCCGGCTTCTCGCAAAGCCAGGGCTTCGCCTTGCAAAATGCCTACCACATCTTCCGCTAGCTCTTCTTTTGAAGCGTAGACTGCCTGCGTCACCTCTTTGACCCACATGGAGCGCGTGAGCAGATAGGGACCAGGGAGGGTGACCTTAATGGGGCGCGTCGTGTGCTGGGCCAGAAAACGATATTCATCGAGCGCCAGTGGCTCTCGCTGGTGGATCTTCCCGACGCAGGTGGGATTTTTCATCGAGTAGGCTGGTACATCAAGTGTCTGCAAAATCTGCTCGAATCCAGCCTTATCCTCAACAATATCGAGCATCTCGGACAGCGACATTAACCGCACGCCATCCAATTTCGTCGCTACGAACGAATAGAAATTATCGCGCCGTTGCTCTCCATCGGTCACCAGGTCAATGCCAGCTTCCTCCTGAATACGCAGCACATCCAGGACGGCCTCGTCGGCGAGACGATTGAAGGACTCGACGGGGAGTTTCCCTCTCTGCATTTGCCCGAGTGCTCGCAGCAGTTCCGGTGGACGAGGCCAGCTTCCAACGGTGGTAAGTGGGAAGAGTGGCAGCCTTCGCGTCTGCTGCGTCATTGCTGCTGCTCTTCAAAAAAGTGTTGCTCGCTGACTGCCTCGCTCAAGTCGTGATAACCTGTGGTGCGCCCGGGCAGCCAGGCTTTTAACCCCTCCAGGTCCATCATCTCACGGTGGGCGGGATTCTCATACACCATTTGGAAGAGTACCTCTTTCCAGCGTTGCTCCTCTTCCTGGGGAAAACTCGCGAGACATGTAAAGTTGCAATGATCGAACCGGTGCGTTGACGCAAGCACAGTCAACTGTTGCGTATCTGCTGTGCCATCAGCTTTCCAACGTTCCCAATTCAGGTCCTGCACAGCACAGGCATCGCTTTCCCTCTGTTGAAGGCTCCTGAGCGCTTCTAACTCTCCCCCCATATGATCGCCATGTTTTCCAACCATCACATCAAACCGCTTGACCGTGAAATCCTTGTCGGGAAGAAGGCCATACTGATGGAGTAGATGCAAGGGCAAAAATGTTGCCTGGGGAGAGTCTTTCGCCCCTGTGGCAATCGTTTTCCCGCGAAGGTCAGCGATGGTTGTGATGCCACTTTCACGGCGAACAAGCAGGTGAGTTATACGATCTCTGTCACTGTCGCGCATTGCAAGAGCGCGACAGTCCCCCTGGGTGCGCCGCACCACGTCCACCCAGGCCAGCGGTGAATTCCAGGCAATGTGAATGTGCCCTTGAACAAGCGCATCGGTCATTAATTCGTAGTTGCTATAGAACACATAATCGATGGGGCACCCTTGCTCCCCGAAGAAATCTTGAATAATGTCCCAGATCACCGCGACTTTGGGGTCGTAGATGACTGCGCCAATAAGAATAGGTGATGGCATACGCCTGACTCCTCTCTTGCTTCCTTAAAATAAAGGCATGCCACAAAGGGCACGACCGATAAAGTCTTGGAGCACATCTGATGTGGGGGCCATCACGCTCATCGCGCGCGCATCGCGGAAGTTCCGTTCCACGGTCAGGTGACGACTGAATGCCGCGCCTCCACAGGTTTGCATGCCCAGGTCAGTGACACGGATAGCCGCTTCAGCAGCAGCGGCTTTCGATTCGAGCACAAATAAGGTTGTCGAGGGGTTTGGATTCTCGACGGCATCAATGACACTGACCAAGTGCGCGCGCGCGCAATCCGTCTCGATACGCATCTGTGCCAGGCGAGCGCGTAGATTGGGGAGGTCAGCTAATGTCATGCCCACGTGCTCCAGTCGACTGGTGGTCAGGTGGTTGGTTGTGGCCTGCGTTGCTGCTTCCGCCACACCTACCGAGATAGCTGCATTGCCCAGGTTAAACCATGGCAAGACCACTTCAAGCATAGTGCGAAAGCCATCGCTTGGTTTGCAGAGAGCTCGTTCTGTTGAAAAAACACACTCGCGGAGCTCCATCGGGGCACTCGCGTTCCCACGCATACCCAGACTATCCCAGGGACCGCTCACCGTAAACCCTGGATCTTCTTTCAACACCAGGTAAAGCATGGTATCCGTCGGCTCCTGCCCTCCAGAGGTACGGGTCGAGACCACGTAGCTATCGGCGATCCCGGCTGAGGTCACCCAGGACTTGGTGGCGTTGAGAATCACACGACCGTCGTGTTGCTGTGCCTGGCTCGTGGGAGCCCAGAAATGGCTGCGGGAGCCTCTTTCACTCCAGGCGAGGGTGGTGAGGTGTTTCCCATTTGCCATCTGACGTAAGGTGTCTTGAGTGGGGGCAGGATAGGCAGTATAGCAGGCAGTGCCGCAGAGATGCATCAGATAGATCAACGCTGTTGAGGCGCAGCGCTGTGCAATTTGATCCAGCGTGGCACAGGCGACACGCAAGCCCTGGCCCATTCCTCCATACTCCGTTGGGACGTTCAGACCCAGAAAGCCGCTTTTTGCTAAGGCCTCGATAGAGGTATGTGGGAAGTGGGCAGCGGCATCAACATCAGCAGCCTGCGGGGCAATGAATTGATCAGCGATTTGGCATACTTCTTCAACGATGGCGGTTTGTTGCTCGTTCAAGCGATACATGTGTCCTCCTTTATAATCAGAACAACTATCAGGTGCCTGGTGACTCGCGTTTCTTTCTCTCAGAGAATCTGCTGGAGAGAAAGCGAGAGCACTACACAATCTTGTAGTGTGTTCACGAGAGGGGATCGAGAGAGGGTTACGCGCCAGAGGTCCTGCAGGACGGCCTCGCTCACATCTGCACTGACGTAGAGCGTACATGTGATGGCCTCCAGGCCAGGATGGCCTTGCTCCCCAATCACCCCAAGAAAAACGAGTGGATTGTTCATACGACCTGAGACGCGTGCTTCCATCTCATCGATGGTCACACCACGTCGCGAGGCTATCGCCTGTAGACCACACAGCAGGTCACCTCCAAGGGCCCCTAGTAGATAGTCAACGGCGGTCGGGAGTGCAGTTTGAGTGAAACTGGCTTGCTTGCCAATAGGGAAGGCATGGGTTCCTGTATACACGGTCGCTTGGTTTTTCCCTTTGAAGCGCACACGAGCGACCCAACTATACGTCGTATCCACGTGTGTTTGGGATTGTGGAAGTGGCAGATTTCCGTTTTCGCGTTCTAACATGATCACCTTGGACTCTTTCTTTCTTTCTTAACCATCATTCAAGACCTTCACAGGATAATCACTTCTCATCCCTCTCCATCATGCCACTTTTTTGCGAGTATAGCATTTTCTAGAGTAATTAAGAGAAGAAAGGCGGTTCTGGCTCAGAACAGGAAGCACGGATGCCCGATGCTTATCTCGCGTGGATATTGTCAATAAAATACGTGAATATGCGAAGAAAGTCAAGGGGCCATAACATTAGATTTCCACAATAGTTGACAAACTACCAAACATTAACTATACTTTAAACGGTAGAGCATATCTTACAGTAATGTTACAGTGATAATCCCAGGTCGCACTTCCGGCAACTTTTGTTCTGCTGTTCTATGTATGATGTCTCGAACCTTAGACAACCACCTGATCCTTGATACTTATTTGCTCTAGTGAGGGGGCCTACTAGAGTAACAGGCGAGTACCTACCGTTCGCAACTGGATCGACGCTCCAAAGGATAGAGGCGCAAGCGGAGCCACTTCTTTCGTTGAACGCCTGATTCTGCTTATTACCCGAACTGTGTAGTATAGAGGTATTACAACCAGCTAACGCCCTAATGTCGTGCTCCGTTTGTTGTAAAACTAGCATAAGTGTCTAGAAAGGAGAGTACTTTGAATTTCGGAGACAGAGATTTCCCGGCATTGAGGGAGTCTCACAGCGGCCATCGCTCTGTTGGTCACACCCACTTTTGGGAACGGGCGATGCTGTCTCGACGTCAGTTCCTTGGAACAGCAGCCGGCGCTACCGGCATCGTTCTTGGCTCGGGACTCTGGATGCCAGGCCAGGCATTGGCATGGGATGGTGCCGCTCCCAAACCTATTCCCGGAGGCACCCAGTTCCTTGGCCCCGGAACAGAAGTGTTCCACGTCTTCGTTCCCGCAAGGGGCAATGAACAGTCAACGATCTATGATTTCGATGGCTTTGTTGGGAGTGCGACGGTCGATGGCACCGGAACAGGCACAGACACGAGGACCGGCGCTACCAATCCCCTTACCTTCGACACTGATATGCGCTTCATGCAAGGGGCCTATATTGGGGTGGATGGGAAAAAGCGCCGGGGCACTTTCGGCTTCATTTGACTGGATCTCTATGTGGGGGCAGTTGCCTCTGGTGATCAGATCCATGACTTCAATCCCGGTATTGCTCCAAGCGGCCTGTTCTGGACCATTCGTATCCCTGACGAGAGCGTAGAGGTCGATTTCGATGACGCAAGGGCCTCGATGAACATCAGTGACTTGCAGGTCAAGGACTTTGGCACGGGTTTGAACTCGCTATTGCGAGGCCCATCGGTTAAATCGGTTGTTTCATTTCACATTCGTTGGAGTGGGGTGAATGAGCGTGTCAAGACTCGCGACAAGACTAACCGCTTCGTAGGCACCTTTATTGAGGACACCGCCACTATGGCATGGTCGGCACGCAGGAAGGACTTCAAATTCGTCTCCGATCCGGCAAATACCTCGACAACGATCTTCGCCGAAATCGGACGCGAGCGCAACGGTGTTTTCTTCTCGTAAGGGAAGATAAACGAGGACTCACAAGATGATGCAGCCTGTTAAGTATTGGCAGGTTGCATCATGCTTTTTCTGGGTCGTATCCGCTCTACTATAGAGGAAGAAAAAGCATGAAGGATGCATTTGAAATAACCAGAAACCGGGCACGGCATGGATTTCACAGACAGGCGCAACACTGTACTGGCTACTTGGCACATCTGTTCGGAAAAAGCCACCGTACAAGCTACAGAACATGCCTTCACTGGTTGCAAAAAGACGTGCAGCTAAGGTAAAATTTGAGGGCGTGAACAGGTGCTCGCACTGCAACAAGAACAGCAACGCATCTTCCTGAAGGAGTAGCTCATTTTGATACTTTCTCGTCTCAAGCGGCTCGTGGGTACTCATGTCATGGTACTCCGAGCTCGTTTTCTACATTGGACAAAACCGCTCACTTCCCCATTGCTGCTTGGAACCTTCGCTGACCTTAGCAGAAGCAAGTCGGAACTCATAGCAGAAAATGCCCTTTTACGACAACAACTCATCATGCTCAAGCGTCAGGTGAAACGGCCAGCATGTACAAAGAGGGATCGCATCCTCCTTGTGCTCGGAGCTCGGGGTGTTAGAGCCTGGAAGCAAGCGCTCTTTCTCGTTCAACCAGAAACACTACTGCGGTGGCATCGTGAGCTCTTCCGCCTGTACTGGAAGCGCAGGTCAAAGGCTTCTTCTCACAAGCCCAAGGTAGCCACGGAAACCGTCGCATTGATCAGAGAAATGGCGACAGAGAATCGGCTCTGGGGTGCTGAGCGAATTCGTGGGGAATTATTGAAACTCGGCATTCATGTCTGCAAGCGAACCATCCAGAAATACATGAGGAAAGTTCGCACTCCCCAGCCAAGAGGGCAGAGGTGGGCAACCTTTGTGCACAATCACGCAGCACAGATCTGGGCGTGCGACTTCTTACAGGTCACAGATCTCTTCTTTCGACCGCTCTTCGCGTTCTTCATCATCGAGCTCAAGACACGACGGGTGATCCATGTCGGCGTCACTCGATCCCCTTCCGATCCCTGGGTGACCCAACAGCTTCGAGAAGCCACCCCGTTTGGACAAAATCCGAAGTATCTGATTTGTGATAACGACAGCAAATTTGGGCCCTGCTTCGCTCATGTGGCGACAACCAGTGCAATTGAGATTCTCAACACACCCTATCACGCACCTCGAGCCAATGCGATCTGCGAACGCTTCTTGAGAAGAAGCCATAGAATTTGTCAAGTCCCTCGTCCAAGCTATTCCGAACACACGTACGGTGAAAAGACTGTGATGCCTCTCACGCGCAAAACGTTTCCCCTGGCCTCTGGACAATGTCCAGAGGCTATGCCTCTCAAGCATTAAGGTGTGGGGGGCCCCATGCAGGCAGGGAGCTAGACGCGCGTCTAGCTCCCTGCCTGCATGGCCACTTTCCCAGGATCGTAACTCTCCTCCGTCTGAATGAGATGGACGGCGACAAGCAACATTTTGCGCATGACTGCCACCACGGCCATGCCCTTTTTCATGCCCCGAGCCACCAGGCGCTGGTAGTAAGCCCCAAAGGGAGATGTTTTCAGGTGAATGCTCCGTAACGCGGCCAGGTACAGGATGCGGCGCACTCTGCCGCTGCCGTGCTTGGACAGCTTGGTCTGCCCTTTCCATTTACCGCTCTGTTTGACCGGGCCCGATCGAGCCCAACGTAGGCGACTACCTGGTCGATGCGCGTGAAGCGAGTGAGATCTCCCAATTCTGCCCGCAGCACCGCCACCGTCGTCGGCCCAAATTCGGGCACACTGAGCATGCCTTTGGCCTTGGGGTCCTGCTCCAGCAACTGGTCGATCTCGCGTTGCAGGTG
>WNGR01001789.1_pt1 | contig 34251 bp, 43 predicted proteins | sample 5407581 | NCBI WGS metagenome assembly WNGR01 (sample SAMN13153383, study PRJNA577476) | soil metagenome | isolation source: 80 cm soil or saprolite under Garry oak tree replicate 2 | place: USA:California | collected 2016-06-15 | reverse complement strand
AGACATCTTACGATACGCTCTCTTCAAGGACGTCGTCAAGCGACAGCGGCGAAAGAAACGCAAGGCCAACCAAGGCGGCGCTGCGGCGCGTGGTGACGACGACGGAGAGGAGGGCAGCGACGAGGACGAGGACGACCAGGCCAGTGAAGAGGAAGGTCCCCCCGAGCGGATGGCCGTGCCTGCACCACCAACGACCGTAAAGGCGAAAGCGATCGACCACGCACCACCCGGGATAAGTCAGGACCCTATCTGGGGCGTGGTGGATGGACAGCAGGAGCAAGATGTGCGGATGGATCTCGACCCGACGGCGGCTGCCGTTGGGGCATCCGGTGAAGATCCCGCTGGGATCAGGCCAGATAGGTACGCGATTTTGATGGTGTACGCAGCAATGGGGGAATATTTTCCTGACATCAGGCCCGCCTTAGGTTGCAGCTTTTCCGTTCTAGGGTCGCCCGGCTCTGGGCAACAAACTTCCAAGACGACGAACAGGTTTTCTTGGCAGACCTCGTGCAAGCAGTCAACGAGGGCCTGGACAACACCTTACTGTTCAGCACGACTGAAGCGACTCTGGCGTGTCGTGCGATGACGGAAGCAAACGAAGTCATGTTGAGCGAAAACATCGTGTACAAGATATAATTCCCTTTGGGATGGATGATTCTACTCATTGTTTCCAATTAACTGTTGTGTGACACTTTGCCGGTAGATCGGAAAACATGTTCACATGCGTGATAAAGCTTTTCTGATCGTTGCAAGGTCCTGTGCAACTCAAAGTGGCGCAAGTTGGTAACTACATACAGTTGCACATACGCATGTCAACGTTCGGCGGAATTGTGGCAGTCGGCCGACAACAGATACGCGACACGTGCACGGACCCCGAACCGTTGGGGAGGGTGCCGAGTGACCGCGATCGCACCCCATCACAGTACACAGTCCTCTCTCGCCCTTGCGATCATACGGACTTCCTCGCGGGTGAGGTCTGCGCCGTCAATCAACCCGGTGATTCGTGGACCCCACTCCTGACCGAGGTCGTCAAACGACACTCCGAGGATCTGTTCCCAGACCTCGTCATCCGCACCGAGGATGCGACCAGCCTGAACTAGTCGTCGCCAAGGCACTTCCACGCGCTCGCCCGCATCAGGGAGGGCAATTCGGCAGGTCTCAACCCACAGTTCGCTCTCGCGTTGCAAGACCCTGCGCTCGGCACCGGTGATTTCGCGTGCGCGACGATAAAGTATCGCACGCTGAAGGATGTGCGTGCACAGATGAGAACCGATACGCCGGTATATCGAACTTGTAGGTGCATGCGGAAGAGTACGACGCAAGAGAGAAAGGTGCGATGACAGCGCAGAAAGTGCTGGAAGGAGGGTAGGAGAGATAGCAATATCTGAGTGGGGTGCGCTGTTGCTACTGAGACTGTGAGAAGAGGTAAGACCCCAATGCCATGTGTCGGAGAGTGGGGAAGCAGGTAATGCACACCTCGCAAAATGAACCTTCCAGGCAACCTCTACCTCACTACAGACTTGCTGGACAATCATCTCTTCTGTCCTTGTCACTAATTGTTCGTATTGTTGCACGAGTTCCTCAAAAATGGTCCCATCTGTGGCATCTTGTGATGAATTCTTAGGATCAGGGAGGGAGGGGTGCATCTCTGCCCGAGCTCGAAGAGATGCTTTGAGATTGATTTCGGTCCACAGCTCCAGAAAGAACTACACGCATGGTGCGTCAAAATTTTCAGACGTTTTCGTCTCGTGGAATAGGAACTTACCAGGTCCTCTCCCCATCCTTCCATTGCATTTGATATGTACCTTGCGCTAACCAACGCCTTGCACAATCGCATGATACCCTCAACCCCAGCAGTTGGGTGACCCCGGTTCCGGGTATCACCATTAGAGGTAGCTCCTAATGCGCCAGGTACAGCGCGAACGATGGAACTCGAAAGTGATTCGAATGCATCCAGAGAAGAAGAAATGCGACTGTGGTACCCCTCGAGTAAGGGCAACTGGACATCGACGAGGAAACGAGTGCGTTGGGAAAATTTAGGAAGAGGTGAATAGCGGTCGGTTACTTGTTCCACGAGCGCTTTCAATTGCCGTGCTGACACTGTGTATCGGAGGTCGTTGTCAGAACTCACGGGATCCCCCGACTCAGAGGCATCGTTAACAATTGTCCACGCATCCTTAGCACCAAGAGTCTCATGGTACCGGTCTAGGACGACTGGGTATGCGTGTGCGTGAGACGATGAACATGTTTCACAGTACACCGAAGCTCACATGTTTTCTCGCCTTCGACCCATCTGTCGAACCATTCTTTACGCCCTAGGATGACTTCGCTGACCCCTTGCCATTCGGTGTCATCTATGTTCCGCTGGGAAAGGGTTCTTGACAGTGAGAATCCGGCTTCACGCAGTGATGCATCGAAAGTAAGTGCCTGATATATCGTGTGAGCGAGAAGGGGAGGGTGGGATAGTAGCGAAGGTATGGTTCTTCTGATGTGACGAGTGAGAAAGGGCAAAAGATTGCAGGTGAATTCTCGCTGAGAAATGTGTTACTTTGGTGAGAAAGTGGATCTACGATGGTCGTACCCATGCGTCAACATCGCTGAACTTTGTTGATATGAGTAAGCTTTGGACGACGGTATCGAAAAACGGCCGGTGCTCGTGAGAGACGTTGAGAATGTGTGTGAAGTACCATTCGGGCTAGATGAAATAAGATCTCCGATTTAGGATTCCCAAGAAATCTCAGAATCACCTTGTCCGGTTTGTTTGTGTGACGAGGACCTTCGAAGTGATACTTGAATCGTTGGGAAATGGGCTGCACTAGCGCTTGAATGGGATAAAGTCCATCTTTCCTGGCATATTCGTCTTCATCTGGGTGTAGTTTCTGTCCGCTGGAGAGGTGCGCTAAGCGAAAAAAATCGTGCGGTATGAGCGACACTCACATTTCTTGAAAGTCGAGCAAACGACGGAATGCAGTCTCAAAAGCTCTTCTGTGCTCTAGGCTAGCGACAGAGTAATCAACTGGCATGGGCCAGTGCAGATTTTCTGAGGCAGCAAGCAAGGCACTACACACAAAGGGTCCAGAGTGGTTAAAGAGAATATACGTCGAATAGCAAAGCAACATACGTGAAGAGAATGGCCTTCATCTTTGACCAAGTTCCCCTTCGCGTCTCTTCCAGGAAGGATACAAGTCGTAAGGCCATACCCGTCCCGCCTGTGACGTCGTCGACTTGAGAACAACCTTGCTTAACTGCGGAGACGAGAGCCTGTAACGAACGGTATGCGGAGACAGTGATGGGGCGATCAGGGTTGGTCTCTTCCACAGCGGCTTCACTGATAATCAGGTATGAGTGGTCAGACAGAGGTGAGAGAGGTCACTGCACACCTTAGTTGCAAGGCTCTGTGAATGACCTGGACGTAAGCTTTTATGCTCTCCTGCTCTCTCAAACTCCTGTGCATCGCTTCTAAATCCTCTAGAAGGGTCGTACTTTCACTTTGTTGAGAGCTATCCGTGAGAAGCTGTCCAGATAACGAGGAGAGTTCATCGACTAATGAATGACCGAGGAGAGAAAGTTCCTGAGCGGAATGAAGACGAAGAGACACGGATGTGGCCTGCTCGGACCTCAATTTCTGAATGTTGGAATACGAAGCGGCCAGCTAAACTACGAGATGCGCTCAGATTATGTTAAAGTATGGGAGGGGACACGCACAGAAACTCGGAGGGTGTCTCTCTCGTGGCGCATATTCTGTACGGCATCAGCAAGAGAGGAAGTTGGTTGAGAGAAAGCATGATTCGCGTTTAAATGATTTAAAGCTTTTATTTGTGAGGCGTCTGTGTCAGGTTGACTGAGAAGTTGTTTGATTTGGTTCGAGAGGTTGCTCATAGTCTCTGCATATGTGTGCATGTATGCAGTGTGTAGATGTATGCGCGGTCTTGTCCCCACGTGACCATGTGTTTCACGTGTTAAGCGAGGGCTGCAAAGCTACATTGGCGGTCAGACTGGCACACCAACGACGCGATGACCATACTTTCAACACTCAGACAAAGCTCACAACCAGCTCTCACTAACTTTGCTAAGACTTACGCAGCCCATAGGCCGCTTGTACAGCGCATCCTAACCGTAGGCTTCATCGCTCAAGTCCTCGCTGGAACCTTTCGTAGCTTATCAACTCGCCCATCTCCTCCCTCTACATCGAAAGGAAAGGACCGTGATGGGTCCAAGGCATCTGTGTCGGAAAAGCCGCCTAGAGTTGCTGTACGCTTGCGTCATATGTCTCCTCGGATTAACCTTACGTCTTCACTTCTTAGGTCGACGCCGTGTTTTATCAGAGACTTACCAGGATTCTCAGACTCGTGATACCAAGTCTGCGCTCAAAAGAGGCCCTGTTACTCTTCATGCACTCTAGCCTGTTAATATTTCGGACTGCTATATCTCTGTATGTCGCTGCACTGGACGGAAAGTGAGTTGCAGTGTGTCCCCGACGCATTTCCGCTGACTGTAGCAAATTTCAAGGATTGTCGCGTCGTTAGTACGCGCACAACCTCTCCCGTTCCTTCTGAACATCATCCGTTGGTTATTGGTGGCCATCCCAGCGACTTGGACCAACAGTTGGCTTAGCTATGTTCAAAACAAGCTTGCTATAGCGTACCGCACCCGCCTTACGGAGGAGGTCCTGAAACAGTATCTGGGAAATCAACAAGAAGGGCCAGAGGGCAAAGTATACTACAAACTCTGTAAGTCCGAATAACCCAACTTATCCCGTCAGCTAACAGCTCCCAAGCCAATCTTGACGATAGGGTCAAAAATCCCGACCAGATGATTACCCATGATATCCAGAAGTTTTCCAATAACCTCGCTGCAATATACGCCAATTTAGCGAAGCCGGTTCTTGATGTCATTCTATACAACTATCAGCTTTCTCAGAACGTAGGTGCCGAGGGACTCGTGTTACTTACTGTTGTTGTGCAACTTTCCGCGGCTCTGTGTAAGCACTCGTACATTCTGTTTACATTCGAAAGTCTTAGTTGCATGCTAATGCAGTGCGCAAGCTGACGCCACCGTTCGGAGCCTACACTTCAATATCTGCTCAGCTCCTGGGCGCTCTGCGCCACACGCATTCGAGATTGGTGGAATTCGCGGAAGAGATCGCATTCTTCGGGGGCGAAGAGACAGAGAAGATGCTTGTTGAACGCGAATACGCGGGGCTTGTTATGCATGAGAACAGAGTTCTTGTCCGCCGCTGGTGGCACGGTTGCGTCGAAGAAGGTATTGTTAAATGGCTATGGGGTAGCTTTGGGGTGAGTGAAGTCTTTGTCACGTACATAGTATCTGCTCATCTATTAGCAATAGCTCGTCATCTGTGCTATCCCCGTCTTCTTCAAGCTTCCTGGCATCCACAATAGTGACTTAGGGAGTCGGACAGAAGGTGAGCATCCATACTAGGTACATACCAGTATGCCCACCGGCCGTTTTTTTAAAGGCTTCGTGACGAATCGTCGCCTCCTCTTATCCTCTTCAGGTGATGTTCAGTCTTGATAGTCGGTTTCCTTTACTGACTACTCACACCAGATGCGTTCGGCAGGGTAATGTATTCTTACAAGGATCTCTCTGAGCTTGCAGGCTACACTGCCAGGGTGTCTATGCTCCTGGATACTATCCAAGACACAAAAAGAGGCAAATTCGAGAAGGCGCTGGTTAGCAGTGCGAGCACGGAAGAGAATAGCAAGATTCTCAAGGGCCGCGGAAAGATTATCGAGTCGGAAGAGATTCGATTCGAAAACGTACCCATTGTGACACCTAACGGAGACGTGTTGGTCAAAAACCTAAGTTTCTTCGTCAAACCGGGGGTAAGTGTGGCTCAACGACAAAGAAAACTCGACTTTTGCTTACTAAAGTATTAGCGACACCTACTCATTGTTGGTCCCAATGGTGCGGAATACTTGTTCTGTAAAGTCTGTCCCACTGAGACCGCGCCACCAGGTTGTGGGAAATCATCGCTGTTCCGTATTCTGGGGGGATTGTGGCCGGTGTATGGTGAGTACGCCTGTTGTAGTCCCTCTTTTGGCATTTCTTGACCACCTCTAGGCGGAGTTGTGTACAAGCCTCCAGCCAATCAATTCATCCTGATTCCGCAGCGACCGTACCTGCCAATTGGAACACTTCGCGACCAAGTAATCTACCCCCACAACAGAGCCGACATGGAGGAGCGTAAGTTGTAGCTGCGCGACCCTGATGTCAAGCTTAAGCGAGCGTTCTAGGTGGTATAACCGACGATGAACTACTGGAGATTCTTTCGATAGTGCAAATGGAAAGTGTAGTAGAGCGAGAGGGTGGATGGGATTCTGCACGCGAGTGGCGAGACGTGCTCAGTGGGGGTGACAAGCAGAAGATTGCGTGGGCGCGCCTATTTTATCATAAACCCAAGGTAAGTTGTCAATACCGAACATCCGCAGAAGTAAGGATAAGCTGATCGTAGATGGACAGTACGCTGTATTGGACGAGGCCACGTCTCTAGTTCCTACAGAAATCGAAGGCATGATGATGGACCATGCCACTGAGCTCGGAATAACGTTGCTAACTGTTTCACATCGACCTTCGTTGTGGAAGTATCACGCCATGATTCTGCACTATGACGGTCAAGGAGGATACGTCTTGTACGCCCACTCTTATCTATCCAGTGGCTTTCTTTCTCACAAGGTCTCAGCACCGAGTTGGACGCAGAGAAGCGGCTGGCATTGCAAGAAGAGAAGCAAGCACTAGAGGCGAAATTACTCGAAGTGTAAGCACATTGGAAATGTTGGCCTGGCGCGGACGCGCGTTGATGATAGAACAGGCCCAAGATGAGAGCTCGCCTTTCGGAGCTATTGGAAGCCACAGGAGCATAGTGCGTAAGACTAATCACAAGTCGTTAGCATTTGGACGGGGATGGAAGTGTGTAGTGTAATGTAAGACTGGTTCGTGTTATACCCATCAAACCAGCTATACGGCTGCTCGTGAGGGTGAATGCTTGGAAGACGCATCATGGTGTAGCAGAGATAAAAGGACGTGGTATTGCGGCCAAGAGAAGCGAAGAGTATATAGTATGATACCGACGGATCTGCTAAAGGGTGGCAGGAATGGCGAAGGAGTGTTATGATGCACGACAAATGACCTCTCCGCTAAGGCGCAGCTGGATTGCCTCCCTTGCTTCCAGCCATTCAAGATCCTTGTTGCCCGTACGCACGACCGCGATCTCGCCCATTCCCAACGGCTTGACTGTTTTCGCAGAGCGACCTGTACATAACCGCCGTATTTCACTCATTTCCATGAATATGCGTTTACTCGGCTTGCTGACGAGGTGCATGTTCTCGAGAACCGGTCGGTCGTTCCTATATTTAAGGTCTGCCCATATGCGACGTTGGGGTTCGCCAGCCTCTAGAAACATTGCTGGCGAAGGGGCCTCGATTGTACCGCGCGTGATATTGGTAAGGAAACCGGCGCGGAGAAGGATGGTGAGAATGCCGAGATTTTGGGTGGTATGAGGGACAGAAATGCGTGCATGGCGTGCACGAAAAGCGTTTTGAAGACGCGCACAGAGGTCGTATGGGAGGGGCATTGTGATTGTTCAAATGTAGTGAGCCAGTGGTGGGCGTGGGATGAGCTGAGCTAAAGCAGGATACGGAACTGCTGACGACCGATGGCTATCCCCTGATATATTTTTTATTTCCGAACCTCCGATCAAGTACTTGACCCGCTCCTTACCCCGTGAGACACACCTCTTTCTCCCTTGCGCCATGCACTACTTCTCCCAGTCGTTCAACTACGAGTGAATTTTTCATTTCATTTCATTTTGTGTTGACGCAATGCTCACCACTGTTTCCCCTTACCCGCAGTCACTCCTGGGCACATGTCATCATCGGGATGTGGCACAAATACCCCAATCCCCATTGCTCCCATGTCGTGACTGTAGATGTCATCGACCGCTCTATCGATCCCGTTACCGGTCTCATCCGGACGGAGCGGGTGCTTGGTTGCAAGCAACGGGCTCCTATATGGATCGTCAAGGTGCGTCTGTGGCTATCGCTTTCTCGTTGCTCGCTTTACCGAAATGGCTATGGATAGCTCTTTGGCGGCTCGGAGGATGCATTCGTTCGTGAGATCTCGTTTGTGGATCCATCAACACAAACTACGACCATATCTTCTGTCAACCTGTCCCTCTCTCAATTTGCGACATGTCACGAAAAGATCCTCTATTCCCCTGCTCCTGGTGGGCGCACTGCCTTTCATCAGACGGCAGAGATCCAAGCACGAATGGTGATGTGGCGAACAGCGGCAGACAAGTTAGAAAATTGGCTCGCGATGCGCTTCGAGCAGAACGCCCAGTTAGGAAAGGTTGGCTTCACTGATGTGCTACGGCAACTGTGGGAAGAAGCAAAAGAGAAAAGCCCAGTGGGCACGCCAGCATAGATCCTTTCGTATGAAACCTTTCCTTCACCTACGATAGACGTACTTTATACGTTTTTAAAAGCGTCACCCTTTCAGCCCGCCCATACCACGATACTTCATCATGATGACATATTCCTTCGGGTGTCCCTCCCCCTTATCATTACGATCCACTTAGATGTTCGTTCCATTTAATGACTTGGGCCAACACGGTATGTAGTAGAACATTTCCTGAAGTCACTCTGAGTGCGACTCGACACTCCCGGCGTTAGTACAAACCCCACTCATTAGGATTGTGCGGGACGGGTCTGCTATGTGATGGCATACGGGATGACGTAATACACCACCTCTCCCTCTTCTCTCTTGCAGTGTCGTAAACTATCCAACTTATCAGTGTGGCATAACCTACTGCTGGAGCAGAGTGATATCTTGTCATTGACGTCTTCGACAAAAGGGCATCGCCGCATCGCACTCGCATCGCATTATTTCCGAATCTTTGCCTTTTGGAAGGAGAGGGGTTCGATCCCTTCGACTGGCGGAATTTTCGTCTCACCTCCGCACTGACTTTCCATGGATGAACTGGTCCATCACTGCCTTCGCGAACTTGCCTTTGATGGCGATCTCGGTGCGTTTGTTTACGTTATGTTTTGGGGGGCTGGCGGCGGTTCGAACCCGGCTTGGGCACGGCATATTGGCTGTCTCGGCTTGGCTAACCTCCAATCATTCCTCTCGTAGGTTGCCATCCTTCGCGACTTCGCGACTTTGTCGCGGGTTATTACTCTGATTCTCTACAACAGGTCGTCGATGATGCATATTTTGCTTTCGTTTGGTCCCTAGTCGTCTCTCAGCCTACCGTGCGAGTGGGGACTGTACCAGATGGTACTACAACCGAAGTACACATCGCACCGCAACAGAGCCAGAAAAGAAAGGTGAAAAGTAGTGTCGATGACGCGCCACCGGTAACTTTGCTGGCATTATTACCCGACGCGAGGTCAACCACTCTGGATGATCTACAGCTGAAGTACGGAGACACGCTGAGGGTCGCTGTTGATGCGGAAACCTCGTTCGCTGCAATTACTAGTTCGCACATTCGCGTATGTTCTCTCTACTTTCTCCTGGTCACACTCGTTAATCTTCTACGCACGTAGCCACCGAAGCTAACGCCTATGGTCTACACAGCGCTCCAGTTTATCACTCGTGGCCGGGAACATGGTATCAGCACCGTCGACCTTGGCAAGAAGACAGGATACGATCAAAAAACCTGTTTCTATCTAATAAAACAGTTGCTCGAGCTCGAGCTTGTTGTCAAGCTCCGTCGCGGTGGCGTGGGCACAAACTTCTGCGTCCACAAATATTTCTTTGAACGTAGCCCATTATGGCGGCAAATTCGGGGCGAAGGCGCCAGCTTATCTAAAGATATTCGAGCAGACGAAGGTGGCCTTGACAACGAAGAGACTACTATAGACCCGAATAGATTCCGAACTCCTGTCCAGTTTGATCCAATCGATGCTAGACATCTATCGAGCCTCTCTCTTATCCAGTCAAGGATCGTCAGACTGCTGAAGAACTGCAAGTCTTATACTCACCCTTCACAGAATCTACTGGTCACATTGGTAAGTGGAGCCGCCTGAACTTGATTCGTTATTAATGCGATTGTTCTGTTCTAGGGATTCTCGAACCCTACCAAAACTGATCGTCGCTTTTTTCAAAGCCGACTCCGCGAGCTTATTGAAAATCGTGTCGTGGAAAGAGTGATGTTGCCTAGTACTGCTAGAAGTGGGCAAGGTGCAATCCCATGCATTCGACTAGTTCCTGATAACATCAACGCCGCAAACGGGCCGAACGAGAGTCCGCCTACCATCACACGAGAACCTTCAATGTACGATGTGCCAGGTTGGTATATAGGCTAAGCACTTTGTCCCGGCCTAACGCCTTCGCAGTTCGTCAATCCAGCACAATCAAGTTGAACACAACACTTCACAAGCAGATAGTCGACCTGCTGGAGAGTGCTGGGACGAAAGGCATGACCACATCTTAGCGACTTAAGGATTGCCCAACTAATGGAGACTCATGGCCGTGAACGACGCTGGCGCTACTTTACGGTCGCATCTTATCGGGCAATCATCGCTAATGAGAAGTTGGACGACCAAGATGGCCCTTACTCTTCCGTTGACTTCTCCAATGTCGGTAACTTTGCGCCTCTCGTTGCAGAAGACTTTTACGAAGACACAACCGAGCTTAATCACTTCATGGACAACGCGTTCAACCGAGTGGCAAAGGCCGACGATGATGCCGACGAGATGGCGCGCAGGGGCGCGAAGTCTGTGACACCCACAACGCTTTCGGGAAGCACTGTCCGCGGAAGGAAGCGAAGGCGAGAGGAAGCGGGGCTAGACACCGATGTAACTGGGCACACACCAAGGAAGCGCGGACGACCACGCAAACATCCCTTGAAAAGTCAGCACGACGGCCCCAGTATAGCCAAGAAGGTCGTCACTCCGCCACGTGAAAGCCGTCGTAGTCTCCATGATTTTGAGGAAAGCAGGGAAGTTCCACAGCTAGAAGGCACTAGCAGAGAGCTCAGAGGTGCATCAAATGGTGACCAAGTGCCTTCACTCGGAGCGCCAAAGAAACGCCGCCGTCCGTCAGATGACAACCACGTCGCTCCCGAAGGATCCTCGCCCCCCAGAAGGCGGGATGAGCCCAGTATGCGGCCCCCATCACCTCCTTTCACTAGTGAACGAGTAGAACCCCCTCGTTCTCAGAATGGTGTCCATACTCTTGGTATTCACTTATCTCGTCACCCCTCATCTGAGCCACGATCACCAAACGTACATGCGAGCGAAGTAGAGGCGCAATCTACTCCCAAAGAATGCGGTCGTGGTCCGCAAAGTTCTACAGATGGTGAACAAACAGCCCAGCCAGGGTTCATAGTCTCGGATCCACGGAACCATCTAACGCAAGACCCCTGCGCGGCACCTTCCAGCAGCAATAGCTTTACCTCACCCCAACTCAGTGACCCAGCCCAGATTGAGACCTTGGTTGGGAAGTCTGTCATACCACGTACGGCTTCTCTTGAGCCAGTTTCGGCGGGGCAAAAGCGTAAAGAAAAGCCTGCAGCTCCACACTCGCGAAGTAATGTATCACTCCTCCGTCGCGAGAATGAGTTTTTGAGGATATTGGAGGAATCGGGTGGAATTACGCATCCGGGTTCCAAGGAGTTCTTGGATGCACACCTTGCTCATTTAGACACCTTGGCCTCGGCTGGAGAACCAACCAGCGGCTTACCCGGTGTTAAGGTCGACAAGCGTACCATAGAAAACACATTCGAAAGCCTGGAAAGAAGAGGCAAAGTCAAGGTTCTAAAGACCGCCATCTCAACAGCGACGGGCGCCCAACGTCCTATTCGCATCATTTACTTCCCTACTTTGGATCAATCCGAGTTGGACGCATTCCTCACCGAGCTGGGAAAGGGACCGCAGAGTACGCCGTATTCCGTTAACACTCCTTCAGTAGTTGGCGTCCTTCCTGGAAATTTGAAGGCCAGGAGACCAGCTCAATCCCCCAGACTGCCGCAGCCGGAGCGGAAGGTTGACAATATAGGACATTGGCCTAAAAATAGTGGCAGAGCGGACCAGCTGTTCGAGTCTGATGATCAGACGATTCACGATGTCCTTTTGACAGAGAGATCAACGCTTGCACAGCTATACGGGTTCATCCCTGGGAAAATGATGAGAGCGCGGGAGCTCCATCTGGCCACTCTGGATGCCTTCCAGTCATGGCCTAACTCACCTATTCCCGCGTTGCCGACTGAACGCATCATGAACTTTTCTCAATATTTTCAAGGTCTTCCGGTCGAGACGTACTGCTCCCTCATATCCACTGTCGTCCACAGCGACGAGCTTTCTCAACTCCTGTCGACTGAGGAGGGTCGGCGAACGCCAGTCAAAGACTTGCCACAGTCCTTGCAAACGCTCCTTCAGATAGGGCGCACGCGTTCTAAGGAGCGCTTACTCGAGCTTTTTGATATTCTGCTCCAATTGAATCTAATTGCCCCTTTACAACCGTCCCATTCTCAGGACCATCTCATACACCCCGAATCATGCAACGCCGTACCTTCATTTGAACCATTCACAGGCAAAGTGTCACCGATGAGCTATCGCTCTGCCCCAGGCTTTTGGCTTTTTAAACACGATGCGCCATTACATCTCTGGGCGTTGTCTACCGAATCACCTCCTTTCTGGAAGATAGTTTCCGTGCGCACTCGCTCTGATGCTCTAAATTACTGGGGTGAATTGCAGCTCGCTTGCGAGAGCAAGACATTTGCCCAAAGTGCAACGCAAGGCAGCCCTTCTCAGTCAATCACTCCAGACCCAGCCTTTGCGCGCTTTATTAACCGTGACACCTCTTGGAATAGAATATACGACCTATCTTGGCACCAGCGTCAGTACCTGAAACGATACATCTCCCGGCGAATAGGCGACTCACCCCTACGGGACGAGGAGAGTAATCTCGACTTGGAAAGGATCTCGTGGACCATCAGCGCGCCGTTGTCAGTCGTGAAAGACTTCCTTGAGAAGGAGCGCGTTGCCCAGCAGCGAGAGCTCGACAAGGCTAGCCTTCTCACTCTGGAGAACGATCAAGACGAGGAACACGCCGGGAAGATGGCACAGGCGAAGGAGTTGCTCGCACAAAAGGTTGCAGATGAGAAGATGCGCAAAGAGCGAGAATGGCAGGCTATATTGAGGGGCGTTCACCCCCACGCACTGGAAGGAGCGGCGGCGATCAGAGTCGCGCGAGTCCGCAAGCGGTATTTGCAATCCGGCGTGTCCAGCGACAAGAGTAGATGGGAAGACGAAGTGCGGGACGCTATCAGGGATCTCGAAAGTGCTGCGAAGAGAGTCCTGCCCTTTGCGCAGCGAACGGTTTTAGCGCGACCTCCTCGGAGTCTTGCGTCTGTTCCCATAGCGGCCCCACCGCCAGCAGGTCATGCAGCTCCCCTGTCCCCCGCTGGACTCCCCCCGATAGTGGCGAGTCAACCCGGGAAGACAATCGAGCAACTCATAACGGAGCAAGGGCCAGCACGCGAGAATGCAGGAAATAAGAAACGCAAGCCAAAGAAAGGCAAGGACGGTGCGGATCTTCGTTCGACTGGATATAATTAGGACCCTTATTCATCTCTGTCCTGTGTTCACAGTAAATTTAGAAGACGGAAATGGCGACGACGACGACCAAACGCATCGGAGGAGTCGCTTCCAATGGAACAAGGACTACGACGAATTAGCGCAGGATGCCAGTGCCATTCTTAGAGTGCGTTCGAGGGAGACAGGTGCTCGTATGGACTGGTTCGCGTTAAGTCAAATCTTCCCGGCAGTTCCAAAGAACTCAGTGCGCCAACGCGTAGCAAGCCTAAGGGAGCTCCAAAGCAACGAAATATACATGAGGCGCTTAGAGGACCAATGGACTCGTCTATGGAAACAATATCGAGGCACCGAACATCTTCCGGACCCAAATCCCAGAAATCAAACAAACTTTGACCTTATTAAGCACCTACAATTTCTCCGGCGTTTTGTTGACAAGAACGCATTGTGCGTCCTGCGTCATCTCTTGATCATATCGTGTCAGTCTGACCAAAGACTTGAGGCGGGTCGGTTTTCAAGAAACGGCCTCAAGTTTCATACTTCCAGAGACGGTATCTGCACTACAGTCGTCGTGGGACGTGAAAGTCCAGCCAAATGACAATCTGATTTGGGAGTTTCTATGGGATTCGAGGATCGACTCAAATCGCGAAAAAGGGCTCCTGCAAATAGCATTCACTACCGAATCAAATGAGATGCCAACATTTGGTAGTGATTCAAGTGGCGATAGAGAGATACAGGTAGCCGAAGCAGCACTGAAGGTTCTTGTACCCCTGCCTCACGGAGATGCGCGCCACTGACATGACGGAAGATGGTTTTCGGGACGCCAAGCGAGGATTATGAGCCTCTGAGAGCAGCGAACTTGTTACGCTCTGTTGGGGAGGAGCAACTGGTGTCGAGGGCGAAGGACAATCTCCTCAGCCGGGGCGTTCTTTCGAAGCTCGTTAAAGACCCCAACAAACCTAAACCCGGCCGAACTCTCAAAATCTCGGAAATGTAATTTCGTCTCTGACCTACTTACGATATCTGACCTTCCATTAAGCAACCAGAACGCCCTCGGTGGTTCCATAGTCCAAGATGTGTTTCAGGATGCAACAACCCTGGATACGCTCTGCAGAGATCGGGATGGTTGGAGGGAGTGGCCATTGTCAGCTTCAGACGGCGATCTCGCAATGCTTGCACAAATGACGTCAGAAGGTTTTGTAAGTCACAATGTCGAACTTATGAGGTGGGATGGATCGTAGATTGAATGTTGTGCCTCAGGTAGATTTCAAGGTCGATATCGCGGACGCTAAGGCGGCCCGCACCGAGATCGACTGGAACAGTAAAAAAGCCGGTGAGTACAAATTGGCTTCCCTGCCGTTCCATATAGTAAGGGGGGTCTGCCGACTTAGATGACGATCACATCGAAACCACAATATTTGCACGTTTTGCGAGCGCATCGGACGCGGACGATGTCACCGAGAGCAGGGCCCAGACCCCTTTATCTGAAAAAGATGGCAACAATGCCGGACATGGCAAAACCCTTGAGGGCACAGTCGCTTGCTGTCGGAAGTATTCCGACGGTCTGGTCAACTGTGACTCGTGCCTGAACCTCGCGCTTGGTGGGTGGTTCGCCCAATCCAACGCGAAGGAGCGGGAAGTATGTCGACACGTTCTCAATATCCTTGAGGCGGCTGGCCCTACCGGTCTCGACATGAATACTGTTGTAGTAAGCACTCTTTAACAATTTTGGCATTCGACAAGCTTAATAGCCAATTCTACCAGACGAAGTCCATGGAGCAAGACGATTTAGAATGCGTGGTGCCTGTGTTAGAATCTCTGATGGACAACACTATACCTCTCGTTGTTCGCGTGGGTCACGTTCGGCCACGCATCGTGTGTTCGAGTCAGTCAGCTCCTTGGACGGTCGTGGTCAATGAGGAGCCCCGGATAAACGTACTCCCACGTCGATGGTTAAACTCAACGGGGGAGAAAGTACGGGAAACGTGGCGTGCCGCATTGCGGGCAGTGATCGGGACTGTCGTGTTTAGACCAGGTATCTCCCAGGCAAGTGCTCGAGCCAAAGCCCCGTCGTGAGAAAATAGCTAATATCCGAGGGGGTGTTACACAGGCCGAGGTTTTATGGCGGTTACGATCTGTGTATGACGGGGCTGAGGTGATTGACGTGTTACGACAGCTTTGTGAGGACGGGTTCTTGCGGCGAAGAGTAGGAGTGAATGGGCGGATCTGGGAAGTGGGATTGGTTCCGGTGAGAGAAAAGCAAGAGAAAGAAGTGTTCTGGTTCTTAGGTGATCTTCGTGATCGAAGATGGTACCACGCTGGTGTGGCGGTGGCGAAATGAAATTGTTCTCATCGATCGCTTGACGACAACGATGTGAACTCGATTGTCATTATCTGGTATCTGGTTGTCATGTAGTCATGCCGGCGCCATTGGCGGTCGTTCACAGTCCACACCCACGCCTTCCTTTCTTTCTCCAACGCGCATTCGGCTGGGCCGTGTTGACTGTCCTTTCTTTCACTTTCCATTCTTTCGCAGCTCAGAGAGTTGTCTCGTCTTTCTTTTCTTTTTGTATATGCCCCAGCGGCCTTTATCTCTAAAGTCGCAATCCGGTGTGTTTCCGCTCAGGTACCTTGGCATCCTCATCTATTTCTATGTCCTTGTGCTCACCGTAGGGTAGTACAAGGAAATTTCTCTGCGATGCGTCTCAACCACGCTCTGGTTCTATTACCACTCCCCAATCTGAAGCTTGTCGTACGTTCTCCTTCCCTCACTGCTGGGTGACCCCTCCGCCCCTGGTACGCCAGTAATTCCGCACTGCTTCTCAATGACAACGGAAGGTCACCCGGCGACTCCGTCCACACCTTCTGATACCTTCTTTCCCAGTGGAACAGGGTCACCGCATCACGAATTGCAATCATCTATTTTGTCTTCTCCGTTCTTCATTGCGCCGTTCAGGTCGTCTTTCAGGTTCAGGCGTTTTCTGTCAACAAACAAGCTGGTGACTTCCTCTCTGGACTTATCTACACTGGCAACGCTACCTTATCTGGATTCTTTGTCCTTGGATCGCAACTCCGCTTCTGTGACCATGTCCCAAATTCATTCAGCACCGAATCTTGTCGGCTTGTTTGGAACGGAACAATTAGTGGAACAGGCAACGACAGATCTGACGAATTGAAACTTAGCAGCGGCAACAACGTCACTTTCACTTCAATCACTCCAACGTCGTCACCCATTCCATCATCGACTCACACTCATTCGTCTTCTACGCCTCCCCCAGCTCCTGAGCTGGACCGATACACGGGAAAGAGGCTGTTCATTCCAAAGGCTCAAGTTGATATAGCTAACTTTAGCGCTATTTCGTTAAACGGCAAGACGGGTGTCAAATTACAAGGTCTCGGGTTCGGCGGGAAGGATGTCACGCTAGACAACAAATGCCTTGTTGCCCTCAATTGGCCTGTGCAGACGTAAGCTAGGTTTTCCCCATTGGCAATAAGGTTAATAAATTCGACGCCATACAGACTGAAAAACACAAAGCGCGAAGACATCACGTTTATTGGCTTCCAACTATGGGTGCTGGGAATGTCTTTAGTTGCTCTGCTCAATGAGTCGATCCCTCACATGTATGTCTGGGTCTACCTTGCGGTCCTGAATTTTGTCTCTTATCCACGTGGATTTAGCATCGCAGCCGCTCTCACGCACCTGTCCGCAACGGCATGGGGAGCTTTCCAAATTTACAACACAGATAGGTTTCACAAGGACTTCAAAAGGCTGACAACCGAGGGTGCCTGTAAAATCAATCTTCTACCGAGTTACTGGCAGTCACGTTCTCGCGCCGAAATCCCAAGTTTAGCTTTCAGTGGGGCGGCTTTGTTTGTTTCCTGTTTCCTATCGTTCAAGCTTATCAAGGTGATCGTGCATTAGAGTGATTTTAAATAGCACAGCTAACGTCGAACCGCTCGTTAGTCGTTTGGATGGCAAACTTTCAAGCGCGTCGGCGCCTCCAGGACAATCAACAAGATTTACAAGCTCATCCTGACTCTATCCATCGTTATTCAGCTTTCACTGTTCTTCGTTATTTCAGCAGTGGCTCTTTGGCTCGATCAACTTTACAACGGTGCCATTGCCGTCATGGCTACGCAGTCAAAGGTTTATGAGATCTTTTTGGCGATCGTCCTCGTTGTAAGTTGTTAGCTTTTCGTACCTGACACTCGCTAACCTAGGCTTTGCAGCTGCTCATTCCTTGGCTTTTGACGGTACGCCGTTACGTGTATTTTCAATGAGTCATATTAATACGCTCTCTAGGGTTGGTTCGCTGCGAGGAAGGAGTTGAAGTCCCCGATGGCGGTGTTCCTCGTCCTCTCCGCTCTGTATCTCATCGGTTGGGGTCTAATGTTCGATTCGACGACATTCCGCTGGACTTTCTTCCAGTGGGCCTTTTTCGGTTCGATGGCGACTCTTTCGGCGGTTCTTGCCATTATTGATTTCATAGTCGGTATCATGTGCCGCATGAACTTCGATAAGGGTCTACTCAACTACCGTGAGAATCACCATGCCTTCGTTGCCTTTTGTGCTGAACACCTCCTAGTAAATGCTCAAGAGCCGCTTTCTGATGATACCTTCATCCAAGTTAGGCCAGCCTCCGGAAACGCTTACGACGAGAAAGTTGACTTCCCATCTACTTTGCACCCTGTCCCATCATTTTCGGCTGCATTCGGACCAAGCACCGAGATCCGTGCGCCTGGCCAGACGGGACTCCAGATAGACCCCCGATTTTTCAACCGATCTGCGGCGCCGTTCGTCCAACACGCTGACATCGAGTCGGCTACGGGCCCCTCTGCGGTACTCCCAACGTCCCCCGAGAGAGTTTACTCCGGGTCTACCCGGTCCCGCGCGGGCAGCCAACACAGCACGTCTAGTTCTTCAAGTTCCACTTTGACGACAACCGAGTCAACCGTTGAACGGTCTCGTTGGGTTATCGAGTGACCTGTGTTGTCACTTCATAATTTCTGTTTTGTATCGATGGCTTTTAGAGTGTACAATTGAACGGTCTGACCACCGTTTCTATGTAACCTATATTGAAAAGAAATCGAGGTGCTCTCCGGTTCTGTCCAAAATTTGATATAACGCTACTCGTACATGTGTTCGTGTATAAAAATAGGCAGGTCCATGAAAGTGTCATTGGGCCGCGGGCGGAACGCCCGATGCTTCTGTCAGCAGTCGTTTGAATCATTGATGATTAGTGCCTCGGATAAGGTGCTGCTTCCAATCGACAGTGGGCTCTCAGCACTGCCAGATGATGGATTAGGTGAAGCGCTTCGGGTGGCTTCGACTTCCTTTTTTTTGATAGCAGCTTGGCACGGGATCGTCGTTGACTCGTATGCGTCTTCGGATGGCATCCTCTTGGACATCTCGGCCTCGTCATAGTTTTGCAGTGCCTTCCGGAAGTCCAGCATCCATGGGTGATCCATGAGTTCGAATGCACTTGGCCTCCGTGTTGGATCCACGGTGAGACACTCCTTGATAAAGTTGATGCCGAGTTCGCTGAGTTGATCGGGTTCTGGGAGCGGCGGGTGTTGAGTAGCAACGCCGATGTGGTACATGATGGTCCTGGTCATCCTATGAGGCTTTCCTCAGGTGGGAAACTACTATGCCACACGCACCATTCGTTGTCCAGATGGCTCCACGGTTTCTTTCCCGTCGCGAACTCAAGTACGACGCATCCCATAGACCAGATGTCCATGGCACCGTGTCGACCGCTAGTATCGTTCTTGATGACCTCAGGAGACATATACATCGGGGTGCCGGTTAGACTGCTGCTCATGCCCACACCAAGCCCGCCGCCGAAAACACCTTCAGTTGGACGACGAGATCGCAACATTGAGCGGTGGTTCCTTGCGAGAATTTTCGCCGCCCCAAAATCCACGAACTTTATGACACCGAGGTGATCAAGTAGAATATCTGTTCATTCATAGCGGATTAGCTGGGAGACGAAAGCGTCGATGGGTTCCCACTCACTGTCTGGCTTGATATCGCGGTGGACAATGCCCTTGGAGTGAAGGTACGCCAGTCCTTCCAGCATCTGCATAGTATAGACTTGTATGATGTGCTCGTCCTCAATGCGCCCAAGTTCCAAAAGAGCCGCCAAACTTCCGCCTTGACAAAACTCCTCGAAGATGTAGACTTTGTCTCGATGCACTTCGATTCCGTAATACTCAACGACGTTGGGGTGGCGCAACATCTCCATGACGCGAAGCTCGTCACGGATTTGTTGGTAAAGACTCGGCGAGCCGGCCAGCTCCTGGAATCTGATCTCCTTCACGGCCATCAGGGAACCAGAATCCAAGTTGACGGCGGAGTACACGGAGCCAAATGCGCCTGCGCCGATAAATCTCCCCTGTTGCCAACGAATCGAGATATTAGAGCTGAAGGATGCAAGGAAAACGGCCGATTGATCCTCGAGCTTCTCGTCATCAAGTACGCGGCCAGCCATACGTTGCTCCGATGTCACAGCGGCCATCGCACTCTCTAGCTTTTCAAGTGCGTATGACGTTTTCTCCCAGAATTCATTGATCGACGGGTCCAAATAACCGGCAGCAGCCAACCGCTCGTTGTGACCAAAGGAGGAGAATATCTCCTCCGCGTCCAAGGGGGCCTCCTGACGTCGTTCACCCCGCATTTCCTTCTCTTTGCTCGCCTCAAAAGTGGAACGCGCCCCAAGAATATCGAAGTGGCTGATAAGGAGTGTCATGCAACTTGCCACTTTCTGCCGAAGCATCTCGAATTGGTCTTCAGGGAGCTGAAGGATGTTGTTGCGTGTGCGATGGAGTGTAAATTCCAGTGCGTTGACGGCCCACTTGAACGTTTTCCGTTCATTTGGGTCGCAATCGTCACAAATGAAGGAGACCCATGAGATGGCGAGCTTGACAAGGGACCGATTGAACTTGAGAAGCGTAGACCGGTCCATAGACTTTTGTGCGTGCTGGCCGTGGTCGGAGGCAAATAAATACCAACTCTCCAAAAGGTCTTGACGCCTGCTGGTTTCTCGGAGAGTGTCGCGAACATGATGGACAGATTCAATAGTAGATTCCGCGAGCCGATTGGTAGCGCGATTGATCTTCCTCATCTCTCTGTTGACGGCGGGCAGGTGGGCTTGTTGTTCTATAATGCAGAGCGCAGGCTTGATATCAAGTTCATTGTCCTCTTCCACTGCGAGGAAGACTTCGGCGAACTCTTTTTTAGCTAACGCTAGTCTCTGTTGGCCACCATCGGCAATAAGGCGAACCCGGTCATCCTTCAAACCCAAGTCGATCTTGGGGATTTCTAGCACCAAGACGAGCCCGTTCCAGAGAAATCGGCTGCGAGGGGACAAAATGAGAAGATATCCAGCCTCGTCTGGGAATTCCGTGTGAAGATCATAGATGTCGACGATCTTGCGTCCATCATCTTCGAGTTGCTCAGTTACGTGAAAGGCTTCCAAAAGCATTCGACGAATATAATCTGGATGGTCCCGTAAAGATCTCGAGGCGATGATATACGTTCCTTCCTCTTCATATGTTTGCGTGAAAACAAGGAAATGATCCGTTTCCACCAGCTGGGCAATGAAAAGGTCGATCGGGACGTCCTCCAGAGTATACTCCGCCGAGTTGTTATACCTCTGGTAAACAAGCCTCAGCGGATATTAGATATAAGCGGACATAAGGAGACAAGACATCCTCACCGAACAAAACGCTGCAGCTTACGGTACCGTAGACGGACGCTGTCCAAGATTTTGCCATACCAACTGATCATTTGTTCGTCATCCATATCTTGCTGCGACGCGGCGCGCACATATCCGTTGATGCTGGGACCCGGCCTTCGCCGCTGACCAGACGTTGGCCGTTGAGAAACAGGTAGGTGAAGTTGCGCGTCAAAGAAATTTGTAACGCGGACCATCAACTTGTTGGTGAGCGCACTGCTCGCACTGTCAGATACGAGAGACTCTAAACGTGGTTCCACATACCATAATTGCTCCGCAACCACCGATGCCCCACCCGGAACAGTCAATGCGACATCGTTAAATGTTGGCCACTGACTTTCTATAAGGTCGGTCTCTTTGAAGTAGATGTCCTTGGCGCCGCTCTTCAGTTTCCAGTGGATCAATTTAAAGAAGAAACTCAGTGCGTCTAATACGACGGAGTCGTAATTATCGCTGATACAGGGTGGTAGATTCCAATTGCCTCCTGGGTCAGGAGAAAGAAAGGCTTCGTATTGCCGCTTCAGCGTGCATGCAATCCCGATGTTAAGTTTGAGGTCATCTATCATCTGGTCAATAATTATGATGGCTGGGTCCTTCAGCTTCTGTGCGTAGTCCAACCGAACCCGTAAGCTCGCTAAAGCAAGTTGCGTTGGAAAGGAAATCAGGGGGACCAGCTCTCGTTCGAAGGATGGGAGGTTCATCTTCCTCAGAAGGGGAGCCAAGTTGACTTGAGCGTCTCGAGAAGCGCCGATGAGAGAGTGCACAGTTGTCATGAAGCCTTTTGCGAAGGTCATTTGTATTGACTCTTCCTTCATTGCTCTTTCCAGGAACGTGGAACCGTCCGCAACAGGGCCGTTGTCACCAGGGGTGTAGCGGGCACCCAAAGGGCTCTCCGCATTTGTTACGGGTGCAGTAACGTCCAAAGTCTCGCTTCCTGTCCACTTCCGTAAGACATTGATTTGGCGGCGAAGAGAGGTGAAGATGGTAGACCACGTAATAAGAGCGTCTCTATGAGCTTGGAAATCCGATTCAGCAACAACAGGTTTGTCAAGGTGGAGGGCTTTATGTGTTGGATACAACGTGTGTACGATATCCAAGTGCCGCAACACCTCGGACACCTGTTGCAACGCGATGGCTCCGGGATCATCCCCGCTCTCGAGGTCTCTAGCACGGAAGGTCAAGACTTCATTGATGACGGGATCAACCGTTCTGAGTCTCAGATCCTCAACCCTTTTCCTCTCTTCCTCTTCGTCCGTCCCCATGATTTTGGCCCTGATGCCCAACCAGAGGTTATGGTTATACCTGTCTTGTTCTTCACCAGAAGTGGCGAGGGCCACGGCTATGCGTGTCTTCTCTGACTTTAGCACATCGCCATCCAGCACTGATGCAAGCATGGTCTGCCACTCGAGCCGCTCTCTGTCTTCCGGCGTCTCTGGTTCAATCGATTCGGACTCTAGCAACGAAGAAAATATATCCCGAACATCACCGGAGCTGTCCAACAATGTCCGCCCGAAGTCTTCCTCGTCACTATCCCCAGTATCAACGGACTGATTCGGGCCTCTTTGGAAATACTGGCTATCGGAGTCATTTCTAGGATCCTCGGAGCCAGAGCCAGAACCGTATCGCATGAGGAACTGAGTGAAGATGTCGTGATACCTCGCATAGTACTGAGGTATCTGGGTGGATGAAGAGGCAGATGAAGGGGGGCTACCGAAGGGACCCGCAGGGGAGTATGTCTTGAGGCGAGACTTGAGGCGGACAGATCCTGGAAGTGTGGAACTATTGGCGGAAGCCGTAGTGGAGAAGGAAATGGGTCTGGATGATTGCTGAATGTCCCATGAATCCTCGTAAACCTCATCTTCTGGGGGGGGTTCTACTTCTGTATGGGGGTACAAGCTGGGTATATGCCGTGGTAGTGGCATTTCAAGTCGCGTTATAGATCCGGGCCGATCTCTCCCAAAAACCCGCACTCATCATGGGCGTCGTAGAGAAAGTATGTAAAAACTGGACGCTGCCATATGTACTCGATGCTTATATCTACCACCTAGATCAAAGAGATCGAGGGTGAGCTAGCTCGTACCCCATGTCGTATTCTAGGTCGCTCTCTTGACAGCTATCTTTAGAGGAGATGGCCAGAAGTATGGTTATGATCTGCTCTTACTCGCATACACAACTAAACTGATGTCACAGCGCAGAAGAATAAGGTAGATGGATCGAGCCTCTTGTGCTCTATTGACAACTCAACAACCCGTCCGAGTAGGCCACAGAGTACCATCTAGGATTGCTAAAAGCAAAGCTTGCGCGTTACCGCGCTCAGCTTTTGGAACCTACCACGAAATCAGGTGGCCCTGGAACTGGATTTGATGTGCAAAAATCAGGGGATGCTCGAGTGGCTCTGATTGGCTTTCCTTCGGTTGGAAAGGTATGCTCCCTGCTATCTTCCTAAACTCCAGCTGTGTACATCCCTCAGTCAACTCTTCTGAGCAGAGTAACTCATACCGCTTCCGAGACCGCCGCTTACGAGTTCACAACTCTTACTGTGAGTTTCCCGAAATAGGGTATCCGGTGTCAAAGCGCTAATGGAATATTTGAACAGGCCATTCCTGGCGTTATTGAATACAAAGGTGCAAGAATACAACTTCTTGATCTTCCGGGTATTGTGGAAGGGGCTAGCCAAGGCCGTGGTCGCGGTCGACAAGTCGTTTCAACTGCAAAAACAGCAGATTTGATCGTGATTATGCTGGATGCTACCAAATCAGAGGAACAACGTCGACTGTTAGAGATCGAACTGGATGCTGTCGGGATTCGCCTCAACAAGAAGAAACCAGACGTTGTCTTCAAACGAAAAACAACTGGTGGAGTGAGACATTCTAATTATGCGATTGTCCTTCCTTTTACGCACTTTTTTTTCTGCAGATCACGGTGCGTCTTACCGTTGCATTTTAGCACTATTCTAAGTGATTTTCAGTTAACTGCTACTGTGAAACTCACCAAGACGAACGAAAAAACAATACGGACCATCCTAGCTGGCTGTTTGTGCCCCCCTCTTTCTCACATTGCGATCCTCAAGCCGATCTCCAGATAAGTTACACAATTGCGATGTGATGATCCGAGAAGATGTTTGTCGTATCCTTCCTGTTACTTCGGCCACCAAACTAATTACGCCCAAGATCACTACCGACGAGTTCATCGACGTTCTGATAGGTTGACGGTATCCTTACTCCTGGGTGTTGTGTCTGTCTCATCTATCTCACAGGCACGCGGAAGTACATACCATGCCTTTGTGCGTCTGTCGCCTGCAGCTCCTGGAAACTCATATACATGATCTCCAGATGTCTATAACAAAATCGACGCTATCAGTCTCGAGACGATGGACCGTTTGGCCCATGATGACCACACAGTTGTCATCAGCTGCGAGATGGACCTCAAGTGAGCCATAATACATGCTACGATGTTGTACTGTTAATTCCACGCAGCTTGAACTATCTCATTGATCGCATGTGGGACGACCTTGGCCTTGTGAAAGTCTACACAAAAAAGAGAGGTGCCCCCCCGGATCTCTTTGATCCAATCTGCATGCGGAAGGGGTCTACTATCGAGGTCCTTACCAAAGCATTAGCTCCTCCCAATACTCATGTATTATTCAGGATGTCTGCAACGGGGTCCATCGGTCGTTGGCAACTAATTTCCGTTATGCGCTAGTATGGTCAGTTCTGTGTCTCCTCCTTCCTCTTTCGGCTTACGAAGGCTAAACCATTCTCAGGGTGAGATATTTCCTGGCATGCCGCCGCTATTCGAAGGTCTGACAGGTGGCTCCCCTCTTCCTTACAACAACTACACAGGGAAAATCTTCCAAATTCGCTCCTTATGCGCAGAAGGTTGGACTCACTCACCTCGTGCAAGACGAAGATGTGGTTTCAAGTGCGTGCTTGACACATATATGGAGTTATGAAACCGTTGTCAACGTCCTGCAGTATTCACGAAGTAGGACTAGCCTTGTGGTGGGTAGTAGTGTTGATAGGGATGAGGTTGTCATTGGCTGTTCCAAGGGTTTGCCTAACGCTGCGCGCGTTGCGCGGCTCGCGCTTCTCCGACCGGGTTTCCAGCCATTTCTCCCTCTTGCACAATACAGAAGTCAGCGCGATGGTTGGAGCACCTACAGTTAGAATAAACCAATTTATTGGTTTTGTTTGCGATAGCGGCCTGTGCAGAGGCATCGGAAACGTCCTCGTTTCTCCCAATGCAGGAGCAGTTGCACTTCCCGTGTGACGCGATTCTGCCGGGTTTATCGGGCATGTCGTTAATCGTCAATTTGAGCTGCGTGAAGTGTTCTTCCAAGAGCTCCCAACTATTAATGCATTAATGCCTAATTTAGGATACCTACAGTAATAATCACGGTGTGAAGTACAAGGGTCTACATTACCGTACATTTCAAAAGTCAGACCACAAAATACGGAATTCATGCTTTGGCCAGGCTAGGGGTATTACGTGCAAGCTATCCGGCATTGACTTGTTTGATCCACTCTTCAACCTTCTCCTCCACACGTCTCTGCTCCTCCGCCTCCGCCTGCTCTCTGACTTCTCTCATCGCAGCCTGCAGCTCGTCCGGTGGCACCAGGAAATATGGTAGAAACGCGATCATGTCAATGGTGTCAGGGCCTTGGCGTGCTCTCTGGCGTGCCATCCGGCGTGCTTCACGCTCCTGTGCTTGAGCTTGTATCCTTTCCGTAGTGGCAGCACGTGCATCGGCGATTGCCGTTATAGCTGCTTGGCTCACGGTCATGACCCCAGTGGGATAGATGTTATTCCAAGCTGTAGCGATCCCATCTTTCGCTGTCGAAGTGCCAAAATGGTGAAGTACAGCGCCAGCATAGAGGATGTCGAAGAGAATGGCAGGCGGGTACTCCGGAGTGTAAAAGATCCGGAGTGGAGAACCTGAAGGGACTGTCGCGGCGAGGAAAGGTGTGCTAGGTAGGAAGAAATGTGCTGTACACCTCCTCTCTGCTGGTTCTGCGTCGAGGTCAATGTCGGCTGTGTTCATCGCGAAGTTAGGTGTCTGCTCATCAAAGTCACCAGTCTCCGATTAAGTATTATACGAGCATCACGCACCACCAAGAAGGCGAGATCTTTGCCCAACCTTTCATGAGCTATTTTGTTTAGAAAAAGGCCATTTCGGACGCTGTCAATGTCTTTTATGATGTCACCTCCATTGGTATCTCGACTTCGGTGCTGAGTATGAGTTGAGATGTACTACCGTAATTGCTGTGGTAAGCAAGGACGGATCGGAAGCAAGAATAGGATACCTTATCATCCTTGCTGTGGGCCAGAAGGTGCACAGCATCACAGTCAACCGCGTCCGCCTCTGTCAAGACGCATCGCCCTCCATCACGCTCTGCAACCTCGTCGCGGAATGCTTCCCTTCGAGTGGTGGGCACACTAGAAGTGATTTGTGTGCGTAAAATATGAGGGTCAACTGGGAACACCCTTTGCCTCTCCCCTTCGCTGGTGTGATAGTATAGATCAGCCGATTCAGCTAGTAGACTGGCAGCTTCATAGTCCACAACATCATGTGAATCGCAGCTGGTAGAAAGGAAACCTTCAGCTCCAACAACAACTCCAGTAGCATAGCGGATCCATTTGTATGGCCTTTGTGAGAGCCGGAGTGTGTTGAGCTCCTCGAGTGAGAGGGAAAGACAATGAACCCAACGCCAATTGGTACGACGAAGAGAGTGGCCAGCACCAAGTACCACGTTCTGAGGTAACGAAGCGTAGACGTTGATCCGAGGAGCCGTAGCCATGACGAAAACTTCAAGCTCAAAGAAGTTGTGTTTACTTTTTTTGAGAGCCAACTGAGGGCAGTGTCGTCATGACCCTGATCTGGCTTCGTCAGACCCCGACCCGTCGTTGGGTGGCGTGACTTTGTTGACTGGGGCAGGCTGGTCAAGGGTCCGCGAGAAAAATCTATGTTTGGGAAGTCCTGTGGCGTCGAAGATCACGCGCCACAGTTAACACTTATGGGACATAAATAAATAAACGTATATTATATAGACATTCTTGCCAGCTGTGCAATGACGGGTTTCTAAAAACGACCCTTGACTAGCTTGACTCGTCAATTGACTTGACGTGACTATTGTGACTGTGACTACTCTGACCCCGACTGAGGGAAACAAACGAATGTGCCAAAACGTTGTCTCTATGTGCCCAGTGTAGCTGCTTCACTAACTGTATGTCGGCACTATAGATACTCGTGGGATTACCTCACCACTCCGTGCCTAATGTACATACCCATGTACAACATATATTAGTATTGCCTCTTGTGATCGATGGCGTCGTGTAGTGCAATTTATAAGAAAGCTACCTTTGACTATCAACGTATCAACCTCACCGACCAGCTTTCCCAGATATGCCGGATAATCCTACACACTTGGTGCAGGCTGCCTCTGGAATCGAATTCATTTTCCTTGGTACTGGCACATCGGGTAGCCTACCCAATGTGTCCTGCCTCACCGCTCCCAAGAGCGATGCACCTTGCAAGACATGCCTCTCCACCCTCAAAGCTGAAGGCAAGAAGAATATAAGGAGGAATACGTCGGCAGTTATGCGCATTGAAGGAAAAGACGGGAAGAAGAAGTACGTTTGCCAGCTCGTCGTCTTTCACGATTGGGCAGTGACGGTAGTTCAGGACTATTGTTATTGATGTGGGCAAAAATTTCCAGGCGGCTGCTGTCGAGTGGTTCCCAAAGTATGGACTACGACATATTGACGCTGTGCTGATCAGTCATGCTCATGCTGATGGTACGCTTTACCTGGACGCAAAGACCTTCATACGCTGATTCACGATTGACTACCAGCTATGAATGGGTTGGATGATCTTCGCGGTAGGTTCACTGGTGTTACGATGGTCATGCTTACCTATCCCTTCATCAGGATGGACTCTGAGAGGGTCAATACAGAAGTTTATCGACGTCTATGCGTCTCAGGCAACGTTCACTGAAGTGGAGCGCTCCTTCCCCTACATGGTTTCTAGAGAATACGCATCTGGAGGTGGCGATGTGAGCGAAAACCCCGTGATTAGACTCCTTCTGATCATTTGTATCCCAGATTCCTGAGTTCAAGTGGCACATCTTCGAAGACAAGGTACCAATTGATGTTGCGGATTCTGGTGTTGTAATCACACCATTTGAAGGTGATCTCAGCTACTATTTTATTTTGCGGTATGTGGAGTATTAACAATATCGAGTGAAGTGCAGCACGGTCGTCTATGGGCTGCTGCCACTCCGCCTGCGTTCGCACCTACGCCGACCGTCACCACGCCTTCCACGCCGACAAAGACGCCTTCTACGCCCAAACCCGGCCCATCGGCATCTCTTCTGGCGCCACCAGCAGCGCCAGCCCTGCCATCACGTCGGCCGCTTGCAAGTGCTGACGATGGCCAGGGCGTCCCAGAACTCTATCCGTACTTGTGTCATGCATTCAAGATTCAGGATTCCGTGATCTATCTCTCCGATGTATCATGGATCTCTGACGACTCGTGGGCCGTGATAAACCAACCTTTTGTCAACAATCCCTCGCATCAATACGCCGTCGCCATCGTGGACTGTCTGCGACCCATAGCGCATATCTCTCACTATGGGATCAGGGAGGCTGTCAACGTCGCAAGGAGAATCAATGCACAACGCACTTATTTGACTGGCTTTGGACACGAAGTATCTCACGAAGAGTATGTCACCATTGGCGAAAACGTTGGTGGAAAGTCTATCGACCACCCAACCGCGACGGAGAAACACTGTATCGATCTTGTGGACGAAGGAAAGAAGATCTGGCTGCGTCCGTCGCACGATGGATTACGGTTTGAAGTCTCTAGCGAGGGAGCAGTAAAGGACAATAGCTACGAATGAGGGATAGGATAGATAAGATAAAATGGACTTACGTAGATAGAGTATAGACCTGATCTTGTATCGTGTGACCATCTTACCCGAAACGACCACCCCATAAGCTGACGACCGTTATCACCTCACCTCCTGGTTCTTTCGGTACCTGGATCTGGGGTCGTTGTTTTCAATGAAGTTTTTTTCGCAATCCTTCTTGTACGAGTGCGTATAGTTCCTTTCTGCCTGCGGTGTATGTCTAACGCACTCTAGCGATCCCTGGCCCATTGTATCTCTCGCGTTTTTCTTGCGCTATCCGAATCCCTATGCCTCACACGTCCTTTCGTGTGATGTGATCTCGCGTGAATTCACACCCTCGGGCTCTCTTCATACCACTCGTCTTATCCTCAAGACAGCGACGTTACCGAGATGGGCGCCAAAGGGCATCATTTCTCGCTCGGAAAGCTGGATCATCGAAGAGAGTGAAGTAGACCCACACGGGAAGGTAGTGCGCTGTCTCACACGGAACCTTGAGCACGTCAAGGCCATGCAGATACACGAAACCCAGACTTTCAGTCAACTGGGAGAAGGGTTTGTAGATATTCTCCGGTTCTTCCCGACTAGACTCAAAGCGCATTTTCAAGGAAAACTTTGCAGACTACGGAAGCTCGAATTGTTTCAGGGTTTGGATGGGGCCTCACGAAACAAATTGAGAACTATGGCCTCGCACGCTTTAGGAAGAACGTCCAGCGGGTGCGTCATCTCACTAAACCAATACTCTTATCTGAGACGCTCCTCCCAGTCGCGTGAAGGTGTTGCCCTAATTCTCGACCTCATTCGTCAGGCTCGCCGGCAGCCCATGACACTGAGTTCATCGTACCTTAACCCCACCAGCGCCAGTCGTCTCACGACGAATCGCACGTCTGACCAATTTCGATCGGAGCCCCACCAAGGCCCCGAAGCGGGTGATTCCCCACACTGGGACTAAATGGCTCATGACGGATTTGGTCGCTTTACAAAATTATCGAATCCAGGAGGAGTTCGCTCGACCCACCTCACAGAATATATCCCCCCCCTCATTTGCGCATTATTGGGCACCTTGCATTGTATTAGTATCATGAGTTGCACGTAAAAGTATTGAGCCGATCGAGAGTGCTTGCAAGGTGTTCCCATGCTACGGTCAAGTATCGATATTGACTTATTCTCCGCACACTGTCGATGAGGCGGTGGTTTTGCGCGCCTGAGTCAAGGAAATCTCCTCTGTGAGCCAAGGTGATATGCTCGTCCGTGGTAAATTCCACGAATCAGTTCATGTATTTTCCCACTTCCATCGCCCGCCAATTCTGCACGGTCCCGTCGTTGCCCAATGTGCCATTAGAATCAGTGCTTAGAATAACACCAAGCCCCCACAAATCGTTATTCTGTGCGCTGACAAGGGATGGTGTCGCCGTTTGGCGCGTCAGGGTGTGACCTTCTCCCGCCTCGTCGAGCCCACGTATGCCCGGCGCTAATTATTATTTAGCCGTTGGCCATCCTCGCATACCTTTCGAGAACGTCGACTAGTGTCCAAGAACATGGGGAAAATCGGTCAGCCCACTGGTCTACAGATGGAACGCGACTTGTCATACAGGTGTGTAGTCTCACACACGAACATAGCGGCTTGTATCGAACCCCATTTCAGACCGCAAAATCATACTTAATTCTTGCCTCTTTACATCAAAAGTTGGATGAAACACCCTATGGTAATCCCCAGTTGGGACCCAGTACTTTGCGCACATTCCTTTCCGGGCCAGGAGAAGCTCTACCGTTGCAGGCGCTTGTCATACGCTTTGAGGGTGTTATCCGGGTGGAGGGGTATCTTCTTAGGTAGGAGTGTTTTTCTGACACACTTGCGTATCGGTTCACGTTGTATGCAGCGTATCCCCACGAAAACATTACATCCTATTCTCGACGAGGAACCCACCATCTGTCCAGCGCATACCATGGCCTGTGACCAATGAATCAGACTTGCGCGATGATGATGAAAGTAGGGGTTATGGCTACGAGAGTTGGGCACTTGGCGACCATAGCGACCACTTCCAGTGGCTCGTCGACTCGAATGGTCAGTCGTGCACGTATAACGCGTCCGTTTTCTCATTTTCTATTACAGATTCAGTCGCAGTTTCGAACATCTCATCGCTCCGTGGTACGGACGTCGAGTCTTGGATCACATCAGACGGTCGCGCCTATCTCGTACAACTAACGGAGAGAGACACCGCCGTCTCGCACTCAGAAGGGACAGAGACTGATGAAGCCGTGTGTTTCTTACACAGGCACGCATATCACAGCTACGCTTACACATAAACTTTTCATCAGACTCCAGCAAATGGAAGCTGGTATACAAGAAAATCCAACGATAATACCAATTCTCGACACAACTCCCGGTGGCTGGGCACATGCGTGCACGACGTGCAAGTGCCCAAATGGGTGCAGAAGCGGAAGCAAGTCTATCCCGGTGAAGATGTGAGCACGGATGATTATGAGCAGCCTCGACGAGCGGTCAAAGTGGCTGTCAACATGAGGTTTTCTCTCATCGCCATTGGCACGCACTGGTATGTCGACCTTGGCGCGGAATTGTCTGCTACTGGTCTCATGGTATCCACTCACCTAGTGGTAATGTGGAGTACACGAGCTTCCCTTCGCAGCGTGGTGTCACGCCAAAACCCCAAGTGTTGGAGGCTTTTCAATCTTATCATATCAAAGAAAGAGGACCAGTATGTGCTATGGAATGGAGCTCGGATGGATACGTCCTTGCGGTCGGTTGGGAGAAGGGTTGGGCCGTTTGGAGTGTGACTGGTCGGTGCCTGGCATGGGGTTTTGGATTGGAGAATCAGACGGACGAGAGCAAGTACGACAGCACTACTCTACTGATTTCTGCAGTGGTACTGAACCAAGATATCTAGATTCAAAGACATATTCATGAATGGCATCAAGGACCTTGTGGGCTACTCAATCTTATGTTCGAGTCTACTTTCTCAATTCTGAACAGTTCTGGGGCCCTGGTAACTTCGAACTCTTCGTCCTTTCTCACCCCGATGAACGTGGTGAGTGGTGAATAACCTGCGCTAGTGCCGAAATCAATATCTCGCATCAGTACCTGACGGGCAACTTTTTGCAATCCCTTTCGCGAAGAGCGCTGCCACGGGACAACACATCCCCGTAAGTTTCTCTGCCCTTTCGTGCGCCGTCGTGTGATATCTAAAGATGACCTTCAGGACAATGCAGAGTATGCATTTCTGCAAATGGACGATCGCGTCTTAGTTTACAGGGGCGCTGATCAACCAGACATGAGCGTCATCAACCCAGAGTCCGATGTTTGGCAACACATTAAGGCTGGTCCCTGATCGCGCGGGATGGTGGAGCCCATTTAATCAGTTCGGTTTTCAGATACCGCAAGCGTACCTAGCAACAAATTGGCCGATTCGCTACTCCGCAATCAGTGCCGACGGCAGACTGATTGCAATCGCCGGTCGACGAGGACTTACGCATTACAGCTCAACATCTGGACGGTGGAAGTCGTTTTCCGATGAGTTGCAGGAGCAAGCGTTCACTGTTAGAGGTGGCCTTCTATGGTTTCACCATGTTCTGGTTGCCGCGGTGGAAGTTGGGCGATCATGGCAGGTGAGCGAGGAAGATATTGTTCCGTTGGGGTATCCTCACAGTACTCCCAGTTGCGGTTGTATTCTCGAGACTTAGAGCTCAGTAACCAAAACGTCCTTCATCGCGAGCCGCTAGCCAGTCCTGTGGTCATCCTCTCCCTCGTGGACAACTCCTTATTAGTTTATATGACGGGCAATACTCTGCTGCACTACTTGATCGCGCCGACCGCCGACACGATAAGATTACATCTCGCCGGAAGTATTTCCTTCGATGGTGTCATTGCCAACCCCAATGCGGTTCGGGTTTTAAGTTGGATGATCCCCACAGCTCAGAAACGTCAGTCCCTTCAGGAGCCGAGTACTTATTTGATGTTTACGTTCCCCCACTATTGTAGAACTCGGTGATCCTGCGGATGACCTCGCTGTGGCCACTGTTCTGATGATGGTTGGGGGCGAGTTGGTATTGCTCAAGCCCAGAAAGGTTTCTATTCTAAAGATTTGACTCTGATATCTTGCTGACCGAGGTTTGCAGTCTGGCGATCAAGAAGTTCGTTATGACATGCAAATCCTAGCTGACCGTATAGAATTTTGCTGGATCCATCTGCACGGGATCGGAAGTTTGGAAAACTCTCTATGGGGCTACGATGGACAAGGCATGAGGGTCTGGCTCAATGCCTTGACTCTAGAAGCCACATCCGAGCCAGCTTCCGAATCGCAGAGTGGCCATGTCAGAGAAAGTGTGAATGTTCCGCTCGATTTTTATCCGTTGTGTAAGTTCAACTCAAGCAGGGTGTCACTGTGACGGAGAGTGTCTAACTCTGACATAGCTGTTCTGATGGACAAGGGTATAATTATTGGGGCGGAGCACGAGAGCGGCATTGGAACAACTTTGCCCTTTGTGACATTCCGGCACGCGACGAGTGTAAGTCGATATCCACCAACTAGTCCATTTAGGAGAGCGCCCTTTAACCCTTTAGCCAATCGTACAGTCACACTTGTTTTTGCATCACATTCTACGCTTTCACCTGACAGCCGGCCAAGTACAAGAAGCGGTCACCTTTGCGTCGCACTACCAGCACCTCGTTTTCTTTGCACACGCCCTCGAGATTCTTCTACACACCGTTGTCGAGTCCGAAGCGCCCAGCGAGGATTCGGCGACGTGCGCCAAGGACAACGTCCTCTCGTCCGTGATTGAATTTTTAGATCACTTCGACGTCGCTCTCGATGTTGTTGTGGGGTGCGCACGCAAGACCGAAATGACGCACTGGCGCCGTCTATTCGACATTGTGGGGAACCCAAAGACGTTGTTCGAAGTATGTCGACCCTCGCTGTGCTCTAGATCATCCGCAAAGGACTGAACGCATATGTAGACATGCTTGAGCTCGCAGCGTCTGCGAACGGCAGGATCTTACCTCCTTGTTTTACACAGTCTCGAGCAGCTCGACACTGG
>WNGR01000853.1_pt1 | contig 34253 bp, 23 predicted proteins | sample 5407581 | NCBI WGS metagenome assembly WNGR01 (sample SAMN13153383, study PRJNA577476) | soil metagenome | isolation source: 80 cm soil or saprolite under Garry oak tree replicate 2 | place: USA:California | collected 2016-06-15 | reverse complement strand
CGGGCAGCGTGGACAGCCGCGACGGCGCAGGGGCGTTAGAGGGAGGGTACGATGCGTTTATGGACGATAAGAAGAAGAAGAGCGGGGGGGTGTCATCGAGCCTGCGTCGGCGATCGCTGAATCTGACGAAGAACATCACATCATCCGTCGGCGGGTATCTTCCGAACACGCTCACTGAGATGTGGGAACCCTCGCGAGACTTTGCATTCCTCAAACTCCCAACGAGCGGCGCGCGGTGTATCGTCGCGCTAAGCGGGTGCGTCCCTAACTGTCTCTGTTCGGAGTGTTTGGAACGCTACATACTATTCTTAGGACGATGCCTCAGATCATGGTCGTCTCTTCCGAAGGGTACTTCTACTCGTACAGCATTGACCTCGAAAACGGGGGTGAATGCTCCTTGATGAAGCAGTACTCGTGCGTGGCACCACCACCTCACCCAGCAAAGCTCTGACGTCACCATGTTCCTAGATTGCTCGACTCGGCAGACGAGGCCTCGAATGACTAACTTAGCTGGCGGACGCGGACGCACATTTTGAGCGATTCAGGCATTTTCAGGGGACCACTCTTGACCTCGACTTTGTTCATTCATCTTTGTATGATAATTCAGTGACAGGCGACGGCGACTTTTGAATACCTACAGTAAACATTTCGTTATTTCACACTCGATTTGCAGGCAGCATATTCATTCATTTTGTTATTGTTTTTCTCATTATGTCTTAGCTTTGTGGCACGGCACACCCCACTGGGTGTTAGGAGATGATAATTCGAGTCATTTCAGATGCATATACGATATACAGTGAGGCTGCCGTCCATCTTTGAAAGGAGCGCAACGACCGTCCACGTCGCCGGCCTGAGCCAGGGATTGATAGAACTCTTTCTACCGAGAGATTAGACCCGTAACCAGCCGGAGAATAAGGAATGAGGGGGTCGCGTAGCAACTGGAGAACCCTCGAGGTTCTGCGAAGCCGACACCCCATGGAGGGAACGGCCACCAGTCTATCCGAGAGATATGCGAAGCGTCTTGCCGGTGCATGTGAATAGGCTCGGCAGCGCCGGGGTGAGTCACGTGGAATACCCGATTAGTAGGCTCGCAGCTCAGCTTCTTCCAGTCAAAGTTGGCCCATCCCACCGTCAACGTGGAAGCAACATGGAGTCGTTTTCTTGGTTTGACTCCCTCCGCGCACTCGCAGCACCATGTCTCTCCTGTCTCCGCGCACCGAAGACCGAGCGCAACGATCTCGAGGACCTCCTCGCAGACTCCGGCAGCGGCACCACCACCGATCGCGACGCAGAGACGCTATCTCTACACTCCAACCCTGGCGCGCCACGCCGCAAACGGGCACGCTTCACAAAAACCATACGCCTTTTCGGATGGAACCTCTTCGGGCGTCCGCCCATCCGCCTACCTGACGACGACGACGACGAAGAAGAAGAAGAAGCGGGACGGGAACAGGGGCAGGGCAGAAGAAGCAGGAGAAGTCGCCGCCCGCCACCCCCTGCGATATCGACCTCGACTCTCGATTCGGACGCTGCGCCGCTGGACTCGGCCGCTATCGAATCGCACGCAACGAAGCGCGCCGAGGAGGAGGCCGCGCGTGCGGAGCGGCGGGCACGCCGGCGCGAGCGCAAAGAGAGGAAGCGGGCCGCGCTGGCGCTGGCGCTGGAGCATGCCGCCGTACTCGACGGCAACGCAGAGTTCGAGGGGTTCCCAGGGAGCAGTGGCCGCCGCCCGCCGCCGGCATCGCCGTTTGCGCGCGGCTCGGAGGATTACCGGGATGATGATGACGACGATGACGACGAGGACGAGGAGGGAGACTTTGGCGCCGGTGCGTATGCGCGTCGTACGCGCGGGGGCTCGGACTCGGGTCGTGGGTCGGACTCGCGCTCCCGCACATCGACGTCGCTGTCGTCTGGCCCGCAGCAGCAGGGACAACCCTACAACCACCACTACATTTCGCAGCAGCCATCGGCGCACCCTGCCGTGCCTCCGCCCCCCGCGCAGCGCAGCAAAAAGGGCAAGTCGTCCCGCTCGTCGGCATCGAAGACGTCGTCATCGTCGAGGCGCTCGCGCTCGTCGCCTTCCGCATCGCAGTCGCCCAGCCTCGCGTCGCCTGTGGCGACGCAGTTCTTGGACGCAGCCACCGCCCCCGCCCCACGCACTGCGCAGGAGTTCGAGGGATTCCCGAGTGATCTTGGTCTGCATACCGCCGGGATCGAGCGCCTCTCTTCTGGATTCCCGAGCCCTGGCATCGGCGGTCGTCGAAACGGAAAGCGGGACATGGGTGCCTTTTTGGCGAATCGGGGGGATGCCTAGCATCAGAGTAACTGCTGTAAGTAAGAGACTCGAGCCATGTATTGTCAGTTGTTTGTCTGTGGGACCTTTCTATCTATTTTTCTTGTAAGCTGTACACTACGATTTCTGTCCGTATTACACTTAATCCTTGTGAAGACCTCCGGTGTTTAGAATACCATTATCATAACTGTCCCGTCCTGTCCGTGAATGTCCGAGAAAAATACTGTCCCTTGCCCGATCCACCTCGACACATAGATATCGTGTCGGCGCCAATAATGTATCTCCCCACCCGTTCACGCGCTGCTCCGCCCACGCTCACAATGTGCACACCAAGCGCACCGGGTCGGCCCTGCGTCTCTTTCCGCTACCTGCAGCAGCAACAGGAGTAGCCGAACCTGAAGGAGAACTAACAGAAGTAGGAGAGTTATCGACGATGATCTCCCCGGACCGCCGGTGTTTCCGTCCCGACGTGGTGGGGAACGCGAACTGCGCCAACACCGCCTGGAGCTCGCCCTCGTTCGCAGGCCAGACGGGTACCGGTACCCATGACGGTACTTTGGCGTTGGCGTGTACGTGTATTTGTGCGTGTGGGTCTGCTTGAGCGCGTCGCGTGTCGGGGGCCAGCGGGCAGATAAGCTCGTCATCGCGCCAGGGCGGCGGTAGAGAAGCAGCGGAAGTCGCGGTTGGGGAGCCCGATGTATCTGCAGCTGCGGAGGCGAAGTCCCACTCCGCTTCGCTCTCGCGCGCTCTTGAGACGGCGTTGCTGCGTTGTCTGCGCGCGCGTGAAGCCGCCAGAGCGGGAGATGGTGACATTGACAAGGGGGAGATTGCGGACATCATGATTATGAGATTTAGGCGGGGATGCGGGATGCGGGATGGGTTCGAGGTGGGGGGGGTGCGGGACGGGACGGGCTGCAGGACTGGCTGGAGAAGTAACGTTAATAAATACCTTTCATTTCCGCATCGTTACCCATCGCTTTCCGGGGCCACCCGTGATTCAGACACCGGGCAATCGGGGCACTCGCGTAACGCGCTTCCTGATGCATGGTGCATGATGTCTCAGATTCATGCATTGCGGGAGGCAGCAGATGAGGTTGGCGGTATCAACTTGGCAGAACTGCGCGGCAACAAAAGCTCTGATGTGCCACAGATTTACCATTTAAGGACATAATGCGGTCCGGAAACCCCGCAACATCGGGAATCGATGTTGACCGTGACATCGCATCAGCCGTTCATGACGATTAAAACATAACCCTCTTTCTTGAGGGCGAAAAAAAAAAGATGGAAGACGAGGAGGAATCTTCATTTCATGGAAGTCTTTCCCGTTTTGCGTATGCATCCCCATCATCATCATTGCCACCTCGCCACGATCAAGCTCCTAAAAAGGCGCAAGCAGCCTCAACTCCGTGCTCCATTGAGGAGGGCGACAATTTCAAGAGCAACAAGAGTAGTAGTGCGCGGCCGGTCACCTTATCGCACAAACGAGAGGGAGACTCAGTACGCTGGAGAACCGCCGCCCGCTCGCGGAAACAGCAAAAGTTGGGCAATACAGCGCCCCTGAGCACTCACCTGTCCGGAATACCCGATTGTGTCGCGGAGGATTTAGATGGTATGTCAAGTTTTATCAACTCTTATTTGACGCTTCGTTAAACGCCCACGCGCAGTGCTGTTTTGCGGAATCAAGTGAGTTTGCCGCTGCCTTTAGAATACGTTGATTGGAGTGTGAGCGCTGACTGTGCCTTGTCATCTCGGACGCATTGTAGCCCGGGACATATGTCTGCGGTGACTGGGCACCATTATGCGAACCCCACAAATCACTTTTGGCACTGTCTCCACCTCTCTGGTACGTTCCCAATCCCTGCTAGCCCAGGTACCATGTCTCGAAAAAAAACACCAATCGCAGGATTTACGCAGAGACTTTTGCTCCCCTCGGAAGATTGTACACTTCCAGAGCGATATAATCTTGGACTTGTGCGTATTGTTCCGAGCTGCCCATCTTTGCGCACATCCCTCTTTTTTTTTTCTTCATTTCATTTCGTTTTTTCTCGGACTCACGCGACCTTCGCTCTGTTATGTAGACTAACCTCGTTGAGCGTCCATCGACCTCGGAAGCTGAGCTATCAGCCCAAGAGATGGCCAGCTCTGTGCCAGCGCTTCTGACCAAAATCACGCGCTTTCGCCCCCGCGTTGTATGTTTCATAGGCAAGGGAATATGGCTGCACGTCGAGCGCGCGCTCAGCCTGTTCAAGGGCGATGTGGCCGGTAATAAGAATGCCGGAATTTGCAACGATCCACCGCAGTCACTAGACGCCGAAGTTCCAGGCCACGTGCCCGAGCCTGCCAAAACTGCGGTGGCGCTGAATGATGGACGATCAGCTTATTTCCATTTGATTGGCGATATTGCAGACATGGAACGGTCACCAAAGGCCGAACCGGAAAGTCTTGATTTCTGTGGGGCAGTCAAGCTGGAGGAGAGCGGGAGCGACGTCTCGTCCAAGCAGAACACGATGAACACCAAGCCCGTGCTATCGACCTTGCCTCACTCAACGACGCGTCGCGGTGGCATATCCTCTTCCCCCCGACCCGCCTCAAAAAAGGCCAAAGCGCTGCCGGCACCGGCGTTTTCGTACGGACTGCAGCCCTTCAGAGCAGTGCACACCACGATGCACCACGTAAGGAATTTCTTCTATGGGCTACACGAAAATTTCTATTTGACGGCCTCATTGCCCTAGTCCGCGAGCGTCGGCGAAACTCTCTTCTGCGTCTTCCCGAGCACATCTGGCCGCGTCGTAAGCCACCAGGTACGTGTGGGAGAGTGTCTGTGAGCGCATTGTTCAAATGCAGATGTTGGCTGATGGGTTCCACCCACAGCGCGATGATAAAGTGGCGCTGTTCAAGGTGCTAAGAGAAAATCTTGAGCGCGTCAAGGCTGGCACTCTCGATACGGGATCCATGCGGGCCATCCGTCTGCGGGCAGACAGCCGTACTCTTCCACCTTCTATATGACCCCCGCCGGAATGGGGTTTGGTTGAACATAGCGCGGTTTTTTCCCACTACGCCGAGGTCGCCACCACCATTTTCTCGAGATCGTACCGTAGGTGCGACTACTCGGTGCAAAATTCTACAGACGTAACGTTCTTTATCCGAAAGTAGCTTGGCAAGAACTAACGACCGCTCGAACCGTCGTGTTCGAATGCCATCTTGACTGGTCTGTGGAAAGAGTGTGCCTGTCTTGCGCGCTTTGTATGGGACGACTGGGAAGAGGTGGGTTGTCCACGCGCGCAGTGATATCTCGCAGGCGTCCTGTATTAGTAGGGTATATTGTTTGGTTTTTCTTCAGATTACAGCACCAGTGAGCTTTGCTACTCCCAAGATATCTCGTGCTGCTGGTCATCCTAGTATGACTTGACCACGATGGCGCGGAAAGGAACAGTTTTCGAAAATTTCCAGTTGGCTTCCGGCTCTTCTGTAACCCTTCTCACGGTGCAGTGGATAGAGCTATAACGAGACGAGATTCATGCATCCATACGGTTGGCGCCAATGGAGGGGATGTTAGGTCCCAGATCTAGAATGTTTAGACAACAACAAATTCAACGACGAAGTGTATCTAAACTAAGTACCACATAGATGGATTCAAAAACAAAAAGCACGACACGACACGAGACATCCGAATCGTTCTGGAAACAAAATAAGCGCCAGATTCGCGTGTACGCTGAAATTGGACCACTTACCGAAAACACATGGTCAAGCACCATAATGCACGAAATTCACCCATCGTTCCAGGGTGATTCCCCTCTTCCTCCTCAGCTTCCGTGTGGCGTCCCGCAGTGCACGAGCAGATCGCTCATAGTACGGCACACCTGCCAGCGCCTCTTGGCTAGAGAAAAGCGAATTGTAGAAGCTCTTGGCCAGGTCTCGCCCGTCTGTATCAGCCATTTCCCACATAGTCCCAACTACGCTTCGGAATCCACAATACTGCATCGCAGCAGTAAGATGAAGGGCCTCATCGGCAACGCTTTCTTCTGTGATTTCCGCAGCGTGACAGCAAGAAAGGAATGCGAATTCCGCATCCGGGAGTCGAGACCGTACAATGTCTAATAGCGTGAGACGCGAACCCCCGTGAAGTTTGAACGATGCCTCGAACGGCTTTCCTATCTCCAGCACTCCATGGCATGCGAAGTGGGCAAAGTGACTGCCCCGGAGGCCCTCGACCACGGAAGAAGGTGTGGCCTCACTCGAGACAAGATCCGCTACAGTGACCTGTGCTTTCAGCGCTCGTATGACCTTCATTTCTCCCTTCACGCCTGGAAGAGAATCGTCTGGTTGGGCAACAAGGAGTAGCGAGGGCTTGTCCGGAATCTGTGTGCTTGCCTTGCGAGACTCGATGAGGGCAGAGAGAGATGGTGTATACGAAGGGATGTAGAGATCCGAGAAATATCGCTCGCCGGAAGTATCGCTCGATGGGATTGGGCCCATCGCATGGAGGGGAAGAGAACAGAAGACCGACGTTGGGCACCACCAGACTCGAGATTGCTCTGGCACGCCTAACACCCGAAGCCTCTTGATGACCGGTTTGCCAACAAGCTCATAGAGGCCCTTCAGCACAGAACATAGAGCATCCTGGTATTTGGCTGAGTCGAGTCCATCCTTCCGCGCCTCGACTAGCTCGTCCCGTAGTTTGTTTGCCCGATCATAGAAATCATTAGCAGTAGGAATGGAGCAAGGGAGAGAATTGTGGAAGAGAATGAGGATATCAGAGCGCCATGTGCAATGGTTGATAAGAATGACGGGGCCACGGGAGGCGGCAGAGCGGAGAGTGGTGAACGATGGCGCCATCAAGAACCTTTCCGCTCCTGCTCGGCCTCCGATCTGTGAAACGAGGGCATCCCGCTCCTCGACCAGTTTCCGCTGCCTTACGACAATCCGACCGAATGGGTCAGCCCAATCTCCACCTCGGGCGATGCCATCTTCCATTTCTGGCCTCCCACTCGGTGTGAGGGACGTGGTCAGCGCCTCGAGTTCTTGATTGATCTCGACAAATCTCTTCGCCAACGGCGAGTTTTCTTCGACACATTGGGCCATCGGGGATCGAAGGCCACGCATCTCGGACCAAAGTAATGCTCGCCCTTGCTCCAGTGTCTCGATCGCCTCCTCAAATTGACCTAAATCGATCTGATAGGATGCGTAGTCGAGTGGCATCCTCTGACACTCCTCGCCCATTGCGACGAGACGAGTGTGCTGGACGGATATTGTCGGAGCGAAGGACACGGACCTTTGCATTAATGACATTGCGCTCTTGTAGGCAGTCAAGGCAAAGGGGTGACGAATACGTCGCGTAAGGAGGGCCCACTCACATGAAAGCTGGAATCGGTCGGGTTCCCGCGCAGATAGATCGTCGATGCCCAATGGCATTAATCGTATGGCTTCATAGAGGTCCTCTCTTCGACCAGGCAACTGCGAGCGAGTAAGTAGAGATGAGACAAGCTGCTGAATTACTTGAAAGTGATTGTGCTGTGCGTTTTTCAACCCGAGAAGGTCATAGCCGAGGATGATTGACTCATCGAGGTAGTTGGTCTTGTTGGTATGCTCGAACCCGAGGAGGAGGATGTCGCGCAGGGAAGTAAGGGAATTGTGTCCCATCGGGTCACTGGGATGAGTTGCATCGAGACGCAGCCGGCTATACTTGATGGACTCTTCGATATCAGATATATCGTCGGTACGGAAAAACTTGGTCTTATACCAATCTGTAAGTTCCTTGAGGCAATATCTGTGGTGTCGGGTCCCCGGAGGAGTATTTGAGAGCAGTACTTCGAGCTGCTGAATGTTCTGTTCTATGGCCGTCGTAGAACGAGTCTCCCGAACAGCATCTAATTCAGTGAGAAATCGAAATCCCCAATGTTTTTCCAAGCTTTGAGAGGATGAAAGGTCGACAGCTTGTGACATATAGGAGTTCGCTTCTTCAAGGCTCTCAGAGAGACCGTAATGTCTAAAGCGTTCTCTGGCACGGACAGCCATGGCCTCGGTGACCCGAGGACAAATAATTTCATTGATGGAGGACGAGCTGAGCTCGGCACGGAGACGAGATATTGCCATTTCGGAATATTCTGGGTTCTCGAAGATGACCGATCTGATGAATGCAAGCATAGTGGCAAGTGATGAAAATAGACCCCGAATTAAATCCGGGCACTTTCCAGGCTGATTGGGATCGAGGACCCTTTCCAAGAGCGCAGTTGCATCCTCATAATCATCGTTTGAACGAGTTTCGATAAAGCGAGTGCAGAGCGTATTGGCCAGCGCGTACAAGACATTGTACGAACCTGGTGGGCACACCTTCACCGCGTCCCGTAGGCATTCAATGACTTCGTCCAGCAATTGGATGGGCAGTCCTCGGTCGGATGTGGCGTCGACAGCCTGTTCCAAGAATTTAAAAGCGTCTTCGGGAACGTCCGTCGATATGTTGGAGATAAGGAGTTCGCGGCAGAGGGCCACCATCTCCTCGATATTACGCGCCCCATCACCAGCTTCCAACTGAACTTGAGTAGCCAATGCCTGAATAAGTTTTGTTATAACGTCATTTCTGGGGGTGTTGAAAGATTCAAGGGCTATTCCGTGGAGGTATCGGAGGTACTCGATGGAACATTTGACGTCTTCTGACTGTTTGAAATCCTCGGAGCGGCGTAGAAGAGCCGATGCGAGGCGATAGAGAAGTTGGACAACATTGAGAAAACGTCCGGCCCGGGAAATTGGCGGAAGGAAGATCGCCTCAGTGTAGTGCACAATGGACTTGTCAAGGTCTTCCTTCTGGTGTGATCGGCTATAGCGCGAGAATCGCGCCATTGCGAGGATATGGACCCAAATGACAGGTGTACGATAAGATTGACGGCATAGCGAGAGTGAGTTCTGAGCAATCACGATGTAGCCGTCAATATCGGTGATCGAGACTGTAAGGAAGGGGGATAGTAGTACGGTGTCAATCACCAACAACAGGGCTGTTCGGACTCGGGATGATTCGGACTTACGTTCGGGATCCATGGTTCAGTGCGTGAATAAGAAATCGTGGGTTGCCTGAAAGTGAGTTGAACGGTTGGAGATTGCGAAGGTAGAAAGCCTGAATAGGTCTTGCACTGCAGTGGCTCACAAGCTGCGCATGCCAGTGAGCGCGGCAACAACACGAGGCGTAACATTCAAGTTCGGCTTTAAAGTAGCACCTGACTTTGACCTTGTGATGTCGGCAAGCTGCACTTCCGCTTTGTAGCGATTCCGGTTCTAGCAAGCAATTTAGCGATTCCGGGGCAGGCTTTGGCCGCCTTCACTTCCGATTCCTCGACCGTTGCCGTCGCTCGTCCCTGTGAATGCGGCGTATAGCCACGAACGACCTTTGTGGCCATGGGGGCCGCAGGATGGTTCTGTCACGCCTCAGTGTACCATCTCCTCCCCTTCCCTGGCTGAACCTTGTTCGAGTTCTTGTTTCTACTGACACGCGATTCTCCTTGCTCGGGCAACCTAGGGCTACTCGACTTTTCCGTGTCCCTTTGGACGCGATCTACCACGCAACAATCCCTTCCGCACCCACATCCGTCACCGTCTTCGCCCACGCACACTTGCACTTGTCATCCTACATCGACGGCGACCGCTCGTTCCACGATACCTCCGTGACCTTGCTTGCACAGGTGCAGGCGCACGTTGAGTTCCTCGATGAACTGCTCGCCGCGTACGGTCCCGAGATGCCGAGGTGGGGCATAGAATCCAGGAAATGCTGAAGGCCGGCGCTGCACCCCCACCCACGCGTTAATGCGTCCATGTTATTCCCCATGATAAGAACACTGGACATTCTAGGAGGAAGTGCTGCGGTGTTTCTTTGGTCGCTCCGCAGGCCGGGCATTGAGCGTTGACCCTCCTTTTGGACCTGTGCAGATAGGACAGATTGAGCATATTGGCATATGACGTTTAGAAACTTTCTGTGGGCTGGGCTTTGACTCTCCTCTTCCGACGTCTCGTGGCACATTGTACAAAACAAGTTTCCGGATGAAGTTCACGCGCTGGTGCCGTGCCATCCGTTCACATAGGTATCTAGGCGCTACATGGGTGATATCGAGACAATATAATGAAATACTAACCATATCCAGTCTAAATATCAACGCCGAGTATTGATCCGAGCGCAACGACACAACATATCCGACATGAGCCTGAGTCTTCTGAGAACTGCTAAGCGCCAGAGTTGCGTGTGCACTGAAAATTGACACTCACCGAAGACGTACCGTCAAGCGCCGTAATGCACAAAGTTCACCCATCTCTCTAGGGTGACTCCTCTCTTCTTCCGAAGCTTCCGTGTCGCATCTCGCAGTGCTCGCGCGGATCGCTCATAATATGGCACGTCTGCCCGTCGGCCGGAGAACAGAGACTTGTAAAAGCTCTTGGCAAGGTCTCGCCCGTCCATATCTATCATTGCCCACATGGTGCCGACAACGCTTCTGAATCCACAGTACTGCATCGCTGCAGTAAGATGCAACGCCTCGTCAGCGATGCTTTCTTCTGTGATTTCCGCGGTGTGGGAGCAAGAAAGGAGTGCGAATTCCGCATCCGGAAGTCGAGACTGTACAATATCCAGCAGTGTAAGACGCGAGCCACCATGAAACTTGAACGAAGCCTCAAATGGCTTTCCTGCCTCCAGCTCTACATGGCATACGAAGTGGGCAAACCGACTGCCTCTGAGGCCCTCGACTACGGAAGAGGGTGTGGCCGCATTCAGGACAAGATTCGTAACCCGTGCATTGAGCGCTTGTACGACCTCCATCTCGCCCCACACACCGGGAAGAGAATCGCCTGGTTGGGCAACAAGGAGTAATGAGGGCTTGTCCAGCATCTGTGGGCTTGCCTTGCGAGACTCGATGAGTGCAGAGAGCGACGGTGTATACGAAGGGATGTAGAGATCCGAGAAATATCGCTCGTCGGAAGTATCGCTCGATGGGATTGGGCCCATAGCGTGAAGGGGAAGAGAACAGAAGACTGAAGTTGGGCACCACCAGATTCGAGATTGCTCCGGTACGCCCAACACCCGAAGCCTCTCGATGACCGGTTCTCCAACAAGCTTATAGAGGTCCTTCAGTACGAAAGATAGAGCATCCTGGTATTCGCAGGAGTCGAGACCATGCTTCCGCGCCTTTACTAGCTCGTCCCGTAGTTTGTTTGCGTGATCATAGAAATCATTAGCAGTAGGAATGGAGAGGGGCGGAGAATTGTGGATGAGAATCAAGATATCGGAGCGCCATCTACAATGGTTGATAAGAATGACGGGGCCACGCGAGGCGGCAGAGCTGAGGGTTGCGAATGACGGCGTATTCAAGAATCCTTCCGACTCTTGGATCTGTGGAATCAGCGCATCCCGCTCCTCCACCAGTTTCTGCTGCTTTACCACAAGCCGACCGAATGGGTCAGACCAATCTCTACCTTGAGCGGCATCGTATTCCATTTCTGGCCTCCCACTCGGTGTAATGGAGATGGTCAGCGCCTCGAGTTCTTGATTGATCTCGGCAAATCTCTTTGCCAACGGCGAGTCTTCTTCGATGAGTTGAGCAATCGGGGTACGAAGGCCACGCATCTCGGACCAAAGTAAAGCTCGCCCATGCTCCAGTATCTCAACAGCTTCCTCAAATCGACCTAAATTGATCTGATAGGATGCGTAGTCGAGTGGCATGCTCTGACAGTACTCGCCCATGGCGACGAGGCGAGTGTGCTGAATGGATATCGTCGGAGCGAAGGACAAGGACCTTTGCATTGACGACATTGCGCTCTGATAGGCAGTCGGGGTAGAGGGATGACCGAGATGTCGCGCGAGGAAGGCCCACTTGCATGAAAGTCGGAATCGGTCGGGTTCCCGCGCGTATTGATCTTCAATGGCCAACGCCATCAATCGTATCCTCATGGGAGTCCTCTGTTCGACCAAGCAACCGCCAGCCAATAAGTAGAGATGAGACAAGCTGCTCAATTACTCGAAAGTGGTTGTGCTGCGCGTTTTTCAACTTGAGAACGTCATAGCCGAGGACGATTGACTCATCGAGGTAGTTGGTCTTGTTGGTATGCTCGAATGCAAGGAGGAGGATGTCGCGCAGGGAAGTAAGGGAATTGTGTCTCATCGGGTCACTGGGATGAGTTGCATCGAGCCGCAGCCGGCTATACTTGATAGACTCTTCGAGGTCAGATATATCGTCGGTACGGAAAAACTTGGTCCTATACCAATTTGCAAGTTCCTTGAGGCAATATCTGTGGTGTCGGGTCCCCGGAGGAGTATTTGAGAGCAGTACTTCGAGCTGCTGAATGTTCTGTTCTATGGCCGTCGTAGAACGAGTCTCCCGAACAGCATCTAATTCAGTGAGAAATCCCCTATATTTTGCCAAGCTTTGAGAGGATGAAAGGTCGACAGCTTGTGACATATAGGAGTTCGCTTCTTCAAGGCTCTCAGAGAGACCGTAATGTCTAAAGCGTTCTCTGGCACGGACAGCCATGGCCTCCGTGACCCGAAGACAAAGCTTTTCATCGATGGAGGACGAGCTGAGCTCGGAACGGAGACGAGATATTGCTATTTCGGAATATTCTGGGTTCTCGAAGATGACCGATCTGATGAATGCGAGCATAGTGGCAAGTGATGAAAATAGACCCCGAATTAAATCCGGACACTTTCCAGGCTGATTGGGATCGAGGACCCTTTCCAAGAGCGCAGTTGCATCCTCATAATCATTATTTGAATGAGTTTCGATAAAGCGAGTGCAGAGCGTACTGGCCAGTGCATACAAGACGTTGTACGAACCTGGTGGGCACACCTTCACCGCGTCCCGTAGGCATTCAATGACTTCGTCCAGCGACTGGATGGGCAGTCCTCGGTCAGATGTGGCGTCGACAGCCTGTTCCAAGGACTTAAAAGCGTGGTCGGGAACATCCGTCGATATGTTGGAGATGAGGAGTTCGCGGCAGAGGACCACCATCTCCTCGATATTACGTGCCCCATCACCAGCTTCCAACTGAACTTGAGTAGCCAATGCCTGAATAAGTGTTGTTATGACGTCATTTCTGGGGGTGTTGAAGGATTCAAGGGCTATTCCTCGGAGGTATCGGAGGTACTCGATGGAATATTTGATGTCTTCTGACTGTTTGAACTCCTCGGAGCGACGTAGAAGAGCTAATGCGAGGCGAAATAGAAGTTGGACAACATTGAGAAAACGTCCAGTCCGGGAAATGGGCGGAAGGAAGATCGCCTCAGTGTAGTGCACAATGGACTTGTCAAGGTCTTCCTTCTGGTGTGATCGGCTATGGCGCGATTCTCGCGCCATTGCGAGGATATGGACCCAAATGACAGGTGTACGATAAGAGTGACGGCATAGCGAGAGTGAATTCTGAGCAATCGCGATGTAGCCGTCAATATCGGTGATCGAGACTGTAAGGGAGGGATAGTGCGGTGTCAATCACCAACAACAGGACGGCTCGGACTCGGGATGATTCGGACTTACGTTCGGGATCCATGGTTCAGTGCGTGAAATGAGAAATCGTGGGTCGCCCGAAAGTGAGTTGAACGGCTGAGATTGCGAAGGTAGAAAGCCTGAATGGCACAAGGAAAGCCTTGCACTGGCTCACAAGCTGCGCACGAGCACGGCGACTCGGACTACACGAGCCTGAGGCGTACATATGCATTTCCTTGCGCGTTCTTGATCCCGGACGGTCCGTCACGGACCGAAGCATAGGTTCTTGACAGTATCGCACATTCGGCCTTAGCACCTGACATCGACCTTGTGATGCCATACTGTAGAGGCAAGTCGACAAGCCACACTTCCGGTTTATAGCGATTCCGGTTCTAGCAAGCAATTTGCTATCCCGAGGCAAGCTTTGGCCGCCTTCACTTCCCCGATTCCTCCAACCGCCGCCCGCCCGAGCCCGAGCCTGTCCCATTTAATGCAGCGTATAGCCACGAACGACCTTTGTGGCCATGGGGGTCGCAGGATAGTTCAGTCATGTCCCGCACAGTACTACTTTTCACCCCTGGTCCGTGTAGTCACCATCACATCCCCTTCCCTGGCTCAACCTTGTTCTTGTTTCTACTGACATGCGATTGCCCTTGCTCAGGCAACTTAGGGCTACTCGACTTTTACGTGCCCCTTTGGACTCGATCTACCACGCAACCAACTCTTCCACATCCGTCACCATCTTCGCCCATGCACGTTGCATACACGCCACTTGCGCTTGTCATCCTACATCGGCGGCGACCGCTCGTTCCCTGACACCTCCATGACCTGCTTGCCCTGTACGTTCCTGAGGCAAGCGTGCTCCTGGTGGGACATAGCATGCAGGAAATGCTGAAGGCCCCCGCTGCACCCACACCCACGCGTTTGTGCGTTCATGCTATTATTCACCGCGATATCCGATATTGGAAATACTCCAAGTGGCAGAATATTCTCTATACCCACAAGCCGCAGTTGTTGTTCCCAGCCCATAATCCGTCTAATGTCCCACCCTCGCTCCCGACCGTCAATGTTGGTGATCGAGACAGTAAGGAGGAAGTGGGACGGTGTCAATTACCAATACCAGGACGGTTCGGACTCGGGGATTCGTGCTTACGTTCCGGAACCATTGTTCGATGGGTGAACCATGAATGTAAGAAATCGTGGGTCGTCTGACAGTTGAACGATTGGAATTGCGAAGGAAGAAAGGATGGAGAGCAGACGAAAAGCGTTGAACTAGACCACAAGCCATACCTTACAGTAAACGGACGTGCGCACTCGCACGGTAACAACACGAGGCGTGCATGTCCACCAGGCTCACACACTCTGACACTCATGCTGCATGCATAGTCTATGATGCACAAGTTGGCGCAGGTTGGCCCCAATGATTTAGCGGACACGACTTGACATTGAAATGTGATATCGGAAATTACAACAGAACGTAAGCACTGTAGATTGTTGGAAATAAGTTGAACCTTGAAAACAGACAGAGACTCGGAGCAAGGGGCATGGTCACTGGTCACTGGCACTGGCAGATAGCATTGGCAGGTGTCCTGGCGAGTCCTGGCGATCGGCAAGCCTCGGGCCGCTCCTTGACGGCGAGGGCTCCTCAGGTTCCTCTCCTCTTCAGTTGCTCCGTAATTAATCATCGTCTCCAATCACTCACTGGTGCCCGCGGTCGTCGTCGACAACGCCAGCGAGGGCCTTGGATTTTTAAAAAGAAAAGCATCGTGGCTGTGCATGTCCACCCCGAATCCTTACTCCCAACCAAGCTTCCTGACACGTGCAATCCCGCACATCATAAAACATGTGAACGTGGTCGCGCTCACTGGCTGGCTACGTTGTTGTGTTTTCCAGAACCACGCCTTCGCCGGAATCAGCGGAACAATTGCCGTTCCCTGCGTGAACCCGCTCGACTGCTCAAGGTCAAGTTCCAGGTGTCGACGCGCGGGCCCGAGGGCGGCATCTGGCGCGCCCTGCGTGACAAACACGCCAGCGAGGGCTGGCGCGGGCCATATCGCGGTCTGGACCCGAATGTCGCGGATAACGCGAGCAGCTGAGGGGCTCTACTTTCCCTTTTTTTTTTTGAAATCCATTTCCGTGTGCCTTGGGTACAGAACCCTATGTAGCACAATCTACTTTCTCTTGTGCGTCTCTTTCTGCGTCCTCTTTCTTCCCCGCTCGCCCGAATCTGAACCTGCGAATCTGCAGCTATAATCTGCTCAAGCGCCGCGCGACCGCCGACGCGCCAGACCGGCCCCTGTCGGCTTCCCAACACTTACTCTTTTCCGCCGAACCCTTCCCACCCACGACCCTGCCCGTCAAGGCTCCGTGACGGCCATTCTGAAAATCCGATATGGGTGGTAAGGGTCCGGATATTCACAACGCCCAACCCGCCCCCAGCGCACCGTGGGCCCGGAGTGCGTTCGCCGTCCTTTTTTTTTTTTGTTGGTTTCGTTTTAACCGACTAGTGTGCGCACTGTAGGTGGATTCCACGCGATATTCCGCGATGATCGCCCAGGCGGGCTCTATCGTGGGACGTCGCTCGCGCTGTAGTTCATGGCATATGTGCAGATGAAGGACTGGGCGTTGGAGCACAAGCGGCGGCGCGTCGCGAAACTCAGGCGCGCATGGACGACAAACTGGTGTGTCCGAAGCTTTGCTCCTGCTGCACGAACCTGACTCAACTTGAATTTTTCTTACAATGTTCAATACTGCTATACGGTCATGTCTGGCGCGTCGAAGCTCGGCGCGCTGTGCGCGACGTACCCGTACCATGTCATCCGCTCGCGCATCCAAATGCGTCCTTCCTCCCCACCTCCGTGCGGTGATGCGTGCTGACTTGCTTGCTGACCCGAAATTCAACCGCGCGGCTGTAGGAATACTCGGCACTGGCGCGGGCGCACCACCGCACGCTCATGTCGATGATTGCGCGCACGCGCGTCACGTTCGTCGTGTACGAGAATCTCTCCTGCTCAAGCGCCCGGCGAGCCTTTCCAATGTTGCTGATTAAGCGAGTTGATATAACTTACAATGTGAGCTAGTTTGACCAAAAAATGGCTTATTCAACTAGCTGTGGATATTTCAAGTTCTTAGGATAGGATCAGCATTTCGTTTGCCTTGCGTCCCCCTCGATCTTCGCGTTGTTGAGAAGTCATACTCGACCTAATACCCGCGAAGTCTCCCCGTAGTGGCTTTCAACGTGTGCCACCGGGTTCATTTACTATAGTATTTGTCCAATTCGACAACCAAAATATTGTTTCCGACTGACGATCCTTCTGGCGTTTCATGACTGTTTATACCGTTACACACCTTCGATCTCTCTAACTGCACTCGGACCTGTCCTCCTACATTGCCGGCGACCGCTCGTCTCCCGTCATCTCCTTGACCCTACCCGTACATATACTGGCGCACGTCGGGTTCCTTGACAAACTACTCTTCGCCTGTCCGCTGCTGTTCTGCTTTGGTACGGAATCTGCCTCAAGTCAGATTGAGCGTGTTGGCATAAGGAATACGTTTAGAAAGTTTCTGTGGGCTGAGGTTTGACTCTCCTCTTCTGACGTCTCACCGTGTATTGGACAAAGCAAGATTCAAGGTGAAGTTCACGCGTTGGTGCCACGCCATCCGTTCACATAAGGTATCTAGGCGCTACATGGGTAATATCGAGACAATACTAAGCATGTCTGTTCTAAATACCGATGCCAAGTATTGGTCCGAGCGCAACGACACAATATATCCGACAGGAGCCTGAGTCTTCTGAAAACTGCTAAGCTCCAGAGTCGTATTTGCACTGAAAATTAACACTCACCGAAGACGTACCGTCAAGCGCCGTAATGCACGAAGTTCACCCATCTCTCCAGGCTGATTCCTCTCTTCTCCCTCAGCTTCCGTGTCGCATCCCGCAGTGCTCGTGCGGATCGCTCATAATACGGCACGCCGGCCTCTTCGCTGGAGAACAGCGACTTGTAAAAGCTCTTGGCCAGGTCTCCTCCGTCCGTATCCGCCATTTCCCACATAGTCCCGACAACGCTTCGGAATCCACAGTACTGCATCGCAGCAGTAAGATGAAGCGCCTCGTCCGCTATGCTCCCTTCAGTGATTTCCGCAGCGTGACAGCAAGAAAGGAATGCGAATTCAGCATCCGGAAGCCGAGACCGTACAATGTCAAGCAGCGTAAGACGCGAGCCCCCATGAAGCTTGAACGAAGCCTCGAATGGCTTCCCTGTCTCCAGCTCTCCATGGCACGCGAAATGGACAAACCGACTACCTCGGAGGCCCTCAACTACGGAAGTGGGTGTCGCCTCACTTGAGACAAGACCCATCACGGTGACCCGTTCTTCGAGCTTTCGTATGACCTTGATCTCTCCTTTCACGCCTGGAAGAGAATCGTCTGGTTGGGCAACAAGGAGCAATGAGAATTTGTCCAGCATCTGTGGGCTTGCCTTGCGAGACTCGATGAGTGCAGAGAGCGACGGTGTATACGAAGGGATGTAGAGATCTGAGAAATATCGCTCGGAAGTATCGCTCGACGGGATTGGGCCCATCGCATGGAGGGGAAGAGAACAGAAGACTGACGTTGGGCACCACCAGATTCGAGATTGCTCTGGTACGCCTAACACTCGAAGCCTCTTGATGATCGGTTCGCCAACAAGTTTGTATAGGCCGTTGAGTACAGAAGATAGAGCATCCTGGTATTCGGCGGAGTCGAGACCACGCTTCCGCCCCTCGACTAGCTCGTCCCGTAGTTTGATTGCGCGACCATAGAAATCATTAACAGTAGGAATGGAACAGGGCAGAGAATTGTGGAAGAGAATGAGGATATGAGAGCGCCATTTGCAATGGTTGATAAGAATGACGGGGCCACGCGAGGCGGCAGAGCGGAGAGTGGCGAATGATGGCGTCTTCAAGAATTCTTCCGACCCTGGTCGGCCTTGGATCTGTGAAATCAGCGCATCCCGCTCCTCCAGCAGCTTCCGCTGTTCTATCACAAGCTGACCGAATGGGTCAGTCCAATCTCCACCTTGAGCGACGCCATCCTCCATTTCTGGCCTCCCACTCGGTGTGATGGATATGGTCATCACCTCGAGTTCTTGATTGATCTCGGCAAATCTCTTTGCCAACGGTGAGTCCTCTTCAAAGAGTTGAGCAATCGAGGTACGAAGGCCACGCATCTCGGACCAAAGTAATGCTCGCCCTTGCTCTAGCGTCTCAATGGCCTCCTCAAATCGACCTAAGTCGATCTGAAAGGATGCATAGTCAAGTGGCATACACTGATAATCCTCACCCACGGCGACGAGACGAGTGTGCTGAACCGATACCGTCGGGGCGAAGGACAAGGACTTTTTCATTAATGACATCGCGCTCTTGTAGGCAGTCAAGGTGGTGGGATGATTGTTATATCGCGCAAGGATTGCCCATACACATGAAAGTGGGAATTGGTCAGGATGCTGCGCGTTTTGATTACCGATGACCATAGACATTAATCGTATGGCTTCGTGGAGATCCTCTGCTCGACCAAGCAACCGCGAGCGAGTAAGTAGAGACGAAATAAGGCACTTGATTGCATGAAAGTGGGAGTGCTGTGTATTTTTCAACTTGAGAATGTCATAGCCGAGGATGATTGACTCATCGAGGTAGTTGATCTCGTTGGTATGCTCGAACGCGAGGAGGAGGATTTGATTCAGGGAATCAAGGTAATTGGCCCTCCACAGGTCTCTGGGATGGCTTGCATCGAGCCGCAGCCGGCTATACTTGATAGATTCTTCGATATCGGATGTATCGTTGGTACGGGAGAACTTAGTTATATACAAATCTGCAAGTCCACTGAGGAGGCGTTTGTGGTGTTCGGTCCCCGGGGCAGTGTTGGGGTACAGTTCTTCAAGAAGACGAATTTTCTGCCGTATCTCCGTCGTCGAATGAGTCTCCAGGACAGCGTCAAGTTCATGAAAAAGATCTATAGATTTCGCCAGGCTTTCAGAGGATGAAAGGTCGATAATTTGTGAAAGATAGGAGTTCGCTTCTTCAAGACTGTCGACGAGTCCGTAATATCTAAAGCGCTCTCGGACACAGATCCACAAGCTCCGAGTGGTTTGAAAACGAGCCCTTTCATCGGTGGAAGAGCTGAGCTCGGCTCGGAGACGAGAAATTGCCACTTCGAAATGTTCTGGGTTCTTGGAGATGGCCGATCTGGAGTATGCGAGGTCTGTGGCGAGTGCTGAAGCTAGATCCCGAATTGAATCGGGACACCCTCCAGGCTGCTTGCGATCGAGGATCCTTTCCACGAGCGCGGTTGCATCCTCATAGTCATCATTTGAATGAGTTTTGATGAAGCGATTGCCGAGTTCGTTGGCCAGCGCGTATAAGACGTCATATGAACCTGGTGGGCACACCTTCACCGCGTCCCGCAGGCATTCAATGACTTCGTCTAGCAACGGGATGTACTGTGATCGGATGAATTCATCGGTAACAGCGCATTCCAAGGATATAAAAGCATCGACGGGAAAGTCTGCCGATATGTCGGAGATGAGCAGTTCACGGCAGAGGACCACCATCTCCTCGATATTCCGTGTTCCATCACCAGCTTCCAACTCAACTTGAGTAGCCAATGCCCGGATAAGTAATGTCGTAACATCGTTTCTGGGGACGTCGAAGGAATCAGGGGGAAGTCCTCGGAGGTACCGGAGGTACTCGATAGAATACCTGTTGTCCTCAGGCCGTTTGAACCTGTTGGAGCGTTCTAGAAGAACCAACGCGAGGAAATAGAGACTTCGGGGAATATTGAGGATAGGACGGGCCCCGGAAACGGGCGGAAGGAAAATCGTCTCAGTGTAGTGTACAATACAATTATCAAGGTCTTCCTTCTGTTGTGACCGCTTATAGCGCGCGAATCGTGCCTTTGCGAGAGTATGGACAAAATTGAGACGTGTATAATGAGATCGAGGGAGCCGTGAGAGTAAATTATGAACAATCGCGATGTGGCCGTCAATATCGGTGATCGAGACTTGTGAAGGAGGATACGGTATCAATTACCAACATCGGGACGGTTCGGACATTCGGGCTTACGTTCGGGATCCATGGTTCGGTGTGTGAAAATGAGAAACTGTGGGTTGTCTGATGGTGAGTTGAACGATTGGGGTTGCGAAGGAAGAAAGGCAGGTGCCAGTGGGCAGACGAAAAGACTTCAGGCCGAACCCGATTAGGAAGGAGGGGTTGGAAGGAGGACATGTGCCTCGTACACAGCCCTAAGGACGGGCACACGACACTTGAGGCGTCTGACGCCAGGACTTGTTTTACTTTGCGCGTAGCGGGAAACCGGGCACAACCGTTTAGGAAGCCCTAAGTCTTTTAGACAAGCTATTTATCCTTGCTCAACTCTGGTAGTTGTTTTAGGGGGCACCTTGTTACCGCCCTGGTCTCTTAGGATATCCTGTAGAATTGTGCTAGCCAGTAGCCACATCCAGTCTGGGTCTCTGGCCTATATTCTGTGGTATAAATTGATCCCAAAAAAAAAAAAAAAGACTTCAGGCTTGCACTACTCAGCCTGGCACACCATTCATGTCGCCATTGAAGCATCAGGAAAACCCCTCATTTACTTTTCCATGCTTTTCATGCTTTTTTGTGCTTTTCTTAGTAAAAAAAGTACTCTCTTTGAAAAGTATTTGACTACTTGTGACAAGAAATCCCCTGTACTTTTCCTGTGCTTTTTTGTGCTTTTTTAGACATTTTTCTGGGAGAACACTGGATTTTTGGTCCCTTTTTGGTCCCTTTGGTCCTTTTTTGTTTCATTTGTGGAGGTTTTGGTCCCAATTTTGTCCTTTTTGGTCCATTTGGTCCATTTTTATCCATTTTTGGACATTTGGTAGTCTACTTTTCTTGTACTTTTTCTTAGCAGTTTGACAAGTACAAAAAAAGTAGAGGGGATTGCTTTTTCTGCATTTTCACTGAAAAGCATGGAAAAGCACTGAAAAAGGTGGAAAAGTAAATGAGGGGTTTTCCTGATGAAGAGCTGTTGTCATAAAACATGTGCTCATAGTTGTGCTCACTGGTTGGCTGCATTTTTGTTTTTCAGGACTACACATTCGCAGGAATTGGCACGGCACAGTTGCTGTAAGTTACACGCCAGCGAAGGTTGACGCGGGCTATATCCAAGGCTATATCACTGTCTGGACTCGAATGTCGCGGGTAACGCGAGCAGCTGGGGGCTCTACTTTCTCTTGTGCGTCTCTTTCCGTGTGCTCTTTCCCGCTCGCCCAAATCTGAACCTGCGAATATGCAGCTACAACCAGCCCAAGCGCCGCGAGACCGCCGATGTGCGAGACCGGCCCCTGCCAGTGTCGGCTCCCCAATACCTAGTCATTCCGCCGAAGCTCGATTACATCCTTTTCTTTTCTCCCCCGTCCCACTCACAACCCCGCTCGTCAAGGTGTCGCGATGGGCCATTCTGACCAATACGATATGGGTGGTAAAGCTCCAGACGTTCACCGCGATGCTCAACTTGCGTGCGGCGCACCGTGGGCGCTGGAGCGCGTTCGCCGTCTTTTTTTTTGGTTTCGTTTTTTACTAAGTGGTGTGGGCCCTGCAGGTGGGTTCCGGGAGATTTTCCGCGACCAGGGCTGGGGCGGGCTCTATCCTGGGATGTCGCTTGTGCTGGTCGGCGTGAGTAACGGTGCGCTGCGGTTCATGGCGTACGAGCAGATAAAGAACTGGGGGTTCGAGCGCAAGCGGCGCCGTGCGTCGCGAAGCTCAGGCGCGCGTGGACGACGGACGACGACAAGCTGGTGGGTCTGCTCCTGCTGCGCGAACCTGACTCGACTTGAATTTTCCTTAACAATTCCAATACCGCTTATCCGGTCATGTCTGGTGCGTCGAAGCTCAGCGCGCTGTGCGTGACGTACCCGTATCAGGTCATCCGGTCGCGCAACCCCTCCCCCTTCGCGCGGTGATGCGCAGTCGCACCCCCGTGCTAACTTGCTTGCTAACCCGGAATTCAACCGCGCGGCCGTAGGAATACTCGGCACCGGCGCGTACGCACCACCGCACGGTCATGTCGACGATTGCGCACACGTGTGTCACACTCGTCGTGTACGAGAACCTTTCCTGGCTGTTCAAGCTCGCTGCGGGAAGCCTTTCATCCAGTTTCCAATGTTCCTGATTATTAAGCGAGTTAATACGCAACGTGAGCTAGTTTGACCAAGAAATGGCTTATTCAACCAGCTGTGGATGTTTCAAGTACTTAGGATGCGCTCAAGTTTTCGCCTACCTTGCACCCCCCTTGATCTTCGCATTGAGAAGTCAAATACTCGGCCGAAGTCTCCCGCGCGTAGAAGCTTTCGACGCGTGCCACCAAGGTCATTTGCTGTAATATGTGTCCCAAACTCGACAACCGAAGTATGTGTTTCCGACCGACGGTCCTTCTGGCGTTTTCATGACCGTTTATACCGTTGCACAACTTCGGTGTCTCCCAGCTATGTGCACTTGGACTTGTCCTCCTACATTGGCGGCGACCGCTTGTATCCCATCACCTCCTTGACCCTACCCGTACATGTACTGGCGCACGTCGGGTTCCTTGACAAGCTGCTCTCCGCCTGCCCACTGCTGTTCGGCATTGGTACGAAATCTTCCTCGAATCAGATTGAGCATATTGGCATATGAAGGGAATACGTTTAGAAAGTTTCTGTGGGCTGGGGTTTGACTCTCCTCTTCTGACGTCTCATGGCGCATTGGATTCAAGGTGAAGTTCACGCGTTGCTGCCATGCCATACGATCACATAGGGTATCTAGGCGCTACATGGGTGAAACAATATAATAAAATCCCAAGCATATCCGGTCTAAATACCGACGCCGGGTGTTGGTACGAGCGCAACGACGCAATGTATCCGACAGGAGCCTGAGTCTTCTGAGAATTGTTAAGCGCCAGAGTCGCGTGTGCATTGAAAATTGACACTCACCGAAGACGTACGTCAAGCGCCGTAATGCACAAAGTTCACCCATCTCTCCAGGCTGATTCCTCTCTTCTTCCGAAGCTTCCGTGTCGCATTTCGCAGTGCTCGCGCAGATAGCTCATAATACGGTATGTCTGCCCCTCGGCCAGAGAACAGCGATTTGTAGAAGCTCTTGGCCAGGTCTCGCCCGTCCGTATCTGCCATTTCCCATAACGTCCCGACAACGCTTCGGAATCCACAGTACTGCATCGCTGCAGTAAGGTGCAACGCCTCGTCGGCGATGCTGTCCTCCGTGATTTCCGCGGTGTGGCAGCAAGAAAGGAGTGCGAATTCGGCATCCGGAAGTCGAGACTGTACAATATCCAGCAGCGTAAGACGCGAGCCACAATGGAGCTTCAACGAAGCATCAAATGGCTTTCCTGTCTCCAGCACTCCGTGGCATGCGAAGTGGGCCAACCGACTGCCTCGGAGGCCCTCGACTACGGAAGAGGGTGTGGCCGCGTTCAGGACAAGATTCGTAACCCGTGCATTGAGCGCTTGTACGACCTCCATCTCTCCCCATACGCCTGGAAGAGACGCGTCTGGTTGGGCAACAAGGAGTAACGAGGGCTTGTCCAGTATCTGTGGGCTTGCCTTGCGAGACTCGATGAGTGCAGAGAGCGACGGTGTATACGAAGGGATGTACAGATCCGAGAAATATCGCTCGTCGGAAGTATCGCTCGATGGGATTGGGCCCATCGCATGGAGTGGAAGAGAACAGAAGACCGAGGTTGGGCACCACCAGATTCGAGATTGCTCAGGTACGCCTAACACCCGAAGCTTCTCGATGACGGGTTTTCCGACAAGGTTGTAGAGGCCTTTAAGTACAGAAGATAGTGCATCCTGGTATTCGGCGGAGTCGAGACCACGCTTCCGAGCCTCAACTAGCTCATCTCGTAGTTTGTTTGCGCGGTGGTAGAAATCATTCGCAGTAGGAATTATGCAAGGACGAGAATCGTGGAAGAGAATCAAGATGTCAGAGCGCCATCTGCAATGATTGATAAGAATGACAGGGCCACGCGAGGCGGCAGACCGGAGAATAGTGAATGACGGCGTCTTCAAGAATCCTTCTAATCCTGGTCGGCCTTGGATCTGTGAAATCAGCGCATCCCGCTCATCCACCAGTTTCTGCCGCTTTATCACAAGCCGACCGAATGGGTCAGACCAATCTCTACCTTGAGCGACGTCGTCCTCTATTTTTAACCTCGCACTCGGTGTGAGAGACGTGGTAAGCGCTTCGAGTTCTTGATTGATGTCGGTAAATTTCTTCGCCAACGGCGAGTCTTCTTCGATAAATTGGGCCATCGGGGTACGAAGGCCACGCATCTCGGACCAAAGTAACGCTCGCCCATGCTCCAGTGTCTCAACTGCCTCCTCAAATTGGCCTAAATCGATCTGATAAGACGCGTAGTCGAGTGGCATCTTGTAACAATAATCGCCCAATGCGACGAAGCGAGTGTGCTGAATTGATACCGTCGGAGCGAAGGACAAGGACCTTTGAATCAATGACATTGCGCTCTTGTAGGCGGTCAAGACCGAGGAGTGACTGAGACGTCGCGCAAGGCGTGCCCACACGCACGAAAGTTCGAATCTGTCGGCTTCCTGAGCGTATTGATCATCGATAGCCGATGGCATTAGGCGGAAGACCTCATCCATGTCCTCTCCTCGATCAAGCAAACGCCAGCGTGCAAATAGAGATAACACAAGCTGCCAAATTGTGTGAAAATGTCCGTCCCGTGCACTTCTCAACTTGAGAATGTCATAGCAGATGATGATTGACTCGTCGAGGTAGCTCAGGCTGATCTTGTTGGTGCGCTCGAAAGCGAGGAAGAGGATGTCATGCAGGGAAGTAAGGGGAGTGACTCTCCACGGGTCATTGGAATGAGTTGCATCGAGCAGCAGCCGGCTATACTTGATGGACTCTTCAATATCCGATATATCATTGGTACGGGAGAACTTGATTTTATACCACTTTGCCAGTTCACTGAGGCAGCCTTTGTGGTGTGAGGTCCCCAGAGGAGTGTCGGAGAGCTGTTCCTCAAGATGCTGGATATTCTGCTGTATCATCGTCGTAGAATAAGCCTCGCGAACGCCGTCCAATTCAGAAAAAAATTTCCCAGATGTTGCCAGGCCTTGAGAGGACGAATGGTGGAAAACTTCTGAAATATAGGATTTCTCTTCTTCAAGGCTGTCGGCGAGGCTGTAATCTTTAAAGCGCAGCTTGGCTTGGACTGCCAAGCTCTCAGTGATTTGAAGATGAAGCCCATCATCTATGGAAGAAGGGCCGAGTGAGGCACGGAGACGAGAAATCGCCACTTCGGAAGATTCTGGGTTCTGGAAGATGGCCGATTTAGCGAATGCGAGCACAGTGGCAAGTAATGAAGCTCGTCTCCGAATTGAATCCGGACACTCTCCAGGCTGATTGGGATCGAGCATCCTTTCCAAGAGCGCAGTTGCGTCCTCATAATCGTCATTTGAATGCGTCTCGAGGAAGTGGGTGTAGAGTACGTCGGCGAGCGCGTACAAGACGCGGTGCGAACCTAGTGGGCACACCTTCACTGCGTCCCGTAGGCACTCAACGACTTCATCTAGCGACTGAATGGACAGTCCTCGATGGAATTCGGTATTGACAACGTCATTCAGGGATGTAAAAGCGGCGGCGGGGAAGCCTGCAGAAAGATCTGAGGTGAGAAGCTCGCGGCAGAGGACCACCATCTCATGGATATTCTGTCTTCCATCCCCAGCTTCCGACTCAACCTGCGCCGCCAATGCCTGGATAAGTGATGTCGTAACGTAGATTCTAGGGACGTCGGTAGAATCAAGGGGTAGTCCTCGGAGGTGCCGGAGGTACTCGATAGAATACTTGATGTCCTCGGGCCGTTCGAACTTGGAGCGATCTTGAAGAGCTAATGCGAGGCGAAAGAGAAGGTGGACAACATTGGTGGAGGATCCCTGAGCCTGGGAAACGGGGGGAAGGAAGATCGCCTCCGTGTAATGTAGAATGGACTTGTCGAGGTCTTCCTGCTGTTGTGACAGCGTATAACGCTCGAATCGTGCCTTTGCAAGAATATGGACACAACTGATATGTGTATGATCAAATCGAGAAAACAGTGAGAGGGCATTCTGAGCAAATGTGATTCTGTCGTCGATCTCGGCGATCTCGACTGTAAGAAAGGGGGATACGGTGTCGATTACCAACATCAGGACGGTTTGGACTCGGGGATTCTGGCTTACGTTCGGGGTCCATGGTTCAGTGCGTGAAAACGAGAAATCGTGGTTCGTCTGACGGTGAATTGAACGATTGGGATTGCTTATGAAGAAAAGCTGGTGGGCACACGAAAAGACTTGCACTGGCTCGCAAGCTGCGGATTAGACGTGCGCATTCGCACGGCAACGACACGCGGCGTACATTTCCACCCAGCCCAATCCCTTGCCAGTGATGCCTTGCCAGTGATGAAAGGCTGTGCTAGATTCGCACGCTCATGCACAGCCTACGCACACAAGCAAGTAGCGGACACGACCTGACATTGACCTCGTGATGTCGTACTGTAGAGGCAGACACTTCCATTGTGATTTGAAACAAAAGCCAAGTGTCTCGACAAGCTACAGTTCCGGCGGTTTGTAGCGATTCCGATTCTGGAAAGCAATTTACTGTAGCGGGTGCCTCAAACATCCCCGTACCCGATCTTATCCCGAGCCAAGCTTTGGTCGCCTTCACTTCCCCGATTCCTCCAACCGTCACACTCGCCCTCAGCCGTCCTGGGCACGTAGCGTATAGCCACGAACGACCTTTCGGGCAGGCACCGGTGTTTTGGTGGCCATGGAGGTCGCAGGATGGTTCTGTTGTGCCACTCCCTCTCACAATACTACTTTTCATCCCTGGTCCGTGTTCCCTTCCTATCCCCTTTCCTGGCTCACCCTTGTTCTTATTTCTACCGACATGCGATTTCTCCTTGCTTGGGCAAGCCATGCCCTTTTTGACGCAATCGACCACGCGACCAGCTCTTCCCTGTTGTCATTCCGTCACCATCTTTGCCCACCGGCACGCACACTTGCGCTTGTCCTCTTTCATCGGCGGCGACCACTAGTTCCCCGATACCTTTTCTGTGACCTTGTCTGCGCAGGTACAGGTGCACCTTGAGTTCCTTGACGAGCTGTTCGCCGCGTACGGCCCGGAGACGAGCGTGCTCCTGGTGGGACATAGCATCGGCGCCTGGTTCATCCAGGAAATACTTAAGGCCTGCGCTGCACCCCCACCTACGCGTTGGTGCGTTCATGCTATTCCCCGAGATCCGACGTTGGAAAGACTTCAAGTGGCAGAATATTGTCGTTACTCACAGCCGCAGTTGTTGTTCCTGGCCCATAGTCGGTCTGATGCTCGCCCCCCAGCCCCGCTCCCTAACCGACCGCCGGTACACATGGCCCATCTTCCGCCCACCTTAGCCCCGCGCGCTTGCATATCTCTCTCTCTTGTGCAACACGCCTCCCCGGTGGATCCTCTGTCTAGTCTTGCTTCCCTGGCCGGAGAGCCAGCTGCAAGTCCTGTATAGCCTTCTGTAGGCACCGGCGGGGATCTACGTATCTCTAACGATGGCAGATGACGAAGTACGGAACGTGCTTGATCTCGACGTCAGTTTCCTTAGTGAATTTTCAGACAAAGTCTGGTTTTACTACACGGAGAGGGATGACTGGGTCGGCGGGCAGCGAGGGGTTGTCCTGTGCGCCTTGCATAGAACGCCTGCGGATGTGTGAGCAGTCCTTGGGCGCAGTGATATCCTGCGTGGTTTCTGTGTCAGTACGGAAATCTCCTTTAAGTTTTTGTCAAATTGAGGCTTTTGACTCTTTTCTTGGTCAGACCATAGCGCCGAGGTGGCTTCGCAAAGTGTGAAATGGATCTTTCGCTACAGGTTTTCCTTCTACTAACAGTGCCATAAGAAAACCTAGATTTGAGACGAGATAGTCGGCATGATTTTCGGCGCGAGGTGTAAGGGTATTATCGAAACAATGACAAATAGAACAACTACTACGTATATACAAAGTAAATACTAACACTGAGCAGTAGCTTGACTCGACAATGAAGTATATGCGTTAAGACTTGAGGCTTTCTGAGGGTACGTGAGTGCCGAAATGATGCGCGCGCCAAATAATTCGACCACTCACAGAAGATGCCCTGTCAAGCGCCATAATGAACAAAATTTACCCATCTCTCTATAGAGGTCCCTTCCTTTCTTCTCAGCTTCCGTGCGGCGTCCCGTAGTGCTCGCGCAGATCGTTCATAGTACGGCACACCCTGCTCTCGGCTCGAGAACAGCGATTTGTAGAAGTTCTCAGCCAGGTCCCGACCATCCGTATCTGCCATCGCCCACATCGTGCCGACGACGCTTCGGAATCCACAATACTGCATCGCTGCGGTGAGATGCAGTGCCTCATCAGCGATACTCTTTTCCGTGATCTCCGCAGTGTGACAGCATGAAAGGAATGCGAACTCGGCATTCGGAAGTCGAGATCGCACGATGTCCAGCAGAGTAAGCTGCTCCCCGTCGTGAAGTTGGAAAGAAGCACCGAATGGCTTGCCTGTCTCCAGATTCCCATGACACGCGAAATGGGCGAACCGGTGATCTCGAAGGCCCTCGATTACGGAAGTGTGTGTGGCCCACTTTAAGATAAGACTTGTGACCGGGACATTGAGCTTATACATGACCTCAATCTCTCCCCACACACCCGGGAGAGACTGACCTGGTTGGGCAACAAGGAGCAGTAAAGGTTGGTCGAGCGCCTGCCCACTTGGCTTGCGTGATTCGATGAGAGCGGAAAGGGATGGTGTATACGAAGGGATGTAGAGATCGGAGAAATACCGCTTAGAAGGCTTAGACTGTTTGGGAATATGGTCCGAAGGGATTGGACCCATCGCATGGAGGGGAAGAGAACAGAAGACAGACGTCGGGCACCACCAGACTCTGGATTGCTCCGGTATGCCCAATGCCTGGAGCTTTTCGATGACTGGTTGGCCAACGAGTTCGTAGAGGTCCCTGAGTACAGAGCGTAGAGCGTGCTGGTATTTCCCGGAGTCGAGACCCGCCTTCCGCGCGTCCACTAACCTATCCCGCAATTTGTTTGCGCGATCGTAGAAATCATTGGCAGTCGGGATCAACAAAGGAGGAGAAGCGAAAAGGAGGATAAGGATATCTGACCGCCACTCGCAATGATTGATAAGAATGACAGGGCCACGGGAGGCGGCAGAGCGGAGAGTGGTGAATGACGGCGCCTTCAAGAATCCTTCGAACCCTGGTCGGCCTTGGATCTCTGAAACCAGCGCATCTCGCTCTTCCACCAGTTTCTGTTGCTCTACCACAAGCCGACCGAATGGGTCAGTCCAATCTCTACCTTGAGCGATGCCGTCCTCTAATTTTAACCTCGCACTCGGTGTGAGGGACGTGGTAAGCTCCTCGAGTTTTTGATTGATCTCGGTAAATCTCTTCGCCAACGGCGAGCCTTCTTCGATAAATTGGGCCATCGGGGTACGAAGGTCACGCATCTCGGACCAAAGTAACGCCCGCCCTTGCTCCAGTGTCCCAATGGCATCCTCATATTGACCTAAATCGATCTGATAGGACGCGTAGTCGAGTGGCATCCTCTGACACTTCTCGCCCATTGCGACGAGACGAGTGTGCTGAACCGATACCGTCGGAGCGAAGGACAAGGACTTTCGCATTGATGACGTCGCGCTCTTGTAGGCCGTCAGGACAGAGGGATGCCGGATACTTCGCGCGAGGAGAGCCCAGACGCATGCAAGTCGGAATCGGTCGGGCTCCTGAGCATATTGATTATCGATGGCCAATGACATTAATCGTATGGCTTCATGGAGGTCCTCTCTTCGACCAAGCAACCGCGAGCGAGTAAGTAGAGATAATACAAGCCGCTGAATTGCGCGAAAGTGGCCATGCTGTGCACTTTCCAACTTGAGAATGTTATAGCTGAAGATGATTGATTCGTCGAGGTAGTTGATTTTGCTGGTTTTCTTGAATGCGAGGTAGAGGATGTCACGCAGGGAACAGAGGGGATTGATCCTCCACAGGTCGCTGGGATGAGTTGCATCGAGCAGCAGCCGGTTATACTTGATGGACTCTTCGATATCAAACATATCGTTGGTACGGGAAAACATAGTTTTATACCAATCTGCAAGTCCATTGATGAGGGGTTTGTGGCGTTCGGTCCCCGGAGCAGTGTTAGAGAGCAGTTCTTTAAGATGCCGAATTTTCTGCTGTATTACCGTCGTCGAATAGGTCTCCCGAACACCATCTGTTCCAGCAAGGAATTCCCCAGATCTTTCCAGGCTTTGAGAGGATGAAAGGCCGGCAACTTGTGAAAGATAGGAGTCCGCTTCTTCAAGGCTCTCAGCGAGATCGTAATCTCTAAAACGCTCTCTGACGAGCATCGACAAGCTCTCGGTGAGGTGAAAACGAAGCCCTTCATCGATGGAAGAAGAGCTGAGTAAGGCACGGATACGAGAAATTGCCATTTCGGAATTTTCTGGGTTCTCGAAGATGACCGATCTGACGAATGCGAGCACAGTGGCAACTGATGAAGCTAGGTCCCGAATTGAATCCGGACATTCTCCAGGCTGATTAGGATCGAGGATCGTTTCCAAGAGTGCAGTTGCATCCTCAAAGTCATCATTTGAACGAGTTTTGAAGAAGCGAGTGCAGAGTGTGTCGGCCAGCGCGAACAAGACGTCGTACGAACCTGGTGGGCATAGCTTCACCGCGTCCCGCAGGCATTCAATGACTTCGTTTAGCAACGGGATGGGGCGTTCTCGGACGAATTCGGCGTTGACAGCCTGCTTCAAGGATTCAAAAGCGCCGACGGGAAAGTCGGCCGATATGTTGGAGGTGAGGAGTTCGCGGCAGAGGACCACCATATCCTCGATATTACGTGTCCCATCACCAGCTCCCAACTTAACTTGAGCAGCCAATGCCTGAATAAGTCTTGTTATAACGTCATTCCTGGGGACGTCGAAAGATTCAAGGGTCAGTCCTCGGAGGTACCGGAGGTACTCGATAGAATACTTGACGTCCTCGGGCTGGTCAAAGTCCTCTGAGCGATCGAGAAGAGCCGACGCTAGGTCAAAGAGAAGTTGGACAACGTGGAGTGAAGATACAGCCTGGGAAACGGGCGGAAGGAAGATCGCCTCAGTGTAGTGTAGAATAGATTTGTTAAGGTCTCCCTTCTGTTGTGACCGTTCATAGCGCGCGAATCGTGCCATCGCGAGAGTTTGGACACCAGTGATGTGTATAGAATGAGATCGAGGGTACTTCGAGAGTGAATTCTGAGCAAAAGTGATGCTATCGTCGATATCGGCTATCGAGACTGTAAGGAAGGGGGATACGGTGTCAAATCCCAACATCAGGACGGTTCGGACTCGTCGGGGATTCGGGCTTACATTCGGGATCCATGGTTCAGTACGTGAAAATGAGAAATTGTGGGTCGTCTTCCAGTGAATTTCGAAGGCAAAAACGCTGGTGGGCAGACGAAAAGCCTTGCACCGGTTCGCAAGCTGCTCATTAAACGTGCGCAGTAGCACGGCAACAACACGAGGTAAGACACGAGGCGTACATTTCCGCCCAGCCCAATCCCTTGATGAAAGGTCGTGGTAGATTCGCAAACTCACGCGCAGCCTATGCATGCTGGCAAGTCAGTAGAGGCTGGCCCCGACGGCATTAGCAGTCACGACCTGACATTGACCTCAAGTTGCGCCAGCAGCTGGGCCGGCAGACACCTCCATGAACTTACAAGTGATTGGTGTGGCCGGCAGGCGTCCCGGCGATCCGGCAGACCTCTGGAGGCCTCGGGCCGCTACAAATAAGTCCTCGCTGCGGCCCTTGCTCCTCTTGCTCCATAAATCATCGTCTCCAATTGCTCACTGGTGCCCGTCGTCGTCGTCGGCAACGCCAGGGAGGGCCCTAAAGTCTTAAAAAGACAGGCGTTGTAGTTGTGCATGTCTACCCCGAATCCCTTCTCACAACCGAACTTCTGCCCGACACATGCAATCGTGCCCGTCATAAAACATGTACTCGTGGTCGCGCTCGCTGGCTGGTTGTGTTGTTGTATTCTTCAGGACCACGCGTTCGCGGGAATCTGCGCGGGCACAATCGCTGTGATCTGCATAAACCCGCTCAACCTGCTCAAGGTCAAGTTCCAGGTGTCGACGCGCGCGCCCGAGGGTGGCATCGGCCGCGGTATCTGGCGCGCCTTGCCCGATATACACGCCAGCGAGGGCTTGCGCGGGCTGTATCGCGGTCTGGGCCCGAATGTCGCGGCTTTCATGAAGTCTCCCAATTTATTTGGATGCTGCTAGCTATTAGTATGCATGAGAACTAACGCGCTTCAATTTACCGTGCTACGCGCCGGTCCCTTCCCTTCCGGCGCCATGGAACCCCTCCACGGATAGCATAGCAGTGATCCTCGAAGACTCCGCCATATCTTGCCTTCGTGGCCAGGGTCAGAAACCCAGCTGCATGTCCTGCGCCGCCATCTTCAAGTGCCAGCAGTGATCAAAAAGTCTGACGAGGGCAGGGTGAGGACAGTGTGCGATATCGACATCGGCTTTTTTTGCAAAATCGCAGAAAACTTTACTATGCAGAGAGGGATGCCCGGATAAGTGGCCGTCATAAGGTTGTCCCGCATGCCCAGTGCGGGACGCTTGCAGAGGGGCGGACGGACAGTCCGTCGGCGCTGTGGTAGTACGGAATTTTTATCGAGTCCTTGCCAAGTTTTTGACTTTTTTACTTTGTCAGACTAACGCGCCAAATTAGCCTAGCAACGTCTTGAATAAACTGATTTTGGTGGTTTCCGATTGTTAGGTGGTCTCAGGAGCAGTGGGTGAGCGTCGTGGCCGCCAAAGTGTATCTTTTAGTGCCCGATCTACTTATACAGATTCGGCATATTGGTAAAAGAACGGAATTCATTTCGAAACTTTCTATGAGCTGGGGTTTGACTCTCGTCTTCTGACGTCTCGCGGCTCATTGGACTAAACAAGATTCAGGTGAAGTTCACGCTTTGGTGCCATCCGTTCACATAGATATCTAGGCGCTACATGGGTGATATCGCGACAAAATGCTAAGCATATCTAGTCTAAATATCGATGCCGAGTATTGATACGAGCGCAACTACACAACATATCCGACAGGAGCCTGAGACTTTTGAGAACTGTTCAGCGCCAGAGTCGCATGTGCACTGAATATTTACACTCACCGAAGACGTAGCGTCAAGCGCCGTAATGCACGAAGTTCACCCATCTCTCCAGGCTGATTCCTCTCTTCTTCCGAAGTTTCCGTGTCGCGTCTCGCAGCGCTCGTGCGGATCGCTCATAATACGGCACACCGGCCTCTTCGCTGGAGAACAGCGACTTGTAAAAGCTCTTGGCCAGGTCTCGCCCGTCCGTATCCGCCATTTCCCACATGGTGCCGACAACGCTTCGGAATCCACAGTACTGCG
>WNGR01001259.1_pt1 | contig 34261 bp, 33 predicted proteins | sample 5407581 | NCBI WGS metagenome assembly WNGR01 (sample SAMN13153383, study PRJNA577476) | soil metagenome | isolation source: 80 cm soil or saprolite under Garry oak tree replicate 2 | place: USA:California | collected 2016-06-15 | reverse complement strand
TTCACACTAGGCTCTGGGATGGTCTCTTGGGGATCCCGGAAACAAGCAACCGTCGCAGACTCCACATGCTATGCCGAATACATGGCCTTGCATGACGCCGCACACGAAGCTATATTCCTTCGCCAGCTTCTCGCTGGACCACACTTCCTACCCTCTTCGCCCTCTCGCTTACTCTGCAACGATGCGGCAACCCGCCTAACGGAAGACCACGTATGGCATCCCCACACCAAACAAGTCCGTGTCAAGTACCACTTCGTTCGCGAACAGGTTCTGGCTGGCGACATCACGGTCACCCGCGTTCCCACCAAAGAAAACACCACCGACGTCTTCACCAAACCCCTAGGCAAAGTCGACTTCCAACGACTGCGCCATTACCTTGGCATATCCGCGGGCAGTGCGGACTCACGCTCACAGTGAGGAGTACTCCCAATTCTTCTTTTCATCGCATCACTTCTCGCCTTCGCATTTCGTTCCTTATTTCTCGATCTCACGACGATCTTACCTACCGTCTATTCATGTTCTGATCTTACGAGTTGTCTTGGATTATTCTTGCGCTCAAGGTCCCTACTCGTGCTTGTGTCGAGGAGTGTCGGAGTGTGGTTATGGTTTGGTCACGACACAACACTTACAGACCACGTGACTCGAGGTATATACGCGTCGTGGTATACATACGTTGGCCCTTAGTCGTTCTCTTACTACTACAACTAAGGGCTCCCAGAATTTAAAAGTTAACGATCATCCAATCAACCCGACGCCGTTACACTCGAACAATCAGTAATCTATCCGCCACAATCTCGAGGAACATCATCCCGTCCTTGGTCAGCTTCCGCCCTGCCGTCCTGTCAATCAGCGCTCCAAATTCAGCCACCAGCCCCGCGACGGTCTTGTTATCCTGCGCCTTCATTAGTGACGTGCACAGGCCGTTTAGCCGACCACGGCGTTCATGTGGCGCTTCCTCCGCGGCGGCGGACTCCTGATCTCGCTGCGACCGCGACGATCGTGTCTTGCTCGAGCGCAGCGGAACGATGAACACCGACGGATCTGCGAGCTGCTTGTGCAACGCGTCGAGGAACGCGAAGCCTTCCCGCGTCAGCGTCCGCGAGTTGGAGTTCCGCAAGACTTTTACAAAGTCTTCTGTGAGACGCGCCAGCACGCGGTTGTCAGCCGCCTGCCCCGCCGCCTGCGTCAGTTTGGTGATGCGTGCAGCCTTGTTGTACCGGTGCACGGGCCCATGCTCTCCCGATGACTGCTCGTCCGAGATAACGACGACCTCAGCCTGCCCTGGCTTTTTGAGCAATAAATCTCCTCCATTGCCACCCCCACCCTGGACGTTCTTTCTGTCACCGAGTACTGGGCGACCAATATTATCTCCCTTTATGTGTAATTGAGCTAGGCCTTGTAATAATCCTGTCAGCTGTACTTCTGCCAGTTTCAGCTGTGCTTCCGCTCGTTGATTGAGGTGAGATCGGGACTTCGACGGCTGCTGCTTATCGGCGTCAGATCTCCTGATGTTCGTCAGAGCCAGAATGAGCTTACCAAAGGCGCCGGCGGCGGAGGCCAGATAAATCGGTCAATGTCCTTATACCCGAGATCCTTCGCGAGGTCGCGGAAGCGTTGCCGCCAGTATGCATAGTCAGGTTGTTGCGTGAAAGTGAGGCTGCGGCAGTACCGCAAAAACTCCTCGAACTCTTCGGGGAGGCCACGCGCCAGGTCTTCGGGCAACGCCGCGCGCTTCTCGCGCTTCAGACGATCGTGCGCCATCTCGTCGCGGGGCACGCCATTCCGAGTCCATGATAGGCCACCCGGGGTCAGTATGTGAATCAGCAGAAGTGCGGCAGATTCGAGGTCATCTCGTCTTGAACATGCTATGCGCGGGGGGTTGTTCATCGACCTGGTAAGCAGGATAACACTCGGGAAGAGCGCGCACTTTTTCCCCGGCAATGAACGTTCACGCTCGAGAAATAATAGTTCCCAACGAAACTCCTCTCGGCGCGGTTTGCGATGTGCTTTTGCCGGTTGTCAAGGTACCGCTTCGCAAAGCCAAAATCAATCATGTATATCGTCTCGTGTTTTGGCTCGCGACCGATAACGCAGTTTCCGAGTTGGATATCTCGGTGCAACACGCCACGCGAGTGCATACACTCTAGGCGCGAGATCTGCATGTCACCCCGATTTCAAGCGATCGCAGCTCAAAAGGCGCAGTCCTGAAGTGAAAGGAAGGGGCCCACCAGTTGAATAGCGAAAGAGCAAGCACTTCTTAAATCCATCATATTCTTCCCAGATTTCCTGTACAGTCTGTCAAGACTGTTCCCTAACAAATCCATCGCGAGATAGTCCCAGCGTCCCCATAAGCCAGATGCCCATAGGGTGGGCATGCCCACACCTCCCTGTAGCATTGGATAGATGATACGCTCATGCGTGTTTGAAGGATATGAAACGTCGAGCGACTGGACTTTGAGCGCAACGACTTGTCCTGTATGAATGTGTGTTGCGCGGAATGTCCAGCCTACGACCGACAAACGGGTGAGCTAGCTATTGAGGAACGCGATATACGGAACGTACCAGAGACACCTGATCCAAGGGCCTGCCCGAGGAGATAATTTGCGATCAGAGGGGGATAGGACGCACTCGACATGTTCGACATCGTGATGATACACGAGGATTTCTAAATTGAGAAGGAACGCGTCCAAAAACGCGTGGACGCGTGTGAAATGAGTCGACACGTGACTGTATTCACAAAGTAACCAATACCAATCACTGCTCGGCCTAGTACTGGCTTTGTCCCCAGAGCCCGCTTCCATGCACCCCGGAGCGGACAACAAAACCCCTAAAAGTGTTTGCAACCTCTGATCTGGTACGACGTATTTCTGGCGCCGTTTCGACACAAACGGATCAGTCCGGCGTGAACTGATTTTCGCATGGATAGCACCAAGATAGTACATTGTTCTGGTTGGGGCCTTGGTTGGGGCCCAAGTAGTCTCTTGGAACGGAAACTTAAAAAAACAGATTTGCATGTTAAGGTGGCTTACACAAGCTTGTCTTGCTGGCGCGGTAAGTCCGAGCCTTGAGAGTGTCTCTATACTCGGATGTGAGGATCTGTCAGCGCAGTATGGTAACAAGCTCTGTAGGTTAGACAGGTAGGTATGAATTCAATGCACTACTGTAATATTTTGTTTCGCGTGACTGACCTTCCTCGACTTTATCTCACAGCGTTCGACAATTCGACACCCTAGGTCTCGGCACGCTGTATATCTCGTACCTTCGATGCACTCCTTCGCTCGAACCATAATACCAATAACTCCCGGGTTGGCCTTCGAAGATTATTAGATAATGTAGCAATGCCATTATTTGAATGTATGACTTCCATCAAAGCCTTTGATGCGACATATGGTAACGTAACCCTAGCTTCATCAGCCCATTATTGATGTACTTTTGAAAAATGCTTTTGGCTTCTCACCTATTCAAGTGCTCAAGTGCTCAAGCTCAAGACTACCACGAAGAGTCAATTGTATCTTCTACTTTGCTTCTACTATGCTTTTATTTCTAGCTACTTCAATGCGTCCCCAACCCCCCTTCCTCGTCTACCTCTGGTCCGTTCTTCCAACCACGGGTTCAACCAATGGGTTAGTTCAACCCTTATCCATAGAAAAAACTCTAATTCTCCGGATTCTCCTCAAGCCAATGTGCAGTAGCAGGCATATTCACAGTCGTCGGCAGGCCCGGGATAAACATTTCGTTTTATTTATTGTATGATTTGTACAACCTTCTTTACTGTAGTCCTGCATCACATAATCTCAACATAGTGATTCGTTTTTCCGCTCAACTCGGCCTGGCGCAGCAATGGCACAGGAGCATCGTACTTGTCCATCATGACTTCGACAAGCTGGATACCACCCGCATTCGCGAAAGACTCATCTTTCAGCAACGCGTCCAGTTCTTTCTTCGTGTGCACAGTGTACGATTTGGGCTTCGGTGACAAATTCTCCGGAGCCAGCACATCGAGGAGTTGGGTCCATTTCCTGAGGGGGTTCCCATTACGTCAGGTCAGCGCAAATCGTATTGGAAGCGCACGTACCAGTTGACGATGTCATTATAACGGCGGTCTCTCCCATGCAAGTGTCGCTCGATGGTGTATCCCTTGTTGTTCAACACGAAAATGATGGGAGTGAGGTCGTGTTTCATCACTGTAGACAGCTCTTGCACCGTCAACTGCAAGCTTCCATCACCGGTGAACAACAAGGTTCGACCCTTCAGTCCTCTCTCGCGCGCTGCGAACGCTGCCCCGACAGCAGCACCAGTCGCCCACCCGATGCTACCCCAAAGAATTTGCGAGACATAGATCGCGTTGGCCGGCAACGGCATTTCAAGTGCGCCGAAACTCGATGTGCCAGTCTCGGTCACGACCACATCTTCAGACCGGATAAACTGCGCTATGCGTGGCCAGAAGAAGAGATGAGATATAGTTTCTTCGCCGAGGGGGTCCGCTCCCGCCGCAGGGAGGGGAAAGAGGAACGGAGGGACGCTAGCTAAGCCAGAGGACGACACCAGGGGGTGCAACCGAGCGGTAAGATTGGGGAGGAGATGCTTCATTCCAATCCCGGGATAGTATGCATACTGCACGCGCGTATGGTCGGAATGCAGCTGCCATAGGGTAAGCATACTGGGAAGCGCCGGATGAGAAAATTTACCTCGACAGTGGTCCCCCGCGAGGTGCGGTATGTGAAGTTGCCAGTGTTAAAGTCTGATTTGAGACCACCGATAGAGAGAACCAGTTTCGCACTTTCGACTTTCTCTTTAATTTCTGGGTGAGAGATGGAACCAACATAGATCTACCCAAAGGACGTCAGTATGGACTTCTGGGTTGAAACGGGTCGCAGACGACGTACCCCACCGTAACGCTCGTAATCCTCTGGAACGGCTGCCTTACCCATAGGGGCGGAATAGACCGGGAATCCGGTACGCTTTATGAGATCCCAGGTTTCGTTCGTGACATCATGCCGAATTGTACACGCATCGACGAGGATAATCACTTCTGAGCCGGCTTGCTCTACGAGCTTCTGGATCTCGCGAATAACAAACTCCTCCGTGTGTGGGTCGTTTGGCTGAGGGTTCGACTTGAGGGGTGTGTCCAATCTGCTGCGGGGAATCTTGTTGAAGACTCGGTCCGTTGGAAGCATAAGATACACAGGACGGGCCTGATGAACGCTGTGAGCGAACGAACTCAACAGTAGTAGGGAATGTAGGCTTACAGATGTTATACAGTCCGTCAGGACGCGGTCGATCTCGTTCGCCGCGGAGGTCACGTCATAAACGGCTCCATGAGAGAAGGTGAACTGTTGTGCCGCCTTTAGATATGCATCAAATCTGAAGGGATGTGAGTGTGAGGTAGGACACTCAGTCAATACCGCGCACCTCCCGTCACCGAGAGTATGGTGAAGCATTGGTTTATTCTTTTGTTGCTCGGTGCTTGGGACGCCTACTATGTGTACGACCGGCACGTGCTCAGAGAAGGCTATGAAGAGTCAGGGGATGGAGAACGGCTGAATAACAGGAAGAAATTACATACCACCAGCTAGTCCATTGATAGCACTGAGTTCACCGACGCCAAAGCTGAAAAGAGGGCCACAGTAAACGCCTCCACATAGGAAGAAACAGTGTATATGCATACGTGGTGAGAAGGGCACCGACGCTTCCCTGCTTGTCGGCACCGTGGCTTCCATGCATGACGCGAGCGTAGCCATCAGCAGCGTAAGCTGCGTTCAGTTCATTACTGGACGAGGGTCAACACCATATGGAGTGTAACGCCAGTGAATATGTACCAGTTGCCAACCCAGTCAATCCGGGGGTGGTCTTCGACGAGATCCTGCCAATACGGTAAGGGAGGTACGTATGTTGGCTAGCGCCAGGACAGACCAAAAATCCTGAATAATGATCAGCGCGACATTCACGGCGACAGGAAGAAGAGGCACACCTAGATTGAAATCACCAGGAACACCAAAGAGTGACTGTGATTTAAATAAGGAAAGGGAGAAGGGGATGAATGAAGGGAGGATGGCGCGCCTGGACCCCTATCTGGGACAACCTCTCAAGGAGATAGTTCCCAATGCTGATGGTTTCTTGATCTTCGTGAGCCATGGTACTATTTTACAAGATGAAAGACGATGCTAAGTCTGCAGCTTTTTTATATCGTGGCGCGATGTCGGGGTAGGGAGAACACGGGATAGCAGCAACGGGAGCAACGGGAGCAAGGAGGTCTGGAAGTGGCCAAGGCGGGCCTCGTATGGCCTGGTTTTCCTTTGCTGGGTCCATCGAAGCTCTGGAGTGGCGCGGCGCAACTTCGGCCCCATGGAAATGATGTCAACCGCGTACAAGTGGTGATGACGAGCCCCGCTTCACTTCCCGACCGGCTCATAGACAGTATGCTGCGAGAGATGGCGCTCGACTCATCAATGCATCAACTCAGAGGGGTTAGACCAAATTCCCCAACGCATAGTAGTTGTGTACGCCCCACCTCAAATCACCGCCTGACTGCGTGACGCATAGGACATCTCGACTCAAGCCATCGGGTCGCCAGCCGTCTTTCGCCGTCACAACGAGCGAACGACAACGGCATGATTAGTGGAGAGCCTCGAATCAATGAATTACAGTAGGCAATGGAGGAACCACTCAGGGTACACTCTGCCCTAACCCAGTTGATGGACCCTTGCGGTGCTCCGGGACCGAATGAGGACTTGGCCGTGCTAACAGGACTCTGCCGTAATTTCGTGCTCTACCTCCCTCCTTCAGTTACGGTTCGGTTACATACGAACTGCGGACTGCGATTGTTATCTTTACAGCACCCAACCTTCTATCATCACAGTAGGCGCTGTCAGGCAGAACAGCCTTCACAGAAAGGGAATTTAGATTTCCGGGGGCCTCAGTCGTTTCCAGAGCGAAGTCATTTAGTTGTATGCGCCTCTTAGATGGGATCCTAGTCCCCAAGGAGAGGCACCAGACAGCGCATTAGCCACTTTTATTATAAGTGGACAGCTCAATTGTTCGCCGGTTCGCCGCTCGATACTACTCACCTGCGTTCCCCCACAATGCCCATCTCTCAGCCTAAAGCGTGCCGCAAATACGTGGACTTGATCAACGAAATATCTGGAAAGTGGGTAAATTGGAACCCGTTGAGACTCATAGAGGTATATTCCTACTAGTCACCAAAAAAAAGTCCCAATATTGATGCATCCCAAGGTGGGAGACTTTGGACAAATAGACAAAGAAACTGGCCAATTCGTCCGCGAGGGGAATATCTACAGAGACGAGCCCTTGGCATCGATCGCGAAGGACTATCCTCCCGTGGTTTACGACCCGATTCCAGAATTCAGAATCGATTCGGGCTTCGCTCCACGCGTACACACGCCTCCGTGAGATGACAAGTCAATGCACCAGGTGGTCACCCGACTAATACTTTGCCAGGGATTTTGGCACCCTGAGTGACATTGTCTACAAATGCCAGTGGGAGTTCAAAAACGAACGCGCCGCATTCATTGTCCTACACCGCGCTCGCAAGATCAGCATCCCCAATGCGTTCCTCGATATGACCCTCAAGAACGAGAGCATACGGGAGATCAGGGAGAAGAACGTTGTCACTAACGTTTGGTCATCCCCCGCATTCGCCATGTATCTGTCCAACAAGTGTGGGTTACAAACTCATAAAGCGAAAAGTGATCATGACTCTGATCGGGTTACCTTACCACCTCTGTAGCCGGCGAGCACGTAAAGATCGCATTGCGCACCACTAACGCGGGATCCGGGAAGGAGACCGGTTGGTATGCAGAAGGGAACGTCGGCGTGTATCAGTTCGGCAGCCTTCCAAATGAAGGATATCAACCACTGTACCAGCTGCAGAGGATCCAGAAGAGAAATAAGCAACCAAGGCGAGATGGAAGACCTCCGAACGAGATGTTGTAAGTTGGCGATCTCTTCGATCCTACCGATACTGAGCAGTTTCAAGCTGGGGCGTTACGGAATCCCCCTGGAAAGAGCTCGACGACGATGGAGAAGAGATGCCAAGCGATCACGAGCAATGGGTAAGAATCGTACTTTTAATTTTGCAGGAAGCTTCAGCTAATGCACGATGTACAAAAGGACGACGGGGACGACGATGATGACGACGACGACGACGAAGACGACGATTAGTTACGGTATTCCTTCCCTCAGCCCCCCTCCCCTTCCATAGTGCGACTCGAACGCTCATCTCCAGTGCCAAGCAGTAGTCTTAGTTCTCATTTCTCATCAATTATGCTACGCGACTCACCTGTACCTGTACTCGTGTTGATACAATCGAAAGGACTCTAGTTTTCCCACAAGAGTTATACACATGTAGTATGCGTTGGAAGCTCGAGAACCGCGACGGGTCAGATAGGGTCATAATGCGCACCCCACCGTTCTCAAGTGTTGAGAGTGAACGTGATCACGGGTGACTTGTACAGTTTGACGATCAACACGCGTTGACCGCGCGTCACAGTTCCACAACACGCAGCGTCCGCCCTGTTCCTGCTGTTCGGCCACATTTCCTATTCGTCACACTGCCTCCGAGGCTTGCGTCTGTTCTATTTCTCGAACTCGCCCAGCGGCTAAGTGAGTCCAGCTCCGTGTCACAGATCAGAGCCGCACTCACGCCCCTTTCCTTGGGACAACGTTCTTCGTTTCTGTCGTGTTTATTCGAATTCCTGATCTCAAATTCCTGATCTCAAAGATAACGAAGACGCACACAGCCGGCGCCGCCTGTACTATTGCGTGCTGTACACCGAGCACCGAGATGGCCAGAGCTCCGGCGCGGCGTCCCTGCCTTCCCTGTCCTTGGCTTCCTCATTCGATTCAAGACCTGTCGTCCGTCTATCTTCTTCCACCGCAGTGTGAAACACCCATCAGCCTCATGTGTTGATTAGAGCTGTGCGTCGCCCTCAACGAGGAGCGACTGATGGAATCCTATTGCCGCTCTCCCAGGCTCCTATGTGGGGTACAAGGGCGCGCAATCGCCTTGGCTTCTTTCTGATGAAAGAAAGTTTCCGCCGACGCCTGGTGCGGCCTGTGAGCCTGACATTACCCTATTTTTGCGACTTATAGACTACCGCATCGGGTCCTGGGAATTGCTCTTTCTCGCTCGATTCACAATCTTCGGCCGGATGTGGTGTAACGTGACCGCAATTTAATTAATGAATGCTGGCCGGCGTACATATAAACGTCCTGTTGCTGTTGTTGTCGGCGCTCAGCACGAGGACGACCTCACGATGCCCTTTTCTCTGCCTTGGGCAAAAGAGAATGCTCAACGCAAGTACATCGACCTGATCAAGGAGGCGTCTTCAAAGTGGGCCAACTGGGACCCACCAAAACGCATCCAGGTTAGCCTCGTCATTCATTCATCGCCACACTTTTTAATCGTGTCGCCGTTCCACCAAATAGGCCGGAGACTTCGGCACAGTCAACCAGAAGACGGGGGAGTTCCTGGTCGAGGGAAGTATATATACGCACCAGGATATCGCATCGATCGCCAGAGGGTATCTTCCGTTGGAGACGCCTGAGACCGACCAGTATCAAATACACTCGTATCATGTACAGGCGACCGACGTGGGAGCCGACGTTGGAGCGTGAGTCTCGAATCTATGCCCTCACCGTTACTACTAGTTTCTCACCAAATTTTACAGAACCGTGTACGCCGCCCAGGACCTTGTTTTCAGGAGCCGGTGGAAATTCGACAACAAGCGTGGCGCGATCTTGTTAATGTTTAGACCACGACTGATATGTGTTCCCGATGCATTCCTCAAAGAGGCTCTCAAGATTTCCGCTCTTAAGGGTAAGGCCCTCGCGCATCGCGTATACGAATGCCCTTGTTTCTATATGTACTTGTCCAACAAAAGTGGGTTCCTACTCTACTCTCTGTGTCGATGAATGTCCGACTCTTCCCAACCCAGCTAGCGAGACGGTGACAATCGGCTTGCGTGCGACCGTGTCCCCAGCTATTCCAGGTGTAACCTTCAGTCCAGCAGTGAACGTCGGTTGGTTGGCCGATGGGTGCACTGGTGTCCGGCAGCAAGCTTACCGACCCGGCGCGATTTACACCCCGCTCTTTTGCCTCAAGTCCCTTCGAACGTCCTTGTTAAGGAGGGACGAGTCTACCCCAGGGACGGAAACGTGAGTACCCTTTCCCATCCCCGTCCCATTCTATGCGCGCTAATGGTTGCGATGTTAGATGGGAAGAGACCGATGTGCCATGGGACGATCTTGACGAAGATGGTGTGAGTGAGCCGGAGGAGGATGAAGACGATGACGATGACGATGATTGAATGCAGCATTATTTTTTATTCATGTCAACTGGCTGCTTACGTTTTACATAAACGATTCGTCTCAAAACAAGTTAGAGGGAACTCTGAGCACTGTAACTAGGCAGGCGGCGTGCGACAGTGATTGTACCTAGTAATCGTCGTAGTGGCCCTCTTCAACTTCGGTTATGCGCATAGCCAGAACCTGGGGCTCCTTGTCCACGTCTATTGGTTGGCCTTCCTGGGCTCCCTACGGGATTTTAGCCGACGAACCACCATATTTCAGTCAGGAAATGCCAACCTCGATGTCGACAACAACTTGTATCCAACCGGTATTCGACAAACGAATGTCCTTGGGATTGCTGACTTGCTTCGCACTCATCTTGAGTAACTCCGAGACTAGTTCGGTGATGCATAGACCATGGCTGACGACCGCGACATGTATGCCAGTCTTGCCTTCTTTAGCAGCTTGCCACACATGGGGAAGCACGAATTTTTCAAGACCTGTCCTTCCGCGCTCGGCAAGATCCTTGATGCTTTCTCCTTCAGGAAATTTATCGTCGTCACTGTAACATGCCAGGTATATCCCCTTTGCTGCGTGCTCCTCCCAAGTCAGTTCTGAATAAATTTTATCGAACGTCATCCGTTCTCCCGCTGCGAGGCCAAAGTTTTGTTCGCGGAAAAGTTCTGACGAGTCGAAAGAAGGTTTGGGGTCTTTCTGATGGTCATATAGGGCTTGAGCAGTTGCGAACGCGCGTTGCAGGTCCGATGTGTAAATGGCGGTGAAATGGGTATCTGCGAGGGATTCGCCAAGATCGCGCGCTTGCTGTCCACGTGAGAGCCACGTTTAATGATCCTTCACCCCGTTGAGCTACAAACGAACATACATTCATCCCTGTTAATATAAAGTGAATACCGTCGATGGTCATCTGAGAGGTTTCCTCGCACGACATACCGTTATAAGAGAGAGGTGCATCTTTCCATCCATGCCATATCGATCGCTACCGATGATAGGAGAGCAATGAGAGGGGCATGGCATGCTAGGAAGAGGGACATACCCCGTTGTCAGTAGATTCAGCATGCCTTATCTACATCGAATTAGGACATGTAATACGAGCACAGTGAAAGAGGGTAGCAAACTCACAAAAGTGATGATGACGGAACTGGACATGGTGGTGATGGTGATTGTTATCAAGTTCGTTTCTGCGTGACACGGACTGGTTTATATGAGCGCGTATCAGATGAGCGCGCGTATGTCACGTGTACGCACTAACCGACATTTGGTCAGCGTTATGTGTCAGATTTGCGCCATACTGTACAAGCCGAGACTGCGTAGCCAGGGACGAACAGAGCAATGATATATCTACTACTGTACTAACACTGTGACGACTACCCAATTTCGACATTTATAATCTTGATATCTTCGTAAGGTTTGTCCGCCTTGTTCGTCTTAACGTTTTCTATCGCGTGCACGGTCTCCAGCCCAGACAACACGCGGCCGAAAATGGTGTGCTTCTTGTCGAGCCACGTGGTAGCGTTTGTAGTAATGAAGAACTGCGACCCATTCGTGTTCGGTCCGGCATTCGCCATACTGACGGCGTACGGCCTACGAAAAAAAAGTAAACTAAATGCCAGAGGGGATCGAGGAGGAGGACATACCGATCGTGCCTGAGGTCGTCAGAAAACTCGTCTTCGAAATCGCGGTCCCAGATGCTCGTTCCGCCGGTGCCGTCGCCGAGGGGGTCGCCCGTCTGGATCATGAACTTGGGTATGACGCGGTGGAAGATCACGCCATCGTAGTATCCGCTGCGCGCGTGTCCGATGAAGTTCTCGACGGCCTTGGGCGCCTGCTGCGGGAACAGGCGCATGTGCATGTCCCCCAGCGTCGTGTGGATCGTCGCGGACGACGCGAGGGCAGCGGCGCGGGACGGCGCGGCGGGCGCGGCGGCTGCGATCGACTGCTCTTCGCGCGTCGGGCGCTCGTTGAAGATGTCTCGGTCGCCCGATTTCGAGTTACCGTCCCTGTACAACATCCATTTGAGAGGAAATGCGGAGAGAGAGAGGGAAAGGGGATGCTTACTCGGGCTCGCTGCGCGTGAACATATAAAAGCGCTGTCTTTTGAGGCCCGTGCAGAACAGTGTCGGGTCACGCACTGCCTTGTCCGCCAGGATGGGGTTGGCCGATGCTGCCATCGCCACTGTGGTGACGCCCTTCTTGGCCGGAGCGCCCTGGTACAGACTCAGATTCACCCAGCGCACGGTCTCGTCCTTCCCCAAGAGGCGCACGACCCGATTCGTCACGGTGTTTACAACTGTGCAAAAGTTAGTAAAACCACTGAGAGCCAGAGTGGGTGGGCATAAAAACCTTTGATCCCCAACAAGGTCGGATACAGCACGAACGCCCCACTCTCGTCCCACACAGCATTGACCCAAGCACCAGGCACTTTCCCATCTGGACCAGGGAGCTCGAGCTCCTTTTCGACAGCAAGGCGACGACCAAACTCCATATCCTCCACTTTATACACGGCCGTGCCCGCCTGCTGCATCTCTTGAATAGCCGCGAGCGACTCGTCGTACTTCCTCGTCATTTTGCCCGTCAGGAATGAGAAGATACGGATTTGTCTGTCGGGCAGGGAGAAGGTGACGAATGATAACGAGTCTGGGGACAGTGTGATGCAAGTTGGCGTGGACGCCGACTGGAAAGCTCGGTAAGAGGATACCGAGGACGGATGGGGGGGAGGGCGAGGGGTGTACCTTCTTGAACTCGTACAAGTCTGTCTGGCTCTTGAACGACCACAGACCTGGCACATTTATCGGGAGCTCGAACTGCTCACTCGGCGTCCAATACTCGACAAAGCCACCTTCATCTGCAGATATGACGCAGTCAAACCGGTCACTATACTATCTAAGGGTGTCAGGCGACGATCGCAGGAAGAGATAGAGAGAGGCGAGGCGCACCGTCATCAAGTGGATGGGGAATCGATGCAGCTTCTCCACAGTCTCCAATGGGTTTCCATCTCCACGGCCATCGTACAGTCGAATAGTTCCAGAATTCTGCTCTGAGCTAAACATGTCATGAGTATCGCACAATGGCAAAACAATACCAGGAAAAGGCTCATACATGGCGAGGATGCCCTGCGCTTGGCCTCTCCGATGCACCCAGCAGCAAGCTTTCGGCGTGAATCCAAGTTTGATCATGTTAATCATGTCTTTCGAGGTCCGGGGGGAGGGTTTCAGAGAAAGTGCGTAGGTGGACGACTAGCACACGCACCGAAATTGACGACGTCGAAAACTTTTGCACTCCCGTCCTCTGCCACGCTCGCAAACAATTCCCCGTCCGCGCTTGCAGAAACGCCAAGTATGGGCGACATGTGCGCACGATAGTGCTTGACGAACTCTATGCCCGTGTCCTGTTTTTTCCACAGCTTCAAGTGACCATCGACAGACGTCGTGACGACGAAGTCTGTGCTGTTGCATCGTAATCACATTTTTTTTTGCGTTTCCCCTCAGCATGAGCCGTTGTGGGAGATCAAGTAGAAAGGAACGCACCGTGTGACGACCACAAAGTTGATCACATCGCGATGCATGAAGCTCTTGTGGTACCTGTCTGCGTTCGGTAGATGATCCAGGAAGAGCCGTTCATGGGGGAGGACTATACGAAGGGCGAAAACCGTGCTCAGGACCGTTCGATAAGCAATGCATCTCCACGCACCTTTTCGTTTCTTTTTCGTGCCTGCGTTGACCGGGGGGCCTTCTGGCATGGGCATGGGCCCAACGTCATCGTCGCTCTCTTCGTCATCCTGAGCAGTCGGCGGGGGATTCATGTCAGCATCTTCTGCGACATCAGTTCCGGGGCCATTTCGAGCGCGTTTACCCAGGACGGACGCGTCTTGCTCGGAGTCGGACATGGGTTGTATGACCGAGGCTTCACTCAGGCTCACACGGATTGGGTAACGTGACAAAACGAGAATTCGCCCGTCTTGCGAAATTAGGTCCAGAAAAAATACAGTACGATATCGGAAGGTCTAATAGCTACATGACAATACAGTCCTTATTGCCAGATCCATGCCCACGCTCGGCCTCAAGAGACGCCAGAAGAACCTTCTCTTCCTCGCTCAACAGCTGCGCGCTCATCGGTTGCAAGTTCATGTAATACAACTATCAACTCACCCCCTTCTGAGCACGGGCTCGCATCGCTCGGATCTGGCTTTCCCTTTCCTGCTTCGAACGTCTAGAGCGCGAGTGCGGACATCATGCAGATGCGAATAAAGGTTTCGGTACAAACGAGTTGAAATCAAACGCAGAATTGGATTGGAGTTTAGGGGAGCAGCGACCCGGAGTTTCGGCGGCCGCATTCGATTCATTAGTGGTTGGTTTAGCATCGGGTATTGTCAGTGGAGATGACCTACAGCGTCATGAGAGGTCTCCAATTGCGATGGGCGGAAACTTTGCCTACCGGTCGGTCTTTGAGAAAGGATTCGAGATATTGTGCTTCGATCCAGAAGCGGCAGCACTAGCGGAAGACGTTGCCTTGGCTGGGACCTTGGGGGTCTTGGTAGAAGGTGAGGACACCACAGACTTTGCGGATGCGGCGGCACGTTTCATCGCAGCCAGACCGCTGGCGCTAACCGCAGAAGTTCGAGAGCTCGCTTTGCTTGGAGTGCTCGAGATCGGGTCTGGAGCCGCTAGAGATGAGAGGGAAGAGCAGTTGTGTGAACTCGGGAAACGATGCTCGGGACAAAACTTCTGGCGACATTTCTGCAAAAGTGATGAGATGAGAGTCAAGCGGGTAAGTTTTGTCAGAGACTCACATCGCACTGTATTTGAGCGATTAGGACTTTTCCACACCTGGGTCTTGAGCACTTTGGTGCAGAACTAGCCTTGTGAGACCGGCCAGTCATGACAGAGCAATCTACAGTAAGGTGGCGCTCCATCCTTATGTTAGGATCTTCGCCTGGAGGAATGGGAACAGGCTCATTGCAGAGCGGACCTAGGGAAAACGGCGTTGAGCCAGGCAGAACGGGTGGACGGAAGAAAGAACCCACAGTCGGGAGCTACTCGGTTATACTTAGTCTCGTCGTATTTTGAGCAGCTGTGCGATTCCGGTTTGAAATGGTCAGCACAGAAGGAATCTGTGCAGTGCTGACATTTGAAGGGCAGAAAGTCTACGAGAAAGCAGGACGGGTGTGAGCACTGGCGGCCAACGGCTAACAGTTCCTGATCGCGCTCCGAAGACGGGGTATGGGTAGAAGTGAGATTGGACATGGTGGAAGGTGGAAAAGGTGAGATTACGCGTACAGTGATTAAAAACGAGCAGTGTGGGAAAGTAACGGCAAGGGTGGAATGAGAGAATTCGGCTGTATTCTGGCAAGACCGGGACTAAATACATTTCTTGGCACTGACGCGGCCGTTAACGCGGCCCCTTCACTCGTCTCTAAGATAACGCTGACTAATGTCGCCGAGTGCGTGCACGCGTGAGTCATCTTGACAACAATCACCTAGCCTAGTACCACCGTACTTGTATTAGAATCACCATGTCCAATTCTGTGATCTTCACTTTTGTGAGTTTTGCTTCCCTCTTTCACGGTGCTCGTGTTACTTATCCTAGTTCGCTGTAGATCAGGCATGGTGAATCTACTGACAACTTAGTACGTCCCTCTTCCTAGCATTCCGGGGCCCTCTCATTGCTCACCTATCATCGGTAGCGATCGTTATGGGCCGGATGGAAAGACGCACCTCTCTCTAATCACGGTATGTCGTGCGAGGAAACCTCTTAGACGACCGTGAGTCGACGATATTCACTTTATACCAACAGGGATGAATGTATGTTCTTTTGTAGCCCGCCGGATGAAAGATCAAGTCCTAACATCATGCGTGACACTCGCGTGCACAGCAAGCGCGCGCTCTTGGTGAATACTTCGCAGATACCCATTTCACCGCCATCCACGCCTCAGACCTGAAACGCGCGTTCACAACTGCTCAAGCCCTAAATGACCATCAGAGAGACCCCAAGCCGTCTTTCGATTCGTCAGAACTTCTCCGCGAACAGAACTTTGGCGTTGCAGAAGGAAAACCGTGGTCATTCGAAGATAATCCAGCACTGACCCTCGAGGAGCACATGGCAAAGGGGGTATACCCGGTACTTTATGGTGATGATGAGAAATTTCCTGAAGGGGAAAGCACCAAGGATCTTGCTGAACGCGCAAGGACAGCTCTTGCAAAATTCGTGCTTCCCCATGTGTGGCAAGCTGCTAAAGAAGGCAAGACTGGCATACATGTCGCAATCGTCAGCCATGGTCTATGCATTAGTGAATTGATCTCAGAGTTACTCAAGAGGAGTGCGAAGCAAGGCGGAGAGACCGACCACCGTGGATTGTGGAATACCGCCTGGACACGAGTTGTTGTCGATATCGAGGTTAGCAGTCGGGAAACGTGGTGGTTCGTCAGCTAACATCCCATAGGGAGCCCAGGAAGGCCAACCAATAGACGTGGACAAGGAACTCCCATTTCTAGTCATGCGCGTAACCGACGTTAACCGTCACTCGCACATAGACAACATCGTAGGGCACCTTCCATACTGGCATCCACGCTATCGGGCTGACACCAAGCTTGACACTCCAGAAACGCCAGAAGGGAGGCATAGGAAGCGCGACTTACGACCCTAGACAAGAAGACATAAGGGCATTTTTCGAGGGGAAATCGGCGGCTTTGTCTGCTTCTGAGGGCATTGCCCATGCCGAAATCACCAATGGGGAAATCGCCGTGGAATAGCTAGACTTTGTGGAGATCATTGTGCTTGCGGACACTACCACTGCAACTAAATAGTGGAACAGAATGGCAGAGCGAACGAGTCCGGGCTGACACTACGCAGTCGCCGGCTTAGAGTCTATTACGCGTACGGATGCATTACACCTATCACTGCAAGATGTCAGGGACTGGTTTTAAACATGAACAACTCACAAGAACATAAACTAACCACTTAGCTGTACGGCATCAGCTTCTTGAGCTTCGCTGTCTGTGATGGGGATGAATATGCGGTCAACGATAAATCATTCTTCCTTCCCGGACGCTTGGTGACGTTCAAGTGGGAATGACCAGCATGTGCCTGTGTGAGGTGGAAAAAGAAAGTTACAACGTAGCAGGTGAAGGAACGGATTGGATGGTGCTGACGCGCTTGAAAGCACCAGAAGCTATTGCCCTCCACCTCTTTTTTGTGCCCGAATGTGTCTTTAGCTTTGGGTAGCCGAGTGGCACAGACGTGGAGAATAGACGAGGCGACGCCACGACAAACTGACGCGCGAACGAGAACATCGTCGTTCAAGAGTGAGGCGATTACATAACACAATTCCTCCTCGTCTCCCCGTCACGGTTCCCGCATTTCGACCACGATCATGAGTTCGGGCCAACCGTTGACCAACCCAGCCGATGATGCGGACCGCGTACGCATCGTCGATTAATGTATATGACGTCGCTAACTGGCACGTCCTCAGATCCGCATGAAGCGGTTGGCAAGGCTGCAGGCATCTTCGGCCAGCACCTTTCCTGCACCTTCGGCATCCTCATCTTCATCCTCGGTGCCTTCTCCAGTGCCTTCTCCCAAGCCCAAACCTTCTCCTTCACCAGCACCAAAACCTGCTGTAACACCGACTCCTACTCAGGTACCACAGAAGAGGAAAGCACCGATTGGCCCATTTCCGTTCAACTACGATGTTTGGGAGAATGAGACCATCGGTCAGGTCTTTCTGGTCTCTCTGGACGTACGTCTGCCCATTTCCCCTGGTTCCTTGCTTGTGTGGTTTCTGATCCTCGGAGGAAAGCCCGCGGAGTCCATGAAGAGCGAATTCGAATACGTTTGGCTTCGATCTGCTGTCGAGAACGAGTCTTCTGACGGTAAGCTTGACTATATTGGTATGCGCTCCTGATGCCCATGAATGTCGTCTGTTCAGGCAACCTTCGTCTGAATGCCGATAATTTGGAGTCCGTTGTGATTGGACGTCTTGAATTAAATCCGCAGTCTCCAGAGTAAGAGCTCTGTTCTGAGTTCTTCTCGCACCACTGACAGTGCTTAGACACGACGACGAATATCGTCTTTTCCTTTCCAAGGTCCCCAATGACTTGACAGTGTTTGAATATCTGGTTGGTTGTTGGAAGCGTTTAAATGCTGCGCGAGCAGCGCTTCTGAAGAGGGTCTGTGGCGATTTTGTCGTCCTTGTGGTATGACACTTATACGGTATCAGGGCCACCCACCAGCTAGTATTCAGAGAGCACTTGAACTGGAGGAGAAGATGCGTCACCTGATTATTAGTTATATTGGCATCAACTTTCAAGCTCCTGACGCTTTCTACGCACCTGCAAAGTTCGTGAGCTCTGGCCACCGTCGATTGTTTGCTCACACGTTATCATCAGCAAAGAGGTTGGCCCCCAAGAGCTTGTGGACGTCCTCCTCTCGCTCTCCGCTCTATCCACAGGGATGTATGGTGGCTCTACTCCATCCCCCAACAGCCTCGCGGACTTCGAAGTCCCTCGACTTTTGCAGGACATCGTCCAACGTTTCGATCCCGAGGGTGGACTCGCAGAAATACTCGGTCCCGTCGTTACGAAGCTACTTTTCCACCCGTGTCTCTTCCGGGAAGAAGGCCTTGCCGCGAGTGATCCACGGTGGCGTGGTGTCCTCACTGGCTTAGAGGCCCTCGTGGCCCAAAAACAGATTGCGACCATGATCACAAAGATGGACGAGTGGAGCCCTGCAGATGCTACTGCCATGACTTTTGAGACAAAGAGCTTGATGGGCCCCCTCCTACGGCTGAACGTTTTCTCCAGAGAATGGGTGCGTGGAGCTTTTTCGAGCTCTGGTAGATGTAAAGCTAAGGCCGAAGCTCGCTGCAAGCCGCACATAACTAAGCTGTACTTCTCAAATGCTGAGACACGTCCAGCTACGGACATCGAGTCCTCGCAAAGCAGTCTTCGGGGTACGCTAAAGAGCCTGCAGGTAATACATTCTTGGCACAGACGGAGGTCTGGCGTTCATTCTCTTTAGTCGACACTGTTTCAGATCTTCAATGCTATCGTCCGAGCGTCACCCGAGTGTCGGGAGGCAGTTCTGGCGTACTTCTCTCGCGTTATCTCTCTCAATTTGAAGAGAGCGGGTTTGCAGGTATAGATAACCACCGATTGATATCGCACATGGCACTACCTGACGCTCTTCGAGGTTGATCCTGCAACGGTGGCTTCGGACGGTTTCATGATGAATGTCCACCTCGTCCTGCTCCGTTTTGCAGAGCCTTTCATGGATGCACAGTACACCAAGGTCACTGGAGTTTTCATGTAGCCGACGTACATGCTCGCTAATCGAGTTTGTTTTTTAGATTGATCGCATTGATCCGCTTTACTATGCTCACACGTCAAGAATCGACGTGAAGGAGGAGACCCGGATAAATGCGACGAGCGAGGAAGCTGCGGCATGGGAGAGTACTCACCGCCTTCCCCCTGGTTGGTTAATTTCCGTTCTGTCTACCTGTCAAATATTAATTCCTCCCAGGTGCCCAGCCACCCAATTTTATCTCTGACATATTTTATCTGGCGCTCGCCACAGGCCATTATGGCCTTCAAAAGACAATAAAAACACTTGATGATCTAAACAAGGAGCAAGACGAGGTGCGAAGGCACCTCGATAGCATCACCGCGGACAACACCTGGATGGGTGTAGGTAGACAAGCTGCGAGTACCATTATCCGTTGACGTCAAAGATTTATAGACACCCATACAAGCGCGTGTAGAGGCTGCCATCAAACAGATGAAGGTCGGCAGATCATCCACTATACGGGCGTACGCACTGATGGGAATAGCTGATTTAGGACGAGATTGACCGGATTCAAGCAGCACAAATGGCTGGGATAACACAGCTCTACGACCCAGAGTTCCTCTTCCGAAACAACACTTTCACCGCCTTTGTTGCAACCTGGCTTATCCGGTACGCTGACCCTAGGAAGGCCCACCCAAAGCCAATCGTGGAGTTTGTTTCCATTTTCCGACTTCCTCTTCGCGTCTCACGGTCCTGTCGCAGGTTACCCCTTCCCAAGGAGGTCCCTTTAGGATTCAGGGTCCTTCCAGAGTACGTTCTCGAAGACGTTATCGACTACTTTTTCTTCGCTGTTAGGTACGCCCTTGGTTCACTGACAGTCACGGGTAGCTAAGCACTTCACCAGACATGGTCCTACCAGCCTCGAGCTGACTGGAAAGGAAGAGGTTCTGGTATTCACGCTCACGTTCATGCTGTCGACTTGGTGGATCAAAAATCCATTTTTGAAGAATAAGATCATCGACGTATGTACGGTCTTCTTGGGGCTATCTTGACCCTGAGAGCCTCGTTAGATCCTCTTCTGCTCATGCTTCACCTACCGAGGGCAATCTAGCCTTCTCGGCCCATCGCTCAATTCACATCCGGTGGCATTGAAGCACTTGATGCCGGCACTGACACATTTCTACATCGGTGAGCCCCAGCCAAGCACTCGATCGCTTTTAATGCCATTTTTAACGCCCGACGTCAGAGGTTGAACGGACTGGAGCAAGCTCACAGTTCTACGACAAGTTTAGTACGTCGATCACCCTATCTTGTTGTCTTCCGGGATAGCTTACGCGCGGAACGCAGATGCACGGTAGGCTAAATAGGACCTTCTAGGATGCCGGAAATGTACTCATGACGTCCTTAGACGAAGTATTGCCTTCGTCTTGAAGACCGTCTGGGGTAATCCCGCCCATCGAGAAGCCCTCAAGAAAGAGACGCAGTGCGCCAAGTGTTCTATTTTTTACTTCGTTACCGCAGTGCTCATGCCCTCTCAAGGAACATCGACAAATTTGTTCGATTCGTCAATTTGATGATCAACGACGTCACGTATCTCATGGACGAGTCACTGAGCGAACTCGCCCAGATCCACACCATCCAACAAGAAATGGGAAATCAGGCAGCCTGGGCAGCTCTCCCACCCCAGCAGCGCCGTGAGCGCGAGGGGACCCTCCATAACCTGGAACGCCAGGCCACGTCATATACACAACTCGGGAACTCGACCGTCGACATGCTGAAGATCTTTACCGCGGAGACGAAGGAGCCGTTCATGCTGCCCGAGATTGTCGACCGCCTCGCCGCAATGCTCGATTACAACTTGGATGCTCTCGTCGGACCACGGTGCAACGACCTCGTTGTCGAGAACAAGGAGAAGTATCACTTCAATCCGCGGCAACTGCTCAGCGACGTTGTACAGGTATATTTGAACCTGAGCAACCAGCCCGAGTTTGCCCGCGCTGTGGCGGGAGATGGACGCAGTTACAGAAAAGAACTCTTTGAGGGTGCCGCGAGAAGATGCTCCAATTATAACCTCAAATCACCGAACGAGATTGAGCAGTTGGGGTTATTCGTTGTCAAGGTAGAGGAGGCCAAAGTGACACTTGCGGCAGAGGACGACCTTGGCGACGTCCCAGACGAGTTCCTTGGTCTGTCTGCCCTCTCTCTTTCTTCTTGGCCGGCGTTCCTGACCGACCGACACTTGTTCTTTCCAGATCCGCTGATGTGCACCCTTATGCGAGATCCCGTTATCCTACCTTCCTCACGGACTGTTGTCGACCGTTCAACAATCAAGTCTCATCTTCTGTCTGATGCGAAGGACCCCTTCAATCGCGTACCATTGACCATTGAGGAAGTCGCTCCCGGTGGGTATTGTTACCCAAACGGACAGTTGCGTATCTCCTAAGTGTTTGCCTCCCTACAGACACTGAACTCAAAGAACGGATCGAGGCATTCCTTGTAGAGAGAAGGAAGAACAAAAATGCGGAGCTCGGCAAGCAGAACGATGAAGTCGTCAAGATGAATGTAGAATAGCTTGTAGCAGGATTGCGTCGTGTATCATAGAGATATAACTGAAGCCGGAATGGCCCCACACAGTGCACGCCGATTCTCGCCATGTATATTCCAAACCATATTTAAAATCATTGCTGAAGTGAAGAGGAGTGTGAGGCTTTCGGGACATTTGTGCAGCGTCTAGGCGACGCGAGAGTGGATCATAGCCCACAGTTCGCGGTTCTACGCTCCCCGTTTCCGTTTCTTCGTTCCGCGGGTCGATTCTGCCCCTCTTCCCCGCCCGCGCGCCCCTCGACCCCTCCCACCCCTCCCACGACCCCTCCCCGGCCGCACAGAGGGCGCTGTCAAAGTGTCGTCAGTTAACAAAAACGAAAGCGTACGGGGCCGCGTACCCGGGGAGGCTGCCACCTCGACGTCCTCATCGTCGCCGTATTCGGTGGCTCCGTCCGTACCGGTGGTATTCACGCTTCCTTTCGGTGTCGGTGCGACAACGCTCTCGTCTCCGCTCTCGAGCGTGAGCGCGCTGCTATCGCTCTCGTGTATGTGGCTGGGGGGGCGCGCGCCAACGCCCCTCCCTCGCCGCCTCCCCCGCCGCCCGCCTTTGGCGGGGGGTGGTGGGGGTGGCGAAGGGGACAAGGAGGTCGAGGACCCCGAGTCTCGCACGCGACGGTTGGAGATGATGGAGTCCAGCGCTTCGTCGTACGGAAGGGCGAACTCCTTGCGGAAATATGGGTGCAGAGAGAGGTTGTCTGAGGGGGAGGGTGAGTCGACGACGCTCGGTGTGGAATGCGCAGACCCTGGCGATTCGAATCCCTCGGCGTCCTATGATAAAAAATATAGGAGGCGTCAGTGAGTCGCAGAACGCTGAATTTAATTTTCGTGTAGAAAACAAACATACGAGACTCTCTAGCGCGTCGACGTTGTAACAACCTCGGAGCTTCTCCCATATGTCGTCAATGCTCACGTACCGCCCTGTGTCTTGGTGTATGGCGGTCCGCATGGACAAGGCGTGGAAGTGGCGATGAAGACCGATTGGACGGGCACGCATTATGGATCTGAAGAAGGACATTTCCCCCTCGACGGTGTCGAGGAACGGGGTGGAAGGATCCGGGCTTTCGCGCAGTTCCATCGTTCTCGGGCTCGCTCTCACCAGCAGCAGCAGCGTGTTGTTGAAAGCGACGATTCTGGGGTCTCGTTTGAGAGGGTCGCAAAAGTGTCTGGTGTCTCGGCTGATGTAAGTGGAGCTGAGCTGTCGTCATCTCATCTCCGAGTGGCACTCGTACATATGCGGCTTACCCCCTCAACCGCACTGTTCCTTCACGCTTGCACGTGTTTGTACTTCAGTGTCAGTGTTCCATCCCGACGTGTTTTCTGCGCCACCATCACTTGCTTTCTGCATCGTCCTCCTTTTGTCATGTCGACCCGCGGCTGCTGAAGCGCTGAAGACACACGCGTCAATCAACTCTGTCGACAAATAAAGTTTAGCGATCGGAATTCGGAAAGCAGACACTGAGTGTAAGGAGAGGTGCAGCCTGTAGATGATGCTGATCGTCCACTGTGCTACCCTACCGTCACTCTGCGTATTTCTGCAATGTTTCACTATCCCCCCTACTTTTATTGTGTCAACCTTGGCGTCAACACACACAGTCCATGCTTCCCATACCTGGCAACTGTTTTCCTTTAGCAAAGCAGTGCGCAATGTCTACTACACTGGCATCACGAGATTTTAAGGGAGAGCCCCAAGGTACTCCCCCGCGTCTGGTACTTAATAAAAACGTTGCCGTACGTAACCTCTTCACCACATACACTCGTGTCCAGTGATGTCGAGAATCCAAGTGAGAATCTCTCGATTCTTGTCTCGATCATTCTCCAATGCGAAAAGGTTGTACGCAGCAACTTGCGAAACCAACATTTTAAAAATTCTAAGCACGATCCTTGGTGCTGTATCGGATGTTGATTACATATTACAGTGATCTGATATTGGTCAAACCATTACAGTATCACCATGACGCCATACAGTGTACATTAATGCATCAGACCGGAACATCGGACGGATCGTCTCTTTTGATAGTTCACGTTCAGGTTGGGGTCAGGTGAAGTGATCAAAGGTGCGTTAAGGCGCTTACATCTGCAGTCATCCAACCTCATACTTGTGATCAAAGGCTGGGATGAGGGTATCGCCGGTGTGAAAGTTGGAGGCAAACGTCTCTTGATCGTCCCCCCATCGTTGGCGTATGGCAATCGCAAGACGGATGGTATCCCTCCAAATTCAACACTCAGATTCGGTGAGCCAATCAACTGTTCCTTCGCGCCTTTCTAAAGCTATTTACGTCGTGCCAGAGGTCAAACTTATCGGCATGAAGTGAATGCGCGACAATCGCCTTTTGCAAATCTGGACCACGTTTTATGAGATCTACATTGTGGTTAACTTACATACAAAACGATTATCGAATCGCATTGACGCAGCCTTGCCGAGTGGTCGACAACGGTTGCATCCACAAGAACTCCGATTGCGCCGGCGGGTAAGCCCCGCGGTCGAACGTTTAAATTGTTGGGTCCATGTACGTACGTAAATCTCCGTTGAATGGACGAAGTTTGGGTGCTGTTGCCCCCTACCAATGTCCAACCAAAGTTTGGTACCAGTAGCGAATGTATTGGCATAAGATGGTGTGCGAATGTACGGCCAAACTTTGAATGGTATAGCCCCACGGTCACTCGTGCTCAAGCTCGTGCTTATATATGAATGGAAGGTATTGATTGAACATCGCATCGGACGCGCTAGGTTCTTGATCGCAACTTGATGCTTGCTTGGTTGAGGTTGCACCAGGGGTTGTGTAGTTGTACACCACGCACTCGGACTTGCTGCCACTTTTGGAAAGTTGGGGGCCACCTGAATCGAACCCCGACCCGGCATTGGTTGGCAAGTGTGACAGGCAGCCATTTTCGCAACAAGCGAGAAATTTGGAGTGTCTGACTGAAGGACGGGTCTAAGTTAGTCCGATTTTGGGTCTGATACAGTATGCTTATGATACATACAGTATCTTATCGATCACGAAATGTTGCGCTTAGTCATATAAATGACGAATATACAAAAACTTTTTTTTTCTTGTTGTGACCAAAGTGCGTTCGGGGGCGGGGGCACGACTGATTTCCTTTCGCAGTCGCGCGCCCATTCGGTGCAAGCTGTCGCACGGGCCCCAACACGGTCGGAACCGACCGCCCCACCAAAAGTGAGAAACGACGTTTTCCTCCCCTTTCTCTGCCCAAGTCACAGTGACGTGACTGTAATTATGCGTTATGCAATATATCTCGAATATGTCTTGAGGTGCATGCCCATATGCTCTTCATAAACTCGATATTTATTACTACTGGACCAGCTCGTCACAATGATAGTTAAAGAAAGGCGAGAGGATAAAATGTAACCCGAAAAACTACTTGCCAGTGCGGTATTCGTCGATCAAGGTTGTGGATGAGTCGCGCATGCGTGCCTGGTCTCGAAGGTGATATGTTGTTGCCAGGTCCAGGTTCGTGATTACATCGCGTGGCATCAGCGCTCATTGATGCCGTAATCCAGTAGCGCTTCGTCTTCTTCGATGGCTGCGATGGCGGTCTGGCAATCGTTGGTGACTGCCATGTTAGAGGATACTGGTGGGTGTGTGGGCATAGCGACTTGTGCCAAGGCCCCAGGATGACCCGGAGGACACGTATCGCTCACTGTTTGTTCGGGTTGGCCTTACAACGCCTCACATAGCCTACATGAAGAAGTGGTCGCGCTCCGTCCAGCGTGGAATAGCCTGAGCGGCCGAAACGTGTTCCCGCCAATTCCGATACTGTCACACTTAGTCATGGCGTGATGAATACTCTTGTCGCGACCAAAGCGCACGACGGATTTCCTTTCGCAGCTATTTCTCCAACCTTGGGGAAAGAGCTCGCACCCCCCGCTCCCTCTTTCACCCCCGGACTGCTGAGATCTGAGCTTCTATTTCGAGCGTCATCGCGTCAGTATCGTGTCATCATCCACGCCGCCATTTCCCGGGCAGTCTTGTCAACACGCGGCTCTCTCTCTCTTTTAGGGAAAACCGTCCTTAATAGTTTCCAGAAGTCACTCAGGTACAGCCTTGAATCAAGGAACACGTTGATCAGCCATGCACACACCGGACATCTCACGAGATTTTACTTTTATGGATAACTCCCGATGGGGCAAGGTTCCTACAGTCCATCATGGCAGAACCCGATTGCCCCTTCACCAATGTCCCCGGGCCTGCAAACCCCCCCGAGGCGAGACCTCACAGTTACACAGGTATAGCTTCACACCCCGCACGTTCGGTACTTTTATACGCCACACCACGTTACAGTATTACACACACTTCTTTCTTCTGTGATAAAGTTCAACCCGTTCGGCGCTCCGGGTGTTATCGCACAATATACCTGGAGGTTGGAGCTCCATCTTCCTGTCGGCGGACGCTCCCTTCGGGGATGCACATGACAAAGAAGTTTAATATGATACCCGAGCAAGGCCGACGCTTGTCAATATCCTGAGGCTACCTGTGCAAGTGCTCCTCCGAATGTGCATGAGACGGGTAATCGCCTCGTTAGCGTCTTCCGCTTCTCGCTCAAGTACACCCGCAGCTCCTCGGTGCGTATTGTCGAGTCGGCTAAAGGAATGTAGGTCATATCACCCGTCGTTCTGCGAGACCAACACGATGTCTGCAGTGGTAAACCTATGGGTCTCAACACTAACCCCAAGTCCATATCATGTCTGTGCTACCCCTCAGCGGGGAGAGCATAATATCAACGATCACGCTTTTCTCCATGACTCGCCCTGTGAAGGGATTTGAGGGTTTTCGCGCTCGTTGGCTTGTGACCGATTTGGTGGCGCACACGCTCTCCACGCCCTCCACTAACTCGTCACAAAGCCCATAAAGCCAAGTCATGTTCCCTCTCCTACCCGCTTTCCCCATAGCAAGCGATGTACGGTATCCAGGTAATGAGGGGCCAACTCTTGTCACTTTTGTGTATGCCATTCCGACCTGACCTATTTTTTTCTTGCTTTCTTTGTCTTACAGACCCTTCTCATTGACGGGTACATATCCCAGACCTTCCAAAGTCAAGCAGCCGAGCAGTACTTTCTGAATCTACTGAAGAGTACCTCCATTCCCCCGGATGCGACCTTGTCCTACACTAGAAAGGAGGGCTATTTCTTCGTCCATTCTGTCCCTCCCCATATTCCCGCCCGGTTTCCCAACCCGCCAGGTCGTTGGTTACTTGACCGCGGCATCGTGAATAGGGGTACAGTGATCCCTCAGACGATGTGGCCCCCGTATGCTGCTACCGGTAGACGACAGCACGTCGAAGGGGCGGAGTTGCAGATGCCCATCTTTTTCGAAAACAAGGATGGGAGACTCGGCCTTTCCCTTGGGGCATCAATTGATCGTCGATGCCATGTTCTTCGACACGCGAATTGTCCCGCCCCGCTGGGTCAAAAGACGACTACACATATTCGTATTGTTGTAAGTATGGTCTTGGTTGGTTTGTGGCCACTTGTTGATTTCGAACTCTTTCACCCCTGACTTAGTGGCCTGGTTATAAAAAGTACAAGCGGCAAATCCCAACTCGTGACGAGTCGCGCGCGCACAAACCCATCACCATGGCTAGGTTCGTTCGTTCGGTCGGGCGAACTGTGAATGCTTTTCTTCAGGTCCGTCTTCCGACGCCATCACGTAAAAAAAAAACACCGTGTACCGAGCTTTACTTTCTAGGTTTGCGAATTAGACTCTGGGTGTGCCGACGACCTACGCAAACCATGGCAGATCGGGACAGATGGCATCCAGCGCAGCGACATTATAATCATCGGTGCTGTTCACGTTTCTGCGGGAAGTTGGATGCCGCTAATGCAACTGAATCGTTACATTTTTTAAATGTCTGCAATTAGTTACGCTATTCTGGAGATACATTATTGGGGACACCGAAATCGTGAGGGCCGCCCCCGTTCTAAATTTACCTGAGCGCCCCGGCGTGCCCTCTCAGTATTATTTTCTATCACATGTAGGCCCCGTCACGGTGCAATGTTGATCTCAGTTGCCAATTATCGTGTGGGAAAGTTTCTACCTATGACTTGCAAGCCGCACCGGTGCGCAACTTGGCGGTGCGAGTTACTACAAGTTCCATGATTTCCAAGTCAAGTTCAAGTCACACCGGTGTCAACTTGAACTTGCGGCAACACTAGTCGGAACCGACCGCCCCACCAAAAGTGAGAAACGACTCTGAGCGTCTGCCCGAAAAGGATGTCCGGAATGCACGGCTTCAACTTTTTGTGACCAAGTGTGACAGTTGTTGCACCACTTTTGTCCGGGCATAACCCCTCAAGGTTCCCTGTCTAGTGGGTGTCAACCACCATATTTTTGTATGATCCAGGGCACCATCTTGTAGCGGAGAAGGCAGGCTTTTTATTGGTAAAATAATTGTTGAAATCGGATGCATTGGTGTAGAGCTAGACGTGCATCTATACCGAGGATCGGAGTGGATTTATGGTCATGAAGGGTAGGCAGAGGTGATGGAGTGGTCCAGAAGGCACACCCACACACCCAGATTCCGGCGATCCTGACATCCCTACGCCTTGCCTCTGTGATGTATTAGGATAGGTGATCGAATTGTAGACAAAAGGACTGACGGAGAGGTGACAAAAACCCTATTTTGACTCTTCTTCAGACGCGAGACGGTTTTTCCCGCCATCCTAGCTTCTGGCCCATCATGCCATTGAGCACACACCCATACGGATCGACTCGAGATGGTTCGGTTTCACGCAACCCTCCGTTCTAATGATTTCTAACGTTATCCCAGAGACGCAATTGAGCGGAACAGACCTCCTAAACCGATAAAGTACCTCCAGAACCTTTCGAAACCGTTTATGAGGAAAGGAACAACTTTTGTGTGGACACGCACCGCAATTAGACCTCACTAGTCTTCGCGACTAACCCTCTAGCAAATATCAGGTAAAGCCGACTGAAGAAATCGAAATGCGCGAGCGACTTCCCACACCTTGGAAGCGCTTGCTATCATAGATCATCAGAGATTGGACAAGCATTAAAGTGCGTATTTCAAGCGTATTCCGTGGATTGTTGATGCTAAAATTGATGCATACTTCAGTTATTCGTCAACTGAAGTGGATGGTACAGAAAAGGCCCCTTTGAAAAAAGGCCACGAGCTCTTACAGTAGTCCCTGGCGGGCGGCGCCGTGATACGACATCACTACGATAGTGTTGACTAGGTATCTGGACTTGGCATGGGCCTAGCCACAACCCGAATTTCAATACGCAACGACGGACCCCAGTGGACTACCTCCTGGAAAGACAGGAGACAGCACAGGGACTAGCGACCAAGGCCTGCCTACGCGTCCCTCCAACGGGGTTGAGACACGGTCAGTCGGCGGGCGACAAGAAAGACAAAGCACGGAAAAAGGCGTTCCAGGACTGGGCGCTGGACTGGCACAAGAACAGGGCAGAGCGGGAAGTGGGAGGGAACTCGAAACCACGCAGCTTCGCCCATAAGCACACCACCACCCAGCCGCCCGACGGGGGCAGCCACACTCTCTGGCAAGCTGCGACGCAGAAAGCGAAGGTCAGTTAAGGGAAGAAGTTCTTCTACACCCGCCGAACCACGTCTACAGCCATCCAGGTGGCAGTCGATCACGCCTCCGCCGGCACATAGACAGGTTCTGGCCCAATGACCCACCTGAGGCGCGCAAGTGCCCATGTGGCTATCACACCAGATCATCACTTCATATCCACACATGCACACGATACAACACAGTCCGGTGTCAAGTCAATGTTCCGTTCATCCTCAACAATCCCACCCGATTCTGCCTTGTCATTGGCCCGAGGAGAAAAGATGCAGAGCGCCTGCTGAATTTTATCCAGGAAAGCCGTGGGCTCACACGCCCCGAAACCGGTCCACTAGAGGAAGTGCCCCCGGAGCCGGGTTGAGGAGTTACCACAGGGATCTCATGGATGACCCCTACACCAACCTATCGGCTTCTGACGCCCAGAAGTGTTCTCCCTCCCGCGCGATTGCGAACTCTAGGGGCAAACCGCTTAGGAAACCTATTCATACTTCCCTCCCCTCTCTTTGTTCTGGCAACGGGGGCGCCTTCTCTATTAGGTACAATCTCTGTAAAATGTAGCTGGCTACGACCGGTCTAAGCCTCGGACTTGCACTCCGGGATATAAACGGTTCAAAAAAAAAAAACGAACCCCCAGACCCTTGTCCAGACCAGTGCATAGCTCGTGGCCTCAGCGGGGTCGAAATGCGCAGGAGGGAGAGTAGGGAGGGCATTCTGTCATGGCCGGGGGACCTCTTTGGGATAACCACCAAAAGAACGGTCGTTTTACATAAGACGAGCAGAGATCTTCGTCGCACGACCCGCGCAGTTTTCTTTTCTTTTCACAGAAAAGAGCACGAAGGTGCAAAACAATGGTCCGCCAGCGAGCATGATAATCACTTCTAACTGAGCCACATCCGTCCTTCGAAACGACCGCAATCAGTTCGAAGTTTCGAGTCGCTTGGTAGTTTAGCACTTGCAGGGGGGCTCTTCGGCCCCCCTTAAGCTCTCTAGATGCCGTTGATATGCGCTCGGTGGGCTACTGTGAGCGGTCAGAGTAGCAGTCTAAAGGCGTGTACTCGTTAACAACGTTAACATAGGAGAATGAACTGTCTACATAGACCAAGAATCAACGTACTCGTTTTGCCTTCTCACGCTGACGTCACGCCGCATGTTGCGCAATCTGGCCAGGTGGCAATGGAGGGCCGTCACGATTGGAAATCGTTCTATCTGGCAGATGAATAGGAGACGGTGGGGACTGAAGACCGCATCCTGTCGAAGAGGGTGCGTTGTTGTCGAAAACGTGTGACGTCGAGGAGGGTACATGGTATCCCGCGCCTGCAAATGGTCACGCTGTTGATGTACACACTCACTAGACCGTCTGCGTAAAGGGACAGAAGGCATCCTGCAATTTGGAGATGAAGGTATGTATGAAAAAGAGATAGGACAGGGTGGAAAAGTAGTAGAGGACTCCAATTCCACCCTCGCGTGTGGACCTGTGAGAAGTGGATGCCATTTCAGGAAAAGCGTCATGCTCCGATGTCGGAACGTCCTGGGGGAGAGAAAACGGTAACGGCTCATGTCCACGCTGATGAATGGACACATGAATGAAAACCGAGTATCGGAAGTTCAGTTGGAAAAGGATGGTGCTCGGTTACTTGCCGTAGAAGCTCAAGGAATGACATGGTAAATTGTGCCGTGCATGTGCGTATGCTGCGATTCAATCCCAAGTAACCGGGACGACGCCATATGCCCCTGTCTGAAGAAGTGTCGACCGAAGTTCACAAACTGTGGCGTCGAAGAAAATGAATTGCGGTCTTTGATCTATATGCCGGTGTCCTTGTGAGCCACTGAAGCCTTCAGTGGAGTTCGCACAACCTCAGACCAAATGAGCCAGATGGCAGTACAAAAGCAAATGACACTGTGAAGCCAAATTTGCTGATGTTCGTTGTTGTCGAACTCTGCTCTTGTCTCAAAATCCCGCAATCGTCGCTGAGGAAATGTAGAGAAAAATTTGGGAAAAGCTTCCATTGAAAAAAATACATGAACCAAGACTGTGCTGCGAAAGAGACCCGCAGCGAAGGAAAACCCGCTGTTATGTGTTAGCCAAGGGAGTAGTCAAAGTCCGCTGTGGCAAAAATCAGCCACACAACGAAACTGCGAACGAAAACTCGTCCGCCGGAACACAATTGTGACATGTTTCTTCGTCACTCAGCTCACTTAATCGACCCGTTCTGGAATCTCTCTTTTTCTTTTTCTTTTTTCTGATAAAACCGCAATTCCAATTGAGGCACCAAGCCTCGGTCACCATCAACTCCAATTCGGCCTATCTCAAGACAAAGTTAGCGCCATGGACAACCACATACACCTTCGGAGATGGACAAGAGATTTACATGTCACGGGGGTCACCTTAGTACAAAGCTTGTATCAAATGTAGTGGGCTCACGCTACGGCCGGTCTGGGTCCATGACCTGTTAAACCGGAATATAAACGGATTCCAAAAAAAAAGACAAAGTTAGCGGTTCTCGAATGCAGGCAACCCAGACCACACCTTTCTCTAGTTCTCTTCAGCCCCCAATTCCTTAGAAGTTACCAGATGCACTTCCAACTACATCATCGACCTCCATACTATTTCCGCAGGGGGGTTGCTAGTGGGCGGATTGCTAGTTATCCCCCAATAAGAATCAATCAAGGGCAGCTGAGACCCACTTACCTTTCTCTTTTCTTCGTATGCCTCCATTTGCTTGCGGGTTACGCGTGACCGGCCAATGTCGAAAACCCCGGAGTAGACGAGAATGTCTTCTGGGAGCTCGGACAAAGTCTGATTTCGCAAGGAAACTCCCCTGTCATCATCATCTGTGACAAACACGTGGCGCCAGTTGTCTCTTATAAGGTGGGATGGAATGAGTTTCTCGATATCAGTGAAGCCACTTCCCTTGGCGCTGTGCCGGTCGGAGACGGTTACCTGGATGGTAATGATGAATTCGTTGGTAATAACGATGGCGTCGGCGGTGGGGAATGACTTGGATGTAGGCAACAAACATAATGGGGGTTTATCCCCATTCACTTTCTTCAAACCGTTCTTGCTGTCGAAAAAAGTCGTCTGCTCCTCCCCGCATGCCGGAATTTCAAGGTCAGGCAGGCCAGTAGCGAAGCAGCGAAGAGGCGCCACGTTCGAGCGAGCGTATAACCAGCTAAGAAAGAAACCCTCGAACATCTTGCCTGCAGAAACTCTGAACCCCGGTTGCGTCGATATCTTCTGGTAAAAATCAATTCGCTCTTGGGCCTTGGCGGCGGCGGCGGCACATGAGATGATCGCCTTGATATGATCTGTTGCCATGTCCGCCACTTGGATCATTCTCCCGTCCCTATTTTGGCCCTTTGGTCGGATGGAAAAAAGGTGGGAGACCTTCATTTCGTTGAGCTTTGAAGTTATGGGAGGGTCCTTGACAAACTCTTCCGCAGCACTCTTTACTGATGTTCATGCAAGTCTTCGCCACCTCGCCGTGATAACCACTTTGCTAATTTGAGATAATTTGAGATAATTTCCATATTGGGCAAGAATTATTGACATCTTAGTGACAGCTAGCGTTCGCTAGTCTTAATTATCTCAAATTATCTCAAATTAGCAAAGTAGGTTTTTCCTGATGGTATGCAGTTGCGCGCAGAAGGCCCCCACCGCTCGTAAAGGCGTTGGATATTGCCGATGTCGAGACCGAGTACTTTGCTGTGGGGAAAGGGTCAGCGAGAAAGAAACACTTGTAGAAGCCAAGTCAGACAAACCCGAGAACTCTAATCTCTTCAATAGAAATGTGGTTCATTACGAACATATCCGCACTACAGTACTTCGACCAGCCTTTCCACCTCTCCTCCAATGGAGGTGTTGTCTGGACAATCCAAGCAATTTGCTCCTCGGCAGCACCCTGAAAGGCGCTACAAGGACACTTGGTTCCGTCATTGGAGTCGGAAAGGGCCCAAGTACCTGTTGGGAGGCGATCAGGATCTGCCGTGAGGGGGTGTCTGTAGACGCCGTCGTCTCGAAAGACAAGGAAATAATAAGGTCGTTCAAGAGCCACGGGTTTCATTGCGCTCAACAGGCGAAACATCAGGTAATAAAGAAAACAGGATTTACCCGGATTTGCATTTAGGAGGCGATCATTCGATAATCAGAGAGGAGAGCCTACCGATCCCCGGTTGGCCGGTTACGACAACCCCACCGCAATTTTCTTCCATTGCGGTCTTATGATCTTCATTAAGCATACCAAAAGCAACGTCATATTCTGGCCGAACTAGAAGACCGCATCGTTCAGGGTAACCAAGCACCTTCATCCCCAGGGAGCGGATATGTCTCTCCGGCACATATTTCCAGATGGTTCCATTATCGGATATCTCCTCCAGTATGACGTTGAGATCTTTTCCCCATAATTTATTGTACAGTGTCTCGGCAGCTCGCATCTCTGGCGGCGGGGCAGCTGAGTGTTACACCTGATCGGGGTAATTGCTACAATT
>WNGR01003251.1_pt1 | contig 34267 bp, 29 predicted proteins | sample 5407581 | NCBI WGS metagenome assembly WNGR01 (sample SAMN13153383, study PRJNA577476) | soil metagenome | isolation source: 80 cm soil or saprolite under Garry oak tree replicate 2 | place: USA:California | collected 2016-06-15 | reverse complement strand
CCACGGGTGAACAGCGACGCCGAGCCGCCGGACGGTTCGACGTAGAGCATCTGCTGGCGGGCGGCGATGGCCGACGCGGGCGCGTTCAACAGGGACGAGAACGTGCCCAGCAGCAGGTCGACCTTGTCCTGGCTGATCAGTCGCGTGTAGTCGGTGCCGGTCTGGTTCGGGTCGAAGCCGTCGTCCAGGACGTCCAGCTTGATCTGCCGACCCAGCAGGCCGCCGTTGGCGTTGACCTGCGCGGCCCACAGCTTGTAGCCCTGGTAGCCCGCCTTCGCGACGTCGGCGTTCGGGCCGGTGAGCGGCAGCGACATGCCGATCGTCAGCGGACCCGACGTCGACCCGCTCGACGACCCGGTCGCGGCGCAGCCGGCGAGAGTCGTTGCCAGCACAGCGACAGCGCAACAGAGGACACGCTTGGAATGGCCATTCATCGCAACTCCTCGGCGAGTTGGTTCAGGCTTGCAATAACGATGAGTAGAGCTAAGCTGCACACCCCGAGGCAAGTAAGCTGACGTTACGATCGGTAACCACCAGCGTTAGAGGATGTGACGCATGCTGGACGTCCGCAAGCTGGTCATGCTGCGCGCGATCGCGGCAGAGGGTTCCATCGCCGCGGCCGGACGCGCCCTGAAGTACACACGGTCCGCAGTATCGCAGCAGCTCACGGCGCTGGAGAGTGAAGCGGGCACGGCGTTGGTCGACCGAGCCGGCAACCGCGTCACACTGACACCGGCCGGCCGCAGCTTGGTCGAGCACGCCGAGCGCATCCTGGCCGAACTGCGCGCCGCCGAGGCGATGCTGTCCACCGACGATGGCGGCCTCACCGGTCTGTTACGGGTGGGCGTGCCGTTCCACGAGGGCCCACGCATCATGAGCCGCGCGCTGACCGAGGTCCGACGCCGGTTCCCCGACATGGAGATCAGACTCGCCGCCACCACCGACGAGTCCGGGGCGGACGCGGTCCGCCGCGACAAGTTGGACATGGTGATCGTGTCCCGCTACGGCGCCGCGCACCCGCGCACCGCGCCGGGCCTGCGCGAATGGGTGCTCGGCCACGACGCGCTACGCCTGTGCGTGCCGGCCGACCACCCGTTGGCCGGCGCCCGCGGTTGCACCATGGCGCAACTGCGCGACGAGTCGTGGATCGTCTGTCCCGACAGCACACTCGGCCGGCTCACCATGGGCCTGTGCGTCACGGCGGGCTTCGAGCCGAGGCTGACCGCGACCGTGAACGACATCGGCACCGCGATCGGCCTGGTCGGCATCGGTTGGGGCGTCACGATCGCGCCGGAACTCACCCCCGTCGGCACGGAGGCCAAACTGGCCCGGCTCCCGATCGAGGGTCTGGACACCCTGCGACACAGCGTCGTGATCGTCCGCGACGGCGAGCACCTCTACCCGCGCATCGCCGCCGCGATCGCCGCCGTCCGCGCGGTCAGTATGGAGGCACCCGACATCAGCTGAGGAATCGCTCGATCACGGACACCAGCGCGAGCGGCGTCTCGTCCATCGCGTAGTGCCCCGCGTCGGCCAGCACGGACAATTCCGCTCTGGGGAACCATTTCAGCCAGGTGGCCTGCATGGCGTCGGCGCCCAGGTCGGGATCGTGCTCACCCACGATGCAGAGCGCCGGTACCGGGATGCCATCGACCAGTTCGTGGAAATCGTCGGTCGACCAGTGCGTGAGATAGGCGGCGAACGCGTCCACATTGGAGCGGGCCAGTGACTGTTCGACCATGGTGTCGAGCCAGCGGCCGGGCAGGCGGTTGCCCGTCGAGCGGTCGATGATGGCTCGCCGGATCGCGGGATCCGTTGCGGCGCCGTCGAAGAACGCGGTCGTGTCGGCGTCGAAGGGGACGCCGGACGCGGGCACTGGCGAGATACCGACGAGCTTGCGGATCCGTTGCGGTGCCAGCGTCACGACCCGTTGCGCTCCTTTGCCGCCCATGGAGTGCCCGATCACGGAGAAGCTGTCCCAGCCGAGGTGGTCGGCCAGGGCGATCGCGTCCGCGGCCACCTCAGCCATGCTGAAGTCCCCGGCGACGTCCTGGGCGGCGCCGTAGCCCCGGCAGTCCGGGATGACGTAGGTGAACGCCGACTCGTCCAGAAAGGGCGTGATGGCGTGGAAAGCGGTCCGGTCGCCGAACCAGCCGTGCAGTGCCAGCACGCGGTGCTCGCCGGTGCCGTGGACGTCGTGCGGGAGGACGGTCATGTGCCCTTCTTTACCAGAGACGCGGCCTTGGCCCAATCTCGGAGCAGCAGGGTGCCGGCCGCCACGGCCAGCCCGAGCGCGAGGCCGCCGACCACGTCGCTGAGATAGTGCACACCGAGCACCACTCGCGACGCGCCAACCGCCAGCACGAACACGGTGGCGGCGATCGTGACCACCAGCCGGCGCACCAGCAGCAACACCAGGATGCCGTACAGCACGGCAGATCCGGCCGTGTGACCGGATGGAAAGCTGCCGCCACCGGCCGTGGCCACGGGGTGGCTGAACACCGGCCGACTCCGGTTGACCAGCGCCTTCACCGCCGTCTCGATCCCGAGCTCGACCAGCCGCGCGACCACGACGGCCACCGCATCCGGCACCCGCCGCGCCACCAACAACGCGGCTGCGGCCACCACGGCCACCATATCGACGGCCACCGGACTACCAAGATCGGTGACGACCAGCGCGACCGAACGCGGCCAGCCATGCGCGAGCACGACCCCATGAACGGCCGTGTCCAGCCGAGTATCCAGGCTGAGCAGCGGCGCCCAGTGCCCGGCAACGAGCAGACCGAGCGCCACGAAGACGACGGTCCCGGCCACGGCCAGTCTGGCCGTCATCCGTGGTCCGCATCGGGCACGTAGACCACGAGGCCACGCCGGTCGACCCGAATCACGAACTCGCCCGGCAACTGCCTGACCTCGCCGTCCACGGAGATCCGCACCCGATCCTCGGGCACGCTGACGTGCACCTGGCCGGCCGCGCGGGCGTCGAGAACGCGCGACCAGCGCAGCGTCCTGGTCAGCACGGCCAGCACGATCCGGGTCCTGGCGAAGCGAACCGCCCCGTCGATCATGCGCACATCGAGCAGGCCGTCATCCAGGCTGGGCCGGTGGGTCGGCGCGAAGCCTTTCGGCAGGTAGCGGCCGTTGCCGGCGAACAGCAGCCACAGCGTGCGCGGCTCACCGTCGACGGTCATCTCGTGCGGGTGGCTGCGGCGCAGCGTGTGAATCAGGCCGATCACGACAGCGGGCCACTTACCGACCCGAGGCTCCCACCGTCGCCGAAACCGGACCAGATCCGCATACATGCCGGTGCTACAGGTGTTCAGGAAGACCTCATCGCCGACCCGACCAAGGTCGATCCGAGCAACGCTGCCGATCCGCAGCGCAGCGATCGCGTCGTGCACCGACTCCACACCGATCTCCAGCGCGAAGTGGTTCAACGTCCCAGCAGGCACGACCAGCAGCGGAATGCCCCGGTCAGCGGCATGCCGCGCGGCCAGGTTGACCGTGCCGTCACCACCCGCGATGCCCAGCACTTTGGCCCGGTCGGCAGCGGCCCGGACCACGTCAGCCAGGTTTTGGCCAGGCTCGACCGGCACGATCTCGGCATCAGGCAACTCGGTGGCAAGAATGTCGATGATCTTCTCAGACGCACTGCCGGAACTCATGTTGATCACCACGACAGCACCCCCACCCCTCGGCGACGCCACCGTCCGCTCGCGCAGCTGATACGCGGCAGCCGGCCGAGCCGGAACACGCGGCCACCACCACAGCGTCAAGGCCCCAGCACCCGCACCCAGCGCGACCCCGGCCACCACATCTGACGGATAGTGCGCCCCGGTGACCACCCGAGACGCGGCCACACCAGCGGCAACGACCGCAATCGGCACCGCGAGCAGCGGAAACTCGATCGCCACACCGGTCGCGAACGCAGCAGCCGACGCGGAGTGCCCGGAGGGAAAGGACGTCGTCACCGGGCTACGCAGCAGCCGACGGATCACCGGAATCGAGTCGGTAACCGGCCGGCTCCGCCCGGCAAGCCGCTTGGTGACCAGATTCGTCACGGAACTCGCGACCGACAACGCAACGAGCCCACGCAGCCCAGCGCGCCGAGCACGACGATTCCCGGTCGCGGCCAGCCCAGCGGCCACGGCGGTCCACAGCCGCCCGTAGTTGGCAGACCGGCCGAGCGCCGGCAGGACCCGGTCCAGCACGACGGACTGTCGGGTCGCAACCCGCTCGATCAGCCAGAGATCACCGACCCGGACCCACTTGCTCGCGTTGCGCGTCACCCACGATGGATACCACTGTTAACGGTGAGCAAACCGTCAACGGTCAACTTCCTGTCCGATGGAACGTTCGCGACCCCACGAGCGATAGATATGGCCCATCGTCGTGGACAATTGCCCAGAACCGCCCCGAACCTGTTTACCAGGTGTTACGGTCCGTGCACCACCTGGGCTGGGACTCGGCCCTGAGCTGGGGATTGGTGATCGATCGTTAACGTCCACTCCGGACACCAGGACTGTCAACAGTCGCGAGAATGCCCTATCTCGGGCCGGTGAACAAGCAATCCATTGGGGATTTCGCGGCGTGTCCGGCCGGCGTTGACGGTTGGTGCCGGCCGACTTCCGTCAAGGAAGAAGGCGCGTCGCGTGACTAGGTTCCCGGATCAGGCCCCAACCTGCCGGGGACCTCGCGGACTCAGTGGAGGAGTCAAGAATGCAGTTGAAACACGTCGGTCGCCGCGCGACCCTGGTCGCGGCGGTCTGCGCGGCGGCCGCGTTAACGCTCGGCGCCACAGCGGGAGCGAGCGCGACCACCCCTGCCGGTGGTGCGAGTGGACACAACGCCACCACCGCGAAAGCCCAGATCCACAAGATTGTGATGCCCAAGCGCGGCGCGGTCGGCCCCCACGCGGCGGCGAGCAACTTGATATATGGCGGCGGTCCCGTCGAGCACAACCCCAAGGTCTACCTGGTGTTCTGGGGTTCCCAGTGGGACAGCGACGGCAACGGCGTGCAGTCCTACCTGACGAACTTCTTCAGCGGCGTAGGCTCCGGCTCGGACACCTTGTCCACGGTCATGCGGCAGTACACGGACAACAGCGGCAGCGGCCCGTCCTTCGGCAGCTCCGTACTCGGCGGCACATGGGTGGACAATGGTGGGTCCGCGCCGGCCAACGCCTCCCAGAACGACATCAGCAATGAGGCCAACAACGGCGCCGCACACTTCGGCGTCTCCGGCCCCGACGCGGACATCTTCGTGGTCAGCCCGTCAGGCACCAGCCCGGACGGCTTCCCCAACACCGGTTTCTGCGCCTGGCACAGCTGGAATGGCAATGTCGCGTTCACGAACATGCCGTACGTACTGGACGCAGGCGCCAGCTGCGGTGCCAACTCGGTACAGAACCAACTCGACGGCTTCAGCATCGTAGGCGGCCACGAGTACGCGGAAGCCGTAACCGACCCAGAGCCCTCCAGCGGCTGGGTGGCCTCGGACGGCGAGGAGAACGGCGACCTCTGTGCGTGGATGAACCTGAGCGCGCTCAGTCTGTCGAGCGGCAGCTTCGCGGTCCAGCCCACGTGGAGCAACGCAGTGGGTGGTTGCGCGACATCCGGCTGATCTTTCCACCAGATCGGGCCGGGCAGCGGTGCATTACCGTCGCCCGGCCCGACGCCTGTCCCCACTCACGACGACACCGGAACTCGCCGGGCGAATGGGAGTGGACTGTCGACCGAGGCGGCGTGACCGACCACGACACCGGAACCCGCCGGACGAACGAGAGTGGGCTGCCGACCGAGGCGGCTCTTGGCTTCTGGGGGACATGACACACCTCGCGGCATTGGCTCCTTGACTATTCCTTCCTGCTTTTCCCCGATACCCAGCCGCACTTAGCGATTTTTGGGGTTTGTCAAGGCATCTTTCGGTATCGGGGAAAAGCAGGCACAAAACACGCGGCACACCCGAACAGCCGCCGTACCAGGCGGCAAGGTCAAACCACGCGTACCGACCGGGTGAACCGTTCAAGCAAGCCACCCGAGTTGACAGCGACTTGACACGATGGTTACGTAAGCGCTTAACCTACGTAAGCGCTTAACCAGGGACAACACCGGTGGCAACGATTTACCAAGTGGCACAACGCAGTGGCGTCTCAACAGCCACCGTGTCCCGAGTCATGCGCGACGGAGCCGGCTTCTCCAGTGCAACCAGACAGCGAGTCCTCGAAGCAGCAGCAGAACTGGGCTGGCTCCCCAGCGGCAACGCACGCGGACTGGCGTCAAGACGAGCAGGCATCGTAGGTCTACTGTTCCCAGACCTGGACCAATCCGGCGAAGCGGAACAAGAATCACCGCTCTACGTGGACGAAGTCATCCGAGGCGCCGAACGAGCCGCCACGAAGGTCGGCGACGCGGTCCTGATCGCCGCCACCCACACCAGAACAGGCCGGCAACTGGCGTTCTCCGTAGCAGGCAAGGTGGACGGACTGGTCGTGATGGCCGGTAGTCTGTCCAACCAGGACATCACAGCCATCTCACGCAGCCTACCGCTGGTCATCCTGGGCCGATCGCGGCACAAACTGGACACGATCACAGCCGACAACCGAGGCGGCGCACGGGAAATCACCACACACCTCATCAACGAGCACGGCTTCGACGACATCGCCTTCGTCGGCGGCCCACCCCGCTCCCCAGACTCAATCGAACGATTCGCCGGCTTCCGCGACGCACTGAAGTCAGCCGGCCTCCCTATACCGAACAAACCGGACGCGATAGGCGGATTCACCGAGGAAGGCGGCGAGCGAGCGATGCGAGAGCTACTGGGACACAAAAGAGCAATCGTGTTCGGCAACGACGAAATGGCGATCGGCGCCCTGTCAACCCTACGCAAAGCCCGAATCCGAGTACCAACCGACATCGCACTGACCGGCTTCGACGACATCGGCGCCGCCAGACACGTCCGCCCCCCGCTGACCACAGTAAGGCAACCCATGCGCGAACTGGGCGAACGATCCGTACGCATGCTGCTCGACCGCCTCAACAACCCGAACCAACCACGATGCGAAGTCGTCCTACCCACCGAAGTCGTCCGACGCCGAAGCTGTGGCTGCCGGGGGCGAGCATGACAGACGCAAAAAGCGACTGGGAACATCGAATCTACCAGCGGCTAACCGAGACCGGCGAAGACCCGACACTCGCCCTACCAGCACCAACCGGAGTAAGCGCCGAACCCGCAGTCGGCCACATCCGACTGACCTGGAACCCGGTACCCGGCGCCGCCGGCTACTTGATCGAGCGAACCGAGGACGAACCCGCACTGGTGACCCACGGCGGCAGCGACGTCCCCGCCATCCCCGGCCCACCGTTCGCGGACACCGGCATACGAGACGGAGTCGAGTACCACTACCGAATCGGCGCGGTCGCAGGCGCCGAACACCCGGCCTGGAACTGGTCGGAAACCACGAGCGCACAGACAATGTACGGCCCGGCCAAAGACATCACGATCGGCGTCAACGCGCAGACGATCACCGGCACCCTCAAAAGAGTCTGGCAGATGGTCGGCTCGGAACGCCTGACGCAGCTACGGTTCGGCGACATCGGCACCGAGTTCGCCGAAGCACTCCGAATGGCGCACGACGACCTAGGCGTGACACACGTTCGCGCCCACGCCATCCTCCACGACGACAACCACGTGGTCACCGAAGAACTCAAGTACGACTTCGACCAGGTCGACACACAATACGACCAGATCCTCGCACTCGGCATCAAACCCATAGTCGAACTCTCGTTCATGCCAGCAGCCCTCGCCAGAGACCCAGAACAAACCGTCTTCACCTACCGAGGCATCATCTCCCCACCAAGAGACTGGACCCAGTGGTGGGAACTGATCCACGAACTGGCAGCACATCTGGTCGACCGCTACGGCATCGACGAGGTAGCAACCTGGGCCTTCGAAGTCTGGAACGAACCAAACCTCCAAGTATTCTGGTCCGGCACAAAAGAAGAATACCTGAAACTCTACGACACAACAGCGGACGCGATCAAAAAAGTAGACCCAAGACTAAAAGTAGGCGGCCCATCAACAGCGGCCAGCGAATGGATCGAAACACTCGTCAAACACGCCGCCGAAAACAAGGTCCCACTGGACTTCTTGACCACACACACCTACGGCAACCTACCGCTGGACACGCGACAAACCCTGAAAAAGTACGGAATGGACGTGCCGGTCTGGTGGACGGAATGGGGCGTAGGCTCAACCCACTTCGGCCCAATCCACGACAGCGTAGCAGGCGCACCATTCGTACTCAGCGGATTCCACGAAGGCCAGGTAGACAGACTGGCATACTGGGTCATCAGCGACCACTTCGAAGAACTGGGCCGCCCACCAAGGCTGTTCCACAACGGTTTCGGCCTACTCACCGTAGGCAACCTACGCAAGCCGAGATACTGGGCAGCGCACCTGGCCGCACACCAGGGCGACCAAGTGCTGGCGACTGAGATCGACGACGCCTTGGTACACGCATGGGCGACAAGACACGACGACGGCACCATCGACATACTCCTGTGGAACGGCACCATCAACGCAGACTTGATGCGCGGCGACCCAAGACTGAACCGCCACCTCAAGGTAACCGTGAACGGTCTCAATGATAAGCCGTACCAAGCAAAACTGGCCCGAGTGGACGAGCGACACTCCAATATCGTCGCACAGTGCCCACCGGACATCGACTGGCCGGACGACGCACTCTGGGCACGGCTCAGGGAACAGGACCACCTGCACGAACAGCAGCTGCCCGACCTCACGCCACACAACGGCGTAGCCCGATTCGGCCTTGATCTTCCCATGCCAGGTGTGGCGCGGATCCGCCTGAAGGAGGAGAACGCATGACTCGCTTAGCAACGGCAGTACTGGTGACGGCGGTGGTGGCGGCAGGGCTGGCCGGCTGCTCCGGTTCGGCGAACAACACGGGAACCGGCGGCGACGCCGGCACGCTGGTCATCGGCGTCGACAACGGTTCCCCAACCCTCCAGGACAACTTCAACCCGTTCTCAGCCAACAAACGCACCGGCACGACGTACATGTACGAGCCGCTGGAGTACGTCAACGCCGTAGACGGCCGCGAGACCCCGTTCCTCGCCACCGGACACACACTGAAAGGCGCCACCGAGGCCGACTTCACGATCCGCACCGGCGTCAACTGGAGCGACGGCAAGCCGTTCACCCCGGCGGACGTGGTCTTCACATTCAACTACCTGAAGAAATACCCGGCCCTGGACAGCATGGGTGTATGGCAACACGTCCAATCCGTGACCGCATCCGGCAACACCGTCGAAGTGCGCTTCACCGCACCGGATGTACCGTTCACGCAACAGGTCGAACAGGAAGTAATAGTCCCCGAACACATCTGGTCAACAATCACCGACCCAACAACCTACACCAACACAGCACCCGTAGTGACCGGCCCATACACACTGGGCTCCTTCAACCCCAACCAATACACCCTGACCAAGAACACCAAATACTGGCAGGCCGACAACGTCGCCACAAAAACACTGGTATTCCCAGCCCTGAGCGGCAACCAGCAGTCGGAACTTGAACTCTCCCGTGGCGGCTACGACTGGGCAACCCTGTTCATCCCGAACGTGACACAAACATGGGTCGGCAAGGACACCAAGAACAACCACTACTGGTTCCCGCCCGGCGGCACGATCTCCCTGTTCCTGAACCTGACCAAGGCCCCGTACAACAACCCGACATTCCGCCAGGCGCTCTCGTACGCACTGGACCGCAAGGACATCGCGAACAAGGCCGAGGACGGCTACGTCCAACCGGCATCGCAAAGCGGCTTACTACTGCCCAACCTGAAGAACTGGCTCGACCCGTCCCTCCCCAACAACGGTGTGATCAACCAGGACATGGCCAAGGCAACACAACTGTTCAGCCAGGCCGGCTACACACTGAAGAACGGCACGCTCGTCGGACCGAACGGCCCGGTCACCATGACGGTACAAACGCCGAACGGCTACACCGACTGGCTACAGGCCGCACAAACCCTGCAACAGCAGCTCAAGGCCGCCGGCATCACCGCGACCATCCAGACCCCGGAGTTCGCCGCATACAACCAGGCCATGCAGAACGGCACGTTCGACGCCGCGATCGCCGCGTTCGGCGGCACCGGCAGCCCGTACCTGGACTTCTTCAACACCCTGGCCAGCGGCCAGACCGCACCGGTCGGCCAGACCGCCGCGTCGAACTTCTCCCGCTTCAACGACCCGTCCCTGGACACCCTGCTGAAGCAGATGCAGGGCGAAACCCAAGGAGCACAACAGCAGAACACAGCACACCAGCTGGAACAGGTCATGTACCAGCAGACACCGTTGATCACGCTGTTCTACGGAGCGACATGGGCCGAGTACAGCACCAAGAAGCTCACCGGCTGGCCGGACGCGAGCAACCCGTACGCGCCGCCGGCACCCTACGGCGCGCCACCGCTGATGATCGTCACGCACCTCAAGGCGGCGTAGTGACATGGTCCGCAGGCTGATCATGTTCGTGGCCACGCTGTGGGCCGCGGTCACGGTGAACTTCTTCATCCCGCGGCTGATGCCGGGCACGCCGGCGGACGCGGCGCTGGCGAAGCTGGCCGGCACCGGGCCGGTCAGCCCGGCCCAGAAACAGGCCATCGAGGACACGCTCGGCGTGCCACACACCGGCCTGGCCTCGCAATACTGGCACTACCTTGACGACGCGGCGCACGGCCGGTTCGGCATCTCCTACACGTACTTCCCCGAACCGGTGACCTCGCTGATCCGCACCGCACTGCCGTGGACGCTGGTGCTGGTCGGGTCGGCGACCGTGCTCGCGTTCGTCGTCGGCACGCTCGCAGGCGTGCTGGCGGCGTGGCGGCGGGGGCGGGTGATCGACGCGGTGTCGACCGTGGGCAGCACGTTCACGTCGGCGTTTCCGTACTTCTGGACCGCGTTGCTGCTGCTGTTCGTGTTCGCGTTCAAGCTGAACTGGTTCCCGATCAAGGGTGGTTACCAGGCCTCCGTGTCGCCGAACTGGTCGCCGTCGTTCGTCGCGGATGCCGCCTTCCACAGTGTGTTGCCGGCGTTGACGATCCTGGTCAGCGGCCTCGGCGGCTGGCTGTTGGGCATGCGCAACAACATGGTCAACACGCTTGGCGAGGACTACGTCACGTTCGCCGAGGCCAACGGGCTGCGCGGCCGCACCATCGCATTGCGTTACGCGGCCCGCAACGCGTTGCTGCCCAACATCACCGCGTTCGGCATGGCACTGGGCCTGGTGGTCGGCGGATCGCTGCTCACCGAGGTCGTGTTCGCCTATCCGGGGGTCGGTTACCTGCTCTACAACTCGGTCGTCAACGAGGACTTCCCGCTGATGCAGGCGCTGTTCCTGGCGATCACGGTCAGCGTCCTGGTGGCGAACCTGATCGTCGACCTGCTCTACGGCCTGCTCGATCCCAGATCGAGACGGAGAGCCGCATGAACGCCACGCGAGTGCACACGGTGGACATTGGTCCCAGGTCATCGTGGCTGCCACGACCATTGTGGCGGGCCGTGCAGACGGTCTGGTCCAACCGGATGGCACGGGTCGGGGTGGTGATCCTGGGTGTGCTGGTGCTGGTCGCGGTGTTCGCGCCGTTGCTCGCGCCGTACTCACCGACGGATACCGACTTCGGCCGGTCGGTTGGTCCCGGCGCCGCGCACTGGCTGGGCACCACCGGTTCCGGGCAGGACGCGTTCTCCCGGTTGCTTTACGGGGCAAGGGTTTCGCTGGTCGTGGCGTTCGCGGCCGGCATCCTGTCCACGGTCATCGCGATCGCGGTCGGCCTGTTCGCGGGCTATCTGGTCGGGCTGGCCGAGGAGACGATCAACTTCGTGGTCAACCTGTTCCTCGTCGTGCCGGCGCTGCCGCTGATGATCGTGATCGCGACCTACTCGCCCAGCCGTGGCGTCGGGGTGATCGTGCTGGTCGTGGTGCTCACCGGGTGGGCCTGGGGTGCGCGGGTGCTGCGCGCGCAGACGGCCACGTTGCGCGGCCGGGACTTCGTGGCCGCCGCCGAGTTCAGCGGCGAACGGCCGCACCGCATCGTGTTCCGCGAGATCCTGCCGAACATGACGTCGCTGGTCGCCGCCAGTTTCCTGGGCGCGGCCACCGCCGCCGTGCTGGGCGAGGCCGGCCTGGAGTTCCTCGGGCTGGGCAATCCGAACACGATCAGCTGGGGGACGATGCTGTTCTGGGCGCAGAACGACAACGCGCTGCTCGTCGGCCAATGGCCGCAGATCCTCGCGCCCGGCCTCGCGATCGCCCTGCTCGCGGCGTCGCTGTCACTGATCAACTTCGGCGTGGACGCGCTGTCCAATCCCCGCCTGCGCGAAGGGGTTTCCCGATGACCCTCCTGGAAGTGGAGAACCTCAGTGTCGTCTACGAGCCGACCGGTGCCCCGACGGTGGAGTCGGTGCGGGACGTGTCGCTGACGCTGCGGGCGGGCGAGTTCGTCGGTTTGGTCGGCGAGTCCGGGTGCGGCAAGTCGACCCTCGGCTACGCGCTGACCCGCATGTTGAAGCCACCGGCCCGGCTGGACGCCGGCCGGGTGATCTTCGCGGGCGACGATATCGCAGCGCTGTCCGGGGAGCGGCTGCGTGCGTTGCGGCGGCGCGGGTTCGCGCTCGTGTTGCAGAGCGGCATGAACGCGCTGAACCCGGTCCGCACGGTCGAGAACCACTTCGTCGACGTGCTGCGCGCCCACGAGCGGACCGACCGCGCCACGGCCCGCACCAAGGCGGTCGAACTGCTGGACCGCGTGCACCTGCCGGCGACCACGCTGCGCCGCTACCCGCACGAACTGTCCGGCGGCATGCGCCAGCGGGTCGTGATCGCGCTCGTCTTGGCGCTCGAACCGCGTCTCGTGGTGTTCGACGAGCCGACCACCGCGCTGGACGTGCTGGTGCAGAAGGCGGTCATCGACACCATCAAGCGGTTGCAACGCGAGGTCGGGTTCAGCGCCCTGCTGATCAGCCACGATCTCGGCATGGTGCTGGAGTCGGCTGATCGGGTGCTGGTGATGTATGCGGGGCGGATCGTCGAGGACCAGCCATCGGCGCGGCTGGTCCGCCACCCGCGCCACCCGTACACGCGGGCGCTGCTGGGCTGCTACGCCGACCCGCGCGCCGAGCAGGTCACGATCACCGGCATCCCAGGCAGCCCACCGGATCTGGCGCGGCTGCCGGGTGGCTGCTCGTACGCGCCGCGCTGCCCGCTGGTCGAGCCGGGCTGCCTGCACGCCGAGCCGCCGCTGGTCAACGGGGTGGCCTGTTACGTGACGGGGGCGCGGCCATGAGGCTCATCGTGGACGACGTCACCAAGCGGTATCCCGGCCGGCGGCGCGGCGACGCGTCGGTGCTGGCCTGCGACCACGTGTCGTTCACGATCGAACCCGGCGAGTCGGTCGCGCTGGTCGGGCAGAGCGGCAGCGGCAAGAGCACGCTCGCCCGGTTGATCACCGGCATGGACCGGCCGGACTCCGGTGTCATCACGTTCGGCGACACCCGCGTGGACCGGCTGCGCCGCCGGCACCTGCGGGCCTACCGCAGCCGGGTGCAGCTGGTCTTCCAGGACCCGTATGCCGCGCTGAACCCGTTGCACACCGTCCGATATGTACTGACCCGGCCGCTGGTCAACTATCACGGGCTGTCCGAGCGCGAAGCACGTCCCCAGGTGGACGAGCTGCTCGACACCGTCGGGCTGACGCCGGTGGAACAGTTCGCCGGCAAGCTGCCGCACCAGCTGTCCGGCGGGCAGCGGCAGCGGGTGGTCATCGCCCGCGCGCTCGCACCGCGTCCGGCCCTGCTGGTCGCGGACGAACCGGTGAGCATGCTGGACGTCTCGCTGCGCGCCGGTGTGCTGGAACTGCTCCGTAGCACCGGCGTCGGCATGTTGTACATCACGCACGACCTGCTCAGCGCGCGTGTCGTCGCGGACCGGATGTTCGTGCTGCACGAGGGACGCGTCGTCGAGCACGGCCGGACCATCGACGTCCTGCGCGACCCGAAGGACGACTACACGAGGGCGCTGCTCGACGCCCTGCCCACGCCGTTCACCGTCTGAACGAGGAGGCACCCTGCGATGCGTCGCAAAGTGATCGTATTTATCACGGCATTGTTAGCGGCTCTGGTGGTCGCTCAGCCGGCCACCGCACAGAATACGGGGCTGACCGCCCAGCAGCGGGCCGTCTTGTACGGGATCGCGCAGGACACCTGGAAGTTCTACAGCCAGGACGTCGACCCGAACACCCACCTGCCGCTGGACAACCTCGGCCCCGGCACCGTGCGCGGCAACTACACGTCGGCGTCGAACATCGGGGTGTACCTGTGGGCGGTGGTCGCCGCGCACGATCTCGGTCTGGTGAGCCGCCCGCAGGCCCGCTCGCTGATCGCCGCGACACTGCACGAGGTCGGTGGCCTCCAACGGTCCAACGGCTTCCTCTACCAGTGGTACGACACCACCAACGGTGACACGATCCGCAATCCCGGTGATGTCGCCTGCAAGACCGAGACAACGCCGGTGCAGGACAACTGTTTCTTCCTGTCGGCCGTGGACAACGGTTGGTACGCATCGGGCCTCGTGGTCGTCCGGCAGGCGATGCCGGAACTGGCCGGGCTGGTGAACCAGCTGATCGCGCCGATGAACTTCGGCATCTTCTACGACAACCGGCCGCAGACCGCGTGCAACACGAACCCCGCCGTAGCCGGCAACCAGCCGACCGGCCAGATGTTCGGCGGCTTCTACGTCGGCCAGGGCCCGGCCGGCTACCACAACGGCGCCCTTTACAGCGACCCCCGGATCGCCATGTATCTGGGGATGGGACTGCACCAGATGCCGGGTGACGTGTGGTGGCGCACCTGGCGCACGCTGCCGCCGCAGCAGTGCCCGACCGACCCGGACTTCTCCTGGCAGGGCCAGTGGCCGGTGGCCGGCGTGTGGCAGAATCAGCGCGATCCCCAGTCCGGCAAGGTGTTCCGCGTCTGGGAGGGCCACTACACGTATCCCGGCACGTCCCTGACCTACGTGCCGACCTGGGCCGGCGGGTCGTTCGAGGCACTGATGGCCGACCAGGTCGTGCCGGAGACCGCGTGGGGTCCGCACAGCTTCGGGCTGGCCGATGTGCGCACGGTGCAGGTCCAGCAGATGTACGCGACGCAGACCCTCGGCTATCCGGTGTGGGGCATCTCGCCTGCCAGCACCGCGGACGACACCGGTTCGTACGGCGGCTTCGGCGTGGCGGGCCTTGCTTTCCCAGCCATGCACCAACTGTCCCAGTGCACCACCTGCGGCACCGAGACCACGGTGACACCGCACGCGTCGGTCATCGCGCTGGATGTGCTGCCGCAGCAGGCATTCGCGAACATCCAGACACTGCGCACCCGCTACCCCGGCGTCTACACGTCCGACGGCGGTTTCTACGACGCGGTGAACCCGGCGACCGGCGCGATCGGCCACCGGCGGCTGGTGCTCGACCAGTCCATGATCATGGCGGCCCTGGACAACACACTGAACCACGGCGCCCTGCAACGACACTTCGCCGATGACCCGGTGTCGTGGGCGGCCCGCACCTACCTGTCCGCGGAGACGATGTCGATCGGCTGACGGACGCCGGTGGGCGTCGCGGGATCGAACGCGGCGCCCACCAGCACCGACTCGAACACGTCCAGGAACGCGCGCATGTCATCGGGCGGCAGGCAACGGGTATCGGCCTGCGCGAGCACATGCAGTGTGTCCGGCTCGTCCTGGATGTGGACGAAGAATCGTTCGAACGGCTTGTCCGAATGCGGACCCCAGCGGATTGTCGTTTCGGCCAGTGCCGCGGTTGTCTGCTCGCGGGTCGGCAGTGCGTCCGTTGATTCGCGGTTGTCCTGCGCGCGGCGGTCGTTGAAGAAACAGCCGAGGTCGAAGTCCTCGCCGCGTTCCCGGCCGAGTTCGTTGATCAGCTCGGTCATCTCGTCCGGGTTGTAGTAGGCGTTGAGATAGGTGCTGGTCGTGCTCTGGCAGGCCCGCTCGACGGCCTGGTCGAACGTCACGTCCGCGACGTCGATCACGCACAGCCCGGTCTGCGCGATCTGGCTCACCGTGTTCGCCAGGCCCGGCCGGAACCTGTTGTGCACCACCACTTGCAACGCGGCCGGGTTGCGGCCGGTGACCCTGGCCAGCGCCACCGCCACGGCCGCCAGCACCACCGGTGACGCCTCGGACCCGGTCCTGGCCATGATCGACCGCATCCCGAGATAGGCGGCGGGGGAGTGGAACCACGCCTGCCAGTGCCGTGGCGCCCGCTCGTCGTCGGTGTCGGCGAACCGGCGCGCGGACACCCTGGCGAGTTGGCGCCGCCAGTGCCGCTGCGTGGCCCGGTTCAGCCGTTGGCCTGCCGGGCTCTGCTGCCACGTGGCCTGCGCGAACGGTGGCATCGACGTGACCGGCGGCGCGTCGGTCCCCAGGTTGGCGGCATCCGCGACGAGCGCTTCAGCGCCGGAACCGTCCACCGCCAGGTGGCCGTACAGGGCCACCAGGTGGGTCGCGGCACCTCGGTGGCGGATCACGGCCATCCGGACCGGCCACTCGCGCTCGAAGTCGAACTTGCGCTCGTGGAACTCCGCACCCACGTCATCGGCGGCCCGCGCCGGATCGTCGTCGTCCGGCACGTCCACCACGTGCAGGGGGATTTCGCCCCGGTCGGCGAGCACCTGCAGTACGTGGCCGTCGGGCTCGAAACGCAACCGCGTACGCAGCGACTGGTGCCGGCTCACCATGAACCCGAGCGCGGCGACGAAGAAGTCGATGTCCTGCCCCGGCGGCAGCGGGCCGACACCGCCGATCGGGATCCACGATTGCTGTGCCTTGATCGCGGCCCAGATTTCCCGCTGGCCCCAACTCAATTCCGCGACACCGGTGCCGTCACCGTGGAAGGGCACCATAATGATCGAAGCCACGTTGCCTCCGCTGCCGCACGTGGTCGAGCCCGAAACGCGGACAACCTCCCATGATCGCCGCACCACGGCAAGGCACTCGCGGTGATTGCACGAACACCGGCCATTCCTGCGCGAGGTTCGCCAGAAATGGTGCCCGTTGTCCCAAGGAAATTCCCAGGGCGTTGTCGCAGGCTGGGGACGTGGACCAGTCGGTCGGTCAGCGCGCCGTCGAGCACGTCATGGGGCTGCCGGTGTCGGTTGACGTGCGGCGTTGTGGGCACGACGTCACTCCGGCGCTGGAGCGGGCGTTCGCCTGGCTGCGGGACGTGGACGCGCGGTTCAGCCCGTTCCGGCCCGCCAGCGAGGTCAGTCGGCTGGATCGGGGTGAGTTGGCGCAGGTGAGCGCGGACCTGGTCGAGGTGTTGGCGTTGTGCGCCGAGTACGAGCGGCGGTCGGGCGGGGCGTTCCATGCTCGGATACCCGGTCGGGGGCTTGATCCCAGCGGTGTCGTCAAGGGTTGGGCTGTGCAGCGGATGGCTGATCTGCTGGTTGCCGATGGCGTGGCGCACTTCTGCGTCAATGCCGGCGGTGACGTGGTGACTCGGGGTGAACCGGAACCGGGGCGGGCGTGGCGGATCGGCGTCCGTCATCCCGAGTTGACCTGACCACGGCCGATGCCACCGCTACCGCCGGGTTCGCGTTGGGCGCCGACGGCGTGGCGTGGGCGGCGAACCAGCCGGGCTGCCTGGTGTTCGCGGTGGACGCCGAGCGTCGAGTCCACCGGTCCGACGGGTTGGCTGGGCTGATCGTGCTGAGCTGATTTGTTTTAGTGGTGGTCGATGGCGTACTGCACCGACTGGGCGTAGCCGTCCGAGGTGTAGGTGGCGCCGGACACGCTGTCGACGTGGGCCGACTGGGCGCTGAGCACCTCCTGGCGCAGGATCGGCGTGGCCAGTTCGGCCAGTCGCGCGCTGCGGCCGCCGATGTCGGGTGTCTGCTTGTTCTGTACGTCGACGATCTTGCCGTTGTCGAACACCACGGCGACCTGGACAGGTCCGTAGGGCGTGTCGACGACGCTGCCGTCGACCGTGTGCGGCCCCGCCGGCACGGGCGGCTGGGCCGCTGTGGTCCCGCCGGTCGGCTGGGGAGCGCCCTGGGTTGACGGTTGGGTGGTCGGCGGGGCGGCCGCCGGGAGCAGGGCGACCTGCTGGTGTGCCGGCTGGCCGCCGGCTGCTTTCGCGGCGACGAGCAGGCCGATGCCGGCGAGCAGACCGGCCAGTCCGGCGAGGCGTCGATTCGACATCAGAGGCTGAACTCCTCGGTGTGGATGTGGCGCGGCGGCACGCCCAGCCGGCGCAGTGAGGCGAGCACGGTGCTGGTCATGCCGGCCGGGCCGCACACGTAGATGCTGCGTCGCCCCAGGTCGGGCACCAGGCGGCGCAGCGGGCCGGGGGCGAGTGGATCGCCACGGCGCTCGGTGCGCCGGCCGATCACGTAGTGCACGGTCAGGCCCTTGGCGGCCATGGCGTCCAGTTCCGCGCGCAGCGGCACGCCCGGGTGCTGGCCCGGTGCAGCAGCACGACGTCGGTCCGCTCGCGCAGCAGTTGTTCGGCCAGCGCGCGGACCGGCGCGATGCCGGAACCGCCGGAGATCAGCAGCACCGGGCCCAGGCGCCGGGTGTCGGCCGTGAAGTGGCCGAACGGGCCCTCCGCGAACACCGGCACACCCCGGCGCAGCCGAGCCAGCCGCGCCGAGTGGTCGCCGGCGTCCTTGACCGTGATCCGCATGCGATTCCGCACCACGGGCGCGGACAGCGAGTACGGATGCGCCGACCACACGTGTCCGACGGTGACGAACCGCCACAGCAGGAACTGTCCCGGCCGCGCGTCCAACGCGTCCAGGTCACGGCCGCGCAGCCAGACGCTCACCGTGTCCGGCGTCTCACGCACCACCTTGTCCACGGTGATCGCGTGCCGGAACCACCGTCGCACGGGCACCACGAGCCGCCACCACACCACGCTGGCCGCCACGGCGGCGTAGAGCGCGACCCACATCGCACGGGCGGCCGGGTCGGTGATGAAGTCGCCACCACTGGAGATCTGGTGGAAGAAGGCGAGCGCCACCGCGAGATACGCACCGACGTGCACCAGATACCAGGTCTCGTAGGACAAACGCCGGCGGGCGAACCGCGCGCTGGTGATCGCCACGGCGAGGAACAGCCCCATGCCGATCAGCGCGAGGATGATGTCCGGATAGGTCGTGATGATCTCGACGGCCGCCGACCACGGCGCGTGGTGCTCGGTGAAGGACAGGCCCGCCGTCACGAGCAGCACGTGCGTCACCAGCAGCAGCACCACGTTGGTGCCGAGGCCGCGATGCCACGCGGTCAGCCGGTCGAAGCCGACCGCGTGCTCCAGCCAGGGCAGCCTGGCCAGCAGGAGCAGTTGGACCAGAGCCAGGTAGGCGCCGACCAGCCCGGCGACCCGCCCGGCGGCCGTCAGCACGGCGCCCGGCGTGTCCAGCGGTGTCGACACCGGGGCGAACCACCAGAATCCGCATGCCGCGCAGCCGCCGACCACGAGCGCGACGCGGACCAGCCAGTGCGCGGCACCGCGGCGCGCCACAGCTGGGGCGGCGGACCGCACCGTCTCGTAGGTGCTCGACATACCGGCAGTCTTCCCGGCGAATCTTTGCAAACCATGTGAACGACGCGGACCGCCCGGCCGAAGCCGGACGGTCCGCGTCGAATCGGTCGATCAGCAGTTGTGGATGTCGCTGGTCGCCGACGCGAGCACCACGTCGAGCAGGCCCAGCGCGCTCACGTGGACCGCGTTCACGGTCAGGCCCTGGTCGGCACCGGCCACCGAGGTCTGTTCGTTGAGCACCAAGGTGATGCCGAGCACGCTGACGGTCGTGTTCGGCGCCGGGTGCAGCGAGATGTTCACCGGGATGCCGCCCACCGAGATCGACGTGACGATCGCGTCACCGGTCGAGCCGGCGCACGTGGTGTGCGATGTCGACTGGACCAGGCCGATCTTGATCACCGGCAGGCCCAGCACGCCGATCGTGGCGTCCTGGACGGACGCCGTCGCTGTCGACGCGCCCGGGTTGACGGTCGTGGTTACCTTGGCGCACAACGTGTGCGCACTGATCAGGCCACCGAGCGTCAGCACGCACGGCGGTGCCACGGTGGTGGCGGCCGCGGTCGCGACCGAACCGGTGTCCGGCACCGGCGATATCGACACCAGGCCGCTGGCCTTCAGGCCGTACGCCCGTCCGGTCATGAACAACAGCTTCAGCGTGGCCGATGCCGACGCCGGCTGGTAGAACGCGTCACCGGCGAAGACCGCAGTGACCGGGATCGAGGTCAGCGACCCCGGCTGGTTCACCGACGCGATCGTGCACGATGCCGAACCGGCGGCGTTCGTGGTGCCGGCGCAGGACTGTGCCGACGCGCCGGTGCCGATGGTGAACGTGACCGTGCGGCCGGCGATCGCCGTGGTGCCGTCCTCATTCAGGACGCCGGACAGCGTGATCGGCTGGCCGTCCGCCGTCTTGGTCGGGCCGGTGTAGGCGAGCGTGGTTTCCTCGTGCGTCACGGTGAACGTCGAGGTCGCCGAGGCGCCGTTGTGGGTGGCGTCCCCGGTGAACGACGCGGTCAGCGGGTAGGCGCCGGCCGCCTCGTGCGGGGTCAGCGAACACGACGCCGCGCCGCTGGCGTTCGTGGTCCCCGAGCAGGTTTCCGAGCCGTTCAACGTGAACGTCACGGTGCGCCCGGCGAGCGGTCCATGGCTGTCACTGAGTACGGCGGCCACGGTGGCCGGGTCGTCGAAGTCGGCACCGGTGGCACCGCCCGTGATCACCAGTTGCGATGACGCCTTCTGCCAGACCACCGACACCGGGTTCGACGTGATCGTGCCGGCCGGGTTGGTGGCGGACGCACTCACGGTGTCTGTTCCCGTTGTCGCGCCCGTGTACGTGAACGTGGCCACGCCGTTGATATCCGTGGTTCCGGTGCCGGTGGTGCCTGCGTTGGGTCCTGATGGGACGGCGAAGTTGAGCACCGCGCCCTGCAGGCCCGTGCCACAGGAGTTCTGCAGCGTGGCCTGGACCGTGGCCGGCGAGCCGACGATCTGGGTCTGGGTCGCGGGGGCCAGCGCCAGCACGGAGCCGACGCACGGCTGGCTGCCGGCGAGGGTCCACTGCTCGGACTCGTTGGGGCCGCCCGGGCAGGCCGCCAGGTCGACGCCACCGGTGTTGAGCACCTGGCCGTTGTCGTTGAACGTGCTCGTGACGCCGTCGATGGACGTGATGACCTGCGGAATGACGCCGGACTGGCTGCAGACGCCCCAGTTCACGCCGTTCGGGCCGATGTCGGACGTGTCGAAGAAGCCGGCCGTGTTGTCACAGCCGCCGGCCGCGCCGCTCGCGGTCTGGGTGATGATGAACTGCTGCCCCGGCTGGAGCACTGTGCCGTGCGGCCACATGTCGAACACGCATGTGCTGAGCTGAACCTTGACCGAGTCGACCGTGACGGCCAACGGCGTATTGTTCACCAGGCGTACCGCACCGGCGTCGAACGTACAGTTCACCGTGCAGCCGGCGAACACCACATTCGGCGAACCGGACCACGGTGTTGGAAAATTGTTGGGCGCGGCACGCAAGTTGTCCGCGTAACCGACAAATACCTGTACTTCGGACGCGGCCGGCGCCGCGTTCGCGGACCTGGCCGGCGTGACCATGCCTAGTACGACCAGTAGTGCGGCGCCCAGCAGCATGAGCAGCCGTGCCGTCATGGAACGGGGGACATGTGCGGATGAATTCACATCACACCTCGGATAATGAGCAGGAATGACCGCTTCGGCGTTGCACGCCGAATTTCGGGTCGCGGCGGACGATGCTGGCCGCATAGGGCGACGTCGTGCGCATTCGGGTATTCGTTTCGTTTACGGCGGGGATTCACCCGAACGCCGTTGATGTCATCCGAATGGCCGCGAAATCCCGAAACGGATTAATCCGCCGGTAGCCCGGCCCGGACGGTTAGTATGCTGGGATGTCCTCGTTGGAGCTTCGTCACTCGGTCCGCGCCGTCGTTCTGGACGAGGACGACCGGATCCTGCTGTGCCGCTTCGCCATTCCGGAACCCACCGGCCGGATCGTGTGGGCGGCTCCTGGCGGCGGGGTCGAGCGTGGCGAGACGCTGTTGGTCGCGCTCCGTCGCGAGCTGCGTGAGGAGATCGGGCTGGTGGTCGACACCGACCCACCGCATATCTGGCATCAGGAGGTCGTCGCCTCTGGACACGCGGCCGGCTATGACGGCCTCATCAACGACTATTTCCTGGTTCGCACCCCGTCGTTCCAGCCTCGGGGCGCGATGTCCGACGACGAGTTGGCCGCCGAGAACATCGTCGGCTTTCGTTGGTGGCGGTTGCGGGACGTTGCCGACCATCGCGGCCCCGAGCTGTTCTCGCCCCGCAACCTCGCCACCCCGTTGGCGGCGCTGATCGCCGACGGCGTGCCGGATATACCGGTGCCGCTCGGCTGGTGAGCGCCGTCAGGTCAGCTGACGTTGACCGCGGTGTCGTCCACCACGAACGACGTCTGCTGGATGCTGTCCTCCGTGCCGGTGAACTTCAGCGTCACGGTCTGCCCGGCGAACGCGGCCAGCGAGAAGCTGTGCTGGACGTACCCGGAGACCGCGTTGAGATTCGAGAAGGTCCCCAGCGTCGAGAGGACCGTGCCGGCGCCGTTGAGCACCTGCACCTGGAACTTGTCGAACGCGGTCGTGGTGCTCGTTTCCGCGGTGTCGACGTGCAGCCAGAAGGCAAACGTGTAGTTGGCGCAACCGGTCGGCAGGGTGACCGCCTGGGAGAGCGTGTCGGTGTGGGTGGTGCCGTAGCCGTCCATCCACGCGTCCCACGTGCCGGTGTGCGGTGGTTCCGTGGACTTGTTGGCGATCACGCCGGTGGTGGTGGCCCACGGGGCTGCCGTGCCGGTCTCGAAACCGGGGTTGCCGAGCAACTGGGCGGCCGTGCACCCACCGCCGCCGCCGGATGACGCGACGGTCCAGGTGAACTGGGTCGCGCCGGACGGTCCGGTGGAGTCCGTTGCCGTGACGGTCACGCTGTTGCTGCCGGCGGTGGTCGGCGTGCCGGTGATCAGGCCGGTCGAGCTGTTGATGGACAAGCCGGCCGGCAGGCCGGTCGCGGAGTAGCGCAACGTGCCGCCTGCGGTGTCACTGGCCGAGATCTGCAGGCTCGCGCTGTTTCCGACGGTCGTGCTCTGGTTGCCTGGGTTGGTGACCGTGACACTGCCGCCGGTGGTGCCGCCGAAGTTCACGCTGAGCACCGAGTGCAGTTCGATGCCGTTGGGCGCGACACCGGTCTGGCCGTGCAGGAAGTCGAAGAAACCCACGCCGGTCAGGGTGACCGGCACGTTGGCGGTCTTGAAGCTGGTGGTCACCGTGAACTTGGCGTTGAACGCGTTGCGCGACGCGGTGATGCGGGACAGCAGCGGGCTGCCGGAACCGACGCACGTGGGGTCCGGGATCTCGGCGATCATGGTGTGACCGCTGCCGTCGGACAGCACGAGATGGTAGTCGGAGTCGCTTTCCAGCTTGTACTCGACCAGCGTCGCCTGGAGTTGGAAGACGGTCGTCTCGGTCGGTGCCACGCGGTTGTTCGCCGGCAGTGTGCCGGGCGCGGACAACGCGTCCAGGTTGGCGATCGTCGTGGACGTGGTGGAACCGAGGTTGATCTTGCTGATGTCCGCGTCGGTGCCGGTCTTGACCGACCAGCGTTCCACGCCGCAGCTCGCGGCGGTCGCGCCGGGATGGGCCACGGTCGCTTCGCGTTCTTCCTGGTCACCGGTTGGGTTCTCGCGCACGGCGTTGCCGGATGCGTTGGCCTCCGGGTCGATGCCGTTGGCGGGTTGCACCTTGCGGTGGTCGGGATCGGTGTGTGCGGCCGCAAGTACCGTATTGACATGCGGTGTGGCCTGATTCGGCGATGCCAGCGCGGCCGCGCCGATCACCACCGCGACGCCGATCGCGCCTGCGACGCCGACTTTCCATAACTCCGTGAACCGGTTGCTGCGCATGGCATCCTCCCGCAAGACGACGCCTGGGCAGGGATGTGGCTGGCGCCGCCTTCCGGAGTGTGACGGGAGGATTCCTTGATGAGAACAGCATGCAGATGAATGACAGTTGACATTGGCGCGAAGCCGCGCCGTTTGGTGTCACATGTTCTGCGCGCCCGCTTTGATGGCCGCGCGGATCCGGGAATACGTGCCGCAGCGGCAGATGTTGCGGATCTGGTCGAGATCGTCGTCGGTGAGCTGGCGGCCCTCCGCCTTGGCCTGTTTGACCTTCGCGACGGCCGCCATGATCTGGCCGGGCTGGCAGTAGCCACACTGGGCGACGTCCTGCGCCAGCCAGGCCTGCTGCATCGGGTGCAGGTCCTGGCCGACCGTCCCGGCGAGACCCTCGATCGTGGTGATCTCGTCGGTCGGCTTGATCTGGGAGACCGGCACCGAGCACGGGTTGAACGCCTTGCCGTTGATGTGCGACGTGCAGGCCTTGCAGACTTCGAGGCCGCAACCGTACTTCGGTCCGGTGACGCCCAACAGATCGCGCAACACCCACAACAGGCGGACGTTGTCGTCGGCCTCGACGGTGACCTGCGTGCCGTTGAGTACGAAAGTGTGGCTGGACACGAGGACTCCCTTTAGAAGGTGTTGACGAGACCGTCGGTGGGCGACTGCGGGGTGGACGGTTCCAACGGATACGGCGTGAAACTCAGCGTGCCGTGGTTGATCGGGAACGACGTCGGCAGCTTGCCGGTGGCGCGGGCGTAGGCGCACGCGATCGCGGCGAACGACGGCGCCACGGCCAGTTCGCCGGCGCCGCTGGGGCTGGTGGACGTGTTGGGCATGATCACGACCTGCATGTCCAGCGGGGTGTTCCACTGTCGCGTGTAGAAGTAGTTGTCCCAACTGCCTTCCAGCGGAATGCCGTGCTGCATGTGCAGGCTGGACGTCAAAGCCAGTGCGATGGCGTCGTTCATGCCGCCCATCATCTGCGCTTCCAGGCCACGCGGGTTGATGGCGAAGCCGGGATCGACGACGATCACCGCCTTCGTGACCCGCGGGCCGGTGACCGCGTTGGGGATCTGGCGGTTCACCGTGGCCGGCGTGCAGTCGATCTCCACCAGGCACGCGATCGCGGCCTGGTACTCGGCGTGCACGCCGACACCCTGCGCGATGCCCGCCGGCAGTTTCGCGCCCCAGTTGCCGACCTCGGCCGCCTTGTTCAGCACGGCCAGCAGGCGGCTGTTCTTGAGGTACTGGCGCCGGAACGCCACCGGGTCGGAGTGCATCCGGTTGGCGAGCTGGTCGACGACGAGTTCCTGCGCGCACACCACGTTGGGGGAGTAGATGTTGCGCATGCTGCCGGTGTTGAACTTGAGCGGCACCTCGTTGAGCAGTTGCGTTGTCACGCCGAAGTTGTAGGGCGACGACTGGGACAGCTCGAAGATCGACTCGGCGAAGCTGAGGTTGCCCGCGATCGGCAGGCTGGCCGCGGTGGCGGTGATCATCTCGCCGAGGCCGTGGCTGAAGTCGGTCTGCACGCTGGTGTGCCGCTGTTCGTAGGTGACGACGTTGCCCAGCAGGATGTTCGCGCGGACCCGTGAGGTGCACATCGGGTGGGTGCGGCCCTGCCGGAAGTCGTCCGTGCGGGACCAGGACAGCTTGACCGGCTTGCCCATCTTCTTCGACGCCTCGGCGGCTTCGACGGCCACGTCGTGGAACAGGTGCCGGCCGAACGACCCGCCGCCCTGCACCACATGCACCTTGACCGCGCTCTGCGGCAGGCCCAGCAGCGTGGCGATCTCCTCCTGCGCGGTGATCGGCACCTTGAGGCTGGACCAGATCTCCGCGCTGCCGGCGCGCACGTCGGCGATGGCGTTGTCCGGTTCGAGCGGGCTGTTGCTGGCGAACGCGAACGTGAATTCCGCATCTACCGTTTGGGCGAGCAGTGGCGGCACGATCAGCGGCAGTTCTGCCGCCTTCAGCGCCGCAAGTACGGATGTGTCGGACTGGTTGTCGACCGTGCCGGCGCCCCACGTGACCTGGATCGCCTGGATCGCGTCGATGCACTGGCCGAAGGTCTGCGCGCGGATCGCGACACCGTGGTCGAGCACGGCGATGTCGGTGACACCCGGCATGGCCTTGATCGCGGCCGCGTTGTTGACCGCCACGACCGTGCCGTTGATCGTCGGCGGCCGGGCCACCATGGTCGGCAGCGCGCCGGGGACCTGCAGGTCCATGCCGAACTGCTTGCGCCCGGTGACGATGTCGTGCGCGTCGATCCGGTTCTGCGGCGTGCCCAGGACCGTGAACTGCGACGGGGACTTCAACGCTGGCACGCTGACCTGCATCGTCGTCGCGCTGGCCGCCGCGGTGGCCAGCGACCCGTAAGTGGCGGTGCGGCCACTCGGGTCGCTGACCTTCCCGTTCGCCGTGCTCAGCGTGGTGGGCGTGACGTTCCACTGCTTCGCGGCGGCGGCAACGAGCTGTTGGCGGGCGATGGCGGCGGCGGTGCGGACCGGCAGGTAGATGCTGCGCGTCGAGTTGGAACCGCCGGTCAGCTGGTTCATCAGCAGTTCAGGGCGTGCGTCGGCCAGCGTGACGATGATCTTGTCCAGCGGCAGGTCCATCTCCTCGGCGATCATCATCGCGACCGACGTGGTCATGCCCTGGCCGACTTCGGCGCGGTGCATGGCGAAGGACGCGGTGCCGTCCGCGTTGACCTGCACCGAGATCAGGCCAGCCGTCGGCGCGGCGGCCAGATTCTGCAGGTCACCGAGGTCGAAGAGGTCCTCGGGCTGCGGCGGCGACGGGATCGCCGCGTCGGCCGACTGCGGGTCGATCAGCTGCACCCCGATCGCCAGGGTCGGCGCGGCGAGCAGGTAACCCAGGAACCTGCGGCGGCTAGGTGAATCCGGTGAACGGCGCTGTTCAGCCACGGTGGGTCCTCTCGACGATCTCCAGCCGGTGATGGAGAGTGTGTCAGGACGTACACCGAGTGACCATCGTCATGGTGCCTACGTTTGGGGTAGCCCTGTTGTGCACATCGCACAGTTCCTAGTCGTGCAGGAGGGCCGATGCGCGCAGTGCCAGCGCGAGTTCCACCTGGCAGGCGGGATCGGTGAAGTCGTGGCCGGTGATGGTCTGCATCCGCTGCAACCGGTTGATCACGGTGTTGCGGTGGCAGCACGCGGCTTCTGCGGTGTGCCGGATCGAGCCGCCGGTGGCCACCCAGATCTGCAACGTCCCCAACAGCAGCCGACGTTCGGCGGCCGGCACCCGCAGCAGGTCCCCGAGCCAGCGCTGCACGAGTTGGTCGGCAAGTTCGGGCGCGCTGAGCAGCAGCGCCTCCGGCAACCGCTCGGCCAGCACCGCCACTTCGTTGCGCCCGGCCGGCTGCGTGCGCCGCGCGAGCATCGCCTGCCGGTAGGCCACGTCGACCTCGGCCAGCCCGCGTACCACCAGCGACACGCCTGCGGGCACGTCCAGTATGTCTTTCAGTATGTCCACAGTGGGCTGTCGCAGGGTCAGCAGTCCGACCAGGGTGTTGGCGCGCACCTGCCACGCTGAACCGATCCGGCCCGCGCTCAGCCGCCGTTCCCATTCGGTGACCGGGCCGATGTCGGCCACCACCACCGCGCAGGGGCCTTCGACGGGTATCCCGATGATCCGGGCGGCTTCGTAGGCGAACGCCAGATCCTTGGCCCGGCCGTGCAGCAGCCCTTCCCACAGCGCCGCTCGCCGCTGCTCGTCCGTCCGAACCAGATCGCTCTCGGTGCTGTGATAGGCGGCCGCCACCTGAGCCGAAGTGGTGTCGACGACTTCCCAGACCCGGGTTGCCACGTCCAGCAAGCCATCCGTGTCGACCGAATTGTCCACATGGGCCTGATCGATCAGCGACTCCCACACCAGCCGGCCACCCAGTCGGAACGAGCGGAGCACGTCGTCCAGCGGCATCCGCTGCTCGGCCCGCCGTCGCCCGGTCGCCCGCGCGGCGTCGTAACGCCCGTCGGCCTCGGGGGACATGCCCTTGGTGCCGTCGGCGATCAGCTCCAGCACGCGGGTGAGGTTGTCGTGGCACGAACGCCAGAGATCGTCCTGCGGCACCACACCCACGCTGCGGTAGCCGGGATTCTGGTCCTCAATGGTGCGCACCAGGACGTCGGTCAACTCGGACACCCGAGCCGACACCCGCGTCGCGAGCGACTCCGCCCGCGTCTTGCCCTCAGCCTGCCTCATTGCCGGTCCAGCATCGCACGAGTCGCCCCGCCCCGGGCGCCTCGGGACGGGATTCTCCGGTCAGCCGCAGCAGCAGCCACAGCCGCACTCGCAGCAGGTCATCTTGGTTCACCTCCCTCTACTGGTGGGCACCAGGTGCCGGGTACGGGGTCCGGGCAGTCCGGACCGGGCATGTGGTCGAGCATGGTGGTCAGTTCGTTGCGCAGCCTGGCCAGCCTGGTCATCTCCGCTTCGATCTCGGCCAGGTGGCCGCGCAGCAGTTCCTCGGCAGGCCCGCATGCGCACACACCGGTGTCCCGCGCCGCGAGCAGGTCTTTTATCTCGGCCAGATGCAGGCCGAGGCGTTGCGCGCCCCGGATGAACAGCAGGCGGTCGATCACGGTGTCGGGGTACCGGCGGTGGTCGCCGACGGTGCGGGGTGGGGCGGGGACCAACCCGACCCGCTCGTAGTAGCGGATCGTGTCCGGCCGTACCCCGGCGCGGGACGCTACGGTCGTGATCCTCAGCCCGGTCATAGCACGAGGCTAGAACTTGGAGTCGACTCCAGAGTCAAGCCCGCGACGCGACTACGTCCCAGGACGTATGTCGGGCTTCGCCACCGGGCGGATGACCATGGTTCGCGGCTGTGGTTGGCTTGTGCAATGACTGAGGAGAACGCGGCTACCGGCACCGTGAGCGCGGCACCGGTGGCCGGCGCGCGGCAGGTGGCCACGACGATCGTGCGCTACGGCGCCATGCTGTTCGGTACCGCTGTGATCGTGCAGATCTATCTGGCCGGCTCGGGCATCTTCGCCGCGAAGGGGCCGGTCAAGGACGCGTCGAGTCTTGATCCGCACCGGCTGCTCGGCAACATTCTCGCCGGGTTGGCGTTGCTGCTCCTGATCGCGGTGATCGTGGCGCGCCCGTCGCGGCGTGTCGTCATCACCGTGATCGTCCTGTTCGTCCTGACCGCGGTCGAGGGCTTCGTCGCCATGGCCGGTGACGGCGCGCCGTACGTCGGCGCCCTGCACCCCGTCCTTGCCGTGGTGATCATGGGCGCGTCCGCCCTCGTTCCGCTGTGGACCCCCAAGGGCACCGCGTAACCCGATCAGAGTGATCCCGCCCTTCGTGCGCAGCGCCGGTGCTCGCGAGGGGCGGGATCACTCCGTTGGCCGCGATAACGTTGTCCGTGCCGTGAATGGAAGTGTCGTGAAAGTTTCACCACCGCTGCGTGGGGCGTAGCAGAGTTCTTACGACACCTTGTATCCGGTCTCAGGAGCGTTCATGCGCAGAACAGCGTTGTTCGTCGCCGCCATCGCCGCCCTCTTTCTCACGTCGTTGTTGGCCCTGCCGGCGCAGGCGGCCACCACGAACTGTCAGGGTCAGGGCTCGATTTCGATCTTGAGCGGCCAGTACACGATCCAGTCCAACGAATGGAATTCCAGCCTCCCGCAATGCGTCACCTATACCAGTGACACCGCGTGGTCCGTCAGCACGGCCAATTTCAACCTCCAGCCCGGTGGCGCGCCGGCGACCTATCCGTCGATTTACAAAGGTTGCCACTGGGGCGCCTGCACGACCGGTAGCGGCCTGCCGATCCAGGTCAGCAAGCTGGGCACCGCGGTCTCGTCCTGGAGCACCACCCAACCCGCGTCGGGTGCTTTTGATGTGGCCTACGACATCTGGATCAACTCGACGCCGACCACGAACGGCCAGCCCGACGGCACCGAGGTCATGATCTGGCTGAACAGCCGCGGCGGCGTCGGCCCGTTCGGCACGAACACCGGCACGTCCAACGCAGCAGGCCACAACTGGAACGTCTGGACCGGTCGGCAGACCTCGTGGAACATCATCTCCTACGTCCTGCAGGGCGGCGGCACGTCCGTGACGAACCTGGACATCAAAGCCATGCTCAACGACGCCGTCGCCCGAGGTTCGATCAACCCGAACCACTTCCTGATCGACGTCGAGGCCGGCACCGAGATCTGGAACGGCGGCCAGGGCTTCGCAACCAACAGCTTCTCGTTCAGCGCCACCGCGAACGGCGGAACTTCGCGGACCGGCCAGATCACCGGCATCGGCGGCAAATGCGTCGACGTGGCCGGCGCCAGCCCCACCGACGGCACCCAGGTCCAACTGTTCACCTGCAACGGCACCGCAGCCCAGCAGTGGACGGTCAGCACCGACGGCACGCTGACCGCGATGGGCAAGTGCCTCGACGTCGCCGGTGGCGGCACCGCGAACGGCACCAAGGCGCAGCTGTTCACGTGCAACGGATCCGCCGCCCAGCAATGGCAACCCTCCGGTGCCGAACTGATCAACCCGCAGTCCGGCCGCTGCCTGGACGCCACCGGCGTCAGTTCGGCCGACCGCACCCCGCTGCAGATCTGGGACTGCGGCGGCGGCACCAACCAGCAGTGGAACATGCCCGCCTGATCGGTAGCACGTGAGCGGTGGTGCCGAGCCGGGCTCGGCACCACCACTCAACCGGTCATCAGAATGCCGCGGCCAGGGCCGGCGCCGCGGCACCGCCACCTAACAGCAGCAATGCGGCCGCCGTCGCCAGGGAACGTGCACGCACGAAAGCCCCTCAACGCATGTGGATGGAGGCGCGACCCGGCCCAGCCCCCGACTTTCGTGATCAAACGGGTCACGCTGCCCGCATGCTCCTGCCGAGGTGGACATCCTGGTCATCTGAGGGATCGGGAGTGGCCGGCCACCTCGACCCGGTCGCGGCCGTGCTCCTTGGCCTGATAGAGCGCGGTGTCCGCGGCGATGAGCAACTCGTCCAGATGTGCCGGGTGGGTGTCCGTACTCAGCGCGCCACCGATCGAGATGGTCGGGTTTCGTACCGGCCCGTTGGTTGCCGGGATGGGAATGACGAGACTCCGCACCCGATGACGCACCCGCTCGGCGACCGCGCGCAGTTCGTCGGCATCTACATTGGACAGTAGTACGACGAATTCCTCGCCACCCCAACGGCCGGCGATGTCCTGGCCACGGATCTCCGCCCGGACCGCCTCGGCGACCGCACGCAGGACGTGGTCGCCGGCCATGTGCCCGTAGGTGTCGTTCACCTTCTTGAAGTGGTCCAGGTCGAGCATCAGCAGCGCGACCGACTCGTGCCGAGACATCGTGCGTTCGGCGATCTCCCGCCACCAGGTCACGGTGTGCAGTCCGGTCTTGGCGTCGATGCTCGCGGCGGCCTGGAACTGGGGGAGCAGCACGGCACGGTGCAGCGCGGCCACGCCGAGCACCACGCCGACCAGCAACAGCGGGTTGTATACGAGTCCCGCCGCGACGAACCCGAGCCCGTACGTGCCGAACTCCAGCCGCCCGTCGCTGACACGAAGCAACTCGCTGATGGGGATCTCCGGTCTCGATACCATGATCGAGACGGCGACCATCACATAGTTGATCAACCATTTGACCCCGAGGGCCACGACGACGAGGCCGAAACCGACCAGGCTGGTGGGCGGACCCGGATGGGTCCCGGGTCCGCCGGCCAGAATGGCGCCTGCGGCGAGATTGGCCAGCATCACGGTGCTGGTGCTGAATATCCATCGGTACGGCGGACGGTGGCCGTGCATGACTCGTAGCCAGGCCCAGCCGCGGGTCACGATCACCATGCCGGCGGCCATCACGGGCGGCAGGACGATCACGGCGGTGATCGACCACATCCCCTCGGCCCGCAGGCTCGGCCCGGTATGGTCATAGCCGTTACGGACGCGTTCGACACCGCTGACCAGCTCGACATGCGCGATGGCGCACCCGGCCAGCATCGCGAACCGGATCCAGTCCACCAGCGGCATCGACGGATGATGCGGCGTGACGAGGACCAGCACGACAATGACGATCAGTTCGGTACCCAGCACGTAGCACAGATACCGCCGGGATTCCGACCACAGATCCCAGCCGCGTACCCACCTCAGGGCAAACATGAGCCCCCACCCCCAAACGCGTATCCCCACAGCCACGGTAGCGGTTATGACACGCCAGGTGACCGCCCATTCGGTTGATTACGGATATTTCTCGACAACTGCCAATCCTGCTGGGCAGGTTACTTCGCCGTTTCGTGGGCCAGCGGCCATCGCGTGACCGTAAACTGTCCGCACACTGGACCGTTGGGGGACGACAGATGGCACGACGGGTACTGGATCCGGCGGACTTACCGCCCAAGCCCGATCCACGGACGGGGCTGCCCCGCCCGCCGCACGCCCCGGACCCGGGACCGGGGTCGGACAACGAGGGCGTCGTAGATCTCGCCGCGGTGCCACAGCCTCCGCCGGGCCAGGGACCGGTGTTGGCCTATTACCGGCCGGTCGTTCGTTCCCGAACCAGGTACTGGCTGGTGGCGAGAGGTATCGCCGCGGTCCTGGCGTGGCCCGTCGTCTTCGTACTGGTCCCGGGCATACCCGTATGGGTGCTGGCCTTGCCGTTCTTGGTGACGCTGGCGCTCCTGGGATTCGCCGTGTACCTGATTCGGTCGTCCGGTCGGAGTGTCAGCTCGGCGGGCGCCGAGTGGTACAGCACCGGCGACCGCTGGGTGCGGATCTACGAGCTGGTCCAGGTCACGATGTCCCAGGCTCGCAATGGTGACGGTTACCTGCGGCTGGTGGACGTCGACGGCCGTGCGCTGAAAGTGGGGTACGCCCATCTGCGGCATAATCGACTGATCTGGGATCTCGTGTACAACGGGATCCTGCATTCCGTCATCGCGGGGAATGCCGAGACGAACTGGTCGTCGCGCACCGAGCTCGACCTGCCGTACACCACACCCTGACCACGGCCCGGCTCAGTCCCGGGTTACAGAAATATGGTGAAACGTCGGTTTCCCTTCCCCGTCATCGGGCCGTCACCGTAGGGTCACCCTGGGTCCACATGTGGGCTCGGTGCCTGGAGTATCACTGCGGCACCGGTACGGCGGTCGGGGACGGAGTGGCGATGTCATCGGTTGGGCAGGTCCATCGCGGTGGGTTCGTCGTCGCGCTGCTGCGGGCCGGTGCCCCCGTCATCGCCGAGGTGCCGACCGACCTGCCGGACCAGGCCACCGACCCTGCCCCGTTACCCGGCTGGCGCCGGATCACGATGATGGCTGGTGGCGCGGGCGACGGCGCGCCCGACTCGCTGCTGGTCCGCGCGTGCCGGTATGTGGTGTTGGTGCCGCTGGCCTACCGGACCGCCGCGATCCCGGTGCTGCTGCTCTCGGTGTTCACCACGAACCACGGCGTGGGCGTTTCGCAGGCCGTCGCGCTCGCCGCGTTCACCGTGCTGGCCAACATTCTGGCGATCGTCTGGGTGCTGCGGGTGCGCGGCTTCCAGAGCATTATCGCGAAGTTCCTGCTCACCGTCGATGTCGTGCTCGCGTTCGCCGTCAACCTGATCGCCAGCCTCGCCGTGCCGGATGCCGGCTGGGACGAGGTCGGCGAGATGACCTGGGTGAGCCTGGTCGGCGCCGTCGCGCTGCTGACGCTGGCGCGCGGCGTGCCGGCCGGGGTGGCGTTGATCGTGGCGTGCGTCCCGTTCCACATCCTGATCACGATCGCGGGCGGCCACACCGGGCTCGGCACGACGCCGGTGACGACCGCCGTCGCCGACATCGTGTCGCTGGTCCCCGCGCTCGTCGTCGCGATCGCGGTGCTCTTGCTGGTCGGGCTCGGCACCCGGCTGGCGATGGGGGTCGGGCTGCGGCGCGGGCGGGACGCGGAACTGGCCCGGTCGCAGCGCGTCGTGCACGACACCGTGTTGCAGACGTTGGAAGCGATGGCCCTGCGACCCCCGAAGCCGCCTGCCGACCTGGTAGGCGCGGTCGAGCAACTCGACGAACTGCGTGGCATCGCCAGAGCCCAGGCGCTGGAACTGCGCCGCCGCCTCACCGAACGCCCGGACGGCTCATCGGCAGGCATCGGCGAGGACCTGGCCGCGGTGGCAGCCGAAATGGCCCGTGAAGGCCTACGCGCACGCCTGGTGTTCAGCGA